>Ga0074195_1000634_pt1 | contig 63196 bp, 52 predicted proteins | sample EPASupsiteHSE623_FD_64525 | JGI IMG/M metagenome (GOLD analysis project Ga0074195, IMG submission 64525) | Bioremediated contaminated groundwater from EPA Superfund site, New Mexico - Sample HSE6-23 | ecosystem: Environmental > Aquatic > Deep subsurface > Groundwater > Contaminated ...
CTGCCGCCACACATGCGACGACAGCAGGTAGTTCAGCGAAGCAATCGGCCGGCGCCACGGAATTTCGCCGGTGACGTCCAGCCACTTGGCGTGCTGGTTGAACATCGAGTCGATGATGTGGATGAAGGCTTCGTAGCAGGAGAAAAAGCCGTGCCGGCCAGTCAGCAGATACCCTTCGAGCCAGCCTTCGCATTGATGCTCGCTCAGCATTTCCATAACCCGGCCATCGGGGGTAACGTGGTCGTCGTCGGCAACGATTTCCGCCGTCGAGCAGCGGCTGGTGACCTCGAACACCGCGCCCCAGCGGTTCGAGGACGTTTCGTCCGGGCTGAAGATACGAAAGGTGGCGGGATTGAGCTTGATCACATCGCGAATGAACTCGCCCTGAATGCGGGTGGCTTCGGCGTCCACGCCACCGGGTTGCGCGACCTGCACCGCAAAGTCGCGGAAATCGGGCAGACGCAGGTCGCGCAGCAACAAACCGCCGTTGGCATGGGGATTGGCGCCCATCCGGCGCTCGCCTTTCGGGGCAAGGTCGGCCAGTTCGGCGCGAAGCTTACCGGTCGTATCGAACAACTCCTGCGGCCGGTAACTCTGCAGCCATGTTTCCAGAATCTTCACATGGCCCGGACGACTCATGTCGCCCATCGGCACCTGGTGCGAGCGCCAGTTGCCCTCGGTTGGCTTACCGTCCACAACCTTCGGGCCGGTCCAGCCCTTGGGTGAGCGCAGGATGATCATTGGCCAGCGGGGCCGCTCCTTGAACCCTAGGCTGCGGGCTTCATGCTGCATCCGCTGAATCTCGCCGACCACCTTGTCCAGCGTCGTGGCCATGAGGGCGTGCATCGCCATGGGGTCGTCGCCCTCGACGAAATAGGGCGTGTAGCCATAGCCGCGGAAAAGCGCGTCCAGTTCGTCATGGGAAATGCGCGCCAACACCGTGGGTCCGGCGATCTTATAGCCGTTCAAGTGGAGAATGGGTAGCACGGCGCCATCAAAGACCGGGTTGAGGAATTTGTTTGAGTGCCAGCTCGTGGCCAGCGGGCCGGTCTCCGCTTCGCCATCGCCGACCACGCAGGCGACCACCAGGCCGGGATTGTCAAAAGCCGCGCCGAATGCATGCGAGAGCGAATAACCCAGCTCGCCCCCCTCATGAATCGAACCCGGCGTCTCCGGCGCCACATGGCTCGGGATGCCGCCGGGAAAGGAGAACTGGGTGAACAGCCGCTTCAACCCGTCCTCGTCTTGCGAGATGTTGGGATACACCTCGCTGTAAGTTCCTTCGAGGTAGGCATTCGCCACGAGCCCCGGCCCGCCATGGCCCGGCCCGGTGATATTGATGACGTTGAGATCGTATTGCTTGATGATCCGGTTGAGGTGAACGTAGATGAAGTTCAGTCCCGGTGTTGTCCCCCAGTGGCCGAGCAGACGCGGCTTGATGTGCGCCAGTGTGAGCGGTTTCTTCAGCAGCGGATTGTCGTAGAGGTAAATCTGACCGACCGACAGATAGTTGGCGGCTCGCCAGTAGGCGTCCATCTTGTCAAGCTGTTCCGGGGAAAGAGCTGGTGTCATCATCTTTCGATTCTCCTGTGTTGAGCCAAGGCCGCAAACGGGTCAAACTGTCTTGCGACAAAAAAACCGCATCACCGCCTCACTTTCCGCAGCCGCAAGGTGTTGCCGACAACCGTGGCGAAACTGAGGCTCATCGCGGTACTAGCAATGTTCAGGATGAGCAGCCAGCCGGAAAACGCTTCGTTCTCCATTATGCGAGGGTTGACCACTTATAAACGCTCATTGCGCTACAAATTGAATTTCTCGAATTTCCAGAACCGTAGAATCAGCTTCTCTCTACGATTCACTGAACAACCAGGGGCATCTTGCTGCCCGAGCTACTGTCCCAGCAATTTCATGGTTTCGCGCATGAATGCGGGGAGGTCGGCCGGTTGCCGGGACGTGACCAGATTGCCGTCAATCATCACCTCCCGGTCTTCATAAAGTGCCCCCGCCTCTTTGAGTTCATCCGCCACCGACAGGTAACAGGTGGCCCGCCGCCCCTTTAACAAACCGGCACTGATCAAAATCTGCGGTCCGTGACAGATGGCGGCTACCGGTTTGACGTGCGTAAAGAAACTTCGGGTGATCTCCAGGGCTTTGGGCTCTTTTCTCAGCTCGGCCGGCGCCTTCCCCCCAGGCAAGACCAGAATCGCATAATCGTCGGGATTGACCTCGTCAAGGGTCATGTCCACGGTCACCTCGTAGCCATGCTTGCCCGTGATAGCCCCGCGATTCAGGGAGGCGACTGTCACCGCAACGCCCGCTTCCTGCAGGCGGTAGTAGGGGACCAGCAACTCAGAGTCCTCAAAATTGTCTGCGCTTACAATCAAAGCCTTCATGTTTCCTCCCAAAAAATATTGCAGATGGTATCCATCAACCCTTACGCTGCCTAACGGCTCAGCGAAATGCTAAATTATTGTCGTGAGCCTACTGATAGTGAGAGTTCGAATTTCCAGGCCCCTAGCCTCTACCCAGGGTGCTGACCCCACAGATATGGATGGCACCGGCGCCTGGGTGGTCCGGGCAGATCGGCGCTGCACCGATGGCGATCAGGAGTTGGTCATTGGGTTTTTACGCCGATTGACCGCTTTTCAGATCACAGACATGTGCCTTTTTCCCCACAGCATCAATAAGCCGGGAAGGGAAAATGAACGACGTTTCCTCTTGTCAGTCCGCTCTTGGAAGAATCGATGCGGAATTCAGGAACTTGATATTCGTTCACCGGTGTCACTGGCTCAAGAACTGTTTTCCCCCAAGGCGTTTCGGGCCAGACGATCAAGGTCTGCGTCGGTCACCGTGGGAAGAAATCGCTTTCGATACAGTTCATCATGCACGATTTCGACGATGGCAACCAGCGGGGCCGCGACCAGCACACCGAGCACACCGAAGGCCGCCACGCATAAAAGCATGGAAAAGATCACGGCCACCGGGTGCAGTTTCATCCCGCGCGCCATGATGAAAGGGAGAACCACATTGTTTTCCAAAGCCTGGACCCCGATATAGGCGAACACGACCCAGAGAGGGGTCATGCCGCCCTTGCCGGCGGCGAGCAACAGGGCCGCCACGGCGCTGAGGAGCGGTCCCAAAAACGGAATGACTTCCAGGATGCCCGCGATCAGGCCGAGAACCAGGGCATCCATGAATCCGAAGATCGGCCACATGAGCACGAACACCAGGAAAGCAATCGTCATCATCCCCAGCAGCGTTGCTCCGGCCCAGCCAGGCACAAATTTCACGATCCGTTGCATGATGGCCAGGGCCTGGCCCTGATGACGTTCAGGCACCAGGGAAAAGAACGCGCCAAAGAGGGGGCGAGGGTTGGTCAGCGTAAAGGTCACGCCGAAGAAGACCGTCACCAGCACTATCAAAATCTGAGCCGCGTTGAACGCTACCTCCGTGAAGCGGCCAACCACACCTTGCAACATCTGGCTTAAGCTGGAGCGAAAAGATCCCGGCTCTTTCGTCGTTTTGCCCGGGATTGGTTTAACGGGTGGCCGCTTGGTTTCGGGTTTACCCTCCTCCGCCGCGGTCCGGGCAATTTCCGTGGTGACTTCCGCCTGGAGCTTTTCTTCGGAAAGTACGGCCTGTTGCTCCATTTTGATCAGTGGTTTTTGGAGGCGCTCCCAGTAGGTGGGCAACTGTTCCGAGAGCTTGGCGACCGAATCCTGCAATGGTCCCAAAAAGGCCCATCCGGTTAAGGCGATGATCAGTATCAATGCCACCGCCATCAGCCCCGTCGCGCCTTTTCTTCCGCCCGTCAATGCGCGCATCCGCGAAATCACGGGGTTGAATGCCAGCGAAATCAGAAAAATGAGGAGAAACGACAGCAGAATGGGGGACAGGAGCGTGAAGTTTTGAATGAAGGCGAATAACGAAGCGCCCAGTACGATATACAAATAAACCGGGTGGGGCTTCGCGGGTGCTTGTTGATTGGTTGCCATGTTCTTTTCGCCTGAGAGCAGAGGAGATGCGCCTGTCTTGGTGATAATGCTGCCGCCCGCTCCTCGGAATTCGCCGGATACCCCCAACGCAAGCCGGGCGTGTCTCGAGGGCAGCAACTCTGCCGGCGGCGTGCCTACGAAGAGAGCGGCCACCGCAATAACCGGAGCCCAAATGCCGGCAGAGGACCTGTGCGCGGCGCCGATTGGCTCACCATGGGTAAAAGTGTCTCTCGGACCACCTTCCAGTTCACGCACTGCCGTGCATACCCTTCGATCCTGATCAACGGGCAGCCGAAATTGCGATCATCGATGTAGATGTCGGCGTGGCATTTGGTGCTGGTTGTCCACTCGTTTTGTTCCGGATCCACCTGGACACCGTGCAAGTCGATACCTCTCTGGGAAAACCAGTTGATCGCATCTAGCAAGTGCTGATCTGAACGCATGGTGTACAAAATGATACGGTGCCCGGCCTTGATCAGATCCTTCAAGGTGGCAACGGCAAGGGGCACATCCATCCCGACTTCAGGGTACTTGTGATCCACGCAGGTTCCATCGAAGTCAACGGCTATTTTCATACGGTGCATTCCCTGTTCGGTTCGTCTGCTGCGCTCAAGTCGAACCGTTGGTCCGATTGCCTTGGCCCGGTGCTGTTTCACCTCTCCTCAACCAGTCCTCCTGCCCACGAGCAGCAGCACGATGCCGCCGACGAGGGCAAGGCCACCAAGGATCGGCGGCAAGGGAAACGTCTTGGTTTTCTCTTCCGTTACCTGCAAGGGACCGATATCGACGATCTTTTCGCTGGTTGTGTAGGTGATCCCCTGGTACCCCAAGGCGATGACTCCCAAGGCAATAAGGAGAATGGCGACGATTGTGGTTGTTTTCATGGTGTTTTCCTTTTGTCTCAATATTGTGGTTGACGATGGACTGTCGCCTCCGCGATTTTCTCGCTCCAGGTGGAATCTGCCTTGGCACGCCCTCACTTCATGGTCAGGTTCTGGCGGCAAATTTCCACCCGGTTGGAACGCAACCGCCCACTTGATGGTCGAGCTTGTTCCAGGATGCACAGGTCTTATCTCCGGTCATACAGATCTCCGTCCCGGTGATGATCATACCGGTAATCTTTGTCATCCCGGTCATCCCGCTCATCCCTATCATCCCTGTCCCTTCGTTCATACCGGTCACCCCGGTCATGCCCGGGAGGATATCCCCAATAACATCCGCTCAGCGAAACCAGCATCGTTGCCAATGCTATTGTCAACAGAATGGTTTTCTTCATCACTCCCTCCTTTGTTGCTGCTTGTTGGCCAATCCACGGAACGGTTACCGGTCATCCGCTCTATAAAGTGCTGACCGGCCCGTTTATTCTCACCTCGACCGCGTGCTCCCGATGGTCGTCGATCAGGGGAACAATCCCGTCGTCCCGTTCGATACCGTCCACCGTCACTTGCATCTCACCCGTTCCGGTTTCGGTTTGCTGGACCTTGATGTGGTAGGTGGTCTCCCGGTACCGATAATGCAGCGTGAACCCCTTCCAACCTGCCGGAATGCAGGGAGTAATACGCAGGCTGTCCACCTCCAGCTTGAACCCGAGGAGGGACTCCACGATCAGCCGGTACATCCAGGCAGCCGAGCCCGTGTACCAGGTCCACCCGCCGCGGCCGGTATGAGGTGCGACCGCATAGACGTCGGCGGCGACAACGTAGGGTTCCACCTTGTAGATGTCGGTCTCCTCGGGCGAGCGGGCATGCTGCACCGGGTTGATCAGGTCAAACAACTCCCATGCCCGCCGGTTATCTCCCAGGCGGGCAAAGGCCATGGTCGCCCAGATCGCCGCATGGGTGTACTGGCCGCCATTCTCCCGCACCCCGGGGACATAGCCCTTGATGTAGCCGGGCTGGAGCGCCGAGGTGTCGAAGGGCGGGTCCAGCAATTGGATCAGCCGGTCCTCGCGGCGCACCAGGCGCTCGTTCAACGCTGCCATGGCCAGGCGGGAACGCTCGGGATCGCCAGCGCCGGACAGCACCGACCAGCTTTGCGCAATCGAATCGATCTGGCATTCCGCATTCTCCGACGAACCCAGCGGCGTGCCGTCGTCAAAATAGGCGCGGCGGTACCAGGCGCCATCCCAGCCATGCTGCTCGATATTGCGGCGCAGCACCACCGCCTCCTCCTGGCACCGCTCGACAAATGGCAGGTCGCCGCGCGCCCGGGCAATCTCGGAGAAGCGCATCAGCACCTCATAGAGGAAAAAGCCCAGCCATACGCTCTCCCCTTTGCCGTGCTGGCCGACCAGATCCATGCCGTCGTTCCAGTCGCCGGAGCCGATGAGCGGCAGGCCATGTTCGCCGAAGGCGAAACCGTGGAGAATGGCGCGGACGCAGTGCTCATAGAGGCTGGCCGTCTCTTCGGATCGTCCGGGGAGATCGTAATACGAATCTTCGTCGGATTTGACTGGGCGGCCGAGGACAAAATGAACGGCTTCATCGAGGACACCGGTATCCCCGGTGGTGTGGACATAGCAGCAGACGGCCAGCGGCAGCCAAAGGTAATCATCCGAGCAGCGGGTGCGCACGCCGCGATTCGTGGGCGGATGCCACCAATGGAGAACATCACCCTCCGGGAATTGATGGGACGCGCACAGGAGCAGGTGCTCGCGGACCAGATGCGGCCGGGCGTGGATCAGCGCCATCACGTCCTGCAATTGATCGCGGAAACCAAAGGCGCCGCCCGACTGGTAGGTTGCGCTTCGACCCCACAGACGGCAGGCCAGGGTTTGATAGAGCAGCCAGCCATTGACCAGCACATTGACCGATGGGTCCGGGGTTTCCACCTGCACCGCTCCCAGCGTGTGCTTCCAGTGCTGCCAAACCAGATCGAGAGCGCCGCGCGCCGCGGTTGAGCCGCGAAAACGGTGGATCAGGTTTCTGGCGTCCTCAAGGTTTCGGCCCACCCCGAGTTTGAAGATGATCTCGCGCTCTTGCCCGGCGGCCAGATCGAAGCTCACCCGGATCGCGCCGCAGGGGTCGAGGGCGGCGCCGACCTTGCCCGAAAGGCGGGTGCGCATCAGGGCGGCGGGCGTCCGCAGCGAGCCGTTGCGGCCCAGGAATTCTGTCCGGTCGCCGGTGACGGTGCGCTCGATGGCGTCAACGTCGAAAAATGCCGTCCGGTCGCAAAATTCCGTGTTGTACGGGTTGCGCGCCAGGAGCGCGCCGCTTGCCGGGTCGACCTCGGTCACCACGTGCATGGTCGATTTCGGCCGCAGGTCGCCCAGCACCCATTCAACATAGCCGGTGGCCGAGAGGCGGCGGAACCGGTCCGACTCGTTGCGCACATTGAGCACCATGAACTTGATCGCCGCGTCCAGGGCCACGTACACCGTCAGCTCGGAGCGGACGCCGCGCTCGGTGTGTTCGAAGATGCTGTAGCCGAATCCATGCCGGGTGGCATAGGGCGTTGCCCCGCGGCAGGGGAGCGGCGTCGGCGACCAGAAGTGGCCGCGTTCTTCATCGCGAAGGTACAGGGCCTCGCCGCTGCAATCGCTCACTGGATCGTTGGCCCAGGGGGTGAGACGGAATTCGTGCGCATTTTCGCCCCAGGTATAGGCCAGGCCGCTCTCGGAAATGACGGTTCCGAACTGCGGATTGGCCAGCACGTTGACCCAGGGAGCCGGTGTCAGTTGCCCCTGGGCGGTGGTGATGACATATTCGCGCCCGTCCGGGGTGAACCCGCCCAGCCCGTTGTAGAATGACAGATCCAGACGTGGCGCAGGGGCGACCGCCAGGGGTTCGGAACGATGGGTCCGGGTCGGGATGAGGGCAGGGACGGTGACCTCCGCCAAACTGCGGCCCTTGATCTGTTCCGCCAGCGACCCGCGCCGGTCGGAGATGATGGCGCGGGCAACGGTCTGGATCAGGATGCGGTCCTCTTCGGCGATCTGATCGCCCGGCCGCACGAAAATGCCGCTGGGACGGTCGATCAAGCTGGCTTCCACACCGGCGGCTATCAACCCCATGATCTGATCGTGGAGCAGTTGCCGGTAACCGGCGCGGTCCTCGTTCCAGATAACCAGGTCCACGGCCAGGCCTTTGAGGCGCCAATAGGCGTGGGCCTGCACCAGTTGCCGCACCAGTTCGATATTGGCCGGATCTTCGATCTGCAGCAGCACAATCGGCAGATCGCCGGAGATGGCATAGCCCCAGAGACCGGTTTGGCCGCGGTGGTTCCTGATCAGGATGTTCGACTCGGCCCGCAAGGCCGCATTGGCGTAGATGATCGAGCTGGCAAGACGGCGGTAGAGTTGGGCGTCAGCCTCCGAGGCATTGAACTGACGGAGCAGCACCTGACCATGCGTCCAGGCCAGATCGAAAACACGATCAGCCAGACGCCGATCCTGATATTTTCCCACCAGGCGCAAGGCGTCGTCGCGGGTTGCGCCGATGCCGGAGACTATGTTGATGGTGACCGGTTCCTCCGGTCCAAGCGTGATCCGGTAGCGGATGGCCACGATCGGATCGAGCACCGAACCCTCGCTGCCCGAGAGCGCCCCGGTGAAGAAATCAGCGCCTCCGCTCATTGCCTGGGGAGCGGCCACGGTGTTGCCGCGGCCGATGAACCGGAGACGATCAGTCTCAAAGGAAATATCGCCAACCTCGGCGCCGTGCACGGCCATCAGGTGAAACATCCAGGGTGTCGGCTCGTTGATGGAGCGGGGCCGCCGGGTGCAGAGAATCGCCCGCTGCTGCCGGACGATTTCGGTCTGGACAAAGAGATTGCTGAAGGCCGGATGGAGCGCGTCCCCGGCGGGCGGGGCCAGAACCACTTCCGCGTAACTGGTGACATCGATAATTTTGTTTTGACGGGTGCGGTTGGTGAGCGTGATCCGGCGCACCTCGATATCATCCTCGGACGAAACCACCACTTCGGTATAGGCGTCCATGCCGTCGTGGCGGCAACGAAACTCGGCCCGTTCTTCCGAAAAAACCGTCTCGAAGTGCGTCGATGGCCGCCCCACCGGCTGATGGGCCGTTGACCAGAATGTGCCGCTGGCGATATCCCGGATGTAGCAGAAGGTGCCCCAGTTGTCGCAGGTGCTGTCCTCGCGCCAACGGGTGACGGCCAGGTCCTGCCAGCGGCTGTACCCGCCGCCGGCGTTGGTGATCATCACATGGTATCTGCCGTTGGACAGCAGTTGCACTTCCGGGTTCGGGGTGTCCGGACTGTCGAAGACCCGCACCGGCGTCTCGGTATCACTGGAGGTTCCTTGCAATTCGGCAAGCTCGGTGGCGTGGGTGAAGAAGGCGGCAGTCTTGGGAATCCGTTCCTGCAGCAACAGCATGGTGGCCTGAAACAAGGGCTCCATGGCAAATCGTTTCTGCATGGGACGGTCCAGCAGCAGGAAGGCGATAGAGAGCAGGCTCATGCCCTGATGATGGGCCATGAAGGAGCGCACCACCACGTTCGATAGTCCGCGTGGCAGGCGGGAAGGCGTGTAGTCGATCGCCTCATAGAAGCCGAATTTTCCGGCAAACCCTTCCGCGGCCATCCGCTCGAGATTGAGACAGGCCTTTTCGGGCTCGACCATCAGCGCCAGGGCCGAGGCATAGGGCGCAATCACCAGATCCTCGGCCAGACCTCGCTTGAGCCCCAGACCGGGCACGCCGAAGGCCCGGTACTGATAGTTGAGCTGGGCGTCGATGGCGTTATAGCCGCTCTCCGAAACACCCCAAGGCACCCCGGATTTCCGGCCGTAGTCGATTTGGCTGGCCACCGCCGTCTTGCAGGTCTGATCGAGCAGGGTGCCTTCATAGGCCGGCATCACCAGCATCGGCATCAGGTATTCGAACATCGACCCGCTCCAGGAGAGGAGTAAAGGGCCGCAACCGGTGGTGGTCAACAGGCGTCCCAAGGCAAACCAGGTTTCCTGCGGTAATGCCCCCTGGGCAATGGCCACGAAACTGGAAAATCTGGCCTCGGATGCCAGGAGATCGTAGTAGCTGGCGTCCTGGCGGTGGTCGCTGACGTTGAAGCCGATGGCCAGGAGACGGCGCGACTTGTCAAAGAGGAAATCATACTCCATTTGCGCCATCCGGTTGGCCTGCCGGGCCAGGCGATCGATCGCCGCGATCCGGGCATCGGCCCGGCTGCTGGCCTCCTTGATCAGCGGGAGGAGCCCCTCAAGCCATGCCTTTTTCTCGGGCGTGGCTGGCCGGGCCAGGCGATCTTCGAGGGTCGGCGGAAGCTGCCCCGCCCATGCCGCCAACTCGCGCAGGGTGGGGATGCGGTCGAGATCGGGAAAATCACGGGAGTCGTTGAGAAAAGACAGATTCTCCAGCCAGGGTGCCAGGAACAGCAGTTCGTCGAGTCCTTCCCGGCACTGGCGGGCAAAGGTCCCGGTCCACCACTGTACGGAGCTCTCGGCATCGACGATCCAAATGTCCATGCCAGCCACTTCCTCCGCGGCCATTGCCCAACGCTCAAGGTGCCGCCAAAGCACTGTGAGCGTAGCGGGTTGCGCGAGAATCGCGGATTCGACCTCCTGATGCAGTTGCCTCAACCGGGCCTTTGCCACCGAGGCGACGCTTGCTGCCTCCAGGCAACTTGCAAGGGTATCCCGTAAGCCCTCAAGAAACCGCCTTCCCAAGATGGTGTCGTCGGCAAGAGCAAGCAGGCCCTGCCGGAGGGTCAGCAGGTGGCCGGCAAGGTTGCCGCTGTCAACCGACGAAACATAGAGGGGCAAAAGGGGCTTAAGCGTTTGGGTGTCGTACCAGTTGTAAAAGTGGCCCCGGTGCCGCTCCAGGCTTTCCATGGTGCGGAAGGCATTGGTGGTGCGGTCGAGCAACTTTCCGGGGGAGATATAGCCAAAATCGCAGGCGGAAAGGTTGGCCAGCAGGGACAAGCCCATGTTGGTGGGCGAGGTGCGGTGCGCAACCACCGGATTGGGATGCTCCTGGAAGTTGTCGGGCGGCAGCCAATGATCCTCCGGTCCAACGAAGGTTTCGAAAAAGGCCCAGGTCTTCCGGGCCATGGTGTGGAGAAACAAGGTCTGTTTGGGCGAAAGCCGGGCTTGCCGGTGCACCAGCGGCCGGCTGATCCACCAGGCGATGGCCGGAGAAGCCAGCCAGCCCGCCAGAATGGGCGCCGCCACCAGGAGAGAGGCCGGCCGCAGCCCGGCCAGGATCAACACGGCCGCGACGGCCACAACCGGCGCGATCCACATGGTCCGGTACGAGTCGGCAAGACTGGTGCGCTCGGTACACGATCCGCTCGACGGATTCCATTCGAGCAGCCCTTGGTGAGCGATCAGCAAACGCCAGGCCGTGCGGACAATCGCATCCAGGTTGAAGAACGCCTCGTAGGGGAGACAGGTGAGGGTAAAGGCGGCCTGGGCCAGACATTGGCCGATCGAGCGTCCGGCGGCGGCGAGGTGCTGTCCCAGGGGCACATCAATGGGTTTGAGCACCACCTGCCAGGTCGAGGCAATCAGGGAAGGAATGAGGAGGATGCCCACCACGGCCACGGTCCAGAACCAGGGTGACGGCAACACGGTCCAGCCCAGCAGCAACAGCAGGGTCAGGGCCGAAGGCACCAGGCTGCGCCGCAGGTTGTCGCCAATTTTCCAGCGCGACAACAGGGTCAGCGGGTTCTTCTGCAGGCGTCCGTCAAGGCCGGGAACCGCCGGGGTCACCCACTGGGCGATCTGCCAATCGCCGCGAATCCACCGGTGGCGGCGGCTCACATCCTCGCTGTAGCGGGACGGGTATTCCTCGTAGAGCTGGACATCGCTCAACAGTCCGGAGCGGGCATAGCACCCCTCCAAAAGATCGTGGCTGAGGATGCGGTTGTCCGGGAATTTTTGATCCAGGGCGCGTTCGAAGACGTCGACCTCGTAAATCCCCTTGCCGATGAACGAGCCTTCGCCGAACAGGTCCTGATAGACATCGGAAACGGCGCGGGTGTAGGGGTCGATGCCGGGTTCGCTGCCGCACAGGCGCGCATACAGGGAGCGACTGGCGCCGGACAGGCTGATGGCCACCCGGGGTTGAAGGACGCCGTAACCGGCAACGACCCGCTGTTTGTCCTGGTCGTAGCGGGGGCGATTGAGGGGGTGAGCCATGGCGCCGACAAACTGCCGGGCTGAATCCCGCGCCAGTTGGGTGTCCGTGTCCAGGGTGATGACATATTTGACGTCCTTCAGGACGGCCGTTGCCCCGACGATGAGCGAGAACCGTTCTTCGATGGCGGCATCCGGACCGGCGCGCAGCAGCCAGTTCAGGTCGGCCAGCTTGCCGCGTTTGCGCTCGTGGCCCATCCAGATCCGGTCCTGCGCGTTCCAGCGGCGCGGACGGTGAAAGAGGAAAAAGAGGTCGCCAGCCGGATGGCGGTACTTGGCATTGAGCTCTTCGATCTGCTGCCGGGCAACCTGCAACAACGGTTCGTCTTCCGGCAGGGTTTCCGTGGCGGCATCGGTGAAATCGGTGAGCAGGCCGTAGTGCAGATGCGCATCTTGATTGGCCAGGAAGCGGACTTCCAGGGCCTCGGCCAATTGGCCGATGCTCTCTTCGCTGGTGAGCATCGCCGGCACCACCACCAGGGTGCGCAACTCCTGCGGGATGCCCCGGGAAAAATCCATGCGCGGCAGTGGACGGGGCGTCGCCAGCAGGGTGGCCAGCCAGTTCACCAGGGCAACAGCCAGATGGCTGCCGCCCAGCAACGCAAGCAGACCAACCAGGCCGAAGGCCCATCCCTGTACCCCTACGCTGGCATCCGTGACCTGTGCGGTTAACCAACTGGCAATGACCACGGTCAACAGGACGATGGACCCGCCATAGAAGACGAAAGGAAAGCGGCGGCCGGTCGCGGCCACAGCCTCAATGGCCGGCCGGCGGACCCTGGCCCGTTGTTCGAGCTGCGCCCGTCCCTTGTCAACCAGGTAGAAACCCACATGGGCGGTGGGGGCGTCGCCGTCTTTCTGAGCCGCTCCCTCCTGCGCCAATTGGATGGCCTGGCGTGCCACCTCGTTTTCCGAGCACGGGCTTCTTTTGGCAATTTTTTCCACCGCATGCCGGTAGCGATCGCGGGTGGCGAAATCCATCTTGTCATAGACATCGCCCGGATCTTCGCGCAGGGTCTGCTCGACGATACTCATCGTCTCGACAAAGATGCGCCAATCCATGGCCCCCAGGAACCTGAGGCTGTTGATGGTGTTGCTGATGGAAACCCGGTCAGTTGCCTGCTGCTGATTCTCGGCCCGTACGAGCTGCTCAATCGTCTGGCCCGATTCGGCCAGCCGCTGTTCCATCCAGGTCAGGGGCAAGGCCAGATCGAGACTTTGCCCCTGGAGGCGGCGCGCGCATTCGGCCACGAAGGAACTCACCAAATCCGGTTTTGACCGCGCCATGTCGGCGATCACCAGAATCAGGCTTTTCGGATCCTTCTCGGCGGCCTCAAGCATCTGGTCCGCCCAGGTGTTGGCGAGGTTGCGGTTGATCCGGTCGGCGGCCACCCGGGCGGCGACCCGGCGGAGATTTTCCACCAGCGCCAGGCGCAGCATGATGGGAATAGCCCACAATTCGCCGAAGGTGAGGATGGTCACGGTCTGGTACGCGGCGACGAAACTGCCGAGACTTTCCGGATCAACCGAGCCATCGCCGTGGGCAATCGTTTCCAGGGCAATGTCATAGACCCGTGGGAGCCCGGCTGATTGGCCGCTCAACAAGCGCGGCAGTTCCTTGCTATAGCCTTTGGGCAGGTGGCGTTTCGCCGTCCGAATCTGTTCCTCGATCAGATAGAAGTTGTCGAGCAGCCATTCCCCTGCCGGGGCAATCCGGAGGTTTGCCTGCACCGCCTTGGTCAGGAGGTCGCGCACGCCCAGCAACACCTCTTCGTTGTCGGCCAGCCGCTTGAGCAGCCGGTCCTGAGGGCGTCCCGAAATCAAGGTGTGCGAGGCCGCCAGGGCTTTGCCATGATGCTCCATCTGGTCGGCGCTGAACAGCCCCGCTCGCAACGGTGCTTCATCCGCGGCATATTTCTGCCCCGGACTCTTGTTGCCGAGGAGCGCTCGCAACCGCAGCATGCGTTGGCGAAGCGATGTGGTGCCGATGTTCATCAATGGAGCTCCTTGTTCAGCCGGTTCTCCGGCCCGCCCGGCGGAAATATTGCGCCTGCCAGGGCGTTGGAAAAGTTGAGGGAGAGAAACGGCTTATTGCATTGCTTTGTCAACGCTTAAGAGCAGTTCTTCCTGCCGTAGAGGCTTGACGAGATAATCGCTTGCATGCATGTCGAGGCTGGCTGTGATAGTCTCGGTGGCAGGGTATGCAGTCATGATGATGACCCGTGTTGCGATGTTTCGCAGCAGAACCTCCTGCAAAATATCGATCCCCCACCCGTCTTGCAGATTGATATCGGCAAGGATCAGGTCGAAATATTCCTCGTCCATTCGCGCCAAGGCCATGCCATACCCGTCCGCGGTGACCACGGAGTGCTTCTCGCTGGTGAGAAACCGGTGAAAGCTGAATCTGATGGATTCTTCGTCATCGATCACAAGTATATGTGCCATTAGTCATTGATAGTCCTTGCGAGGGTTTCCTGGTTTACATGAAAATATCCACTTGTTCTTGGTCATTCCGGCGCCGGCCGGGTCCAGAACCCTTGACATGACACAGAACATTTTTCTGGATTCCGGCCGGCGCCGGAACGATGGTCACAATGGAGTCTTTTGCAAAAGGCTCGTATGCTTTGGGTAATCAAGATGCATACCGGAAGGGGAACAAATATCGCCAAGCCTGATGAATGACGATTTATTGGAACGTTGAGCCGCTGCGGCCAGCGGCCGGTTTCTGGCCGGCACGAAAATGACCGTTGCAATCAGCGCAAACGTTGCGTTGGTTTATTTACATTTTGCAACAGTTGACGGGCGCCCAGGAGGCGATGTGTTCAGCGGCGGGGACAAAAAAGCCCGCAGGGGAAAATCCCTGCGGGCGTTGAACGGGGCACCGGCTCGACGGTTATTTGCTTTCGGTCGTCGTTGTGGTGCGGGTCTGTTTTGTTTCGGTCAGAGGAGTTCCGGTTGTGGTCGTCGTGGTTTTCCGGACCACCACCTTATTGGCGACCATGCGGTCGCCATCGCGGGTGTAATACACCGTGACCGGCAGCCCGGACTTCACCGTCTCAACGGAGACGGGCATGCCCGCCTCGTCGACATAGGTCGTGCTTTTGGTGGAACTGTACCGCATGGGGGACGAGCTGGTTTCAGACCGGACCACAATGGTGTCCTGGCCCAGCTCGCTGATTGTCCCTGCGGTTTCCGTTGTAGTGACGCTCATCTGCTCCTGGGCAAGCACGCTGTACGGCAGAACCAGGAAGGACAGGGCAAGCACGAACGATTGTACTCTTTTCATAATGATCTCCTTGTGATGTGTTATGGTGCAATGAATTGTCGATGCGGACCCGTGATTTCCGTGTGTCACCTTGTGCACACGGCGTTGCCGGTTCCCCACCCTTTCGATAGACGGAACGCTCCCCGCGTTTACCCGTTCACCACAGGCTGCCGGGGTGCGGGCAACAGCGAACGATTTCTCCGGACCTCGGCGGGGTTCCAAGGTTCCGCGATCCCTATTTTCTTGCCGGTGGATCGACCAGCGCTTTCATGTAGGCCATCAGGTCTTTCATTTCTTCACCCTCAGGATCAAGCCCGGTACCCCCCAAGGGTTTTTCGATGCAGACATTGACGACATCGGCCAGGTCTTCTTTGTCCATGCCCATGATGGTAAAATTCTTCCGTTCGAACAGATCGCTGCCCAGGCCCTTGCCGCCTTGGTGGCAGGTCATGCAGCTTTTTCCGGTGGTGCCGCCGCCCAGTGTGGGGCTCTCGAACAACACCCTTCCCCTGTCGGCGTTGCCGGCGTGAGCCAGATGCAAACCGCCCGCAATCATCAACATGGAGACGATGACAAACCCTTTTTCCATGGCGAACCTCCGTGTGGTATGAGTTGCTGGCTTGGCAACGGCCAGCCGGTCCGGCGCCATCGTTCAATGCAGGCCGGCGAGTATGCTGCCGTCACGGTACAAACAGCGGGCTGCGAAGAGTTCAGTACCCGTTTCAGGCCTTCCACAGGCCATGGAGATTGCAGTATTCACGGGCCGACACCTTGTCCGCCTTGATGCAGAACGTTGCTTCCGGAGCTTTGCCGGCCTCGAGGTTGTGGCGATAGACCCTGCCGTCGGCCACGAGTTCGATCCATTCGATAAAGTGCTGTGCTTCCATGGGGTGGGCGACGCTGCCGACGGCAACCCTGTAGCCGTCCGCTACCTTGGTGATCACCGGCACATGTTTTTCCTTGGCGGCGTCGACGGTGTTCTCGGTGATCAAGCCCATGGGCTGGCCGCAGCACACCAGTTCTCCCGCGCCGGCATGGAGTACTTCGACGATGTTGCCGCAGACGGTGCACTTATAGATTTCATTGATTTTGCTCATATGAAGCTCTCCTTAATGGGAAGTGGTGTTGGCCGGTCTGCCGCCACATGGGCAAACGCCACGGGCAGCGGCTCTTCAACGGGCAGGCAGAGAAATCGGCTGGTGCACCGCTGTTTCTTCTGCCATCCGCTCAGCTTTGCACATTGGTGATGGCCTCTTCGATCTCATCCTGCAACGCCTTCCAGGTACTTTCCGTATTGCCCTTGGTCTGGCGCCAGGCATCTTCGTCCGCCCCGTCCAGTTCCCGCCATTTAGCCCTGGTGGCGGCAACGCGCTGTTCGAGGTCTTCAATGCGCCTGATATGTTGGATGCGATCCTCGGCGGTCAAACTTCTCGGTTGGGCTTTGAATTCGGCCAGCTTGGCCTGGGCCAGTTCCAATTCCGCCTCGATCTTTTGCCGATAGGCTTCTTGTGTGTTCTCTTTCGTGTTCATATGCGGTCCGTTTGTCGATCCATTGAAAGTGTCCGTCAAAATTACTTGCCTCCGTCCATGGCTTGCAAGTGCATACATATCGTATCCGTGTAACTCCATGGTTGCCGCCCATACCGGCGCCAGCGGATGAACCCTGACGGCATGATTGCAGCGGCATCTCGGTATCCTTCTAGCGATATCCGTGCCGAGACGGCGGCCGGTCCTGACTATCTGTATTTGTTCTTGCAGAACAGCGCTTTAGGGCGATGGGAGGGAGGCGTTCGGCCTGGGGCTGGCCCAGGTAGAGGCGTTGCGCGCAACGGAAGTGGTGGGTACACCTGCCGGGTCGCGAGCAACGCTCCAGGGTCGCGAGATTACGATCGGGGGGACTTTTCGGTCAGGTTGAATTTTTTGATTCTCCGGTACAGGGTGACCCGGTCGATCCCCAGCAAACGGGCTGCCTTGGCTTTATTCCAGGCGGTTTTATCGAGCGCCGCAAGGGTTGCACCGGAATCGATCCCCCGCGCCTCTCCGGAAGAACGGCGCATTCCCGGAATCCTCATGAAATCCTGCGGCAGATGATCAAAGGTGATGATGTGCTGATTGCAGAGAACAAAGGCATGCTCCATGGTGTGTTCGAGCTCGCGGACATTGCCCGGCCAGGGATACCTGGAAAACGCCTTGAGGACATCCGAGGAGACGGCGGTAATGTTCTTCTTGAACTTGGCGTTGAACTTGGCGCGAAAATGTTCCAGCAGCAGCGGGATGTCGTCGCGCCTGTCCCGTAAGGGGGGCAAGCGGATCTCAACCACCTTGAGCCGGTAGTAGAGGTCTTCCCGCATCTCGCCCAGCCTGACTTTCTCCTGAAGATTTCTGTTGGTTGCCGCGATCAGGCGCACGTTCACCTTGGTCGAGGCCGAGCTGCCGACCCGCTCAAATTCGCTCTCCTCAAGGACGCGCAGGAGCTTCACCTGGATCTTGGGCGAGATATCGCCGATCTCATCGAAGAAGATGGTGCCGCCGTCCGCCCGGTGGAACCGGCCCTCGTTGTCTCTGACGGCGCCGGTGAACGACCCCTTGACGTGACCAAAAAGTTCCGCTTCCAGCAGGTGTTCGGGCAGTGCCGAACAGTTCACCTTGACTATCTGTTTGTGGCTGCGATCTCCGGAGAGGTGCAAGGCCTCGGCCACCAGTTCTTTTCCTGTCCCGCTTTCCCCGGTAATCAGCACCGTGGTCTGCACACCGGCCAGAGCCTTGATCAGGGAATAGACCTGCTGCATCGGCTCGCTTTTGCCAATGATGCGATGGAACTGCCGATGCTCGGTCAGCTCTTTTTCGAGGCCGACCACCTGGGTCTCGTCATGCACCACCATGACTACCCCCTCGGGCTGGCTCTGGATATCGAGGAGCGGATAGGTCCGCACGCTGACAACGCGGGCGACGCGATTTCCCTGGTGGCATTCGATCCGGTCCGCCTCGACAGGTTTGCCGCTCTTGATCGCCGCTTCGAGCACGTCCCGGCATTTTCCCTCGCAGCGGGCGAGGAGGGTGTTGAGGGGTTTGCCGATATCGTCCCGGGAATGCCCGCAGAGGGTTATGGCGGCCTCGTTGAGCGCGGTCAGGGTCGCCTCCTTGTCCACGGTGATGATCGCATCCCTGACGCTGCGGAAGATCGCCTCCAGATTGGCGCGGTAGCGCTCTTTTTCCTCGTAGGCAGCCTTGTACTTCAAGGCAGTCCGGGTGATGCTCAGCAGGGATTCCTGATTGACAGGCTTGGAGATGTAGTCGAAGGCGCCCAGGCGGATGGAATCGGTCGCGGTCTTGACCCCCGGATCGCCGGTGATCATGATCACCGGGCAGGTGAGCCCCCGGGCCTTGATCTCGCGCAGGATGTCGATCCCGGTTCCATCCTCGAGGATGATGTCGGCAAAGACAACATCGAAACTCGTTTCGTTTAACCGGGCAAAGGCCTCGCCGCAGCCTGCGGCCGTGGTCACGATATGGCCCGCGGCCCGGAGAAATCGCTCAAAGGTGAACCTGATCGATTCCTCGTCGTCGATGATAAGAATTCTCGCGCTCATGCTTCCGCCTCGGCATCGTTCCGATGCACCGGTAACTCGATGATAACCCTGGTCCATTCCCCTTGAACGCTCTCAAAGAGCAGGTTGCCGTCATGGTCGGCAATGATTTTCTGGGTGATGCTCAACCCGAGGCCGGTCCCCAAGCCGTATGGCTTGGTGGAAAAGAACGGCTTGGTCAGGGCGGAGAGTTCATGGGCGGCAATCCCCACCCCTCGATCATGAAAGACCAGACGCACATAGGGGCGGCCGTCGATGGTCACGCCTTCGCCTGTGATGTCGAGGCGTTTGTTGGCATGCCGTCCCGCATACTTCTCATTCAAGGCGTAGCGCGCATTGTTGATGATGTTGATCATGCACTGCTGGATCTGCTGAAAATTGGCTTCGACCGGAGGCAGGTCGTTGGGAAAGACGATCTTGAGCTCGATGCCCTCCTTGCGGATTTGCGCCTGGGTGAGAACGATGGCTTCCGCCGCAATGTCAGGGGCCCGGCAGGCCCTTTTTTCTTTGCGCCGGTCGCGCTGGGCATAGGCGAGGAGGGTTTTGACGATGCGGCCGACCCGCTCCCCTTCCTTGACGATGCGGGCGCCGATATCCTTTTCCAGGCTGTCCGGCGGGCACTCGTTGATCAGTATCTGCCCATAGTTGATGATGCCGGTGATCGGGTTGTTGATTTCGTGCGCCACGCCCGCGGCCAGTTCCCCCAGCGAGGCCAGGTGCGCTGCCTGGATCGCCTCTGCCTGCATCGCGATCTTTTCGCTGATGTCGCTGACCAGCAGAAGCACCCCGATGACCGCGTCCGCCTCTTTGATGGGAAAGGCCCTGACATCGAGCACGTTTCCCTTGAAAGTGGTGACGGCGGTTTCCTTGTGCCCGGTTTCGAAACATCGCCTGACCGGGCAATCCTCCAGGAGCGCTTTATGGCCGTGGAGCAGCTTGGCACAGTATTGCCCGGCCGGACCGGGCATCTCCTCCTGGTCCCATTCCGGCGGAGTATCGCCATTCGTCCACAACACCTCCATCGTGGGGGAGAGCAGGATTAGGGTATCGCTGATCGCATTCAGAAGCGTCCGGAATTCCTGGGAGAGTTTTTTGAAATTCTTTTCGCTCTCGCTGAGGGCGGCGGTCCGCTCTTCCACCCTTTCCTCCAGCTCCTGGTGCAGCCTGACAAGCTCCTCCTCGGCTGCCTTTCGGGTCGAGATGTCCGTGACCGAAGTCCGGCACAACGGGCTGCCGTCGGCATGCAGCGCCCGGATGCTGTCGACCTGAACAGAGAGTTCCGGGCCGTTTTGCCGTTCCAGTCTCAGCTCGCAGGTATGTCGTTCATTGCTCTGGAAAACCAGTTCGAGGTGCGCCCGAAAGGCGGCTCTGTCGGGCGCGGCGGCGTACAGCGACAGGACGGTGTTGATCAGGCGGCCCCGTTCAATGCCCAACTGGCCGGCAAAGGTGAGGTTTGCCTCCAGGATGCGGCCCTTGGTGTTTGAGGTGACGTAGCCGGCCGGGGCGAACTCGTAGAGGTCGGAATATTTTTCCAGCGATTCGCCCAACTGCTCCTGGGTCATGCGGAGTTCCTCGTTTTGCATCTCCAGCTCGATCTGATGCACTTGCAGTTCATGCACCAGCCGCTGGCAGTCTTGCTCGATCATGGCCGGAGAGTTTCGGGCTGTCTGCTCTCCGCTGCGCTGCTCCGCCAAGTGGCGCAGTTTGGCAAGGCGATCTTCGCCTGATTGGTGTTCGGTCATAGCTGCTCCTGGCGCTCTATTCTGACGCTTGCTGCTGTCCTCACGGTACCTGGTCTTCCCCGGGAACTGCTCCGCGCCACAACGGCGAGTCGTTCCCCTCTGCTCTATCGGGACGGATTTTTATTCGTATTTTCAATGGGAATTGTCAAAGTGTAACGTCTTGTGCCGAAATAGCGAAACATTTCTGCAACGCGCAACACTCTTTTTCTGCCGGGCGGCCCCAAGAACAGCCTTGGTTGTCCGCTAACTCTCCGCCGTACAAGCATTAATTGCAAGACTTGAGCCCTCGATCTTTCCGGCATTGAATTTGCCTGAAGAGAGAGAGGGGCTCAAGGCAGGCAGAGGACGAGCCCGTGCGGCGTGTCCTGCGGACAGGCGCGGAGGCAAAGCACGCACCATTCACCAACCATGCAAGGATGTGATAATGGTCAAAGAATACCAACCCGGTGACCTCTTCGGACTGCGTCAATGGGCAGAAGAGATAGCCCAGCGAAAAGCGGTTGCCCTGCCGGGCAACCTCGCGGCTCGATCATCCGAAGAAATCCAGGAGATGGTGTACGAGTTGCGGGTGCACCAGATCGAGCTTGAACTGCAGAACGAGGAACTTCGCCGGACCCAGGCGGAACTGGAGGCCTCGCGGGCCCGCCTCGGCGATCTCTACGATTACGCGCCGGTGGGCTATGTGACTGAGAGCGAAACAGGGGTGGTCGTTGAGGCAAATTTGACCGTTGCCAGCCTTTTGGGCGTGCCCCGAGGCGCGCTGTTGCACCTCTCGCTGAGCCGTTTCGTTCTGCCCGAAGACCAGGATATCTATTACCACCATCGCAAACGATTGGTGGAGACGGGGGAACAGCAGGTGTGCGAACTGCGGATGCTGCGGCCCGGCAACCCACCCTTTTGGGCACGGCTGGAAGCGATTGCCGTCCATGATAAGGATGGAACGCCCGTGTACCGGATCGTTCTCAGCGATGTCACTGCCTTCAAACAGGCTGAGGAAGGGCGGCGCAAGCTGAAAGAGCAACTGGCGCAGATAGAGAAGATGGAATCGATAGAGCGGCTGGCCGGCGGCGTGGCCAATGATTTCAACAACATGCTGGCCATTATTCTTGGTCATGCCGAGATGGCCCTTGATTATGCGGACCCGGACCAGCCGTTCTTTGCCAATTTGCAGGAAATCAGCAAGGCGGTCGACCGTTCCGCCAATCTCACCTGGCAGCTGCTCTCCTTTGCCCGCATGCAGACGGTCGCCACCCAGGGGCTCGATCTCAACCGGACCGTGGAGGGCCTGCTCGCGATGCTGCGGCGGGTCGCCGGCCAGGGTATCGATCTGGTCTGGATACCTGGGCCAGGGCTGTGGCCGGTCACCATGGATATCTCCCAGATCGAACAAATACTGGTCAATCTGTGCAGCAACGCCCGGGATGCGATGGCAGGCAAAGGGCAGATAACGGTTGAGGCCAGAAATACCATTTGGAAGGCGGAAGAGAACGGCAACCATGCGGGTTTCCCCCGGGGCGAATATGTGGTCCTCGTGGTCGGCGACCATGGGTGCGGCATAGCGGGAGAAGCGATGGATAAATTGTTTGAACCGTTCTTCACCACCAAGAGAGCGGCGGGGTTCAGCTCGGGCCTGGGGTTGGCCATCGTCTACGGTATCGTCAAACAGAACGGCGGTTTTATTGACGTCTACAGCGAGCCGGACCAGGGGACGGTTTTCAAGGTCTATCTGCCCCGCCATGCGGCCAGGGCCGAGCTGTTGCCGCAGGTCGAGCAGACGCAACCTGCCAGGCGGCGGCGCGCGGCCATCGGCATCTCCGGCCACCCTGCAGGTGCGTGAACAGGACGGATGCAGAGCGCGGTCGCGGTGTGAATAAGCAACCGCCGGGGGATGCCGCGTTGCATCCGGCTGAGGCGTGAGGAAAGAGGAGGCCGTAGGCATGCACACAAAGAACAGGGCGCTGCTGGTTGCGATCGCCTGCCTGGGGTTGGCGATGTGGTCTGCGCCGCACCTTTGGGCAACCGACGAGACCCGGCAAGACATTCTGGACCAGAACAGTGCGGATAAAATAGAAACCCAGCAGGACACGACCAATGCAGCGCATCCTGATGTTCCGCCGCCGTCTTTCGACGATGTTCTCAAGCGGGCGGAAAAGGGAGAAGCGCAGGCGCAACATATGCTTGGGCGGCGGTATTATTTCGGCGACGGTGTAATCCAGGACCGGGAGAAGGCGGCGGCATGGCAGACCAGGGCGGCCAATCAGGGCCACGCAACGGCCCAATATGTTCTCGGGTTGTTGTACGGTGCCGGCGAGGGGGTGCATCGAGATACCGGGAAAGAGGTGGCATGGATCACCCGGTCGGCCAATCAGGGGTTGGCGGAGGCGCAATATGCCCTGGGAATGATGTATCAGGCAGGAGAGGATGTGCCGCAGGACAGCCACAAAGCAGCGGAGTTGTTTTTGAGGGCGGCCGCCCAAGGCCATGAAAGGGCCAAGGGGCAATTATCCGGAAGCGCCGCGCAGGGGCGGCCATAGCGATTGTGCTTCTCCTTCCCGCAGCGGGTCGATAAAGACGTTCCTCCGCTTCCCGCCCGTTTGACCGGAAGAGGCGAGCGACAGCAAGCGCAACGGAAAAACAGCAACGTTTGCGCGACATGCAACGCTTTCCCCGTGCCGGGCATTGGCTGAAATGGAGGGTGAATGAATGACAACTTAATAATATTACATGACTAAATTCATCCCATGGACGTTTGGCCGTTCGGGCATTGAACTTGCGTGGGAAGAGGTACATGGAGCCTCAGGGCACACCAGCCAATGCATCCGAGAAATGAGTTGAGGCATGCCCCCTGGCGAGGTCATTGCGGCAAGGTAAACACTCGCCAGCGATGACCTGGCCTTTTTGCAACAGGAGATGAACATGAATTATGAAGACAGCGATGCCTATGGCATCTACCACCGTTCCACCGAGGGTGGACCGGGACCGGACCTGATGGGAGCCAATACCCTCATCGGCAACGACGTCTACAGCCATAAAGGCGAAGATATCGGCGATATCAAGGAAATCATGCTGGACGTGCGGACCGGCAAGGTGCGCTATGCGGTGCTCTCGTTCGGTGGCTTCCTCGGCATGGGCGAAAAGCTGTTCGCGGTGCCGTGGTTGGCATTGACGCTCGATACCATAAACAAGCGCTTCGTTCTCAATGTGGAGAAGGAACGCCTGGCCAAGGCGCCGGGTTTCGATAAGGACAAATGGCCGGACATGGCAGATACAACCTGGTCGAAAGAAATTCATGCCTACTACGGGGTTGAACCGGATTCGGACGCCACCCCCGTGTAAGGCGCTGTTTACAGCACCTCCAGTCGTGGCCCGGCGCTTTCAGGTTCACGGGGTTGCAGGTTCTGTCATTTCTACCCAGGGAGAAATCTCATCGTCCTGAAGGCCGGGACTTCTCCCTATCGTTCGAAATGACAACATAAAATGTCTCAATCTCACGAGATGAGAGCGGGCCGAACGGTGTGATTTTGTCAATTTGCAACAGACTCAAATGAAAGAACAACAGGGAGAATATTGAATGATTAAAGGGAAATTTCAAATAAAAACAGTGTGTTCTTCGGTTGTGCTGGCGACGGCATCGGCTCTGCTGCTGTTCAGCGTGCCGGTGTACGCTTCCACCACGGATGATCGCATCGAATCGTCAGCCAGGGAATCCTACATCTTTAAAAATTACCTCAATGACGATGCCATTACAATCACCTCAAAGGATGGCGCCGTTACCTTGGCCGGAACCGTCACCGAAGAGCCGCACAAAAAACTGGCCGTGGAGACTGTGGCCAACCTGCCCGGCGTGAAAAGCGTGGACAATCAGTTGATATTGAAGGATTTTCAGGCTGCGGGAGGCATGGACGCGCTGATAAGGGAGCGGGTGAAACTCGTCATGTCGTACCATCGCAACCTGAGTTCCGTCAAACCTGACATTCAAGTGAAAGACGGGGTCGTCACGGTCCGCGGGGACGCCGAGAACAAGGCCCAAATCGATCTGACCACCGAGTACATCAAGGACGTCGACGGCGTCAAAGAGGTGAACAATAAAATGGTCGCAGCCAGTTCCGGAAAAACCACGGGCAGCAAGGCCGAAGACTTGGGCACATCGATAGACGACGCCTCCGTCACAGCCCTCGTCAAGGCGACATTGCTGTATCATCGCTCGACCAGCGCCCTCAACACCAAGGTGGAAACGGCCGGCGGCATGGTCACGTTGGGCGGAACAGCCAAAAACGCAGCCGAAATAGATTTGGTCACCCAATTCGTCAAAGATGTGCGTGGGGTCAAGAGCGTGACCAACAACATGGTCATCGAAAAGACTGAACCGATAACCAAATAACAGCCAACTTCTTGCCGGCGGTCGCGGAATGCGCCATCCGGCAAGGGGCGGCGGCCCGGGCATCCGGGAAGGAGGAGAGCATGTTGTGGACAATTGCCGTGGTTCTATTGATTCTGTGGGTGTTGGGATTGGTGAGCAGCTACACCATGGGAGGGTTGATTCACATCCTGCTGGTCATTGCCCTGATTGTGGTGGTGGTCAATTTCCTTCAGGGACGCAGGGGGGTGTAGTCGAGAGTTAGAGCAGGAAGCAGAATATTCTTTACAGGAGGCAGCATGACCTTACTGAACAATATTATCAAGGTGGGAGGAACGGCCGTGATTCTAAAAGAAATTGCCGACCGGATACGGGACACGCGAATCAATCGCGAGCAGACACTGCGCCGGAACAGGGCCGGGATGCTGGCGCTCGGCATTGTCATTGGCGGTACGGCCGGGGCAGTTGCAGGCATCCTTTTTGCGCCCAAGGCCGGGAAGGAAACGCGTCAGGAATTGAGCCGGTACGGCTGCGAAACCTGGGGTAAGGTGAAAGAGAATGCCACCACCACCGGCCACCGTCTGGTCAACTCGGTGGAGGAAAAGAGTTCGCGTCTACGGACAGCGGCCGAGAAGGGTGTCGATGCGGCCAGGGAGTCGTTGAAGGAATCCACCGGCACGAGCAGCGAGGAAGGCAACGGATAAATCGCAACACACCTCATCGGAAAGGAACACCCTATGGAAGGATACATCACGTTCAGTCAACTGGGACTGCTGATTCTATTTCTGATGCTGGTGGCGGTGGGCGGTTATGCCATTGTCACCCTGAGAAACGTGAACGCCGCGGTCAAAGAGATTGGGACTCTTCTTAAAGAAAATAAGGAGGCCCTCAATCTGGCCATACCCAATATCGCCATGGCTTCGGAAAATGTGGTTGCCCTCACCGGCGAATTGCGAGCGGGTCTGGGTGAGGCGAGCAGGGCCATTGGCACCGCCGATCAGATAGCCGCCTACGCCATGGTCATCGGCGAGGCGGCCAAGGCGCTGGTCAGCGTTTTTGCCAGTTCCAGAAAATAAGCTGCACATGCCAGCCGCGACACCTTCATCGTGCCCGCTTGCTCGGGTGACCATGGGGGGAAACAGACGGCTGTTTTTATTACTCACTGCACCGGCCAGTGCAACCGGCCAAGGAATGAATATGAAACAGTTTCTCCGGCAGAGGTCAATGAGTAGGCATATTTCTTTGTGCCTGTTTCTGCTCGCGTTCTTCCATCCCGGCGTCGCTGCCGCCACTCCGGCCAGCGATGAATTCATCCGGGGGTATGCCACGGCGATCCTCCAGCGGGACTTCCAGGTCACGGCGGAAACGCTCCGTGTTGAGTCAGGAGTCGTGTATATCCGGGGATTGAAGGCGTCGGATGTAGTGCGCGACCGGATGAAGACCTCGCTCTCTTCCATTGAAGGCGTCAGCCGGGTGGTGATTGCCGAGGAGGGCGAGTTCGCTTCAACCGGAGGGAAGTCGGATATTACAACCGGGGTCAACGTTTTTTTGCCCCGGGATATGCTCTTTAAGCCGCTGCTTGCCGATCCCCGCTGGCCGCATTTCTCCGCCTCCTATCAGCAATATATGCAAAATGATCAACTGGATGGGGTGGGGTCGGCGACTTTTGGCGAAACCTTCAGTGTCTATCGCTTCGGGGGGCCATGGAATAGTCAAATGGAGATAGGGTTGCAGGCCGGGGTGTTCTCCATTTTCGATATGGGTGCGGACTCGCACGATCTGGTCAATGCCGACTACTTTGTGGCCGTGCCCCTCTCGTTCAAAAAAGACAAATTTACCGCCATGGCCCGGATCTTTCACCAAAGTTCCCACCTGGGGGACGAATACCTGCTGAGCGGGCAATCGGGGGAGCGAATTAATCTGAGCTATGAAGGGGTCGACACGCTCCTCTCCTATAGTCTTCCGTACGGCTTTCGCGTCTACGGCGGCGGCGGTTATCTGTTTGACCGCGATCCTTCCGATCTCAAGCCGTGGATTGCCCAGTCGGGCCTGGAATTCAGGAGCCCCGGAGCCTGGTGGGGCGGATCGCTCAGGCCGGTCGCGGCGATTGATCTCCAGAACCGCGAAGAGAACGATTGGGACCCGAGTGTGTCCCTGCGGGCCGGAGTGCAGTTTGAAAATCCGGATTTTCTCAGCCGCAAGCTGCAAATCCTGGTTGAATACTATAACGGCGACTCTCCCAATGGACAGTTCTATGCCCGCGATAATGTGGAATATATTGGGCTCGGGTTTCATTTTTTCTATGACTGAGCTGGGGTTGAACGTGTTGCCACAGAACGGGCCGTCAGGGGCCTGCATAACCTTCATGGCTGGACCATGTGGTTGCTCAGTCGCAACGAACAATGAAAATCGGAACTTCAGGGAAACAACCAGCATGCGTGCGACGATTTTTTAAAAAAGATCTCTATCGTGACCGTCATTCCGGCGCAGGCCGGAATCGAGAAAGGAGTTCCGGGGCATGCGAATGGTCCTGGACCCCGGCTTGCGCCGGGGTGACGAAGAGCGAACGAGTATTTTTATATAACAATCAATATCTGGAGCAGGAGGGGAACATGAAATCAAGTACTCGGGATCAGGCGGAAGGCTCGTTCCATCAAATCAAAGGGAAGGTCAAGGAGATTGCCGGGAAGGTCAGCGACGATCCAGCATTGGAAGTTGAGGGCAAGGCTGAAAACAGCGCCGGCAAGGTGCAGGAAAAGATCGGCGAGGTCAAGGCGGTCCTGGGAAAGTAGACCCGGGGCGGGATAGCCTTTTTGCCCGGATTGCCAGAACCGGCGAACCGATTTTGCCAACGCCGGACTCGACCAAGTTGGTTGACCGGGAAGGGGTTCTGCACCACCTCGAATGAAGAGAGGTTCGTGCAGAGCACCTTCTCTTTGCACCGGCCGCCACCGGTCCTTTTCTTCGCCGATTTTCAGTCCCCGCGACCTCCGCCAGCCGTTCTTTCTTCGTTGCCCCACCTTCTTCCTTCTTCGAATCGAGATGTAACCTGTGACAGAAATGAATCGTCGCTGTTGTGCTGCGCGCAACGCTTTTTTCGCGCATCGGCCGCTCGGGTCACGGTGTGTGCTTGAGATTATCTGTCTGTAATCAAGGGATAAAATTATAAACCAGCTCCCTGAGAGCATTTGGGCCTCAGTCTTGCTGTAGAGAGTGTAGCAGGACAAGGTCGATTAGGACAAAACCTCCTGGACGGATCGAGAACCACCCGGATCGCCGTGTTTTCTTGACCAAGACCCGGATGGGGCAAGTCACTCCCCCGCAGGCATTTCCAATTCGGACGGCGGACCCGCGCGTCTAACAAACTCGCTTCTCAATATCCCACATTTATCAAACAGGTTTGAGCCGGTCACGGGACGTGTCGCCGGTTTTTCAGGCAGCGAACTCGCAGGATCGTAACGGTCGTGCGTTCCCCCTTGGGCTGCACCATGACTGCATGTTGCCAAGGGCCTAAGGGCCTTGATGCGATGGCGTCAGGATACAAGGGGAACAGTCTCGTTGCCGGGCAATGGTGCCCGGCGATGAGAGTTATCAGGCGTTTTTCGAGGGGGGTGCGCAGGCATTTCGTGCGGCCTCTTTGAAAAACACAAACTGTGTCACACAGGAAAAGACTCAAAACGGAGGGAATTATGAAAAAGACACTAATGGGTTTGGTCGGAATGGGTTGTCTGTTGATGGCAGGTCAGGCGTCTGCATCGCTGGTCGATGCGCTTGCCGGCTATCAGGGGCCGCTGTATTTCGACCTGTTCGGCTATTCAAAGAGCCTGGATACGGGGGGCGAAACCTGGGGCGTGGTTACGGTCAACGGGGTGTTTAAAGATCAAGAGCAGACGGTAGACAACCGTTTGTGGGTATCCAGTGCCAATGACCAGATGTATGGCATGTTTTACGGCCTCACCGACGTGTATAATCTGCCGACGACGTTACCAGGCGGTCAATCAGGTTGGAGCATCGGCCAGAAGGGCGGCTCTTTTAACATGTATGCAGTTGCCGATGGCGTCGACCTGATGCAAGGACCTACCGGTCGTACTACGGTGGATGGATACAACGGCATGGTAGGAGAGTTGCTCTTCCAGGGCACCTTTGACGGTGGTGTGGATCCGCTCAATCCAATCGTGACCGTGGTCCAGACGGTGCTGGATGTAAACTCACCGACCGCTGGGCAAGGACGCGGTTATGGCTCGTTGACCGGCGGATCGCTGTACTCCCTGCTCGATTCCAACATGATCATCGATTCGTCCGGCGGCACCCATGACATGTCCTTTTCGTTCAACGTTAATCTTCCGACTACTGCTGCCGCAGGAGTTGGCTGGAGCCAGGCCTTGACCGACCCGTTGGAGGCGCATACCGCCGCCCCGGTTCCCGAACCGGGAACAATGCTTCTGTTCGGTACCGGCCTGATAGGCCTTGCCGCTGTCGGCAGAAAAATCCGCCAGTAAACCGTTAGGGGAACGCTCACAAGAGGAATCGAGACCATCGATTCCTCTTTTTGTCTGGGCAGTTCTCCACGCCGAGGCACATGGAATCCCTGCCCCTCTGGGCAGGGTGACCCCATGGAGGGCTCTTGCCTCGCAACAGTTGAGGATTTGAGAACCAGGGGCATGCAGGAATGCAGAGCAAGGGGCTCGAATGCCCGCCACAGAGCCTGAGGAGAGGGAAACCCATGTCCCGACATTCCGAACCAACCGCTGGCGGCACCTTGCCGATATCCTCAGCGCCAGCAGGGCCGGACCGGCAGGGCCGGGACGGCAGGTTCCACTTTCCGGGATCGTTATCCTTGGATGTAAAGCGGCTTGTCAGGGGCGAACACGGCAAGGAATACGATTCCATGCACCGGTTGCGGTATCAGGTGTTCTGCCAGGAGGTCCATTTTCTCAATCCGGATCGGTATCCAGCCGGTTTGGAGATTGATGATTATGATGCGGTCTCTGAGCACTTTTTGGCCGTCAACAACTACAACGATGATGTTGTCGGAACGGTCCGTCTGGTCAGATGGTCGGAGCGAAAATCTTTCCCGACAGCCAAACATTTCGGCTCACTCATGGAAGAATTGGACCGTCAGGGGTTCCCGCTTCATTCCACGGCCGAGATTTCGCGTCTCTGTATTTCAAAGCAGTACCGGAAACGTTTAAAGGATGGCCTGCTCGGCCTGGACGGCTATGAGGGCCGCAGCGACCAGCGGCGACGCTACCCGGAGGTTATTCTCGAACTGTTCAAGGTTATGTATCTGGCCAGCAGGTTCGACCTCGGCATCACACACTGGATCGCCGCCTTTGAAGATTCACTGTACCGTTTGCTGAAGAGATATGGCATCCATCTCGATCCTCTTGTCCCGGAGGAGATCGACTACTACGGCAAAGTCAAAATCTACGGGGCCTCCATACCCCAGATTCTGGAAGCGATGAAAATGCGGAGAGCGGAGTTCCATGCATTTTTTTGCGAGCCGCCAGAACACCATTGAACAGCGTGTCCTGGTGTTGGCCGGTTCGGTGCCAGGGATTTTGTGATGTTGCTGGTCCCCGCGCGCAAGCGCGCAGCAGCAGGCATGAACCACAGGAGGCGGAATGAAAACACGGGAAGAGGGAATAAAGATAGTTGCGGAAATTCGCCGGAAGCTGACGCTGCTGGAGCGGAAAAAAAACTTGAAAATGCTGACAACCTCGTCTCCCGAACAGATAGTGGTCTACGGAGAGAAGCTGTTGCTGAGCGCCTTTCAGCGAGCCGCCCGCCGCGTTCCTGCCTATAAGGAACTATTGGAAAAGGCGGACTGCTCGCCCGAAAAGGTGACCTCGATCGCGGCATTTCAGAGCCAGGTTCCCATCCTCGCCAAGGAAGATGTCTTTCTGCGCTCCAATATCCGGGATATCTGCCTGGACGGCAGCGTGAGCCGCATTCGGAGCGCCATGTCAAGCTCCGGCTTTTCCGGGGTGTTTTCGTTCGGGATCAATACAGAGGAAAATCACCGCAATGCGGTCAAGGCCATTGATACAGCACTTGACTATATTTTTCACATTTCTCGTAAGAACACGCTCTTCATCAACAGTCTGCCCATGGGCGTCCGGGTGCCGACATCGCTGCCGGTGGCCGACACCAGCGTCCGGTGGGATATGGCCCTGGCCATTTTCCGCAAATTTTCTCCTGAATTCGATCAGATCATTATCCTCGGCGATCCGCACTTCCTGAAGAAACTTTTGGAGGAGGGGGTGGCGCAAGGGATTGATTGGACGCGCGAGAACGTCCACCTCGTTACCGGCGAAGATTGGATGCCGGAGACCTTTCGCAGCTATCTCGGACACTTGCTGGGTACCGATTGGGAGCGAATGGACCGGGGCGTGATCGGCGGTACCATGGGGGTGGCCGAGCTCGACCTGAACCTCTTTCATGAATCGCGGGACTCCATCCGTATTCAACGGGCAGCGCTTGTCGACCAGCGGCTGCGCTATGCGCTGTATGGCGAAGGTTGCGACGTGCAGCCGACGCTTTTTCATTATTATCCGCATCGAACATTTCTCGAGGTGGTTGCAAGCAGCGACGGCACTCCGGAACTTGTTGTCTCCATGCTGAGCGACGCCTTGCTGATACCGTTGATGCGCTACAATGTCAAAGATGTGGCGCGCCTGTATCCGTACAATGAGCTCAAGAATATTTTACACGATTGCGGATACGGCCACCTCGCCCCTGAGCTCAAGTTGCCCCTGCTGACAGTTGGCGGCAGAAAAAATCGAGCCCTGGCGATCGGCAGCGCCGCCATTACTCCCGAAGCCGTCAAACAGGGATTGTACGCAGACTTTACCGTTGCCGCCCTGACAACCGGTTATTTCCGTCTCAGTGTGAAGGCGAGCGGTTTCCTCATTGAAATCCAACTGCGCCCGGGGATTGCATCCTCCTCGCTGCATGAGACGGCGTTCAGAAGCGCTCTCGAATCCTACCTCACGGCTCCATTCAGTCTTGCGGTGTACCCCTATCAAGCGTTTCCATATTCGATGGAACTCGATTACGAGCGAAAGTTCAAAAACATCTGATACGCAGCCGGCACAAAAAATGAGTCTTTTCGTGGCCAAATACTGTTGTTGAAAAAACTTTCTCACGGTGGCACGACCTTCCTTTTGGCAACTGCGTTTCTCTCCGTTGGCCCCACCAGGTGTTCTTGCCGAGCCGATGTGTAACGCCTTGATGGGATGTTTCGCAACACTTGTGTGTCTCGCAACGAATGGAATCCGCCAGTTCCTCTGCCAATACAGGGTCAGCAACCATTTAACTCTCTAAAACAAGACGAAAAGATATTCTTGAAAGCCTTGCTGGCTTTCGGGCATTGAACTTGCGTTACGAGAGGTGAAGGGAAGGCGCGTTGTCCCGGCGCCACCGTTGTTCCGCCAATCAAGGAGGTCTGCATGAATCTATCCAATATCGCCATTGAACCGATATTTTCCATCCTGATCGGCATCCTGATTTTGGTTGTGCCGAGGTTTCTGAATTATTTCGTGGCCGCGTATTTGATTGTCATCGGTGTTCTGGGTCTGACCCATACGATGCATTTCTAACCGCGCTCGAAATGATCGAGAAGGTCATCCGATACGGGGCCGTCCGGATGCAACGGCTTGATCGTGCACTGACCTCGCATAAAGGACCGGGCCAAGAGTTCGGGCTGCATTTTAACCTTTTTTGAAAGGAGATGAACATGTCACTTGGCACAATATTACTCATCGTTCTGGTTCTTGCCCTGGTGGGTGTGCTCCCGGCCTGGCCCCACAGCCGGTCATGGGGGTATGCACCGGGCGGCGTGGTCGGGTTCGTCCTGATTATTTTACTCATCCTGTTTTTAATGGGAAAAATTTAACCGCAGAAGGAGATTGAAAATGAAGGTGTTTACTAAGGGTTTTGTGGCTGTCTTCGCCTTGGCTTCCGTTCTTGGACTGGCCGCGTGCAAGCAGGATGGGCCGGCCGAAAAGGCAGGAACAAAGGTCGATCAGGCGGCGGAACAAGCCGGAAAAAAGATTGATCGGGCGACTGATAAAGCGGAAAAGAAAATGGAACAGGCCGGGGAATATATGGACGATACCGCGATTACAGCCAGAGTGAAGGCCGAAATAGCGAGTGATCCGCTCCTCAAGGTGCTCCAGATCACGGTGGCCACCACCAAAGGCGTGGTGCGGTTGAGCGGCGTTGTCGATTCCCAGCAAAGCCTCGACAGGGCGCTGGAAATAACCCGCAAGATCAAGGGAGTGCAGGGGACGGAAAATAACCTCGTGGTGAAAAGTGCCAACTAGGGAATGATGCGGGTCTCCTCCGCCGGTTCAATGTTACCGGTGTCAATCTTGGTCTTTTCGAAGAGGCGGGAGGCCAGAATTGGCAAATCGTCCAGGGAGGATTGCCCAACGGAGAGCGGCGGGTGCGGTGAAGGCAAACGTTGATCTCCTTGCCGCGATCCGGCCGGACAGTCCTGGCCCGTCCAATGAATGAACCTAAAATCGGCAGTTCCGTCACCCCGGCATGCGCCGGGGTGACGGTCATCATTGCTCACCCTCTAGATGAAGGCCTCGACAAACAAAAATCTGATTACCACCCAAATTCAGCCGATTTTTCCTTGAAGTCCACTGCATTGAACTTCCGGGAGATTGCGTCACCCCAGCGCAGGCCGGGGTCCAGGAATTTCACAGGCGAGAACAGCAGGTTCTGGATTCCGGCCCGCGCCGGAATGACGGCCATCAGTGCTCACCCATTGGGTAAAGGCCTCGACAAACAACACAGTGAACGATCTCGTTTTCTCACATGCTCTCAGCCGAAAAAGAACAAAGCCGAGTCAGACAGAGGAACTGGCTGAAGATTGATGGTAATCAGAAACAAAAAGTGCCGGTCTATCGATCTCAAAGGAAATTGCGCGAATGCAGGTCTCCACAATCGCTGTTTTTCAGGAAAATTTCTGTGCTCTTGGGTGCCAGTGAAAGATTCTCCCCGCTAGGGCACAGAAATCGATTTCACCGGTGATGGTGACGTGGTTGCTCATGGCTCTGGCAACTGGAGCCCATGAGCGTATTTATTTCACCTGAGGCGCCTGCGCACTCCCCTCCGGGTGTCATGGGCACTTGGTTTCATGGCAGCTGTAGTCGAGAGCAATCGGGGTGGGGGACAACGGCTGCCTCAGCTGTGTGCGAACCGGATGGCAGCCACCTTCCAAGGAAGAAACCGTTGCAAGGAATCAAGGATATGACGAATCGAGTGCTGATTATAACCGGCGATGCGGTCGACGCCGAAGCGTTGCGGAAGGTACTCGGTAATGCCCGGGGCAGTGTGTTTATAGTCGAACGGGTCCGGCTACTGTCCGAGGGGCTTGCGCGTCTGCGGGCAGGCGGCATCGACGTGATTATCGCGGATCTGGCGCTGCCCGACAGCCACGGTATCGGCACCTTCGACCAACTGTTCATCGCTGCGCCGCACACCCCGATCATGATCATCAGCGCGGCGGACGACGAAACCTTGACGACAATCTCGGTGCAGCGGGGCGCCCAAGGCTATCTGTCGAAAGGCAACCTGGATAACTCCCTGGTGCCGCAATCGCTGCACAACCTTATCCAGCGCAAGACCGTCGAGGAAACCTATTTCCTGGAAAAAGCGCGGGCTGAAATCACCCTCAACTCAATCAGCGACGCGGTTATCGGCACCGATATGGCGGGCAATGTCGATTACCTCAACATCGCCGCCGAAACCATGACCGGCTGGTCGAGGGAAGACGCGCGCGGGCACCCCATTGGGGAGGTGATGCACATCATCGATGGCGCAACACGCGAACTCAAACCCAATCCGGTTGGCCAGGTGTTGCGGCACAATAAATCGATGGCCCTGACCGCGGGAACCATTCTGATTCGCCGCGATGGTCACGAGGTGGCGATCGAGGATTCCGTGGCCCCGATCCATGATTGGGACGGGAAAAACACCGGCGCGGTGATTGTTTTCCACGATATTACGGCTGCCCAGGCCATGGCCCTGAAAATGGCGCATCTGGCGCAGCATGATTTCTTGACCAATTTACCAAATCGCGTACTGTTGAACGACCGGGTTGCGCAAGCGATCTCCCTGGCAAAACGGCGCGGCACCCGTCTTGCCATCCTGTTTTTGGACCTGGATAATTTTAAGCATACCAACGATTCGCTTGGCCACGCGACCGGCGACAAGTTGCTCCAGTCGGTCGCGGAACGGTTGTGCGCCTGCGTGCGCGGTTCCGACACGGTCAGCCGTCAAGGTGGCGATGAATTCGTGATCCTGGTGACCGAGGACAGTTTTGCTGATAACGCGGCCCTGATCGCCGGCAAAATTCTCGCCGCACTGGCGGCGCCGCACATCATTGGCGGATATGAGCTGTACGTGACCACCAGTATTGGCATCAGCGTGTATCCCGCGGACGGTGAGGATGCGGAAACACTCCTCAAGAATGCGGATACCGCCATGTATAGCGCCAAGGAGAAGGGGCGGAACAATTACCAGTATTTTGAGAGCCACATGAATGCCCGCGTGGTCGAACGCCAAGCCATCGAAGCCAAATTACGGCAGGCGCTGCAACGGCAGGAACTGATCTTGCATTACCAGCCTATAGTCAATCTGGAAACCGGCGTGATTACCGGTGTCGAGGCCCTGCTGCGCTGGCAGCATCCGGAATGGGGTTTGGTGCTGCCTGGCCGGTTCGTGCCGATAGCCGAAAGCTGCGGCCTGATGGTGCCGATCGGCCACTGGGTGCTGCGGGAAGCATGCGCGCAGGCCAAAAGCTGGCAAGAAGCCGGGCTTTTGCTGGATTCAATCTCGGTCAACATCTCTACCCCGGAATTTTGCGCCAATACTTTTGTTGAGGCTGTGCGCGCGATCTTGTCTGAAACCAGGCTGGACCCCTGTTGCCTGCAACTGGAAATCACCGAAAGCGTGTTGATGCGCGATGCCGAATCCAGCATCGCCATCCTGGAGCAGCTCAAGAACATGGGGGTGCGGGTGGCGGTGGACGATTTTGGTTCCGGCTATTCCAGTCTGAGTTATCTGGCGAAGTTTCCGGTCGATGTTCTCAAAATCGATTCGTCCTTCGTCCACGATATTAGTTCCGCCACTGGCCACGGCATCATGGCCAGTGCGGTCATTGCCATGGCCGCCAGCTTCAAGCAACTGGTGGTGGCCGAAGGTGTTGAGGATCAATTGCAATCGGCGTTCCTCAAGGTACATCGTTGCGATGAAGGGCAGGGGTACCTGTTCGGCAGACCGCTTGCCGCCGGGCCGTTCACCGCACTGTTGGCCAGAGGGCTGTCAACAACTGTCGTTCATGCGTAGAGAGGGCAACGACCTGCCAGTCAAGCCCAACGAAGAAACAAAGCATTCACGGAAAAAGTGATTGCCGGAAAAGCAACAAGGAGACCGCACAATGAAAAAAGTACTCTTAGGCATACTCTTTCTGGTCATGGCTGTTTTCCTCCCCCATTCAATACGGGCGGAAGTCAATGTCAGCATAGGATTTTCCCTGCCGGCACCGGCCTACTATGGGGGACCTCCCGAGGTGATAGCCATGCCTTACACCAACAACGTGTATGTCGTTCCGGATCATGATTTCGAGATGTTTTTCTGGAATGGCTGGTGGTGGCGGCCATGGGAAGGCCGCTGGTACCGCTCGCGTTACTATAACCGGGGCTGGGGCTACTATGACAATGTGCCCAGCTTTTATTATGATGTGGACCCCTATTGGCGTGACTACTACCGGGACCGGCATTGGTCGGGTCACCGGTGGAATTACGAACGGATTCCCCATCAGCGGCTGCAGAGTAACTGGCAACAATGGCAAAGCAAGCAATATTGGCAAAGAAATAAAGCCAATGGTGTAGAGAACTATCAGCCCAGGCCGCAACGGCAGATCGAGGAACTGCGCTCGCAAAGGCAAGAGCAATATCGCCAACGGCCTGAGGTTCAGCGGTATCAGCAACAGGTTCAGGAACAACAACGACAGCCTCAGTCTCCACGACAGCAGCAGATTCAGGAACAGCCGCAGCAACGCCAACCGCAATCTCCGAGGAATCGGCAACAGATCGAGGAGCAGCAACGCCAACCTCAGGTCCAGGAGCAACAACGGCAGATCGAGCCGCAGCAACGCCAACCGCAATCTCCGAGGAATCGGCAACAGATTGAGGAGCAGCAACGCCAACCTCAGGTCCAGGAGCAGCAGCGGCAAACACAACAGCGACAGCCCCGTGCCCGGGAACAGCAGCAGCAGGTTCAGGAACCTGAGCGTCAACCTCAGGCCGAGGCGCAGCGCCAGCAGCAGGTTCGGGAACAGAAACGGCAGCCGCAGGCCGTCAAACACCCCAAGCAACAGGAACCCTCGCCAGAGGAACAGGAACTTCAAAATCGAGACCGGCAAAACCGGGGGGAATCACACCGCCAGTAATCTCAAGAGCGAGGCAAGGAGTGTAACAGAGCAAGAAGACGCATCGGGGGGACGCAAGGGAAACGGATAGAAGACACCTCACAAGCGTGAGCAGCAGCACATTGCTGGACGGAAGGGAGAGGGCGGCTCAGTGCGAAACCGATGTCGCAGATAAGCCGCTTTTCTCTTTTTCATAAAAGATGGTATCGGACTTGGCAGCAGTGCCCAGTCGCGGTCCTAGAGGGAACGTATGGAAGAAAATAAACCGGCAATTCTGTCGCCGGAAGAGTGCATGCAAAACATGGTTGAACTCAGCGGTGTGGCCTATGAACCGGGCGTTGCCGCCGACCTTTGGCCCAAGGTGTTGAAGCATAAGTGGCTTCTTTCGGAAAAACTCGGGCGGGATGTGGGATTGCGGACGGCCTGCATCGATTTCCTGGAGAACATGGAGCAGGCCCCCGATGAATACGAAACCCACCAGCGGCAGAGCCTTCTGAGTGAAATGGGGGCGCAGGTCATGAGCAGAGAGATGTGGGACACCATCTCCGATTCTCAGCCCCCCAAGCAGTTGGTGCAGCGCAAAATTATCCTCCCCCTGACCGAGGAGGGGCTTTCCAGAAAGCATGGGGTCGTTCCCCCCAAGGCGATCATTTTCTTCGGTCCTCCGGGTACGGGAAAAACCCATTTTGCCAAGGCCGTTGCCGGGGCCTTGTCCTGGAGGTATATCGAGATCGTGCCCAGCATGCTGATGGTGAACGGCGTGGAAAGAATCGGCGCCAATCTGCGGGAACTGATGGAAAAGGCACGAGAACTCGACGAAGTGGTTCTTTTTATCGATGAATTTGAAGAGATTGCAGGGAGCCGTGATGTGGGAGACCGGATCGACAAGTCCATTACCAACGAGTTCCTCAAGCAGATCCCCTTGATCAAGAATCAGCACAATAAGATCCTGCTGATCTGCGCCACCAACTACATCCGGCAACTGGATGCGGCCATGCTCCGGCCGGGAAGGTTTGATTGCATAATTCCGGTTGGCGGTTTAGACAGGGAAGGCAGGACGACCATCCTTGAATATTATCTTTCCAAACTCAATACCGGGCACGTCGATGTGGATCGGATTGTCGAAATGACATCCGGATTCACTCCTGCCGATATCCAATACCTGTTCCAGCAGGTCGCCCATTTCGCCTTTGAGCAGGAACTTGCCAGTCAGGAGGATTATCAGGTCACGGCAGAGACGTTTGTCCACATCCTGCCCAAAGTGCCTCCGTCCTTGAGCAACGAAGTGATCGAAGAATTTGAAAAGGACAGCGTAAGCTTTTCGCGAGTTTGAGGTTGGGGCATTGAAGTGTTGAAGTATTCCGGGGGCGGTCTTCCCGTCCACCCTTCCTCCTTTGATGGCCGCGATCAGCAAACCACATCGGTTCAGCAAGCGGGGAGGCCGCCATGGCAACACGGAAACACCATGAAACAACCGCACCAAATGCATCGGGCGACGCCAATCCCATCGAGGCGGACAACGGCGCGGAACACGGTGCTGCCGTGCCGGCGGCGGTCGAGCGGCATGCCGGTGGTTTTCCCGTCGTTGGTATCGGCGCCTCGGCCGGAGGGCTGGCTGCTTTCGAGGCTTTCTTCTCGGGCATGCCGGTCGATGCGGAACCCGGCATGGCCTTTGTCCTGGTGCAGCACCTGGCTCCGGACCACGAGAGCATCCTCGCCGATCTGATCAAACGCTACACCCGGATGCAGGTTTTCGAGGTCGAGGACGGAATGGTGGTGCAGCCTAACTGCACCTATATCATCCCCCCTAATCGCGACATGGCCTTTCTCGGCGGCGCACTCCAACTGTTGGAACCCTCCTCCCCGCGCGGCCAGCGTCTGCCCATCGATTTTTTCTTCCGCTCACTGGCCCAGGACCAGCACGAACGGGCCATCTGTATCGTGCTTTCCGGCACCGGCAGTGACGGCACCCTGGGCGTGCGGGCCATCAAGAGCGAGGGCGGCATGGTCATGGTGCAGCGTCCCGATTCCACCGAGTACGACGGCATGCCGCGCAGCGCCATCGCCACCGGGTTGGTGGACTTTGAGTTGTCACCGGCCGAGATGCCCGCCCAACTGATCGCCTATGTGGCCCATGCCTTCGGCAAATCGCCAGCTTTCGCCACCGCCCCGCCGCCGAAAAGCAGCGAGAATGCCCTCAAAAAAATGTTTATCCTGCTGCGCGCTCAGACCGGCCACGATTTCTCCCTGTACAAGCCAAGCACCATTCATCGGCGGATCGAGCGGCGCATGGCTCTCCATCAGATCGAAACGATGGATGAGTACGTCAAGTATGCGCAGCAGACGCCCACCGAGGTGGAATCCCTGTTTCGCGACCTGTTGATTGGCGTCACCAATTTTTTTCGCGATCCGCCGGCCTTCAAGGCTCTTGAAGAAAAGGTGATTCCGCAACTTTTTGCCGGCAAGCCTGCCGGCGGCGCGATTCGGGTCTGGGTGCCGGGATGCGCCACCGGCGAGGAGGCCTATTCCCTTGCCATTCTGCTCGCCGAACATCAGGAGTCGTGCAAGCAGAGCTGCAAAATTCAGGTCTTTGCCACCGACATTGACAACCAGGCGATCGCCACGGCCCGCGCCGGGATCTATCCGGCCGGAATCGCCGCCGACATCTCGCCGGAACGGCTGGCGCGGTTTTTTTCGGTCGAGGACAACGGCGGCACGTATCGCATCCACAAGGCCATACGTGACCTGCTGGTCTTTTCCGAACAGAATGTGACCAGAGACCCGCCTTTTTCCAGGCTCGACCTGATCAGTTGCCGCAACCTCATGATTTATATGGGGTCGGATTTGCAGAAAAAACTCATTCCCCTGTTTTACTATGCGCTCAACCCCGGTGGCTTTCTCTTGCTGGGTACCTCTGAGACCGTGGGCGATTTCGGCAATCTGTTCGCCGTGCTGGATCGCAAGATGAAGCTCTATCGGCGCAAAGACACGTTGCAGGGTGCCTCGCGGGTTGGCCTGGGCAGTTTTCTGCCGCCCCTGATGGCTTCGGACGCAGCGTTGCCGCAGGCGGCAAGCAAGATGACCAGCCACCGGAACCCGTCGCTGCGCGAGGTGACCGAGCAAGCACTGTTGCAGCAGGTCGCCCCGGCCAGCGCCCTTGTCAACGGCCACGGCGATATTCTCTACATTCACGGCCGGACCGGTTCGTACCTCGAACCGGCAATGGGCGAGGTCGGCGTCTACAATATTTTGAAGATGGCGAGAGAGGGATTGCGGCACGAATTGGCCACGGCCCTGCATAAGGTGGCGGCAGGCGTCGAGATCGTCCGCTGTCCCGGCCTGCGGGTCAAAACCAACGGCGCCTTTACGCCGGTCAACCTGACCGTCCGCCGGGTGGCGAACGATCCAGCCGCAATGTCCGTGGCGCCTTTGTACCTGGTCATTCTGGAAGAGGCTCGCGATCACCAGCCAGTACCGCAGACTGGATCGGACATGCCGGCGGAGCCCGCTGCCGACACGGATACCGACATCAGGGTTGCCGCGCTCCAGCAAGAATTGCGCGCCAAGGAGGAGTACCTCCAGACCACCAACGAGGAACTGAAGTCCTCCAATGAGGAGATGCAGTCGATCAACGAGGAGCTGCAATCCACCAACGAAGAGCTGGAAACGTCGAAGGAGGAGCTGCAATCGGTCAACGAGGAGCTGGCCACGGTCAATGCCGAATTGCTCAACAAGGTTGCCGACTTGACGCGCGCCAACAACGACATGAACAACCTACTGGCCGGAACCGGCATTGGCACGGTTTTTGTCGATCATGGGCTGCGCATCCTGCGCTTCCCCCCCGCCGCTACCAAGATCATCAACCTGATCCAGAGCGACATCGGGCGCCCGGTGGGCCACATCGTCTCCAATCTTGAGGGCTATGACGCCTTGCTGGCCGACACCCAGGCCGTCCTGGACACCTTGGTTCCCAAGGAAGTGGACGTCCATTCCCAGGCTGGAATGTGGTACACCATGCGCATTCTGCCCTACCGTACCCTGGACAATGTGATCGAAGGCGCGGTGATCACCTTTACCGACATCACCGAAAGCATACAGATGAAGGCGGCCTTGAGCGAGGCCCATGCCCATCTGGCCGAGGCTGTTGTCGCCACGGTGCGCGAACCGCTGCTGGTGCTGGATGCCGACTTGCGGGTGACCTCGGCCAACAGCGCCTTTTACAGCACCTTCCAGGTCACGCCTGACGCCACCCAGGGACAATTGCTCTATGAGTTGGGCAATCGTCAGTGGGACATTCCGGCCTTGCATACCCTGCTGGAAGAGGTCCTGACCCGCAATGCCGTGTTCAATGATTTTACCGTGACCCACCAATTTGAAACAATTGGGTGGCGCACGCTTCGCCTCAACGCGCGTCGCATCTTTGGAGAGCCAGGTCAGTCCGAGCTGATTTTGCTGGCGATTGAGGAGGATGCCAGCAGCCGTTCTCAGGATCGGGATAACATCAAAGCAGGAGAACTGCCGCCGCAAGGATGAGGAGATTTTTGCATGGACAACACGGAAACTAAGTCCGGGTCCGCCAGCGAACTGCGCCAACGGGCCGAGAAGCTGGCCAGGGGCAGCACGCCGGTCCCGGAAAAGTGTACAGATTCCTTGCCCGTGGAAGTGCAAGAGATCGTCCATGAACTCCTGGTGCACCAGATCGAACTGGAGCTGCAGAATGAGGAACTGCGCCGCGCCCAGGTGGAACTGGACGCTGCCCGTGCCCGGTATTTCGACCTCTACGATCTGGCGCCGGTGGGCTATTGCACCCTCTCCGAAAAAGGAATGATTGAGGAGGCTAACCTCACCGCCGCCATCTTGCTGGGCGTGGCCCGGGGAGACTTGGTCGGGCAGCCAATGAGCCGTTTTGTCCTGGCCGAGGATCAGGATATCTATTACCGCCATCGCCACCAGTTGTTCGCGACGGCAGAACCGCAGATCTGCAGATTGCGGTTGCGCCATCCGTTCGGCCCGCCTTTCTGGACGCGGCTGGAAGCGACCGTGGCCGGCGAGGGCGAGAGCGGGCCCCTCGTCTGTCGAGTCGTGCTGAGTGACATCTCCGAGAACAAGCGAGCAGAGGCAGCACTTGCCGAGAGTGAGTTGCGGTACCGCACCTTGGCCGATTCCGGTCAAGCCCTCATCTGGACCGCCGGCCCGGATAAGCAATGCGAGTACTTCAACCAGCCCTGGCTCAACTTCACTGGCCGGACCCTGGAACAGGAACGTGGTGAAGGCTGGGTTCAAGGCGTGCATCCGGAAGACCTTGACCGCTGCCTGACGACCTATAGTGTTGCCTTTGACCAGCGTGAGAAGTTCAGCATGGAATATCGCCTGCTGCATGCCGACGGCGACTACCGCTGGCTCCAGGACGACGGCACGCCCCGTTTTGACGGTGCTGGCCATTTCCTGGGGTATATTGGTCATTGCCTGGACATTACCGCGCGCAAACAGGCGGAGGAAGGGCAGAAGATTTTGCAGCAACAATTGATCCAATCCCAGAAGATGGAATCGGTGGGCCGCCTGGCCGGTGGGGTGGCGCACGATTTCAACAACATGCTGAGCATTATCCTCGGCCACGTCGAGATGGCTCAGGAAAGTCTTGATCCGAGTTCTTCCCTGTTCGTCAACCTGGAGGAGGTCCGCAAAGCCGCCAAGCGCTCTGCCGCACTGACTGCACAGTTGCTGGCCTTTGCCCGCAAGCAGATTGTCACCCCCAGGGTGCTTGATCTCAACGAGACCCTGGAAGGAATGCTCAGGATGCTGCACCGCCTCATCGGCGAGGATATCGAGCTCATTTGGGCGCCCGGGGCAGATCTGTGGCCGGTTAGAGTCGATCCCTCACAGCTCGATCAGATCCTGGCCAATCTGTGCGTCAATGCCCGCGATGCCATCGCTGGCGTGGGTACACTGTCCGTTGAAACCAAAAACGCCGTTTTTGACGCCGAATTCTGTGCCGCGCACCACGATTTTGCGCCTGGTGCCTATGTGTTGCTCGCAGTCAGCGACAACGGCTGCGGCATGGACAAGGAGACGCTGGCCAAACTGTTCGAACCTTTTTTCACCACCAAGGAAATCGGCAAAGGCACGGGACTGGGCTTGGCCACGGTGTATGGCATCGTCAAGCAAAACAACGGATTTATCAATGTCCACAGTGTGCCCGGGCAGGGGACAACGTTTAATGTTTACCTGCCCCGGCACCACGACAGGGTTGAATTGTCGCGGCAGGAGGTTCCGGCTGCGCCTGTTCATGGGGGCCACGAAACCATCCTGCTGGTGGAAGATGAGTCGGCCATCCTGAAAATGACCGCGAACATGCTCCAGGGCCAAGGGTACACGGTGCTTGCTGCGGCCACGCCCGGGAGAGCTCTTGAATTGGCCGGGAAGCACATCGGCGAGATCCATCTGGTGTTGACCGATGTGATCATGCCCGAAATGAACGGACTTGACCTGGCGCGGCAACTGCTCTTGCTGCACCCGGATTGCAAACGGCTGTTCATGTCCGGTTATACCGCCGACGTCATCGCCCATCATGGCGTTCTGGACGAGGGCGTCAACTTCATCGAGAAACCTTTTTCAATGAAGGGCTTGGCCAGCAAGGTGCGTGAGGTGTTGGACCAGGAATAGGCGGACCATCGTTCTCTTCATCGGTCGCCGCGATGGTGTGCATCCTGCAACAGAAACAATGGAGAAAATCAATGAAAACAAAAGTGGGTGTGTGGATCGATCACAGGAAGGCGGTTGTCGTCGTCGTGACAGAAGACGGCGAGGATATCGGCCTGGTCATATCAAAAGTTGAAGAGCAGCTCCGCCGTTCCGGCGATTCGCCGCTGAAGGGTTCTTATGAAGCGCATCGCGTGCCGGCGGACAATCGCCGCCAGAGAGCGCTGACCAAGCATCTCAATATTTACTACGATGCGGTCATCGCCTGCATTCGGGATGCGGAATCTATTTTGATCTTTGGCCCGGGGGAGGCGAAAAACGAACTGGAAAAACGTCTGGAGAAATGCAAACTCGACGACCGCATTGTCGAGATCGAAACGGTTGATAAAATGACCGACAAAGAGATTGCCGCCAAGGTCCGGCAGCGGTTCCATGGCGAAGGAAGTCTAAGTTCGAGCTATCATTGAATAGATTGTGGTTGTGCGAGCAATGATGACCGTCATTCCGGCGCAGGCCGGAATCCAGAACGTGCTGTTCTCTCGTGTGAAGCGTTCTGGACCCCGGCATGCGCCGGGGTGACGGAACTGTCGATTTTAGGAGTAATCCAATCTGGCGGTTACCAGCTCCAGATCTTGCCCAGTTTGATTTCCACGCGGATGTCGTCGGAAGCGGTGGGAACGTCGTAATCCCGGATCACCGGGAAAAACAGACCGGCGCCCAGCCACATGTTCCATTGCGGCATGACGAAATTAGCCACTGGTCCAACATACATCTCGGTGCACCCATTCTTCATGTCAGCGCCGTTTTTCTCCCATGCCTGCCCGTTTTCAAGGGTGAACTCGGCGCCGATATCGAAATGGGGTGTGAACACGTAGTGATAGCTGCCGGTCATCGTGGTGACCGTGTCTTTCTTCACCCCCTGGTTGCCGGTTTCAGTGGGCTGGACAAACCCCAGATCCCAGTCGATCCGGTGGTTCGGATGCCAGACCTTGGTCACTCCTACCTTGGCATTATAGGACCACACATCACCGCCCAGGGGTCGGTCAGGACCTTCCTGGCCGGTGGGCATGTTGACGCCCAAGGTCAAGGCAAGGCTGTACGGGTCGCCGAGCCGCTGCGAGAACGGGGTGTAGGTGCCGGCCAGGGCAAAATCGGTCGGCCCTTCGAGATGATCCGCCCTCGCTCTTCCATAGGCGTCGCGATGATTGCTGATGTAGCCAGGGACGAAGGCCAGCTCGAACCGGTCCGCCATGCCGTAGCGCAGTTTGAGTATATACAATTCCTGCTCCGAGGTTCGGGCGCCTGCGCCGGCATTGTCCACGATGTCATCCTTGTCCCGGTAGGAAAAATTCAGGGCGCTGAGCAGCAACCCCTTGGGAACGATCGCCCCCCCGCTGATCGCAGAATTGACCGGTGTGCCGCTCATCCCGCCCATTTTCTCGGTTTTTCCCGGCTGGGCCGGCGCGGTCTGGCTGGTTGCATCCGCGGCAAAAGCCTGGCCGCCTGCCAGGCTGGAAACGAATAGGCCGCAGAACAGTAATTTCTGTAGTCTCTCACACATCTCTCTTCCTCCCTCTGATTATGAATAATGGCTGTAGACCCAAGGACCTTGCACTGTCCCTGGGCCGTATAAACATAAGAGAGGGCCAACCGGAAACTCGGAGATTTACTAGGTTCAGCAAATATTAGTACGAGAAGGCCGCCGGAACGGAGGCGGCTGGCACGACGAACGAGCGCGGCGGGTTACCAGGGCAGAGGTTGGTCCAGGTGGAAAAATCCGCCGGTGGGGCCGTCTGCAGGAAGGGTCGCCAGCCGGACCGCGGTCCGCGCGCCTTCCTCGACACTCAACAGACCGGCCGGATTGATATCGGTGCGGACATTGCCCGGATGGGCGGCATTCACCTTGATCAGGGTATCTTTGAGCGCTGCCGCGAGATGCACGGTGAAGGCGTTGACAGCGGTCTTGCTGGAATTGTAGGCCAAGGGTTTGAAGTCTTCTATCCCGGAACCGGGTGTGGAATGGAGGGTGAGGGAGGCGAGCACGCTCGATTGATTGACGATGCGTCCGGCCGGGCTTTTCCGCAGGAGCGGCAGGAGTTGCTGCGTCAGGGCGACGAGGGCGAAATAGTTCACCTCAAAGGTATCCCGCAGCAGGTGGATGGGCACATCCACCGCGGTATAGTCCCAGTCGTTGGCAATGCCGGCATTGTTCACCAAAACGTCCAACCGCCCATAGCTGGCGGCTATCCAATCGTGTAATCGCATAAACGATGCCATGTCGTTCATGTCCACCGGTGCGAATACCACGTCGAGCCCTTGGCCGCGCAGTTGTTGTGCGACCGCTGTGCCCCGGGAATGGTCGCGGGAACCGAGCAGCACCGTGTGTCCAAGCGCCGCGAGTTGCCGGCAGATCGCCAACCCCAAGCCTTTGTTGCCTCCGGTGACGAGGGAGAGTGTGTTTGCAGCCATAATTTTCTCCTTGTTGCAGTGATGCCGCTTGTCAGCGGCTTGTTATTTGATGCCGTGTTCGACGGCAAAGCGCATCAGTTCCGCCGAACTCTTGAGTCCTAAAACTTCCATCATGCTGTATTTGTGGAATTCGACGGTCCGGGTCGAGATGTCGAGCACCGCGGCAATCTCCTTGACCGAAAGCCCTTCGGCGATCAGTTGCAGCACTTCGCGCTGGCGCGAGGTCAGCCGGGAGAGGCTGTCCTCCTGTTCCCCCTTGGGCCGGTTGCGCTGGTAATGCAGCAGCTCCCCGGCCAGCAGGGGGGTGATGTAGGTCCGGCCCTTGAGGGCGCTGCCGATGGCGGTGAGCAACTCCGAGGGGGCTGAATGCTTGAGCACGTACCCGGACGCCCCGGCCTCAAAGGCGCTGGCCGCGTAGGCAACATCGAGGTGCATGGTGAGAAAGACGACGACGATCTCCGGGTTTTTTTTCTTGAGCTGCCGCACCGCCTCGATCCCGTTTAAGAGCGGCATGGATATGTCCGCCACCACCACATCGGGCATGAGCGTGTCCGCCGCCTCCAGGAGGGCCCTGCCGTCCTCGACGATACCCACCAATTGGTAGTCCGGCTCGAGCAGGCCGCGCAGCCCTTCGGCCACCATGCGATGGTCGTCAGCCAGCAGTATTCTCGGTTTTTTCATACTCCCCCCTGGGCAAAGGTACCGACAGATCGATCACCGTCCCCTGTCCCGGCTCGGACTGGATGGTGAACTCGCCATTGACATACTGCACCCGCTCGCGCATGCTCGCCAGCCCGATGCCGGGCGTGTGGCGGGCGCATCGCGGTTCGAACCCCGCGCCATCATCCTCGATGGTGGCCAGCAGGTGGTTGGCCGTACGCTTGAGGAAAATATCGACGTGCCGGGCATGGGCATGCTTGGCGATATTGCGCAACCCTTCCTGGATCACCCGGTACACGCACAAGGCGGTTTCCGGGGGAATATCGCCGGGAATGGCATCGAAATGGCAATCCACCGGGATGCTCTCCCGGTCGGAAAAATTGAGGCAGAGCGAGTTGACCGCCCGCTCAAGGCCCAGATCCTTGAGGATGGCCGGATGCAGTTCCCGGGACAGCGCGTGAATATCATCGGAGAGATGGATCAACTGCTTCTTGATATGCCCGATCTTCTCCTGCACGGGGGGGGAATCAAGGTGCGCCGACTGAATCTCCAGGGTCCCGGCCTCGATGGCCACCGCTGCCAGCCGCTGGGCATAATCGTCGTGAAATTCACGCGACAGCCGGCGCAATTCCTCTTCCTGGGAGGAGATGAGCCGCCCGGCCAGGGTCTGTAACTCCCGCTGGCTGTCGCGCAGGGCGGCCTCCGCCTTTTTGCGCTGCCGCAGGTTGAACACCAGGCCAACGATCAGCATCGACTGCAGCGCCAAGAGGATGGCGACACCGATGATATAGTATTTGTAGAGGTCCCAGATCGTGGCTTCGCGGTAGAGCACCGTGCTCACCGGCGGCAGAAGATTTTCATCGATGGCATGGCGCTGCAGTTGCCGCCAGTCGTAGAGGGTGACGGAGGTGTCCGCACCGGTAAAGGGCGCATCTTTCGGGGATTGGTCCTGCAGAAAGCGCAGCGCCATTTCTGCGGCCCGTTTGCCCTGCTGCCGCAGGGAGATCAATGACCCGCCTATGATGCCGTTGCCGATATAGGATTCGTAGGGACCGAAAATGGGCGCCCCGGTGTGGGCGGCGATGGATTGCAGCACCGCCCTGGGGATGAAACTGCGGCCATTGGCATCGACAAAGAGCGTTGAAAAGAGAATGACCGAATCGGGCGGCAGATTCTCGCATTTTTCCAGGATCGCTCCCAGGGGTTGGCCGGCGAGGTCGATGAGCTCCACCTTGTCGTTGATGGCGGCAAAGGCCTGCCGCAGCGCATCCGCCCGCACCTGGTCGTTTTCGTAGGCACCGGCCACCAGCACGACCTGCTTGGTGGCGGGTTTGAATCGCCGGATGGAATCGACCAAACCGCGCAGGACGAATGCCGGTTCAAGAACCCCGGAGACCCTGCCGCGCAGCGGTGAGGCCAGGATGCGTTCCTGGAGGATCTCTGGAATGGAACAGAGGATGACCGGGGTGGCCGAAAGGAGGGTGCCGTGCTCCATCAGGAAGTTGGCTGCAGGAACATCGACGCCGATGATGAGATCGATCTGGCCGCCGCTGTACCGCTGCCGGAGCAGGTTGGCCAGAGCGGTGCGCTGCTGGCTGTCGCGGAACCGGGAGAGATCCAGGTACTCGGAAAACAGCTGGACCGGCAGCCGTTTCTCGCTGGCGAAACCTTCGGTCAACCCTTGTTCCACGATCTCGGTGGCCGGAAAATCGCGCGCTGTGGAATAGAGGACCAGCACCCGCTTGCCGCGGTCATCGTGAGGCGGGGCTTCGGCAGCCCAGAGGTGCGCCGTGCCCGGGAGCAGCAGGGCAACGAGGCAGAGACAGGGCAAAATCAGTCCGAAGACGCAGGCACTGACGGTCCACCTGTGTGTTGCGATCATATGGTGTTGTTTGGTTGGGGGGGAAGGGGTGCAATCCAGTGTCAGCGTACCCCAAGGAGCATGGCCGGAAAATGAAAAAGGAGATTGAGCGTGTAATATAATTTCTGCATGCGGCTAGTACGTCCAGAGCTGCGCGTCATTGGATTGGCTCACGCCTGGATGCTAAAGGAGCACAGGGAAACCGCGAAATGGCGGTGCGGTTTCCCTGTGCGGTGTTCGTGGAAGGGCAGCCGGTTATTCGATTTCCTCCAAGCTCCTGCCGCCAGTACGCTTGCCCCAGAGCAGCAGCGGGATGACCGGCAGGAAGAAGAGGATGGCCACCGCGGTGAAGATGCCCGAAAAACCGTAGGCCTGGTGAATCACGGGAATAAAGAATTGTGATCCGGACACTGAAAGCCGGGCCAGACCGTTATGAAAACCGGTGGCGGTGTTGCGCATCCGCGTCGGGTAGGACTCGGCGGTGTAGGAAAAGAGCAGGAAGCTCAGCGCCAAGTTGAAGACCGTGACCGCAAAGCCGGCGATGGTCAACATGGTCAGCGCCTTCATGCCGCCAAAGAGAAATGCGGTGACAGCGGCGCACACGGCCAGGATGGCGAGCGGCATTTTTCGGCCGCCCTTGTCGGCAACCAGCGAGTTGAGGAAGCAGCCCAGCGGCACGCCGATGCTGATGATGGTCATGGCGGTGAGGGTTTCCGTGACCGAGAAGCCGAGCATCTTGAGCAACTGGGGGGTCCAGTTGGCCACCAGGAAGCCGGCGGGAACGGTGGTGACGAACAGGAAGATGAGCAGCACGGTGCGGCCGATGTATTTGCGGGTGAACATGCCGGTGAGCACGTCCTTGACGGCGATCTTCGGCTGCACGGTTTTCGCGGCCTCGGAGAGGTCGATATCCTTGCCGGTCAGGTAGGTGACCACCTCCTCGGCCTCCTTGATGCGACCGTGGGTGACCAGCCAGCGGGGCGACTCCTTGAGGTACTTGAGGCCAAGCAGGAAGGGGACGACGCCGAGCCCACCGGCGTAGAAGATGAACCGCCAGGCCTCCTCGGCCATGGGGATGACCATCCGGCAGGCAAGGGCGACAAACGGCACGGCGCAGAAGCCGACCGCGGCCACCCGGCCCTGCCACATGCCGCGGGTCTCGCAGGGCGCCATCTCGGCGATGTAGGCTTGGGAGGTGACCATCATGCAGAAGACGCCGAAACCGGTCAGCGCCCGGAACAGGGTGAAGATGGCGAAACTGTCGGTAAAGCCGGTGACCACCGAACTCACCGAGAAGATGACGATGGAGATGAGAAAGGTCTTTCGCCGGCCGATGAAATCGGAGATGACGCCGCCCAGGAAGCCGCCGGAAGTCATGCCGATGAAGTACCAGAACATGATGGTGGCGATATCGGTCGGTTTGAGCTGCCATGTATGGGACAGGGCCGGGGCGATGAAACCGAAGTTCCAGTTGTCGAACTGTTCGAAGAAATAGGCGGCCATAATGATGAAAAAGAGGCCCGCATGAATGCCGCGCACCGGCAGCCCGTCAAAATAATTATTGGCAAACCGCCCTGTCATGCCCGACTTGTCCCCTAGGCCGCATGCGGTAGGATCGTTGAGTTCGTATTCCATGATATTCCTCTCTCCTTGTTTTTTTTGTTCACAGATGCCGGATAAACCGTGTTCGCAAACCGGGGGCTGTCTGCTGATGGTTTCTTCGTTCGGCGACAGGCGAGCACTTCCACGCTCATGCCGCCAATAAAGAAAAAAAAGGCCCCGGCAACAACTCGCAAACTTACGAGGTTTTACGCTTTGTTTTACCAGGTTGAGGGATGGGAGCCATGGCGGTTCGCGGGCAGCGAGCGGGGAACAGAGAGGCGGAGGATGGCCCGCAGTCAGAAGGTGAATGGAACAGACCGGCATCAGGCATTCTTGCCAACACGAACACCCCGGTACCCGTGAGGGCACCAGGGTGTCATGGACAGCCGATGCGGAGTTGTGGAGACCTTACCCGGCGATCACGGACAGCAGATGGTGACGCCCGTCTGGTATTTTTTCTCGTTGATGATCAGTTTGACCTTGAAGATCCCGTGCAGTCCTTTCTTGCTGACATGGATCTTCACATCCCGGTCATCTTTTTCCAGGAAGGCCCCGGAACACATGGCCAGATGGATCACGGCCGCGGTGTTGATGAAGTAGTTATGGCTCTCACCCTCATTTTCCAGGCAGAGCATCACCAGGGTGCCCTTCTCGAACTTGCCGTGGAACACGAAGCGGTCCTCGTCCTCCTCGATGAAAATTTCGTGAAAGCTGTCCGGCAATGCAAACACCTCTTCCGCATCGGGCACGGTGTCGAACTCCTCGGTCACTTCCAGGCTGCCGACGAGTTTGCCCTCGCCAAGCGCCAGGTTGTCACCCCCGTGGTAGAGCGGCAGCTTCTCGGCCCGATAGAAATTGCCCTCGGTCTCCAGTTGATAGAGGACCACGCCGTCTTTCTCTTCGACGGTGATCGAGCGCAGTTCATTTTTCGGATCATTCATATCGAGGAAGGCGCCGAGCGAATCGGAGGCATAGCCGTTCTCCCGGCCGATGCCGCCGGAATGGATCATGTAGTGGCCTTCGCCGTAATACTCGACGTTGCAGATATAGGCGGAAAAAAACTCCTGGCCGCGCTCCTTGCCGTACTGCCAGACCTGCTCGATCTCCATTTTCTTGGTGTCGATTCGGTAGCGCACGCCGCGTGAGAAATTGTCCTGGTTCTTGATGTATTTTTCCTTGACCTTGGCCCGGTACTGGCCGTTGTCGAAGCACATGATATCGCCGTCCGGGCAGACCACGCAGGCATGCTGCTCATACTGCCAGTCGAACTTGGACAGATCGCCCACCGGCTTGAAGAAGTATTTGTCGACCATCTCCTGCGGCCAGCCTTCCGGGTCGCCGATGATCCAGTTGAGGCCGCCGGTTTCATAGTCGAGATTGATGACCGCGTCCTGATGGCGCCCGGAAAGGGTCAGGCTGTTGGTTTTTTTATCATACCAGACGGCATTGTTGTGGAACCAGTCGTGGGCGTCCTGCGAGCCGGAGCCGCCTTTGTCCATGGGCAGCACCTTGCGGTAGTCCCAGGTCTTGAGGATATCGCCGGTATTGCGATCGATCAGCACGCACATGTCCTCGACCGTCTCCCGGCTGAAGTCCTGGGTGAGGGCCAAGAGGTTGCCGTCCTCCATCTCGAAGTGATCGTGATGGTAGTTGCCCGGCATGCGGTATTCCTTGTAGATCTTGCCGAGCAGGTTGATTTCGATCAGGCCGGTGCAGTTGTATGGCATGTGGCAGAAGCGGCTGGAGCCGGTAATGATGTTGCCGTTTTTCACCCGTTTGATATCGAACATGGTGTTCTCGGTCAGCAGCCAGCGGATGTCGCCCTTGTAGTCGTAGGCGGTGGGCAGGTTCTTGCCGGCCGGGGTGAGGAACATGATGTTGTCGCCGAGGTAATCGAGGGTCGCCTGGATGTTGAGGCAGCGGCAGACGTCCTCCGGCAGCTTGCCGGTCTGGATGGTCAGGGTGGTGGCGCGGCCGTCCGGCAGGGAGATGGTCACCGTGTTGGCGAAATCCTCGTAGAGTCCGAGCACCGGCAGGAAATGGTCGGTGGCCGGGGCGAAGGTATGGGTGATGTTCTCCCGCTCGTAGCGCTTGCCGTGGATGGTGACGGTTGACGCCACCTTGTCCTGGGTGGAAAACATGACCAGGGCGCACAGCGGGTTGATCAGGTAGGGGTTGATCACCACCTTTGGTTGCTCGAAGGTCGGTTTCTCCACGGCAAAGGCGGCGAGAAATTCCTGTTCCGCCCGGTTCTGACGGGTGATGAGATGGTCCTGGCTGGTGAAGCGGATCTTGTTGCTCATGATGTTCTCCCTGTTAGGCTAATGCGTCGATCGCCTTGATGATGGCGGGTTTCTGTTTGAGTCCTTCCAGCCGGCTGAGTTCCTTGCCGTCCTTGAAGAACAGCATGGTGGGAAAGCCCTTGACCCCAAGCCGTTCCTTCAGTTCCCGGTTTTCGTCGAAGTCGATGATGTAGATGGGGAACTCCGGCTTCTGCTTGCTGATGTCCTTGAGAACAAAGGAGAGCATCTTGCACGGCCCGCAGGTTTTTGAATAAAATTCAATCAGTTTCGGTGCGGATGGGTCCAAGGAATCGTAATTTTTTTCGGTAATTTCGGTGATCATTGTTTTTCCTCCCTCATTGCTTGAGCGATTCGACATAGGAGGCGGCGCTGTTGGCCGCCACCGCACCGTCGGAACAGGCGGTGACAATCTGTCTGAGATGTTTGACGGTAATATCCCCCGCCCCGAAGATGCCGGGGACCGAGGTGCGCATGCGCGCGTCGGCCTGGATGCAGCCGGTGCGGTCGACGATGCCGAGCTTGGCGAAGGCCTGGCTGGAGGCTTGAAAGCCGATGTATTCAAAAACGCCGTCGCAGGTCACATACCGTTCGGTGGCGTCTTCCTTAGTCGACTTGAACCGCACCCCGGTGAGGCGGTCGGTGCCGGTGAACTCGAGCACCTCCTGGTAGGGGTAGATGGTGACATTGTCCATCTTGCGCAGTTGATCGCAGGCCTTGGGGTCGGCGGTCAGGTCGAACATGGTGACAATGGTCAGTTTGGTGCAGATGCCGGCAAGGTAGATGGATTCCTCGACCGCCGAGTTGCCGCCGCCGATGACCACGACCTCCTTGTCCCGGTATTGCGCACCGTCGCAGATCGCGCACCAGCTGATGCCCGAGGCGGCCCATTGCTCCTCGCCCGGCACGCCAAGCCGCCGGGGGACGGTGCCGGTGGCCAGGATGACCGCCCGTGTCTTATAGATGGTGCCCTCCTCTTCACAGGTGATAGTCTTCAAAGGCCCACCGTTGCTGATGTCGATGACGGTCTTGTAGTCGAATTCCACCCCCAGCTCCTGGGTGTGCTCGAACATCCTGATCGCCAGTTCGGCACCGCTCAATTTGCCGGCGCCGGTATAGTTTTCGACCTCGTTGGTGTTGACCATCTGCCCGCCCGGCGAGAGCCGATCAAGCATGAGGACTTTCATGTTCGCGCGGATGGCATAAATCGCGGCGGTCATACCGGCGGGCCCTGCGCCAACAATGACGATATCGTATGTGTTCTCCATTAGTTACCCCCTTGGCTGCCTGGGCGGCCAAATAAAACAGGTGAAAAATAAAAGCTTCTGACAGGAAGAAACCGTTTCTGATGACCATCTGATTTTCCGGCGAATGGATCAAGGCGGCTGCCTCGCCTTATTGATCAAAGGTTTCGCAGGCGGTTAAAAAGATGTTCTCAATCTCGTGCTGCCAATTAAGAAAAAAAAGGGTGTTGCAACAACTCGCAAAATTACGAGGTTTTCCACTTTCTTTTTCTAGGAGGAACCGCAGGCTCCGGTGAACCGGTTGTGAGGCGGGCGATTTGCAGGATGAGGGAGGGTATGCCCATAAGGGTTTGGAATGTTGGTTGAAAAGAGGAGAGGGGCGGAACGGGGCGCGATTTGTTGCACCGTGCTGGCAGGTGCCCAAACAAAAAAAGCACTTAACTCAAAAAATAATGAGTTAAGTGCTTGAATAGACTGGCTCCCCGGGAGGGACTCGAACCCCCGACAAGGTGGTTAACAGCCACCTGCTCTACCAACTGAGCTACCGAGGAATGGGGTGCTCTTTGAAAAAACGGCGCCGGTTACAGCAATCATGGCCGTTTCGAGATTGGCTAATTAGCACAGAGTCTGCAGGGCGTCAAGAAAAAGTTACGGACCCGCTACTGCCCCCCGTCCCGTGGTGTTCGGGCGGCGGTGCGGCAAGGGGGACTTCGCTCTTGTTGAGCAGCAGTGCCGACCATTCCTCCTGATGGAGCCGGTCGAGCGGGTGCAGGCCCAGAGTGCGATAGACCTGGACGATATGGTCTTCCTGATCGCCGCTGAGGATGCCGGCCAGCACCAGAGACCCGCCGGGTGCAGTCAATCCGGCCAGGGTCGTGGCCATCGCCACCAGGACATCGTGCACGATGTTGGCGCAGACCAGCGGAAAGATGCCTTGGATGCGCTCGACCGGCGTGGCGCTGACCTCGATGTTTTCCCCAAGTCCGTTTTTTTCGATATTCTCCCGCGCCACGGCCACCGCATCCGGGTCGTTGTCGATCGCCACGACCCGTTCCGCCCCGAACAGGGCAGCGGCCATGGCGAGGATGCCGGTGCCGGTGCCGACATCCAGGGCCAGCCGGGGCCGGACCAGCTCCATGCTTTTGTGGATCAGGGCCAGCGCCATCCGGGTCGAGGCGTGCTGGCCGGTGCCGAAGGCCATGCCCGGGTCCAGTTCGATCACCTGTTGGCCGGGTTCGGGCAGGTAGGTCTCCCAGGACGGTTTGATCACCAGGCCGGGGATTATGGCAAAGGGCTTGAAATACTGCTGCCAGCTGGTGGCCCAATCCTGGTCGGCCAGCAGGGTGGCTGCCGCTCGCCCCGGGACACGGTTGTACAGGGCGAACAGCGCGGCCATCTCCTGTTCGACCCGCGCCAGAATCTCCTGGGCTGTCTCTTCCGGGGGATGGAGATCGCCAGTTGCCGCGGGCAGTTGGAAAAAACCGCTGATCGAGGCGCCGGTATCGGTCTCCGGGCTCTGTTCCACCCCGGCGCCGCTGAGCACGCCCATGAGGTCGGCGGCCGGCTCCAGCAGGGGCAGGGGGCAGAACAGGGTGATCTTCAGCCATTGCCGATCAATGGGGGTGGTGTCGGGTGCAGGTGTCATCGCCATGGTTAAAAACGTGTAAAAGGGGAGGTATGGCCGGGATCGCGACCGAGTCGAGAAAAAACTGGGGAAAAGCATACCCCGATTTTCGAGTTGGAACCAGCATTTCCTGGGAGGAGTTCCTGCGAAGACCAGCGCCGGCATGCCCTGACCCGCCACGGTTGAAAATTGAGGATTGACAAAACAATCAATTCACGATTACTTACCAGCTTACCTTTTGGTGCCCTTTTGTTGTTGACTGCGCTGCGGCGGAAATTGAGGAGCAGGACGCCGAAACAGCCCGGCCGGTTTGCCTTGCATCGTTGGTCCCCTTCCGGTTTCCCGCCTCGTTTTTTTCAGGATTGCCCCATGATTGATACCTCGGGACACCATCTCGTGTACGGTGAACTCCAGGATTATCTGACCGGCGTGGTCTTGCCGGACACCGACGACGAGCGCATCCGGCAGGAGCTGGCGCGGCTGCTGGTGGAGCAGCTTGGTTACGGCAAGAACGAGCTGGAGCCCCGGATGACCATCGACTCCTGCGTCAACGGCAACCGGGTGCAAACCCTGATTGAACTCACGGTGCGGATCAACGGCAGGCGGCTGTTCATCCTCCGCTATGGCCCCGGCTCCCTGGTGACCAGGGAAAAGGCGGCGATTGCCGCTGCCCGCATCCTGGAGCCCGGCTATCGTATTCCCCTGGCCGTGGTCACCAACGGCCGGGACGCGGAACTGCTGGAGACGGCGCGAGGCAAGGTCCTGGCCACCGGCATGGCCTGCATCCCCAGCCGGCTCCGGGCGGAAGCCCTTGTCCGGGAATGCGTGTTCGAGCCCTTCGTTGATCCAGGAAAGCGCGATCAGGCCCTGCGCATTCTCAATGTCTTTGATCAGGAAGTCTGCTGTTTCGGCACCAGGTGCCTCAAGGACGCCAACTGAAAATACAAGAAACCGGCGCTTCGGCCAGGCGAGCGAAACCGCCGGTACACGACCAACCCTTACCCACACGACGACCATGGAGAAAACACGCAACTGGAGCAAAACGAGCTGGCACAACTTCCCCGCCCTGCAGCAACCCAACTGGCCGGACAAGGATCGTTATGACGAGATCGTGCAGACCCTGTCCCTGCTGCCGCCACTGGTGTTCGCCGGTGAGATCCGGGACTTGAAGACCATGCTGGGCAAGGCGGTCAAGGGCGAGGCTTTTCTCCTCCAGGGCGGCGATTGCTCCGAGGAATTTTCCCGCTGTACCGCGCCCAACATCCGCGAGACCCTCAAGGTGCTGCTGCAGATGGCGGTCATTCTCACCTATGCCGGCAACAAACCGGTGGTCAAGGTCGGCCGCATCGCCGGTCAGTATGCCAAGCCGCGCTCCAGCGACACCGAAAAGGTCAATGGCGTCGAGATCCCCAGTTATCGCGGCGACATGGCCAATTCCGCCGAGCCGCTGCTGGAGGCGCGCATCCCCGATCCGGAGCGGATGCTCAAGGGGTATCATCTGTCGGCGGCGACCATGAACCTGCTGCGCGCCTTTACCCGCGGCGGTTTCAGCTCGCTGCACCGGGTCCAGGCCTGGAATCAGGAGTTCGTCAAGCAGTCGCCCATGGGCCGGTCCTATGAGCGCATGGCCAAGCAGATCAGCAATGCCCTCAAATTCATGGAAACCATCGGCATTTCCACCGATATTCCCCAGATGAAGGAGGCCCAGTTCTTCACCTCCCACGAGGCCCTGTTTTTGGGCTACGAAGAGGCCCTGACTCGGGAGGATTCCGTGGCCGGCGGCTGGTACGATTGCTCCGCCCATATGCTGTGGATCGGCGACCGTACCCGTCAGCTCGACGGCGCCCACATCGAGTTCCTCCGGGGCGTGCGCAATCCGCTCGGCATGAAGGTGGGGCCGAATTACGACATCGACGACATCCTGACGATCATCGAGCGGCTCAATCCGGAAAACGAACCTGGCCGCATCACCCTGATCACTCGCTTCGGTTTCAAGGCGATCGACAAGCACCTGCCGCCCCTGCTGCGGGCGGTCAAGAAGTCCGGCTACCACGTGCTCTGGACCTGCGACCCGATGCACGCCAATACCTTCGAGGCCGAATCCGGCCACAAGACCCGTGATTTCGACAATATCCTCTCGGAGCTGCGCTGCTTCTTCGAACTGAACTGGGTGGAGGGCACGGTTCCCGGCGGGGTCCATTTCGAATTGACCGGCGACGACGTCACTGAATGCATCGGCGGCGCGCGCCAGTTGTCGGACGCCCAGCTGGGGCAGCGCTATCTGACCACCTGCGACCCGCGGCTCAATGCCGAGCAGGCACTGGAGATGGCGTTCCAGATCGCGGAGATGATCCGCAGCAGCTGAAGCGAGGATGAAATGCGGGGAAGTGGCCTGAAGGAAATTCAGGCCGCGTCCGGTGCGGCGGCGAACAGGGCCATGATCTCGTCGCGGGAGGTGCTGTCGAGCAGGCGCTGGCGAATGCCGCTGTGCTTGAGGAGTTTGCTCATCCTGGCCAGGGTGAGCAGGTATTCCCTGGCCGTGCCGGCGGGGGAGAGAAGGAGAAGAAAGAGCTGCACCGGCCTGTTGTCGCTGGAATCGAAGTCGATGCCAGCCGTGCTGCGGCCGAAACAGAGCAAAATCTCGTCGAGCCCTTCGATCTTGCCGTGGGGAATGGCCACCCCGTTGCCGACCCCGGTCGAGCCGATAGCCTCCCGTTCGAGCAGCACGTTGTAGAGGATTTCTTCGGTGAAACGGCCGCACACCGTTGCGGCCAAGCCCGCCAATTCACGCAGGGCCGCCTCCTTGGTGGCCGCTTTCATGTTCAGAATAATAGCATCCTGTTTCAACCCGGGCATGGGCGCCGCCTATGCCTAACGGGTCTGCCGCCGGTGCTTGACCGGGAGTATTTTTAACTGTTCCCGATATTTGGCAACGGTGCGCCGGGCAACGGTGATGTTTTCCTTGGCCAGCAACTCGGAGATTTTGTTGTCGCTCAGCGGCTTCACCGGATTTTCGTTGTGCACCAGCTGCCGGATGCGGGTCTTGATCGCCTCCGCAGCCACTGCATCGCCGTCCGGGGTCGCCACCGCGGTGCTGAAAAAGTATTTCAGTTCGTAGATCCCCTGGGGGCAATGCACGTATTTATTGGAGGTCACCCGGCTGACGGTCGATTCGTGCATGCCGATGTCCTCGGCCACATCCCGCAGGATCAGCGGTCTCATCGCCCCTGGTCCGGACTCGAAAAAATCCCGCTGAAACTTGAGCAGGCTTTCCATGACCCGGTAGATGGTCCGTTGCCGCTGCTCGATCGATTTGATGAACCACTCGGCGTTGCGCTTGCTCTCGCGCAAATACCCCCGCGATTCCGGAGTCAGGGCATTTTTCTGCTTAAGCAGCCGCTGGTATTCGCTCGAGAGCTGCAACTGTGGCAGCCCTTCGTCGTTGAGCTGGATCACGAATTCGCCGTCGATCTTATAGATGTAGACATCCGGCACCACATAATTGATCTGCTCGTTGCTGAATTCGTTGCCGGGGTAGGGGGTCAGCTCCTGGATGATGGCCACCGCTTCGTTGACTTTTTTCAGCGGCGCTCCGGTTTCCCTGGCTAATTGTCCATAATTCCGAGCCCCTAGAAGGGCCATGTGTTGCTCGACGATCCGGTAGGGCAGGGTGTCGTAATAATCGAGGCGGTCGAGCTGCAACAACAGCGATTCGCGGATGTCGCGGGCCGCGATCCCCGGCGGATCGAGACTTTGCACCAGGCGCAAGGCGCCCTCGGCCTCTTCCTCGGTACATTGGCCGAAAGCGCGGATATCCTCGATGCTGGCCTCCAGGAAGCCGTGTCCGTCCAGGTTGCAGACAATGAAGGTGGTCAGCTCGACGTCCTGTTCGGTCAGTTCGAGGTGTGCCAACTGCCATTGGAGATAGGAGGCCAGGCCGGGTGTGGCGGAGATGAAATCGAACTGGGACGGGGCGTCGGCAGGCGGTGTTTCGTGGGAAAAGGAGAGGTCGGAGTCGAAGGCGTTGGCATAGTCTTCCCAGTTGACCTCGGCGACGGTGGCCGGGTCGTCGCCCTTGACCCGGTCGGTGATCGGTGCTTCGGCCTGGTAGGGGTTTTCTTCCGCGCTGAGGGCTTCGGGATTGGCGGGCTGTTCAAGCAGGCTCGGCGCTTCCTCCAGCATCGGGTTCTGCTCGATTTCCGCCTGGAGGGCATCGGTGAGCTCGAGACGACCGAGCTGCAACAGTTTGATGGCTTGGCGCAATTGCGGCGTCATCACCAGCTTCTGGGCGAGCTTGAGGCTTTGTCTGAGTTCGAGGGCCATGGGGTCGTTCGTTCGAAGTGTGGTGGTGTTACATGGTAAACTTGTCGCCGAGGTACATCTTCCGGGCGACCGCGCTTTGGATGATATCGTCGGCGCCGCCGCTGGTCAGAATCTGACCGTTGTTCATAATATAGGCCGAGTCGCAGACCTGCAAGGTCTCCCGGACGTTGTGGTCGGAGATCAGTATCCCCAGTCCCTTGCGTTTCAGCTCGCGGATGATTTCCTGGAGATCGGCCACTGACAAGGGGTCAACCCCGGCAAAGGGCTCGTCGAGGAGGATAAAGCGCGGTTTGGTCGCCAGTGCCCGCATGATCTCCACCCGCCGCCGCTCGCCGCCGGACAGGGCATGCCCCCTGTTGCCAGCCAGATATTCCAGCTTGAGTTCCGCCATCAGTTCCCCGATCCGGTTGTTGATCTCGTTGCGGGGGAGCCCCAGCGGTTCGAGGACGATGCGGATGTTTTCCTCGACGGTCAGTTTCTTGAAGACCGACGGCTCCTGCGCCAGATAGGTGATGCCGCGCGAGGCCCGTTTGTGGATGGGCAGCGCGGTGATGTCTTCCCCGTCCAGCAGAATGGCGCCGCTGGTCGGACGGATAAAGCCGACGATCGAGTAAAAGGTGGTGGTCTTGCCGGCGCCGTTCGGGCCCAGCAAGCCGACCACCGAGGAGCTGCGCACCTGCAGGTTGACCTGGTCGACCACCCGCCGGTCGCGGTATTCCTTGACAAGGCCCCGGGTTTCGAGGACTGAGGCTCCGGTCATGGTTTTTTCTTGGAGTCCGGGTGGATGACCGCCCTGACCCGGCCGTTGGTGGTTGCATCCGGCTCGACCACCGAGCGCTTCTCGTCCAGGTAATAGACAATGGTCTTGCCGGCAACCATGTTCTGCCCCTGCCAGGCCTTGGCGTTGCCGCTGAGCACCGCCTTGCGTTCGGTGGCGAAGTAGTCCATCCGGTCGCCGGAACCCAGCCAGTCGCCTTGGCTGATCTTGACGTTATTGGTGCAGATCAGCTTTTCCACCTTGCTGGCGGGCTGGTTCTCCTTGCCGGTTCCCTTGCCGCCTTCTTTTTCAGTGTAAAACACGGTCATCTCGTCGGCGCGGATGATCAGATTGCCCTGGCGGGCGTCCACCTTGCCGATGAACACCACCGAATTCTTGTTTTCCTGCGAGACCATGCGGTTGGCCTCGATGCTGATCGGCTGGTCCGCCTCTTCGGCGGCCTGACAGGGCATCGCAACGCCCAGCAGGACGATGGCAGCCAAGTGCAGGGCTGACGAGCGGACGGCGGTAAGGAAGCATCCCATGGTTGGTTGTACCTTCAAAATGGATGAAAAAAGGTGATGCCGGTTTTTCGGGTTTGTTTTTTGCAAGAACGGCATCATGGTACTGGATTCTCCGGTAAATGTAAAGGGCCAGGCAAGGGTCTGCGATCCTTTTCCCTGGAGAAGAAATAGAAAGGTTTACATGGGGTTGAAGCGGGGGTACAATAACCGCCCGACATTGTGGCCATAGCCGGTGATCCGAAGACCGCAAACAGACAGGAAGAAAAAAATGATCCGTGAGGAAATCGCCAAGGCCAAGGTATTGGTGGAATCGCTGCCGTATATTCGCGAATTCAGAGAACAAACGGTGGTGATCAAATACGGTGGCCATGCCATGGTCGATGAGGCGCTCAAGCGCAGCTTCGCCTTGGATGTCATCTTGATGAAATATATCGGCATCAACCCGGTGATCGTTCACGGCGGCGGGCCGCAGATCAACCGCTTCCTGGAAAAGATGCAGGTCACGCCCAGTTATGTCCAGGGGATGCGGGTCACCGACGGCGAGACCATGGATGTGGTCGAGATGGTCCTGGTGGGCAAGGTCAACAAGGAGATCGTCGGTTTGATCAACCACTGCGGCGGCAAGGCGGTTGGTTTGTCCGGCCGCGACGGCGATCTGGTTCAGGCCCGGAAACTGACCATCCAGGGGAAGGCAACCGGCGAGGATCAGCCGCCGGAATTGATCGACATCGGCCGGGTGGGGGAAGTGACCAGGATCAACCCCGAGATCCTCACTGTTCTCGACCGCCAGGATTTCATCCCGGTCATCGCCCCGGTAGGCGTGGGCGAGGACGGCCGGGCCTTCAACATCAACGCCGATCTGGTGGCCGGGGCCATTGCCGCCGAACTGAACGCGGTCAAGCTGATGTTGCTCACCGATGTCGAGGGCGTGAAGAACCAGAGCGGCGAACTGATCTCCACCATCTATCGCGACCAGATCGACGACCTGATCGCGGCCGGGGTGATCAAGGGCGGGATGATTCCCAAGGTCAACTGCTGCAAATCGGCCCTGGATGGCGGCGTGGCCAAGGCGCACATTATCGACGGCCGACAGGAACACGCGATTTTACTGGAAATTTTTACACGAAAAGGTATTGGCACGGAGTTGGTGGCATGAGCAACGCAGAATGGGCAACGAGAGGAAATAACGTGTTTATAGGCACCTATAGCCGGTTTCCGGCGGCCATGGTCAAGGGCAGCGGCTGCCGCCTCTGGGACGCCGACGGCAAGGAGTATCTTGATTTTCTCGCCGGCATCGCGGTCTGCTCGCTGGGCCATTGCCATCCCGCGGTCACCGAGGCCATCTGCCGCCAGGCCGGCACGCTGGTGCACGTCTCCAACCTGTTCCACACCCAGCCGCAGATCGAACTGGCCGAGTTGTTGGTGGGCAACAGTTTTGCCGACCGGGTGTTCATGTGCAACAGCGGCGCCGAGGCCAACGAGGCAGCAATCAAGCTGGCGCGGATCCACAGCGGCGAGGGGCGATACGAGATCATCTCGCTGCTCGGTTCCTTCCACGGCCGGACGCTCGCCACCGTGGCCGCCACCGGTCAGCCCAAGTTTCATAAAGGGGTCGAGCCCCTGCCCCAG
>Ga0074195_1000635_pt1 | contig 63150 bp, 27 predicted proteins | sample EPASupsiteHSE623_FD_64525 | JGI IMG/M metagenome (GOLD analysis project Ga0074195, IMG submission 64525) | Bioremediated contaminated groundwater from EPA Superfund site, New Mexico - Sample HSE6-23 | ecosystem: Environmental > Aquatic > Deep subsurface > Groundwater > Contaminated ...
TGAAGTGATACGCCAGGCGCTTGTTGCATACGACAGGCAGGTTTGCTTTGAAGAGGAAGCCCGGCTGGTCCACAAGGCGGTTGAAATCGAGATGGCAGAGGTCAGGTCAGGCAAGGTCAAGACCACGCCAATGGCCAAAGTGATGAAGGAGGCAGGGCTATAGATGCAAGTTGAGTTCAAGCCTGCAGCGAAAAAGGAGTTCCTTGCACTTGAACGCCAGCTCCAACTTTTTTTCAAAGCCCACCTGGAAAAACTATCGCAGATGCCGCCGCGGAGGCACCTTGCCTTCGGGGTGCCGCACCATGTCGAGAACGTGACGCGGCAAGCACGCCTTGTCTTCAACATCGAAGAAGACACTATTTGCATAATCCACTGCTTTTCTACGCACAAGGAATACGAAAAATGGTACAAATCACTCAGGTAGGCCCCCGGGCTCTTCCTTAGCCGCCCTCCCAAACCAAGAGCTTGGAGTTGCGCGCAATAGCTGCCTTGGTCACGTTCAGCGAGGCGTTGTAGTACCACGCCGAGGCCAGCGCGTAAGGCATCGTGACGTTGGCTGCAAAGGTGCCGGGCACCCCCGTGCTGTTTACCCACAGCACACCGGACTTTGCGCCCGAATTGCCGAAGTAAAGGGCCACACTCTCGCCCCCGCCCGCGCCAGTTGTCACATTCATCAGGTAAAAGTGCGGCGTTGAGGACGACATCCGGCCGTTTGTGACCGTTGTCCCGTTTGCGGTTGTCAGCGAGAGCGTGACGTTGACGTCTCCCGACCCGTCGTACACCCAAGGGGTGGACGCGTTGAGCGCCTCGGAGATGACAAGGGCTATTGAGAGGTTTGAAAAGCGCGTGCCCGACGACTCAGGCGAAGGCTCGAACCCTGCAGAGCGCCAGGCGTAGTCTACAAAGAAGCTCGTGGTGTTTGACATAAGCTCAACCCTGTCGCCTGCAATCGGGCCAAACGACGGCGAAATGACCGCGGAAGCTGCCTGCGAGAACGCGCCCTGCAGGTAGGCGGAATAGTTCGCAACCTCAACGCTGTTGTTTTGGGAAAGGATTGGGACGGCAAATGACGCAGTCACGTTGCCATCAGCCTGCGGCAGGAAAGTGGAGTTCACCCCCACAATGGCACCGACCTGCACGGCAGTGTTGTCAAACATCTGGCGGATCCCTGCGGAAGCGGAGTAGTCCGCAAGGTAGCGGTCGCGCAGCTTCAGCGAAGGCTGGGAGAACGTGATGAGTATGAGTATGAGCGTGGCCAGCGCGCACGTGACGAAAGTGGCCACAAACCCCCTGCCCCCCGCAAATTTCCGCCCGTACCTCATTGCACCCAACCTGAAAGCTCAAGGCGGTAGAAGCCGCCGTTGTAATACTCGTTCGAGGATGCCGCGGAAACCGTGACTGGCTTTCCCGCGCACCCCGGCTTTGACACCGTGATAATGATAGTCGAAGTCGCCGCGTTGACTGCCTTGAACACGAAGCACTTGCCAGTGCCGGTCATTGCAAGGGTGGCGACCACCGCGGAGTCGTCGCCTGCGATTGCGAGGCGCGCCTGGCCGGACTTCTGCATCACCGCAAGAAGGTCCGCGGTGTAGCGCTGGACATGCAGCTCCTCGTGGTTCGGGAGGCTGGTCGTGTCGTAGAACGGGATGATTAGCCCAAGCACCGCCATCGCCAAGCCGAAGGCTATGAGCGCATCCACTGTGAAGATGAACCCGCGGCGCATGCGCTCAACCAACCTCCAGCCGCAGGATTACCGGCCTGCCGTCGTCAAGCATGGCCACGCGCTCAAACACCGTGTTGCGGGTGGAGTTTGGCGGCTTGACCCCGAAGGAGTAAAGCGGCGTGGAGTCGCCAAGAAGCGATATCTCGATGGACGTGTTCACCGCGCCAAGGCCCAGCGCGGTCTTGACGTCGGTGTAGTTGGACGCGCCGAGGTCGGAAAGCCTCTGCGCCTTCGAGGAGCTTATCACGTTGGGGGATGAGGCGAGCCCGACTGACTCGAAGGCGGTTGCGTTCGCGTCAAGAAGGTCCCAGTTTGCCGGCCGGCCGGGCGTGAGCACCAGCGCGTCTGAGGCCACCAGCAGGGCGTTTGAGAAAGTGATCTCCGAGTCCGCCTGCACGTACTTGTTGGACAGCTGCTCCTGCGTGCCCAGCATCAAAAAAAGGAGCAGCGTGATGAACGTGCCTGACACCATGGCGTCGATTATCCACATCTGGCCCCTTGACGCCATGCGGGGTTGCCTATCCAATCGTGATGTTCCCATAATGATTCCTTGCGGCCTTCTGGCCAGTTGAGAAGTCCCCGTAAACCGACGAGCAGACAAGCGGAGAGTGCACGGTCCTATCCTCAAGAGTGACGAGAACGGAGTGGCCCCCCACGGATATGTCGCCCTCCACGCTCCCGATGCGCACTTCAGCCACAGAGCCGTTGCCTGCTATGTACGCCGCACTTGCGCCCAGGGCAACAGACTCGCCGACGGTCTTGCCCAGGAGCGACTCGAGGAAGTAGAACTGGTTGGTGGTCTGCCCGCCGTAGATCATCGTGAACGCGAGAATGTAAAGCACCATCACGGACAGGAGTATCATGAACTCCGACAGGGACTGGCCGCGCGAACGCCCCTTGGCGACTATTGTGAAAAGTGCGCTTCCTGCCATCTGACGGTCTCCAAAATAGGAAGGAAAGCCGGCTTATTAATTTGGCTTTTACCCAATCGCCCAGAATGGCGTTGCCTGCAACTTGCGACCAAACCGAATAAGCAACCCGTGCTTGAAACCGTCTGGCTGAAAATTCACCGGAAACGCGGCCTGAAACCAGTTAATAACCGGATTTTCAGTATAGCGTTGCACAGATAAAACGTTTATAGAGTTAGTAATACTAAAAATAGATTATTATAATAAGTTATTTATGTTAAATAGATTAATAGAAAAAGTTAAAATAAAGGCAGTGCAGTCAGCCCATGATACCAAAGGAAACCCTGGAAATTGTCATCCTGGACCAGAGGAACGAGCTTGGCCTCGTAAAAAGCGGGGTTCGAAGAAAAGTGGCGGACAAAATAGCCGCTTTTGCATCCAACCGGGCGATAATAGTCAAGGGAGTGCGGCGGTGCGGCAAAAGCACGCTTCTGCAACAGGTCGTCCGCGAAAAGTTCGGCAACGACTACCACTACCTGAACTTTGACGACGACCGCTTGATGAACTTCGAGACAACTGATTTCCAGACGTTGATGGAAGCATTCCAAGGATTTTCTGGAAAGTCCAAAAACATACTGTTGGACGAAATCCAGAACGTGACCGGCTGGGAATTGTTCGTCAACAGGATCCTGCGCCAAGGCTTTCGCGTATTCATAACCGGCTCGAACGCCAACCTGTTGAGCAAGGAACTCGGCACGCACCTGACCGGAAGGCACGCTGACTTCGAACTCTACCCGTTCTCTTTCACAGAATGGCTTGACTTGAAAAAAACCCGCGTGCCAGCAGCCCTTTCAACAGGTGACAAAGTTGGCATCTCCTCCTCGTTTGACGAATACCTGCACGCGGGCGGCTTCCCGGAAGTGGCAACAAGCGGCAACCCGTCGCTGCTGGGTCCCGTTCTTGACGACATAATCCAGAAGGACATCATCAGGAGGTACAATGTGCGAAAGCCCGGCGAGTTGCGGAATGTCATCACATTCCTCCTGTGGAACTCCGCCAACAGGATGACCTTCAAGGCGATTACGTCCAACTTCCGCATAAAAAGCCCGAACACGGTGCAAAAATACTTCGACTACGCACAGGAGACCGGCCTGCTGTTTTCAATAAACAAGTACGACGCCAAGATAAAGCAGTACGAGAAAAACCCGAAAAAAATGTATTGCATAGACAACGGCCTGATAACCCGCAACCGGCCAGGGACGCAATCCCAACTGGGGCAGCTGCTTGAAAACCTGGTTGCAATAGAACTCAAAAGAAGGGGCGCACGGGCGCACTATTACCAGAACAGGGACGGCTCGGAGACCGACTTTGTAATAGTAGAAGAAGCCGGCCCGAAAAAGCGCATAACGCTTGCCTTGCAGGTCTGCGCGGACATAAGCGACTTTGCAACTAGGGAACGCGAGGAAAAAGCGCTGCTCTCGACCCTTGAGCAGACCGGCCTGAAAGAGGGGTTCGTAATCACCAAAAGCTACGAGCACACCAAAAAGGCTTCAGGAAAAACCATTAAGTTCGTGCCGGCCTGGAAGTGGATGCTCGGACGCGCATAGGTTTAATCCGCTTGGGCCGGTCGGGCTGAAAGTCCGGTTGCTTGAAAAATTTCACCGGAAAAGCAGTCTGAAAACGAATATAATCGGAGTCAGGAAAGAATGGTTTTGAAAAGACTATGAATGCTCCGGCCAGTTCGTTTGCATGTCAAACCGGCAACCACCCCACATGTAAGTTTATTAATACTAATTACAATAATAGTCTTATGAACAGCCAAATCATCCACTACCCGCGCCTTGACACGATGTTACTTGTAGAGGACACCATCCGCAACTCCAAAAAGGAGCTTACAAGAACTGCGCTCTACCGCACACTGGACGGACGCGTAATGTACCAGACACTTAAAGTCATCCTCGACTACCTGGAAAAATCCCGCAAGATAACCTACGCAGACAACAAGATAGTCTGGATTTTCACCAACAAAAAACTGGACGCGATCGTTTCCAAAGGAAAGGAATACGGACAATAACTGAAATCCGATAGGCAGAAAAACGGGAAAATGCAGGAAATATATGTAATAGGGTGAAGAAAATGGAAGCGAACGTCAACCTAGTCTATTCCGAGCTTAAGCGCCTGCATAAGGCAGTAGAAAAAAACAACACGCTGCTTTTGAGCTTGATACCGGAGGAAAAGGTCAGCACAAAGGAGCTGAACCGGCTTAAGAAAATAAAGGCCGAAATGGACTCTGGAAAGTCCGTTCCCTACTCAAAAGGCTTGTTCTGAACGCCCTGCTGGTGAAAAGGTTGTTTTCAGTCGAACTAGGAAACAAGGCAGTCAAGGCCCTGCAAAAAGCGGATGAAAAGACCCGCGCCAGCAGTCCACGAGACAATAGGCATACTTTCCGCCGAACCGGTCCCGGTAAAACATTTTGACGTTAGGAAAATATCCGGTTCCGACGGCCATTACCGGATTAGGCTCTCAAGCTACCGGCTGAAATACTTTGTCGATTGGGACAACAAGAAAATCCAGATACTTGAATTCGAAAGGCGCGACGAGCACACATACGACTAGAATGTGCGTATTTTTCGATATTTAGAACATACCAGCTAGACTCTACTCCCTCGTTACAATCCTTCCCGTCTGGTCCGTGTTCCAAGTGTTGGCGTCCCTCACCCAGATTGAATAGGAAAGTTGGGTTCCTCCAGTCGGGCCGAACGACTGGTTTGAAGTGAATATCCACCGGTCAGGGGCGACCTTCTGCAGGTTTGAATAATACTGCTGCTGTATCTCCGCAACTGAAAGCGCGCGGTTCCAGACTCTGACTTCGTCAATGGAGCCGTTGAAGCCAAGGTTGTTGCCCCCGATAGAGAGGTTGTAAACCATGGTCCTGCCCCCAGCAAACCAAGTGCTGGGCGTACAACCCTGGCTTACCCCGTTGAAATAGATTGCATTGACGTCGTTGCCGGCCGCAGTCACAACTACATTGGTCCAGACGCCAACTGGAGGCAACGAGGAGAGGCACCTGCGCACAACCGTCCCGTTGTACCAGACCCATTGAAGAAGAGCATCGCCGCCACTTTTTCTCAACAAAAAGTTGCCGTCCTTGTCTACAAGCTGGGCCCAGTCAGTCCAAGCGTTCGGACGCACCCACGTTGAAACGGTCACAGCATTCGTAAAATCAAGGACGTCCGAATCGTTCACGGCAACGTAATCATCCACCCCGTCAAACCTCATCGCGCTTCCCCACTTGCCATTCGGTTCCCAATCGGCGTGCTTGGCCTTGCCTGCATTGTATTGGGCGAGGACCTCGGAGGGCGAGAACGAGCGGTTGAAGACTGCGACTTCATCTATCTTTCCGCCAACTGCGCTATACGACCTGCCGATCATCACCTGGCTGCTTTCAGGATAGTTCGAGACGCTTGTGCTTGTCACTGCGTATTCCATCCCGTCCGCATAAAATCTGGGGGCGCCTCCATCGTATGTCCAGACGAAATGCTTGAAACCCAAGAATGGCAGGTTGTATGTGACCTGCGCGTAGTAGTTCCCGGTTTCAGATGCCCCGTTCCAGATTACGAGGTGTGGTTGGAACTGCGTAAGCGACGAGAGCTGGTTGACGAACTGGAACCCATTCGCGTTTGCGATGCGGTTGCTGAACGGCCCGCCCCAGCTTCCCACGCTTGACGCGTTCCACCACAGTTCCAGGGTGAACTTGGGCGTGCTGAGCGAGGCAGAGGAAGGAAGCTTGACGTAGTCGTCCACCCCGTCAAACTGCAATCCAGTCCCGCTCTTCCCCGCAACCCAGTCGGTGTGCTTTGCCTTTCCTGCGTTGTAGTGGTCGAGTATTTCGGCTGCGGAGAGGGCTTTGGAATATACCCCGACTTCGTCGATTGAGCCGTTGAACGAGTAGCCCCCGCCGCGGCCTATCATGAAACTGGTGTTTTGATAACTGTTCATGAGGCCCGACGCGGCCGCGTTCCTGCCGACCTCCAAGCCGTTCTTGTACAGGATTACGGTCTCGCCGTCATAAGTCCCTACAAAATGCACCCATGCATTCCCAGAATAACTCGTCAGCAGGACGTCGTCGTAAGCCATGTAATTTGAGGTGGTAGTCTTCAGCCACATCACCCACTTGTTGCTGGTATAGTCCTTCATGAGTATCCATTCAGGGTCGTTGCCCACCCGCTCCTTTCCTGCGATTCCCGCCCAGTTCGAGGCCTGTACCGGCTGGGGCTTTACCCACGCCGAAATCGTGACTGCGCTCGTAATATTCAAACTTGACGGGGTCCCCAAATCAACGTAGTCATTCCCGTCGAAAGACAGCCCGCTCCCGCTCTTTCCAACAACCCAAGTCGCACCGTAAATCGTCCCGTTGTTCCTGTACGCGCCCTCGTCATAGGCAGTGGAGCCGCTGCCCTCATCCATGTGCAGGAGTAGGCGCGTGTTGCCGTAAACCATCCCGTTGTTTGCAAACCTGCTCTCGTCATAGGCCGTGCGGTTGTCCGCCTCATCCATGTGCAAAAGCAAAAGCGTGTTGCCGTTGATTGTGCCGTTGTTGCCGTAGTTCGAGTAGTCAGTCGCCCTTCCTGCGGTGTCGCCTGCCGCGCTGGCGTCGTCGAAGCTCATCGCCAAGACAAGCGAGTTGTCCAGGTAAGTGTAGTTAGTGCCGTTCCACGTGAACACCATCTTTGAAAGCGAGACGTTTGCGATGCTTGCATTCACCGTGATGTTGCCGTACCTTGCGTTAGAACCGTCCGCCGGGGTCGGCGAGATGAAGCTAATCCAGTTCTGCACTCCGATGCTGAACGTGCGGGTCTCGGTCGTGTTGGATACGCCTGCCTCGTCCCTCACGCTTGCGTAGTAGGAATAGCTGCCGGTCGCGTTTGCGGGCGGAAGCGACTGGAAGAGCCACCTGTCCGGCGCGTACTTGTTCAGGCTGGAATAATAGTGCAACTTGATTTCGTCAGCGGAAAGAGAGCGTTTCCAAATGCGGACCTCGTCGATGGAACCGTTAAAGTAACTAGTATCTGAAGCCTTGTTGCGAACGCCAATGAAAAGGTTGCCTGAAGTACCCCAAAGCACGTCGGTGTAGCTGGTCAGCCGCTGAGTGTTGCCGTCCGCATAAAAATCATAATACCCACCAGTGACATTGGCAGATACTGCCACGAAGTGCCACTCGTTGACTGGCACGCTGAGGTTCGTGCTGGGGCCGCCAAAAGCATGGCCTACGGTGGAATTATACGAATAGAAGTTCAAGCCACCATTGCTTTCAATAGAAAACATCGGACCATGGTTGCTGCTACCATACTTGTCAATTATGTAACCCCTCTGCGAATCCGCATGCTTGACCCATGCAGTTATGGTAATCTCCCGCTGGAACTGCAGGCTTGCGGGATTGCCTGCGCTGATGAAGTCATCCTTGCCGTCAAACCTCATCGCGGAGTTCCACTTGCCGTCTGGGTCCCAGTCGGCGTGCTTGGCCTTGCCTGCGTTGTAGCGGGCGAGGACATCCGCATCAGACAGGGTGCGGTTGAAGATTGCGACCTCGTCAATCGTGCCATTGAAAGCATACGTGGACGACCCCACGCCATTGTTCGGCGCGCCGATGGTCAGGTTCGGATAAGCGTTTGTCAACGAACTGTTAGAGGCATTGAGCATACTCAACAAAACGCCGTTGGAATACGTCTTCAACGTGCCAGCCGCATCGTCATACACGCCCACGATGTTATACCACTGGTTGGGGGCTAGATTGGCGTTGAAATAACTGGTTGACACACCCTTGACAGGGGTCCTTGCTGCAACATAAAGCTGGCCGCCGGTGTGGAACATTATTACAACCCCAGTACTGCTGGTCTGCGCGCCGGACGAAAGCACATAATTGTCCCCGCCCCCGCCTATGCTCGCGTACTTCGCCCACGCCGAGAAAGTCACGCTCCCGTTTGGCTTGAGCGAAGGGTTGTTTCCTAAATTAATGTAATCATCGCCACCATCGAAACGGATACCCGACCCATTCACGCCACTAACCCAGTTACAAGTAGTTGCGCCTGTTCCGCCGCCCATGTTCATGCAAGCGCCGTTGTTTGCAAACCTGCTCTCATCAAAAGCAGTGGTGCCGGAATTCTCATCCATGTGCAAAAGCGCAATCGTGTTCCCGTAGACCGTCCCGTTGTTGCCGTACTTGCTGGTGTCAACGACCTTGGCAGCCGAGTCGCCAATTGCCGCGACATCGTCAAAGTTCATGGCCAGCACCAGCGAGTCGTTCATGTAAGTTGCGCTCGTGCCGTTCCAGTTGAAGGCCATCTCGCTTGGCGTCGCGATTCCTGCGATGCTTGCGTTGATTGTGATCGGGCTTGCGACTGCGGAAGCGTAGTTTACCGTCCCCGCGTCGGCGGGCGAGGGCTGCACGAAGCCGATGTGGTTGTGGCTGACAAAGGCGGCACGCGCACCAGAGAAGCTCGTCACGCCGCCCGAATCGGTCGCGTAAAGCGAGTAGTTGTAAGAGCCTGCGGTCGTTGACGGGCCGTCCTGCACCGAAGTGAACAGCCACTTGCCGGGCGCGTACTTGTTGAGCGAACCGTAATACTGCTGCTTGACCTCGTCGTAGGAAAGCGAGCGGTTCCAGACCCTGACTTCGTCGATGGAGCCGTTGAAGAAAGAAATGCGGGGCGTCCTCAGGTCTGCGCCAACACCAAAAGACGCCACGTTCTGTCGGATGCTTCCAGTCTGGCTCTTCTCCCCGACAACAACGCCGTTGACGTAAACGCGCATCTTTGCACCGTCGTACGTGGCGGCAACATACTGCCACTGATCACGCGCAAGGGCGTTGCTGGGGGAATTCACAAAATGGTCGCTGTTTTCGCTGGCCGTCGCAATATTGAAGTACAATACGCCCGAACCGTCTGCAAAAAACTCATAACCGCGACTAGTATTGTCCCACCATTTATTTGCAATCTTCTGATACGTGCTAAAGCTGTTGGGCTTTACCCAAGCGCCAATTGAAATCGCATTCACAGTATTGAGAACGGAACTGTTGCCAGCATCCACATAATCATCCACCCCATCAAACTTCATCGCCGAGTTCCACTTGCCATTCGGTTCCCAGTTTGCGTGCTTGGCCCTGCCTGCGTTGTAACGCGAAAGGACTTCGTCTGCTGAGATGGAGCGGTTTGCTATCATGACCTCGTCGATTGTGCCATTGAAATAATAGGTATGACTGGGCGAATAAGCGCCGACCATCACGGGCCATGAGGAACTTGTAATCGGGCCCGTGACAGTGCTTTGGTTGTACAGAACACCGTCAAAGTAAATCTTGAAATTGTTGACGCCTCCGGCCTTGTCGTAGGTGCCGACCACATAATGCCAGTTTCCGTCATTAGTATTGCTTGGCCCAGATACCCTATTCCAGACACCGTTGGATATCTCAAACCCTACCTGAGAATCCTGGCCGGACTTGAATTGGATTGACCAATATCCCTTATTTACAAGATTGTTGTAGGCAGTCATGGCAGCGGTGTGCTTGAACCACACTGCCGCAGTCATCGAATCGGTGGTATTCAGGCTAGCGCCATATTCCACATTCACATAATCATCAACCCCGTCGAATTGGATACCTGCACCACTCTTCCCGGCCACCCAGTTGCAGTTTGCAACCGTGCCTGCGCTGTAACACGTGCCGTTGTTCTTGTAGACGCCCTCGTCGAAGGTCGTGTTCCCGTTGTTCTCATCCATGTGCAAAAGTAATGCCGTGTTCCCGTAAACCGTGCCGTTGTTGCCGTACTTGGAAACGTCCACGACCTTACCGGCAGAATCGCCGATGCTTGAGACGTCGTCGAAGTTGTAGGCAAGGACTAGAGACTCGTTGTAGAACGAGTGGTTCGTGCCGTTCAAGGACAGCACAGCGCTTGAAAGCGAGGCGTTGATGCTTGCGGTTATCGCAAACGGCTCGGCAGTTCCGGCGCCAATCCCGGTATAGAACCGCTTCTGGGAAGTGGGGGAAGTAAAGCTGATTGCGTTGTACTGCACGTTTGCGACTCGCTTGTCAACGTAAAGGTTACCCTGCAAGTCCCGCGCAACCGCCCAGTAATTCATCGCGCCGGTTGTCAGCCCGGTCTGGTTCGACTGGAAGAGCCACTTGTCCGGCGCGTACTTTGCGAAGTTGGAGTAATACTGCTGCTTGATTTCATCAGCGGAAAGAGAACGGTTCCAGATGCGGACTTCGTCCAAAGAACCTTTGAAAATACGGGCATCCATACCGGCGCGGCCGTCCTTTCCGATGAGGAGATTGTTGACGGCATAAGCGATGCTGGTAAAGCCGCTTTTCTCGTTTTCCTTCACACCATTGATATATATCGCAATTTTTGAGCCATCCCAAGTCGCAGTTGCATACGCCCACTGGCCGGTTTTTATGCTTGAGTTGGAGAATACCGGGACCCTATACCCATCGAATATGTAAAATGACAACGTGCCATCTGGATCCACAACTAAGGCATAGCCTTTGGTTGAAGCATCATCCCACTTAGTCAAGATTCCCGCATAGTCAGGGCAGCTTGAATCTGCCTTTATCCAAACGCCAAGAGTAAGTGCAGACGAAGGCTCAACCCGGGTTGCATTCACAAAATCGTTTATGCCATCAAAGCTCATCGCCCCGCCGTACTTTCCTGCAGTCCAGGACGAGCCGATGATGGTGCCGTTGTTGCCGTATTTTGAGACATCCACCGCGCGGGTCGCGTTCTCGCCTAAGCTTGCGACGTTGTCGAAGTTGTACATCAGAACAAGCGAGTCGTCGTAATACGGGTAGGCTACGTTGTTTGAGAACAACCGGAACTGGTCAAGCTGGGATACGTTGGACACTACTGCACGAATTGGCATCGTGTCGCCTGCAACTATCGCGCCGTCCGCAGGGGTCGGAGGGGCGAAGCTCACCGGATTGCCCAACTCGACTGAAAGCGTCCTCTTTTCAGTGATGTTCCCGGAGCCTGCCAAGTCACGCAGGTAGGCAAAGTAAGTATAGTTGCCAGCAGAGCTGATTGGCTGCGTTGAAGAGAACAGCCAGCGGTCGGCGGAGTACTTGGCGAGGTTGGAATAATAGTGCTGCTGGATTTCGGATGCGGTTAGCGAACGGTTCCAAACCCGGGCTTCATCTATCGAACCGTTGAAATAAGCTATATCCGAACCTCCAACGAAGATCCGCCCAATTTGCAGGTCGGTCGCATATTGCGATATCGCGCCGGAAGCCGCGGTCTGATTGGAATAAACGACACTGTCACGGTAAAGGCGCAATGCGCCCCCGTCGTAAGTGGCCACCACGTGATGCCAGCGCCCGGGAGTCACAGAAAAGCCGGTGCAGTCTATGTAATATCGCGTCCCAGCTACAGCAACGGCAAAATACAGCTCACCAGTTGGCCTGACCTCGAGGTGATACTGATAATACGGATCGGTATTCGCGGAGTAATCCTTCGAGAATATGGTCTGCCTTCCGCCAAGGGCGTCCGGCTTCACCCAAGCCTCAAGAGACAGTGAACCTGCGGGATTCAACCCTGCTGAGTTGGGAACCGAAACGAAATCCCTGACGCCATCAAACTGCACCGCCTTCCCGTATTTCCCATCCACGTAATCCAGGTGCTTCGGCACGCCGTCCTCGTACATCTGCAGGACTTCGGCTGCGGAAAGGCTTGAGTTGTAGACTGCGACCTCGTCGATGGAGCCGTTCCAGAAGTAATAGTTGTGCTGGTTGAAGGCGCCGAGAGTGAAGGTTGACCACGTCTCGCGGATGCTAGTCATGTCGGCGTTAGTCTGCATGGTTGGAGTTGCATACGCGCCGTCAACGTAAAGCGACAGGGAATTGTCGCCGTCGCGGGTTATCGCGTAGTGGTGCCAGTTGCCGTCGTTCAGGTTGAAAACATAATTATAATCCTTGATGGCCGCGGAAGGGCTTGCAAGAATCAGCCTCCAGAAGTCGTTTGCTGCTTGCAGGAAACATATGCCCGTGCGTATCCCGGCCCGGGTGTCGAGCACCAGTATCTCGCCGGTTCCCGTGGTCCTGAACCAGCCCGTGGTTGCCCACCTCTTGGTGCCGTTTATCCCGTTCGCGGAGCCTGCTAAATAATCGTTAACCCCGTCAAACTGCAGGCCGTTGCCCTTCCTTCCCGCAACCCGTTCCAAGTGGCTTGCCCTCCCTGCGGCATAGTGCTCGGCGACTTCGGAAGCTGAAAGCGAGCGGTTGTAGATTGCGACTTCATCAACCGAGCCGTTGAAGAAAGTGGCCTGCCCACCCTCGCTCCGGCCAATCTGGTAACTGCCAGTATCAACGTTGCTGTCACCTGAGGCAACGCTCCCGCCCAGCACGCCATCCTTGTATATGTAAAGCATCCCACCGCTATGCACTATTGCGATGTGGACCCATTCGTCAACGTTATACGTGACGCCTACCCAGTCTGCGGGGTTTGAGTAATCCCAATTCCCGGCCCAAATGCGGTCCTGACCGCCGATAATGCCACGGGCAATCACCGGGCATTGACCGGCAGTCTCCCCTACGGCGGCATCTATGCGCCACACAGCATAATCGCCAGTTCCGGTGCTTGGGGCACCAGTCGGTTTCAGCCAAGCCTCGATTGTGACTGTTGACTTGCTTGCCATTTGCGCCAACGACCGGTTCAGGTAGACGTAATCATCAACCCCGTCGAACGCAAGCGCAGTCCCGCTCTTTCCTGCAACCCAGTCGGCGTGCTTGGCTTTTCCTGCGTTGTAGTGGTCGAGGACTTCGGAGGCCCCAAAAGCCGAAGAATAGATTGCAAACTCATCAATGGTGCCTTCGAACAGGTCAGTAGTGCTGCTGAAGGGAATGTCGTTTGGTTCGGCCCCGATTGCCAGAACCTGAGCGCTTGAGGTAATGCTTCCGGACCGCACAACGGGCGTGCCGGATACGCTGTCAAGATAGCAGGCCAGATTGGCACCATTGTACGTTCCCACAACGTGGTGCCACTGGTTTGCAGATATGGCTGGGCAGTAAGCAACATAATACGAACCACCTATCATGACCGACAGATACAAAGCACCGTTGGTGATTAACAAAGTGTACCCGCCGCTTTCGGTCTTGGAGAAAATCCTGTGCGCACCGGACACGTTTGTCGGATATACCCATGCCTCCGCGGACAGCGCCGAAGTGGGGTTCAGGCTGTCGGATGCATTCACAAGCACGTAATCATTTACCCCATCAAAACCCATGCCCATGCCACTTTTTCCGGACGACCAGTTGCAGTTGGTGATGCCGGAGCCGCCGAGCATATTGTAGCAAGTGCCGTTGTTCTTGTACGCGCTCTCATCATAAGTCTTGTTTCCTGCACCCTCGTCCATGTGCAGGAGGAGGCGCGTGTTCCCGTAGACCGTGCCGTTGCTTGCAAAGCGCGTGTCATCGTAGGTGGTGTTGCCGTCCCCCTCGTCGAAGTGCCACAGGCCAGCCGTGTCCCCGTAAATCACGCCGTTGTTGCGCGACGCGCTTGAGTCAAGAGCAAAAGAGCCGTTTTCTTCGTCGAAGTGGAGCGTGAGCACGTTCCCTGAGACCGCGCCGTTGTTGCCATACCGCGAATAGTCAATCACGCGCTCGTTCGTGTCGCCAGCTGCCAATGCATCGTCGAAGTTGTAGGCAAGCACAAGCGAATCGTCATAGTACGAGGTGTTCGTGCCGTTCCAGTTGAACTTGAAGCTTGAGAGGTTGGCGTTGACTATGCTCGCATTGAACGCGATGCCATTGGCAAACGCGGCTCCTGCGGCGACTGCCGCTCCGTCCGCGGGGGTCGGAAGCACGAACCCGATGCGGTTGTTGGTCGCCTGCACGGTACGCGCCGGGGTGAAGCTTCCGGCAAGGGACTCGTTTGCGTACCCGTAGAAGGAGTAGCCGCCAACAGCAGAAACGGACCTGTTTGCGGAAAGCATCCAGCGGTTCGGCGCGTACTTTGCCAAGTTGGAGGAATACTGCGCGTAAACTTCGTCGGGGGAGAGGGAGCGGTTCCAGACGCGGACTTCGTCAATGGAGCCGTCAAAGTACGAGTCGGAGCGCGAGCCCCCAATCTTGACGTCCATGCTCGCGTTCGAAAACCAGGTGGTGTTGGAGCCTACGAGGACCCCGTCAACGTAAAGCGAGGTGTCGTTTGCGTTGTAAGTTGCGGTTGCCTGGTGCCACGCCGAGTCAAGCGCCGCGTTTGCGTAAACGGTCCTGTTGCCGAGCGAGAACACCAGCTTATTGTCAGGTGAGACGTAGATTCCGGACTTTGCGGGTGTGAGCTTCAGGTTGTCGAGGTACAGGTAGCTTCCGTTGACCTGCCCGCCGTTGCGCAGGCTAAAACCATAATAAGTCGTGGAATACCCTGCTGGCACGGTGGTGTAGATGGTGTACGTGTGCCAAAGTCCGTCTGTAAGCAGCGTAGGGGTTACGCCGTTGGGGTCCAGATTGTAGTAATCGTAGTAAAGGTTGACGCTGCCTATCCCACTGTAGGACGTCTTGTAGTCAAAGGATAATGAATAATTCTGGCCTGCAGCCAATTTTGACAGCGCGTGATAGTAACGGTAATTCACGCTGTACCCGTCGTTGTAAACCGTGAAGTTTGCGAACTGGTTCGGGCCTTCAGAGCTTACCGCGTAGGAAATGCAGGGGATGCCGACCCGTTGCAAGGTAAAGTCCGACGCGCTTTCCTGGAAGTCCTCAAGGTAGCGGCGGTCCAGGTCAACTATGGACTGGTTCTGGTAGTCAAAATTGAGCGCGTTGAACCACGCGGATACCGTACCCTGATAGGAATAATTGAGGCCGTCTAGTGTACCGACTGACACGTAGTCGCCCAGGCCGTTAAACAGCAGCGACTTGCCGTACTTGCCATCGGCCCACGCCGCGCCGTAAATCGTGCCGTTGTTGCTATAACTAGAGACATCAACTGCAACGGTCGAATTGTCCCCGATTGAAGCCACGCCGTCGAAGTTGTACATCAGCACAAGCGACGAGTCGAAAAGGGTGGAGTTCGCCCCGTTCCAGTTCAGCTTTGCAGAAGACAGGCTCAGGTTGCCGATGCTTGCATTGATTTGCACCGGGTCGAACGCGGCAGCACCCGCGCTGAACGTCGAACTTGTTGCCGGAGTCTGGCCGATGAACGCAATCCTGTCCTGAGTGGCGGTGATGCGCTTCCTTCCGGAGTAGGCGCCCCAGCTTGCATCCGCAAGGTAGTCGTTCGCAAAGACTGCGTAATCATAATTGGCCGGCGCAAGGTCAGTTGGCACGCTGTACGAGAAGAGCCACTTGTCAGGCGCGTACTTGGCAAGGTTGGAATAATACTGGACACGGATTTCGTCTGCGGTTAGCGAGCGGTTCCAGACGCGCACCTCGTCGATGGAACCGTTCCAAACCCTGATCGGCATCCCCCCACTCAAGTACTTTCCATACGAGCCGATGCTCAGGTTTCCTGTTGAGCAATCCGCGGGAGTAAGGCCCGAGGACTTGTTCACAAGGGCACCATCCAAGTAAATGCTGACAGATGTGCCGGAATCACCCACAACACCGACTACCTGATGCCAGGCATTATCAAAATAATTGGGGTTTACATAGGTGGCGGTCCTGGACCCCGATTGGACATAGAACTCATAATCAGCGTAATAACGCCTCACGCCAACTTCTGTCCACTTGGTCACGCCTGCATCTACGTCCGCAATTATGGTCCTGCGCGAGGAACCGTCGGCAGTCCTGAACCATGCGGAGTAAGTGTAATTGGAAGCCGCGGCAAAGTCCATTGCTGTGCTGCTTGTGACATTGACAAAATCGTCCACCCCGTCAAACATCAGCGCCCCGCCGTACTTGCCGTCAGCAGTGTAGTCTGCGTGCTTTGCCTTGCCGGCATAATAGTGGTCGAGGACTTCGGCTGCGGAGAGGGAACGGTTAAAGATACCAACCTCGTCAATGGTACCGTTAAAGTAATAAGTGGAAATCTCTTGGCCAATCAATATTGTACGAGTATTAGCAACATTCGTTGACCCATATCCCGTGTCAAAAAAGCTTGCCTTCACGCCATCCAAATAAATACTCCAGATGCTTCCGCTCAATACCCCTACTGCATGGTGCCACACGCCGTCAGCACAAGTGGAAGCGGAAGCACCAGAGCTCACGTAACTTCCTGAACCGTCCCTTCCGGCAAAACTAATCTTACCATTATACAGGTATAACTCCCAGCCAACATTCGTAGAAGGAGACCCACCAGCATACTTATTTGCAAGTATAGCCAAACCTGAGGATTGACTTGTCTTAAACCACAACTCGACTGAACCCTGGTTGGTTTGATTAAGGCTTGCAGACTGCGCAATTTCTATATAATCATTTTGTCCATCAAAGGTAATCCCACTATCGCTCTTCCCACTCACCCAATTACACGCGGATGCGCCGGCCACGCCACCCATGTTGTAGCACGTGCCGTTGTTGCGGTAGGCGCCCTCGTCGTATGTCACGTTGCCAGCGGCCTCGTCCATGTGCAAAAGCAAAGCCGTGTTGCCGTAGATTGAACCGTTGTTGCCGTACCTTGAAAGGTCCGTGACCTGCCTTGCGGAGTCGCCTATTCCTTCGGCGTTGTCGAAGTTGTACGCCAATACCAGCGAGCCGTCGTACAGCGAATAGTTCGACGCGCCCCACTGGAAGGAAAGGTTGGAAAGCGAGATGTTGGTAACCGACGCGTTGATTGCAATCGGGTAGAACGGCATCGCGGCGATGCTTGAAGTCAGGCGCTTACCGGAAGGCGTCGGGCCAAAGAACTGCGCCTGCGAAGAAACCGCGTTGACTGAGCGCCGGTCCACAAAGGTGTTGTTCGAAGCGTCGCGCACCAAAACACGCAAGTCCTCCACGCCAGGGTGGACACCTGAAACGTTTGCCTGGAAGAACCACTTGTCTGGAGCGAACTTGTTCAAGCTGGAGTAGTACTGCTGCTGGATTTCTGCTGCAGAAAGCGAGCGGTTCCACACGCGAACCTCGTCAATCAGGCCGTTTGCCATGTAATGCAGCAAGGGCGTTGCGCCACATCCGACAAGGAATGACGTTGTGGGCACAGTAGTGGTCCCGTACATCGACCGGTTGTATGCGCTCAGGCGGCCGTCAATATACATTTCGGTGCCATAGGCGCCCTTCCGGACCAGCACCTGGTGCCACTCACCAACGTTGAACGGGACTGCAGAAGTCCAAAGGGAGTGCCATGCGCCCGAACCGTTCAGGCACTCCTCCAAGAGCACATTAGACCCGTCAGAAGCAACCAAGATGCGCGGCGCCCAATTCCTGCCCCCTCGGAGTATGCCGTGGTATGCTGCGTCATTAGTGCCGCCCGAAGGCCCGGAGCGCTTGAACCACGCGGACATCGTGAAGTCGTTCGAGATGTTGCCGATGCTTGCAGACAGGGGCGCCTCGACGTAATCGTTGACCCCGTCAAACACCATCGCGCCCCCGTACTTCCCGTTCGTAGTCCAGTTCGCGTTGCCATAAACCGTCCCGTTGTTGCCGTACCTTGAGACGTCGACCGCCTTCGCCGCGCTCTCGCCTATTGAGGCGACGTTGTCGAAATTGTACATGAGCACAAGCGAGTCGTCGTAAACAGGGTATGCTGCCTTTCCTGCGAACAGGTAGAAAGACGAGATGTTGGGCTGGTTGGCTACGGCGGCGGCAACGGGGTACGCGCCAGAGTAGACGCTTGAGCCTTCGGCAGGAGTCGGTGAAAGGAAGCTTATGGAAGTGGAATTGGTGACCGTGACCGTGCGCGCGCCCGTAGAGTTCCAAGCGCCGTCGGCATCGCGCAGGTAGGCGTTGAAGGAATAGCCTCCGATTGAGTTTGCAAATGAAGTCGTCGAGAAGAGCCACTTGTCTTGCGAGTACTTGTTCAAGTTGGAGTAATACTGCATCCGCACCTCGTCTGCGGACAGCGAGCGGTTCCAGATGCGGACCTCGTCTATTGAGCCGTTGAAGTAGTACCCGTCAGTGCGCCGCCCAATCTTTAGGATGGAATTATCATACGAAATCGAACCCGTATTTGCCTTCGAAGCGTCCAGGACGCCGTTTACGTAAATCTTGGAGTTAACCCCATCATAAGTTGCGGTTACAAAATGCCAAGTGTTTGCTGAAAGGGAAGTCGACCCCATAAGGTCAGAGCTTGAAGTACCATACGTTCTAAGAAACAGCTTCCCAGTAGTGTCTTCTAACCTGAAAGTGTATCCATAAGCTCCGGTACTTAATTGCTTATCTACAATCATCTGATAATGCGCAGTTGGATAGGCTGGATTGACCCACGCCGAAATTGACAAGGTGTTTGGCTCTAATGTGGAATAATCACCTACAGACACGTAATCATAAGCGCCATCAAACTGCACTGCCTTGCCAAAACGCCCGTTCACGTAGTTGAGGTGCTTGGGCTTTCCTTCGTTGTACATCTGCGAGACGTCAGTTGCGGAGAGGGCGGTGTTGTAGACTGCGACTTCGTCTATGGAGCCGTTGAAGGGGTAATAGCCGCCAGGATTGTTGATTCCGATTCTTGCGCCAGAATAAGTAAAGCTGGAGAAAGTTGGCGTCGCGCTTTTTTCCAACACGCCATCCACGTAAATCCGCGTCGTCGTGCCATCTGAAGTGCCGACAAGATGATGCCATTCGTTGTCGGTGACGGTTGTTGTGCCTACTGCATCGCCAGAGTAAGTATACAACGTTGCCTTACTTCCAGCATTGATTACCAACGACCGGTCCTTGTGGTCAGAATGCTGGCCGAACTGGTATATCCACTGCCAGTTCTCGGAATCGCCGGTCTTGACCCATGCGGAGATTGAGAAAATGTTATTTGACTGGTTCAAGCGCGAATCGGTTCCCAAGTCCACATAATCATTGATGCCGTCAAACCTCATCGCAGTCCCCGACTTGCCGTCAGCGTCCCACTCCGCAAACTTCGCCTTCCCTGCTGCGTAGTGCTCGGCGGCTTCGGAAGCGGAAAGCGAGCGGTTGTAGATTGCGACTTCGTCAATGGAGCCGTTGAAATAATTTACAGCAAAAGGCCCGCTGCGGCCAATTGCAACGCCGCTGCTGCCAGTCGTGTCATAATATATCGTCCCTGCGGGGGATGAGTTTTGCAATACGCCATCGACATAGATGAAAACCATCGAACCATTGTAGGTTCCGATAGCATGATGCCAAGTACTATCGTTGAACCGAATGGGGGAGCAAGCAGTGAAAGCCGTTGCGCTGGCATTGAATATGTAGAAACACGGCGACCCGAAAGAGTCCAGATACAACGCTTCACCATAACTACCATACCGATAAATCATGCTGTTAACGCTCAGTACGCCCGCTTTGAACCAGCTTTCAACCGAGATACTGCTGGGCGGCCTGAACGAGACGGAATTGCCGAACCAGACATAATCATCCGCGCCATCAAACTGCAGCCCGTTCCCACTTTTACCTGCGACGCGGCTGCAGTTTGCAATCACTCCGGCACTATAGCAAGTGCCATTGGTTGAATATCGGCTATCGTCATAGACGAACGAACCCGTACTTTCATTCATCCGCAGTAGGAGCAGGGTATCCCCGTAAACCGTCCCGTTCAGCCTGTACGGCCCGGAGTCCTGCGCGATGAAGCCGTCGTTGTCGTCGAAGTGGAGAGTCAGGAGGTTCGAAGAGACTGCGCCGGTGTTGCCGTAGCGCGACAAGTCCGTCACGCGCTCATCGGAGTCGCCGACTGCGGAGTTGTTGTCAAAATTGTATGCCAGCACAAGCGAGCTGTCATAGGCAGTGTAGTTGGTGCCGTTCAGCTCAAGCGTCAGCTGCGAAAGGTTGGTGCCGGAAAGGCTTGCATTTATTGCCATCCCAACCGAGCTTGCTTCAGTCAAGTTCACGCTCAAGCCGCCTGCGGGAGTTGGCGCGATGAAGCCGATGCGGTTGTACACGCTTGAGAACGACCTTGCGCCGGTCGAGTTCCATCCGACGGCATCGCGGGCATAACCTTCGTACGAGTACGCCCCAGCAGCAAGCGTGCGGTTGTAGAGGAACATCCACTTGTCCGGAGCGTACTTGTTGAGGGAAGAAATATAGTGCTGGGCGACCTCGGAAGAGGAAAGGGCGCGGTCCCAAACCCGGACTTCGTCAATCGAGCCGTCGAAATAATCCGCAGTGCTGCTGGCATCGCGGCCAATCACCACATCCGAAGTCCCGTTAAGGACTCCGGCTGCAGGCTGCGTGCTTTCCAGCACGCCGTTGACGTAGACGCTCATATGGGTGCCGTTCCAAGTCGACGTTATGAAATACCAGTCGTCCTGGGATAATGCTGTGGCGCTTTCAATGGAAGCGTATCCCGTGGTGTTGAGCCCGAGCTTGAAGCTGACTTTCCCCGACGGCTCCAAGTCCGTGGCCCAGCCGCTAGTACCATTGGTGCTGAACGTGCCGCTTGAGGTGAACGTGTGGACCCGGTAAGCCACGCCGCCATCCACAACCGTGGTGACGGTTCCTCCGGTGGCGTTGCCGTAGCTTGCAGGGTAACGGATGACGACTATGCCTTGCTTGCCGTCGCTTCCGGTCCTGTAGCCGGACCCTTTCGGAGCGCCGCCCTGACCATAATAAACGGACTCGGCCCCATTCCAACCCCCGCCGCCAGCATAATACGTGTTCGTGCCGGTTATTGTCGAATACAGCCCCGGGCCGTTATTATAGGTGGTTCCGTTGCCTGTGGCTCCGCCACCGCCGAGGTATACGCCACTGTTCCCATACCCGGTTAAAGGATATTGTGAAGTCTGCATTACTGCCCCGGAATAGCCGCCGCCATTGGCATAGCCGCCGCTCGACCCGCCGCTCCCTCCAGAATTGCCATAATACCCGCCGCCCCCGCCACCGTATGCGACGTAATCGCCGAATAAAGAATCGCCACCGCTGGCACCCCGCCCGCTTGCATGAAGCCCGCCCAAACCGACAACAACGGCATAGCTTCCGCTCAAGCCGGGCAATACGCCCTGCAATAATCCTCCTGCTCCGCCGCCACCGCCGCCCGACGTGTCGCTGTTTGCACCGCCACCGCCACCGGCGACAATCAGGACCTGCACATCGTTGATTTGGCCGTGCTTGGTCACAAGACCCGCATCGCTTAGTACGCTCGGCTTGACCCAGTAGGAAAGTGAGAACTGACTCGTCGTAGAGTTGAGCACGTCGTTGTTGGGAACCGAGAGGTAGTCCTCGAACCCGTCGAAGTACAGAGCCTTGCCGTACTTTCCTTCGACTGTTGACGGGCACGTTGCGCCTGCGCACGAGCCGTTGAACCCGTTGGCGGAAGAGTCGACGAAATTGGTCGCGTTCTCGCCCAAGCTTGCGGCGTTGTCGAACCCAAGCGACACCAGCATGTCACTGTCATAGTAGGAGTAGTTCGCGCCGTCCCAGCCGAAGTTCAAAGCCGAAAGCGACGCGTTTGCGATGCTTGTGTTCACCACGAACGGGTCGTACAACAGCGAAGCCGAGCTTGCGGACGAGCCTGAGTTCGGGGTCGAAGGGACGAAGCCTATGGTGTTGTAAGTAACGAACAGGTTGCGAGAGGCGCGGTCGTACTGGCCGTTTAAATCACGCGCAAAGAGCGCGTAATCGTAACGCTTGGAATCCAGCCGCGGCTGGGTCGAAGTAAAGAGCCACTGACCCGGCGCGACCTTTGCGAGGTTGGACTTGTACTGCTGCAACACCTCGGCTGCCGAGAGGGCGCGTTTCCAGACGCGAAGCTCGTCGATGGAGCCGGAATTATGATAATTTGCGCCGCCGTAGAAAAACCGGCCGGCATAGAACGATGTGCCGGTAAAATCGAGCCCGCTTTGGTTTGAGAATACGTCGCCTTGTGGGATGCTCTTGTCCACACCGTCAAGATAGCCGTAAACCCTGCCCAAGCGGCGGGTGAAGACTACCTGGTGCCAATTGGTGTCGGAGGTGTAGTAAAGATAGATGGCAGACATGGCGTGCCGCTGCAGCCACACGAAATTATTGCCTGCACGGATGTGCGGAAAAGTATAGTTGCCAACAGATGCGTCGGATGTCGGGGAAATCAAATACAACTGGCTGCCGCCCACCGGCTTTTTGAACCAGATGGAAATGGAGTAGTCTCCTGTGCCCAAAGGCTGCTGCAGGGAAAACCGCGCATAATCATCCACCCCGTCAAACTTGAGTGCCTTGCCATAAACACCTTCCACGGATTCCGGGTGCGTCGCCCTGCCTTGAGAGAACTGGTCGAAGATTTCAGAGGGATTTAGAACGCGGTCGTAGACTGCGGCTTCGTCAATGGTGCCGTTGAACGGGAAACGGCTCATGTAAATCGCCTTCCCAATCCAAGTCGGGGTGTCCGAAGCGGCTTGGGGGTTGCTGCATGAAGAGGGATACTCTGATTGTGCATGCAGCACCCCGTCAATGTAAATCGAGGCTACCTTGGCAGAATCGTCCCGCGTGCCGACAACATGATGCCAAGCATTATCATTCAAGGCCGAGGTGCCCATCGCGCCACCACATATGCTATTAAACACCAGTACAGACGAGCCTGTCTGGAGGTACATCCTATACGGGTCCACTGACGCGGACTCCTCCTTGGATATGATCATCCGGTAATTGGAAGACGAACCTGGACTTGCCTTTATCCACGCGGAAAGGGATACGCTCCCGTTGAGGTTCAAAGAAGGGCTTGCTGCCACTGGCACATAATCATCCACCCCGTCAAACTCCAAACCAGTGCCGCTTCTTCCCGCAACCCAGTCGGCGTGCTTTGCGCGGGTTGCGTTGTACATTGCGGAGATTTCTGAAGCGGAAAGCGCTTTGGAATATATTCCGACCTCATCAATAGTGGCATTAAGGTTGTATTGTGACCAGCCGCCGTTTATGTAGCGGCTGCCGATTGCCGCGACCGTTGGCGCTGCACCCGAATAGGTCTCCGTATGCGACACGCTCGTTACGAAAGCGCCATCCTTGTAGAAAGACACTAAGTCATTGCTCTTGACAACTGCGATGTGGTTCCAGTTGCCTTCATTGAACATGCTCACACCACTGTTGGCTGCACCGCCGCTGGGCTGATATTGGTCGAACTGGAGGGTGCCTGCCGCTACAACTATATAGTTGCGTGTTTGACCCGTGCTGTCATACTCGCCAAAAAGGCTGCCACTGGATGAAACATTTGAGAGCCTGACCCAGGCCGTGAACGTCATTGGGTCCTGATCGCCGGAAAAAATGACTGGGAGCTGGATGTAGTCCGAAGCACCAGACAAATCTATCCCCGCGCCGTTCTTCCCGGCAACCCAGCTGCACGCGTTCGCGCCGTTCACCGACGCCATCCCCACGCAGGTGCCGTTGTTCTTGTAGGCGGACTCGTCAAATGCTGTTCCTCCTGTGTTCTCGTCCATGTGCAGGAGAAGACGGGTGTTGCCGTAAATTACGCCGTCGTTGTGGTAGGCGCTGCCGTCGAATGAGGTGTTGCCGTCGGCCTCGTCCATATGCATCAGGAGCCTGACGCTGTCGTACATCGAGGCGTTGTTGCCGTACTTCGACGCGTCCGCGACCGTCCCCGCGCCCTCGCCCAGTGCGGGGTTCTCGTCGAAGTTGTACATCGCAACGAGCGAGTCGTCGTACTGGCGGTAATCTGTAGTGCCTAACCTGAAGCGCAGCTCGCCGAGGTTGACGTTCCGGATGCTTGCATTGACCACGATGGGCTGCACGCCGAGGAGCGCAAGCGACTGCGACGCGCCGTTTGCAGGGGTCGGCGAAAGGAACACGATGCGGTTGCTCAGCGGGTTTGAAAGGTCGTTGACGTAGATGGAGACGGGGATCTCGATGGTCTGGTTGCCGCCGTTCCCTTCCACCGTGATGTTGAGGTAGCCAGAGAACGTGCCGTACGCGGCCGGGTCCGCCTCAAAGCCCACCTGGAACTGCGTGTCCGAATTGGGCGCAAGCACAGCCTGCAAGGACGGGCAGAGGATGTTGACGGAGCCGTTCTCCCACACGCACTGCACAGTGACGTTGGAGGCGCTGCTTGAGATGCTTGAAAGGTCAATGGACTCGTAATAGGATTCGCCGCCGTTGATTGAGCCGCCGATGGCGCTCGCGTTCGCATACGCAAGCCACCTGCCGACGTTTATCACCCCGCCCTCGTTCTCAACTAGGAACTGGAACGTGCCCGGACGGGCCGGGAGCGCGCCCTTGACCTGGAACGGGAACGTCTGGACGTAATCAGACCTGCCTGCGCGGATGACCAGCGCAGTGGAGTTGATGTAGGACATCGAGCCGTTGTAGGAGCGAGGCAGGGTGACCGTGGCGAGCTTTCTTGCGCCCATGCCCTGCGCATAGACTTCCCTTGCAGCGTTGCCGATGTCCGTCGCGGCAAGCGAGGCCTGCAGCTCCGACTTTCTGGTCGAAAGGGCGCTGCCCTGGTCGTTGGAGATGGTTATCGTCACAAGGAGGATGAGCAGGGCTACGCCTAGAATCATCAAAAACTCCAGAGTAGTCTGGCCGCGTTGCATTTTTCCCCCATCCAGAACGTAAAACGGGCTTTTTAATGCGAGTTTTAACTCGTAAAAACGGCACAAAAAACGAAAAAAGCCACGTAACCAACCACGACAGTGCGAATCTGCGTCGCGTTGTACACTGTCGCCCCGTTGTCCACGTAAACACGGCAAAACACGATTCCTGCAACCACTCGCGTTCGCACCGAAATTGCATTTCGGGCGGTTTGCTTGCACGCAAACTTGCCTATGGCGCAACCGAGACGACTCTGCTTACATTCTCGGTTCGCCATCGTGTAGTTGTGCGTTCCTGCAGGCTGGCTTTGCTGGACTGTGGTGAAGAGCCACTTGCCGGGGGGCGAACTTGTTGAGCGAGGAAATTACACGACTAACCGACCCGCTTCATCGGAAGGATACTCGGTATAGCATTAAAACCGTTCAAAACCGAAAGTCGAATGGAAAACACCGATTTCAAAAAGCTATAGTTAAACGTAACAAATATATCATATTCGTTACAATATAATGTAACATAAGATGGGACGTATGGATTCTGACTCGCTTTTTGACCTGTTGTCATTCATGAACCCGTGGTGGGCAACCAAGGCAGTGCCCAAAGAGCTTGCCGGCTGGCCGCGGCAGGGCTACGAACTTTTGATAAAATCAGTTTACGAACGCGAGGTAACGGTCATAACAGGAGTACGGCGCGCGGGCAAGAGCACGCTGATGTACCAGACGATTGCCAAGCTGCTTGCGGAAGGCGTGACCTGTGAACAAGTCCTGTTCGTAAACTTCGACGACTTGCGGCTTGAAGCCGGACTTGACGAAATATACAAAGCTTACCGCGAAAAAGCCAACCCCAAAAAGAAAGCGTTCGTCTTTTTCGACGAAGTCCACAAACAGCCCGGCTGGGAGTCGTGGGTCCGGACAAGATACGACCAAAAAAACGACGTAAAGGTGACCGTCTCGGGCTCCTGCTCCTACCTGCTTGCAAAGGAGTTCTCCACCCTGCTTACTGGAAGAAACCTTTCCTTTGCAGTCTATCCGTTTGGTTTTTCCGAATACTCGGCGTTCAAGGGAATTACATTCGAGTCCAAAAACATGAAGGCCCTGGCGGTAAGCGAAAAGGACGCGTTCCAAGCAGTAAACACTATGGAATCCTTCCTTTCGCAAGGCGGCTTCCCGGAGCCGCTCGCAAAGACTGAAACGTTCAGGCAGCTTTTACTTTCCCAGTATTTCGAGGACTTGGTCCAAAAGGACGTTGTTGACCGGTTTGGGGTCAACTCAGTCAAGGCCAAGGCACTTGCGCAGCACTTCCTGGCTACGCCAGGCGCGCTTGTTTCGCTGCGGAAAATCCGCGCAGCCACCGGGCTGTCCTACGACACGACAAAAGACTACCTCTCGCACTTCCAGGACGCGTTCCTGTTCTTTTTGCTTGAACACTTCTCCTACTCGTTTTCGGAACGAAAGTCCAGGCCATGCAGGGTTTACTGCATCGACAACGGCCTGCGCAACGCGGTCAGCTTCAAGTTCTCAAAAGACGAAGGGAAACTGGCGGAGAACGCGGTGCTGGTCGAGCTTTTGCGGCGCAAAAAGGACGCGTATTATTGGAAAAACGAAAACTGTGAAGTCGACTTCATAGTCAAGGAAACCGACGGCACGCTATTGGCAATCAACGTCTGCTACTCCGACGAAATACCAAAAAGGGAGACGGAAGGGCTGCTAGAATTCGAGGCAATGTTTCGCAAGAACAAGCCAACACTCCTGCTCCTTACAAGGAACTCAAGGAAAAAAATCGGGAACATCCAAGCCGTCCCCCTCTGGCAATGGATTACAAGCGAAGCGACTACACGAACACACGGCTAGACCCGCAACAGCTTACCCAGCTACAACTCTTGCCAACTAACACACCAATTAGCTTGCCAACACAGCCTCACAACTTGCCCGCAGCTATCCTTGTCAACTTACCAGCACAGTCCTCGCCTGCGTCGAGTTGTAAACGCTGATTCCGTTGTCCACGTAGACACGGCAAAACACGATTCCTGCAACCACTCGCGTTCGCACCGAAATTGCATTTCGGGCGGTTTGCTTGCACGCAAACTTGCCTATGGCGCAACCGAGACGACTCTGCTTACATTCTCGGTTCGCCATCGTGTAGTTGTGCGTTCCTGACGGCGGGCTTTGCTGGACCGAGGTGAAGAGCCACTTGTTGGGCGCGTACTTGTTGAGTGAGGAAATTGCACAACTGACTTCACCGGAAGGATGCTTGACATAGCATTAAAACAATTTAGCCCAAACCGAATAGGTATGGACAAGTTAATCGTCACTAAACTCCAGAAGACGTTTGAAGACTGCTCTCATGAGGAGAACGGGCTGGAATTCTGGTTCGCAAGGGACCTGCAAATCCTGTTGGGTTATACCCAGTAGAGAAACTTCTTGGCAATCGTCGAAAAAGCCAAAGAAGCCTGCAAAAATTCAGGGCAAGTGGTTGAGGACCATTTTGCTGACGTCAGCAAAATGGTTGGAATCGGTTCAGAAGCCGAAAGAAAAATCGACGACATCATGCTTACAAGATACGCCGGCTACCTCGTCGCCCAAAACGGCGACCCGAGGAAGGAAGAGATAGCCTTCGCACAAAGCTATTTCGCGGTCCAGACAAGGAAACAGGAACTGATAGAACAAAGGATTTCCCTGCAGGAAAGGCTGCAGGCAAGAACCAAACTCATTACTACCGAAACTGAACTCTCAAAGCTCATTTACGAGAGAGGTGTTGATTACGCCGGCTTTGCAAGGATACGGAGCAAAGGTGACGAGGCGCTGTTCGGGGGAAACGACACGAAACAGATGAAAAGACACCTAGGCATCCCAGACAACCGGCCGATTGCCGACTTCCTGCCAACGGTGACGATTGCAGCAAAGAATTTTGCAACGGAGATAACGAACTTTAACGTCAAACAAAACGACTTGCAGGGAGAAAAGAGAATAACCGGAGAGCACGTCAAGAACAACGAGGAGATGCGAAGGGTCTTAGGCAAGAACAACATCATCCCGGAAAACCTGCCCGCGCAAGAGGACATAAGGAAGCTTGAGAGGAGGGTCAAAAAAGACGAAACCCAGATGGCGGACTCCTCAAGGCGCAAGAAAATAAGCCCCTGACTACTTCGGCTTTGGACTAGGAATCGAACCGAAGAAACTAACGTGCCACTACTGTTCCCATCAGCTTACCACTACAGTCCTAGCCTGCGTCGAGTTGTAAACGCTGATTCCGTTGTCCACGAAAATCGTGTAGTTGTGCGTTCCTAGAGGCTGGGACCGCATCTTCAAAACTCGCGTTTGAGAAAAAAACGGAACATCATTTTTCAGTTACTTCCCAATGCCCACCCTTATCTGGACCAACTCGTTTTATGGCGCCATCCGTCTTAAGCCGTTTCAAGTTGTACCTAACGCCATCTTGGCTTAACCCAACCGTTTTGGCAAGCTCCAGTCTTGTTGAAAACGGGTTTTGGCGAATCGCCTCAAGGATTTCCCGTGCCTTTTCTGGGTAGTTACTGGGTAGTTTCTGGGTAGTCCCGGATTCTTTTGTCTCGTCTTTGACGGAAACCGGATTTTTCGGGTCAAGTGGGAATGAGATTACGTAATAGTCCAAGTCCCCTCGGATAACCGGCGCGTTCTTGTAATGGGCTTGCCACCCGCCAATCATTTTGGCAAACCCCGAACCAATGTTTTCAGCCAGTTTTACGAACCGAAACGTCTTCGTGATTACAGGATTTCTTGGCATTGAGAATTCCTCTTCAAGAATCAGCTCTATGCGCTTTGGCAAGGCGCCCGGGTTGAAGAAGTCTATGCGGTCGGAGAAGACGCGGATGCGCGGCGTTGCCTTTGAAAAATAATCGGAGTGAATCAACAGGTTGACGAGCGCCTCGCGCAATGCTTGGAGATGGGGCGGATCGTCGTCCCGGATGCCTTGCCTGATGGAAAAGGGTATTTCGACGGTTTTTGACAGCCGGGAATAGATTTGGAAGAACGTCTGGAACAGGTTGCTTTCGGATGAGACTCGATAATTGTAACGCGTTGCAGCGTCAGCGTAGGACGTCCCGTCTATTTCCAGGTATTCAATGCGGTAGTGTGGCAGTTCGCTGCGGATAGCGTCATAGGTGCCAAAGATTAGAAGGCCGGCATAGGTGACGCAACCGTGGCTGGTTACGGACAGCTTTTCGAGGAACTCCTTGTCAGCAAGGTTGAGGTAACGGTGACCTGGGTTGGTCTGGGCGAAGAGGTTACGGAACTGCCGGATCGTTTCAAAGTCAAGTGCACCGAAAGCAAGGCCCGTTTTTTCGCCGTCCTTTTTGCCGAATGAAGCGTTCCGGTAAAACGAGTCTACTTCCTCCGCTGTTGCACGCCGGTCGCCCGATCCGGTCCTTACAAACGTGTTTTTTGGCGAATCAAAATATACGGGTTTTTCATGCGGAAGCTCCTGCGGAATGTAGAACGCGAGTACGGTCTTTCCACCCACCCCGTATTTCTTTGGCTTTGCCTCTATTCTCCTGTTGAATTTGGTACCCACATTCAGGGTGGTAAGAAAGTCTGAAGTGATTTTCTCAGCACCCGACACGCCGGATACTGCGTAGTCCCTGCCATCTTTTTTTACCCCAAATATTATCCAACCGCCAACAGTATTGGAAAACGCGCTTACTGTTTCCCAGACGTTTTTTGGAACTTCATTCCTGGCTTCCTTCACTTCGAAATCCTCCCACTCGATGTCAGAAAGCCTTGCTATCAGTTCGTCTTTGGAAAGGTCCATGGGAAGATGCAAAGAAGAAAATCTTTCTACTGCCTTAAAACCCATTACGGGGCGGGTTTCCGGTGAATTGCTTTTGCCGCATCTTGCTTTCGTTGTTGCTTTCCCGTAATCATACGGATGACCGGAGGGATAGCTTACCCCCGAGCCCTCGTCAACTTACTACAACAGTCCTAGCCTGCGTCGAGTTGTAAACGCTGATTCCGTTGTCCACGAAAATCGTGTAGTTGTGCGTTCCTGACGGCTGGCTTTGCTGGACTGTGGTGAAGAGCCACTTGTTGGGCGCGTACTTGTTGAGGCTCCCGTAGTACTGCTGCCTGATTTCCGCTGCTGAGAGGGAACGGTTCCAGATGCGGACCTCGTCGATGGAGCCGTTGAAGTAACCACTGCCGACGCTGTTAGCGTTGCCGATCACTATGTTCGAGTTCGTGCCTCCTGCAACCGGGCTTCCGGAAGTCCTGGTGCTGCTGTTCACCCCGTCGACATATATCCCAATTACTTCGGTTCCGTTCTTTACGAATGCAAAATGGTGCCAGTTCCCATCGGTCACAGCTGTGCCTCCGCACACGCGGTAATGGACGCCTAGGTAGCCGTCCCAGGCGGAGTATATGAGGTTGTTTCCGCAGTAGTACCCATTATACGTTCCCAACCCATACATCGTGTGGATTGTGGATGGCGAAGCGTGCTGTTCAAGAATGGCCCCTCCGGTCAAGTTCGTCTTTAGCCAGCCGGTTACCGTTGACGTGCCGGATAATGCATGGTCGAGGTTGGATGTGAGGACCGCATAATCGTTCACCCCGTCGAACTTCAAAGCACTTCCAAACTTGCCGTTCGGGTCCCAGTCAGCGTGCCTTGCGCGGCCTGCGGCGTAATGCTGCGCGACTTCGGAGGCGGAAATGGTCTTGTTATATAGGACGAACTCGTCAATGGAACCATTGATATTAAGATGCGGATAAGGCGTCTGCTGCCCCAGCACGATGTCATTGAACGGGGCGCCGCTTGTAAACGCGCCCTTTGCAGCGGTGTTGACACAGCTCAAAACCCCATCAACATACAAAGCCAATACGTCGGTGTTCGAATCCATTGCCGCGGCCAAATGATGCCAGGTGTTCAAAGCCAAGTATGGCGAATAACAGACGAACGTGGCGCCCATATCCGTGTCCCTCACGACCGGATAAACCGAGCCGTTAGCGTGATGGTATATCGCAAACCGGGTAAACCCGGAAGTGTTCGTAGACTCGTAGTATATCGCACCCGCAGACGCGGGCAACGCAGTCGGCTTGAACCAGATTTCGGCGCTCGCCGCGGACAAACCCTTCACAGACATATTGCGGCTGATGTTGACGTATTCACTCAACGTGCCATTAATGTAAACCCCGGAACCGCTTTTACCGGAAACCCAATTGCACGCTTTTAAAGTCCCGTTCGAAAACACGCAGTTTCCAACCCTTCCAAAAACGGACTCATCATAAGCATAACTCCCCGCGTTCTCATCAAGCCGCAGCAATGCAAGCGTGTTCCCGTAAACCGTCCCGTTGTTCTGGTACCTGCTGGCATCCACTACCTTTCCTGCGGTGTCGCCTATCGCCGAGACGTCGTCAAAGTTCATCGCAAGCACCAAACTCGAATTGTCGTAGATTGTGGTGTTCGTGCCGTTCCAGTTGAACACTAGGTTCGCAAGCGAGATGTTCTGTATCGTCGCGTTGATTGTGACGTTGCTTGAAGGCGAGGCCGCACCGTCTGCGGGAGTGACTGGGAGGAACGAAATCATGTTCTTGCGCAAAAGCACCGTCCGCGAAGCGGTCATGCTTGAGCTTCCCGATAGGTCGTGGGAATAAAGGTAGAAGCCGTAGTCCGCGTTGGGCACCTCCGACACGTCCCAGTACGACGAGAACACCCACTTGTCTGCGCCGTACTTGTTCAAGTTGGAGTAATACTGCTGGAGAACCTCGGAAGCTGAGAGCGAGCGGTTCCAGATGCGGACTTCGTCGATGGAGCCGTTGATTGGATAGTAATAGCTTCCAGACCAATATTCGATTCCGATTGTTGATGCGTAAGTGGATGAGAAGGGGTTCGTGTTCGTATTGTTAGTCCCTGCTAGGATTCCATCCACGTACAGGTAGGCAGTATTGTTGTTTCTTACAGTAGTAACCAAGTGCCACTGATTATCGCTAATGTTCCCGCCTTTTATGTACCAAACTGTGCTTCCTGAGTTCGCCCCGCAAACAACGTCAACTGCATCTGCAGACCACTCGCCTATCCGGTTATAACAGACGTGGTTATTGTTGTTGAAATCAAATATCGTCTTCATTCCTGAACCCGGCTGCCGTTTGACCCATGCCGAAGTAGTCCAATAATATCCGAAGGTAATTGATGGCAAGTTGACGTAATCATTCACCCCGTCGAACTTCAAAGCTGAACCCCACTTCCCGTTCGGGTCCCAGTCCGCGTGCCTGGCCTTGCCTGCATCGTAGTGTGCGAGGACTTCTGCTGCGGACAAGGTCCGGTTATAGAGCCCGACCTCGTCAATCGAGCCGTTGAAAGGGGTGGTGGAGGAAGAGTACCTGCCGATGCCGATTGAGTCCTCTGATGTTGGAGCCAAGGAAGTGATAAGGCGATTGTTGGTGGTCAGCTGTGCCCCGTTGACGTACATTGAAACGTAGGAGCCGTTGTATACAAGCACCACATGGTTCCATACGCCTGAAGCGATGGCATTCTCATTTGAGCCGGTCTGCTGGAGCCCGCTTGCGTTGAAGAGGTTCAGTACCACACTGCTTGGGAAAGTCTGCGTAAGGTGAAAAACGTAGTGGTTCTGCTTGGCAATCACCTTCGGATACAGATTGTTCTGGATTGCGGACGGCTTTACCCACACTTCCATCGAGAACGGACCGGTGAAGTTCAGGCTCGCCGAATTGGGAATGGTGACCACATCATCCACCCCGTCAAACTGCAGACCTGAACCGCTCTTGCCTGCAGACCACACGGCCCCGCTTATAGTACCGTTGTTACGGTAGGTACCTCCATCATATGCGACCGATCCCGAATTCTCGTCGAAGTGGAGCAAAAGCGCGGTGTTCCCGTAAATCACTCCGTTGTTCCCGTACCTTGAGATGTCCTTGACCGTTCCCGCAGTGTCGCCTATTGCCGCGACGTCGTCGAAATTGTACGCAAGGACAAGCGAGTCGTTGTAGAGGGTGTTGTCTACGCCGCCGAAATTGACTTTCAAAGTGTCAAGCGCAGCCATCTTCTGGATTGTCGCATTAATCGGGAAGTTGCTCCCGGCGACCACCGTGCCGTTTTCGGTCGAAGGTGCGAAGAACAAAATCTGGTTGAAGGGCACAGTGCGGTTCTCGCCGACTGACGCGTTCTCGTCCACATCCTGCGCGGACAGGTAATAGTTCGACACTCCGGTCGGCACATTCTGCTGGGTTGAAGTGAATAGCCACTTGCCAGGGGCGTACTTGTTGAGGCTTCCATAATACTGCTGGGAGATTTCGTCAGCGGAGAGGGCGCGGTTCCAGAACCTAATCTCATCATAAGAACCGTTGTAAGTGGCATAGCTCCAGCCGCGCCCAATTGCAGAAAACGTCAGGTTGGGATTAGAAGTATCATCACTGTCCTGATAAACGCCATTACGATACAATGACCAATTCAAACCATCATTAACAAGCGCATACTGATACCATACACCCCTTGTTGAAGGCGACGAATAATACAGCTGAATGAAGTCGTCGTTCGTATCAGTTTCTCCGAATATTAAACTGAGGTAACTCCCTGAAATCTGTCCGAAACGTAAATAGCTGTAATAATCGCCAATTCCGACGATTCCCCCGTAATCTTTCGAGTTCTGGTTGGCCCAGAATGTGAGAGTGTTGCTGCCAGTAAACCTCAGGTAGGGGATTGAAACATAATCATCAACCCCGTCAAACTGCATCGCCCCGCCGTACTTCCCGCTCGCATTCCAAACAGCTCCGCTAATCGTGCCGTTGTTTCCGTACTTTGAAACATCAACTGCACGAGTCGCATTCTCGCCAATTGCCGGGACGTTGTCAAAATTGTACGCAAGCACAAGCGAGTCGTCATAGAAGGTGTAGGGCGTCCCGTTCCAGTGGAAGCGGATTGCCCGCGGGTTGACGTCCGCTATGGTGGCGTTGAGCGTGATGGTGTTCTCGTACTGCATCGCGTTGTTTGCAGGCGACGGCGAGACCAAGCGGATTGTGTTGGCCCCGACGCTGCGCCCTTCCAGCGGCAGCGTGTTGCCTGCCAAGTCCTTTGCGTACGCGTCGAAGGAGTAGCTGCCCTCGGCAAACCCGGCCTGCACGGACTGGAAGAGCCACTTGTCGGGCGCGTACTTGGCGAGGTTGCCGTAGTACTGCTGGGAAACCTCGTCAGCGGTAAGCGAGCGGTTCCAGACGCGCACCTCGTCGATTGCGCCGTAGAACTGGCCGAAATTATTCGGCGCGCCCCACTGGCCGCGGCCGACCCAGAGGCTGGCGGTCTCCGGACGCAGTTCGCCCAGGGTGCCGTTGCCGTCAAGGACGCCGTTCAGGTATATCATGGCCCGGTGCGACTGCGTGTCAACGACAAGGGTCGCAAACGACCACTCGTTCAGCCTCACGGCGGAGGATGCGCCGACGTCACGGAGGTCCGAAGTGGAGCTGTTGCCCGCCTGCATGCTCAGCCGGCCCGTGCCATATTGCAAGTAGAACATGAAGCCGTTGTATGCGCCATTGTAGTTTCCCACGATGACTGAACCGCGGTCGTTCCAGCTGGTGAGGTTAGTTGGCCTTATCCACGCGCTTGTGGTAAATGAATTCGGCGTCGCGACTACGGGGCCGCTTATCCTGACCCCGCCCTTGGGCTCGTTGAACGCCATGGCGCCGCCGTACTTCCCGTTAGTCCAGCCGCAGCCTGAAACCGCACCGGAAGAATAGCAGGTGCCGTTGTTGCCGTACTTTGAAGAGTCGGTTGCAGTTGTGGAATTGTCCCCGATTGAGGCGACGTTGTCGAAGTTCAGCGACAGCAGAAGCGAGTCGTCGTAGTAAGTGTAATTCGTCCCGTTGAAGCCGAACTTGAACTCGGAAAGCCCGCTCACGTTCACTATGCTGATGTTTGCTGCAAGTGCGCTCGTGAACAAAGTCGAGCCGCTTGCAGGCGTCTGGCTGATGAAGCCAATCTTGGAGGTCATGCGGGCCTCTACAACGCGCGTCTCGGTCGACTGGGCAGTTGAATTCGAGTCGCTTGCCCAAGCGTAGAACGAGTTGATTCCGCTTGAGACTATGTTCTGGGAAGACTGGAAGAGCCACTTGTCGGGCGCGTACTTGTTCAGGCTGGAGTAATAGTGCTGGGAAATCTCAGAAGCTGAGAGCGAGCGGTTCCAGATGCGGACTTCGTCGATGGAACCATTACAGTAATACAAGGAAGATAAGGTGGATAACGCAGTGCCAATGGTTGCCGTGTCCCTGTTTGTAATGTCATCAAAAAACTCAGTATTGCTTGCCGCGCCAGGATTATAGGAGAGCGTTTCCTGCAAACCATTAACATAAAGCTTGTTCCCCGAAGGGTCTACGGACAGGGCGAGATAATACCACTCGCCATAATTCTTGAGGCCCGTGTAGCCACGATAATTGTTGGAGTTAACACGGTGCTGCATGCAGAACCGCGGCTCACTATTGTAGCCTACGCCGAGTATTAGGAACGTGTATACTGATGCATCATTGTCTGAAAGGCCAAACATGGTACAATAAGGCGAGTTGAACTTCAGCCACCCGGCTATGGTCCCTGAAGAGAAATTAAGCGATTGAGCGTTCGAAACGGATACGTAATCATCCACCCCGTCAAACTGCATCGCCCCGCCCCACTTTCCTTCCGCCGGAATCGGTCCGAACGTGAAGAAGTCGTATTGGGAGGATGCGCCGGGGGCGTTGTTGTACACGAAGCCGTCGTAGTAAGCCGCGTAGACTCGAAGTTGCAGGGTGCCGGTCTGGGTTGCGTTTGTCGAGCACGTGCGCCAGTCCGCCTCGGTCTTGCCGCGGCCGAAATCGCAAACCTCAACCGTGTTCTTGCACGCAGAGCCGTTGTAAAGGCATACTTTGCACAAGTCTCCCTTGCACGCGTACGAAAGTGAATTACCACTAGTTACGGGTATGCTCTTGATTGCGCAGGCGTACCCGTCCCCGCCGGTTGCCTTTACCGAGAGGCCGTATTGGGAATAGTAGCCCTTGACTATGTTCAATTGAGCCACTCCCGCACACCCTTCAGCCCAGCCGGTTGTGGTCTTGCGCTCGAAATCGTCGATTACCGCCCCGGCAGTGATGGAATTGTAGCCAAGCGCGCCATTGTTCCCATAGCTTGAGACGTCCTTGACAACCGACGAGGTGTCGCCGATGCTTGCAACTGAATCGAAGTTGTACGCAAGCACAAGAGAATCATTATAGTAAGTGGTGTTCGTGCCGTTCCAGTCAAAGACGAAGTTGCGCAAAGTCATGTTGGAGACACTAACGTTGATTACCTGAGTGGACGGCGCCAGGTCGATTAACTCGCTGGTGCCGTTGTTCGGGGTCGGCGAAGTGAACCCTATGTAGGCGTTCGAAAGAACGTTGATTGTGCGCGGCGCGGTCGAGTTGGTGTAGTTGCTTTCCGCGCTCCTTGCAAAGACCGAGTAAGAGCTGCTTCCGACCGGGACGCCCTGCTGCGTGGAAGAAAAGAGCCACTTGTCAGGCGCGTACTTGGCAAGGTTGCCATAGTACTGCTGCTGCATCTCGGCAGGCGAGAGCGAGCGGTTCCACACGCACACCTCGTCAAGGGTGCCTGCGAAGTAGTTTTGCGACGGCGAACCCAGCCGCAGGTACCTGTTGCCTACGTTGAAGCCGGTGAAGCTGGGGCTTGGGGAGCTTGCCACTTGAACTCCATCCATGTAGAGCACGAAGAAAGTCAAGTTGCGCGTCATTCCCACGAAGTGCCAATCCGAGTCCGTTGCACCCCAGTTGCCGGCCTGCAGCACGTAAGGCGACTGGTCGGGGTAGCCAACGTGCATCGAAAGGCATCCGGTAGAGCCGCAGCCGGAGTAAGTGGAGCGTTCAAGCGAGAAGAACCACGGCTTGCCTGCATTGTAGATTGACATGATTCCCTGCTCGGAGTTGGCGGCCATCGGCGTTCCCTTTACCCACGCGGAGAAAGTGGCTTCGCCAGCGCCCAGGTTTAGGGTTTGCTGCGACTGGGCATAATCATCGATGCCATCGAACAGCAGGCCGCCATCGTGCTTCCCGGCTACGGTGTAGTCTGCGTGGATTGCGCGGCCCGCGTTGTAGTGGACAAGGACGTCTGCTGGCGAGAGCGCGATTGAGTACACCGCGACTTCGTCAAGCGTCCCGTTGAAGAACCTGCCCGCACTCGGGTCGTCACGGCCTATGATGAGGTCACTGATGCCTGTCGCCACGGTATAGCCGCCCACATAGTCCTGGGCCGCCAGCACGCCGTTCAGGTAGAACCGCAGGTACTGGCCGTCATACATCCCCACGACGTGGTTCCAGACGCCGGTCGGGACGTCGACAAGAGTGCCTAGGTGGTGGCTGCCCAACGTGTCCTTGAACCTGACGCGGATGTTGGTTGCGTTCGAGCCGGTCCCCAGGGCGTAAGTGTCCGCCGAGTCCCTGCGCAAGAAGTCAAGGATGCTGTACGAGACGTTGCTGCGCCTCACCCACATCTCGATTGTGAATGCGTTGGCAACGTCCAAGGAAGTCGAGTTTGACACATAGACAGCATCGTTTACCCCGTCAAAGCCCAACCCGCTCCCGCTCTTCCCGGCAACCCACGCGGGACTGCCGTATATCGTGCAGTTGTTCAGCCAGGTTGACTCGTCGTACGCTTTGTTGCCGGTGCCCTCATCCAGGTGCAGCAGGAGCACGGTGTTGCCGAAAAGCGTGGCGTTGTTCAGCTGCTTCGACACGTCGGCCGCCTTTGCGGCGCTGTCGCCTATGCTTGGGACGTTGTCGAAGTTGTAGGCTGCCAGGAGGGAGCTGTCGTAGAACGAGTAGTTGGCCCCGCTTGAATTGGCGGGCGCGCCGTTCCAGTTGAACTTCACCCAGTCAAGCGGGATTCCCGCGATGCTTGCGTTGATTGTGATTGAAGCGTTGCTTGTGAAGCTGCGGTCCGCAGGAGTCTGGGGTATGAACGCGACCGCGTTGTTCTCTACCTCAAGCTCGCGCACCTCGGAGTAACTTGCGTTGCCAGTAGTGACTTGCGCGTAGCCGTAGTAGGCGTTGCTGCCGACTGAATGGGGGGTGTACGAGAAGAGCCACTTGTCCGGCGCGTACTTGTTGAACGAGGAATAATAGTGCTGCTTTATCTCGTCAGCGGAGAGTGAGCGGTTCCAGACGCGCACCTCGTCAATGAGGCCGTTGAAAAACCTCGTGCTTAAGTCATATGACCCGATATAGAGGCTATCAGTAGTACTTGGAAGTGTTCCGGCAACAGTGGAAGAACCGGCATCCACACCGTTAACAAAATAATACGCCTTATGAGTTGCTGATGAAAACGTTAGGACGATGTGTTGCCAAGAGTTCAATACCAGTACGTTGGAATTTGAGTTGTAATTACTTGCGCCCCACCAAACACCGATGAGACCGGAATCGAGGTAAACATCATAACCCCTATTTGGATATCCCCGGCACACAACCCTACTGCTAAAGTTATTAGCATCCCTCCAGGAAAACGGATAAATCCACGCACTTATAGTAATCGCATCAGTTATGTTCAAGCTCGGCGCATTCCCAGCATCGACATAATCGTTGACCCCGTCAAAGCTCAACGCCCCACCATACTTCCCATTTGTAGCCCAAGCAGCACCATTGACTAAAGTGCCGTTATTCCCACTCCTTGAAACGTCGACTGCCCTTGTCGCATTCTCGCCGATTGCCGACACGTTGTCAAAGTTGTACGCAAGCACAAGCGAGTCGTCGTAGTAAGTGTAGTTGGTGTCGTTCCAGTTGAACTTGAAAGTCGAGAGGTTCCCAGTAAGGATAGTTGCGTTTATGAATTCCGCTCCGGACGCGATTGCAGAAAGGCTGGTTGTCGCGCCTGCTGCCGGGGTTGGCGGGACGAAACGTACTAGGTTGCCGACTTCGGCAGTGCGGTTTTGCGAGAACTCGTAGCTTGTGGTAGTGTCCTTTGCATACAGGTAATAGGAATACACGCCTTCGGCAAGGCCCTGCTGGACCGAAGTGAAGAGCCACTTGTCGGGCGCGTACTTGTTCAACGACGAATAGTACTGCTGCTGGATTTCCGCGGCGGTTAGCGAGCGGTTCCAGATGCGGACTTCGTCGATACTGCCTTGGAAATACATGTTCCCCATGCTTCTCCTGCCGACGTCGATGTTAGCTGATGGCTCGTACTTCAACGTCCCGGTCGACGAGTTGGAAGCGACCAACACGCCATCGACAAAAAGCTTCACACCATAATCCTTGTGGAACGTCGCGGTGAATTGATGCCAATCCATATCGCCAGTGCTCCCATACACCTTTCCTTGCGAGACAACCCAATCCCACGACGACCCCGTGGATGAGGCGTACAAGTAAGGGACGTTGTCATAGAAGCCGAACAGGAACGACTCCCGATACGACCCGCGGGGAGTGATTATGAACTGGTCGTGGTCGCTTGAGTACTTGTGGTCGCCAACGTACTTTGCCCATGCACTCAAGGTCATTTCGTTCGTGAAATTGTAGGCAGTACGCACGCCTGCATCCACAAAGTCATTTATGCCGTCGAACCTCATCGCCGAGCCCCACTTCCCATCCGGGTCCCAGTCGGCGTACTTGGCGCGTCCCGCGTTGTAGTGGGCCAGCACCTCGGACGACGACAGCGAGCGGTTGTGGATCGCAATCTCGTCGAAAGTGCCCTCGGTGTAGTCGTGAACCTTGTTGCCTGCAGGCGCAGCGGCCACATAGTGGTATGCCGCGCCGGCTGAAATCACCGGGTTGCCGTACGACCACGTCCCGTAAGGCGCGAAAGAGCTGGTCGAGCCTGCGCTCACTCCATTCACGTAGAATTCCGCGTAACTGGCCACGCGGTTGAAGACGCCGGTGATGTGGTACCAGTTGCCAGGCACAAGCGTGGACGTGCCAAGCGTAACTGTGACCGCACCTGACCCAAGGTAATACGCATATAGCGTGTTCCCCGACAGCGCAAACCAGAAACCCGGCGAGCCGTCGCCCAGTATGTTGTATGCAAAAATCGTGCCAGACTGGCTCTTTGCGTGCTTGTACCAGAACTCGGTGGTCGTGTGCGGCCAGGTGAAACCGCTTGAGCTGGTGGTCATGTAGTCGTCGACGCCATCGAAATACTTTCCAGTCCCGCTCTTCCCAACAGACCAGTTTGTGCCCCCAAACCCGCCATTGTGGCCAAACCCGCTCTCATCATACGCGCTCAGGCCGGAACCCTCGTCCAGGTGCAGCATAAGCACGGTGTTGCCGTAAACCACCCCGTTGTTGCCGTACCTCGAAACGTCCTTGACGGAAGTGGTGTTGTCGCCTATTGCCGCAACGTCGTCGAAGTTGTAGGCAAGCACCAAGGAACCATTGTAAATCGTGGTGTTCTGCCCGTTCCAGTTCAAGGTCAGCTCGGAAAGGTTCGGGCCTGAAACGCTTGCGTTGACGTTTACGTCGCCAAATGACGCCGAGCCGTCCGCAGGTGTCGGCGCAACGAAATTAATCCAGCTGTAGTTCACGGAAAGCTGGCGGGTCTGCGTGAAGTTCGTTCCCCCGTTTGAATCCGACGCAACCGCGTAATAAGAGTACGGGCTGTCGGTCAGGCCGGCCTGGTTCGAAGTGAAAATCCACTTGTCTGACGCGTACTTGTTGAGGGAACCATAGTAGTGCTGTGCGACGTCCGCGTCGGTCAGAGACCTGTTCCAGAGGCGGAACTCGTCGATGGAGCCGTTGAATGCAGTGTAGACATAGCGTTCCCCGCGGCCTACCTGTAAAGTCCCGAAGAGGGGGACTGCCAAGGTCACGTTCCTCCAGCTGTCCAGTTGGCCGTTGATGTATATCTTCGAGGCGCCGTTGTCATATACCCAAGCAACGTGCGACCACGCATCGCGCGGAACGGCGCTGTTTGACGATTGGCTCAGGTAGTAGTAATGGACGTTGAAACTGGGGGCTGCCACAAGTATGTTCCCGCCGGAAAGGTAACCTATTCCGCTCTTGTTGTACGTGCACCCGGTATCGCCGCCATCGGAGGCGAACACGGACAACCCATGACAGTTGAGGGAACCCACGTTGGAATTGTTGCGCGGGTTCAGCCACAGCTCCACGCTGAAACGGTTGCTGACCGGGTTGAACCGGCCATTGGTATTGGCAAAAGAGACGTAGTCGGTGCCGCTGCCGTTGAAGTCCATTGCGGTGCCGTACTTCCCGCTTGCGTTGTAATGCGCGGAGCCATACACGCTACCCGAACCGGCATAAGACGAAACGTCCCGCACACTGGCTGAACTGTCACCGATTGCCGACACGTTGTCGAAGTTGAGCGCAAGCACCAAGTCAGGGTCATAGAACGAGTAGTTCGTCCCGTTCCAGTTGAGCTTCATCTGTGAAAGCGTGATTCCGGAAATGCTCGCATTGAGCGTGACGGTCTTGTTGGAAGTCGTCGCCCCGCTTGCCGGAGTGGGCGGGATGAAGCTTATCCAGGAGTTGTTGCCGATTACAAGGGAGCGCGCCTCCGAGAAGTTCGCGCCCGCAGAGTCGTTCAAATATGCGTAGTAAGTGTAAGTGCCAGTTGTGTTGATTGGCTGGGTTGAGGTGAAGAGCCAGCGTGTCGGAGTGTATTTGGCGAGGTTGGAATAATAGTGCTGCTGAAGTTCGGCATCGGAAAGCGAACGGTTGTAGATGCGCACCTCGTCAATGGAACCATTCCAATAATATGAGTAGGTAACAAGCCGACCAACATCCACTATGCTATTCGCGGTTGATAGGGTAGTGCTGGTGTCACTACCAAAATAGGTTGCGTCATTGAAAATAAACGCGCCTGTCGAATTCAATATCGCAGTATAGTAATGCCAGTTCGCCCAATTTTCGATACCGCCAACAATATATACGCCCCAGTCAGACGAATAGAAATACAAGTCATTTCCAGCCCGTCCGAACCTAAACGCGCCACCAGTAGTTTCACTTCCAAATGCATGGCGTTGGCCAGCAGCACCACCTAATTCTTTGCCCCAGAAAGACATCGTAAACGGAGTACCGTTCAAAGCAATAGCATTCGGTACTGCAACATAATCATTAACCCCGTCAAACACCATCGCCCCGCCATACTTCCCATTCGCAGTCCAAGCCGTCCCGTTTACAAGCGTGCCGTTGTTGCCGTACTTTGAAATATCGACTGCTTTAGTCGCGTTTTCGCCCAACGCGGACACGTTGTCAAAGTTGTAGGCTAGCATCAGCGAAGTATCATAGAACGAAGCGTTCGTGCCGTTCCAGTTGAACACTATCGACTGCGGGGCCGCCGAGTCCACTATGCTTGCGTTCACCACTACCGGGTTCCGGATGACTTGGGAAAGGTCCATGTAGCTGCCGTCACCGGGCGTCGGCGACACGAACCCGACGCGGTTGTAGCTGACCGCGAGGCGGCGCAGGCTTGTCGAGTTGCGGGTTCCGAGGGAATCAACCACGGATGCGGAATAGTTGTGCGAGCCAAAGGAAAGGCCGGACTGGGTTGAAGTAAAGACCCACTTGTCGGAATCGTACTTGTTGAGCGAGCCGTAATACTGCTGCTGCATGTCAGCAGGCGACAGCGTGCGGGTCCAGACGCGGACCTCGTCGATGCGGCCGTTGAACACCTTTAGGCCCGAAGTGGAATACGAAGGATACGTGGCTGGATAATACTCGCCAATCCTAATCGCGTTCGTGTCGTTTGCATAGGTCATCGGGTCCATTGCACTGCCAACCCAGCGGGTGGCAGGCAGCTTGACGCCATCTATGTAGAACACCACTTCCCGGGTGGTCGTGGACGCGTTGGCTACGCTATATGACACGTGGTGCCAAGCGCCGGATGAGAAACTGTTTGTAGGCGAGCACCAAATATTCCAATTCCAGGAGCTTGTGGACAGCTGCGCGCAGACGCTGGAATTGGTGAAGCCATTGGAGGTGTCATTGCTTACGAAAAGGCCGTAGCCTTTGGTGACGGTGTTCAAAAGGACATCGTTTGTGCTTATGATGAACCTCTGCTGCAGGTTGTCTTGGTACACCCAAGCCGAAAGCGTGAAGTTGTTGCCCAGGTTGAGCAGGCGGTCAAACGGCGCGCTGACGTAATCGTCAACACCGTCGAACTGCACCGCGCCGCCGTACTTACCGCTTGCGTTCCAAACAGCTCCGCTGACGGAACCCACGCCACCATACCTTGAAACGTCGATAACCTGAGTTTCGCTGTCGCCAATGCTTGCAACATTGTCAAAATTGTACGCAAGCACAAGCGACGGGTCATAGAACGAGTAGTTCGTGCTGTTCCACGACAGGTTCATCCCGGAAAGCTGGATGCCCTGTATCGTCGCGTTGATTACGGGCGGTGCGGCCACAACCGAAGCATAGGCAGTAAGCGTGCCGTCTGTGGGCGTGGGCGGTGTGAATGAAACCGCGTTCGAGACGGACACAGACCGGTTGTCAGTGACCCCGATTGAACCCGAAACGTCCTGCACCCACGCGGAGACAGTGTGAACGCCGTTGTCAACATTTGACACGTTCGACTGGAAGAGCCACTTGTTTGGCGCGTACTTGTTGAGCGAGCCGTAATACTGCTGCGTGACTTCAGCTGCGGAAAGGGAACGGTTCCAGATGCGGACTTCGTCGATTGAGCCGTTGAAATAATTGTAGACGCCGCAATTCTGGCCGTAACCCACAGTCAGCGGCGCCAAGGTGTTTGGGAGGGAAACCACGTTCTCCGCGGCGGATTCAAGCACGCCGTTCACGTACAGCCTAAGCTGCCTTGTGGCGTTGTTATGGACCGCTGCCACATGATACCAATTACTGGCCGAGACAGGGGATACTGACGATACGCTAACGACGCTGCCTGCGCTATTCCTGACTTTTGACACGAAATTGTTCCCATAATACAGGATGCCGTAGTTCGGGTACCCGTCCGCAGTTCCGCTCTCAATCACGCCCCTGCCGCCGCATGCAGACGCATAAGCGTCGGGCCTCACCCACGCGCTCAAGGTCGAACTTGACAGGTTAAGGCTTGGAAGGCGGACATAGTCATTGACACCGTCGAACCTCATCGCCGAGCCCCACTTGCCGTCTGGGCCCCAGTCGGCGTGCTTGGCCTTGCCAGCATTGTAATGCGCGAGGGCCTCTGCTGCTGAGAGCGAGCGGTTGTAAAGCCCAACCTCGTCAATCGAGCCGTTGAAAGTGTATAGGAGGGAATTGGAAGGAGAACCCCCGATATACAGGGGATTGTTATTTACAGTTAAAGAAATGCCGGGCGAACTCGTGCATTTTAGCGTGCCGTTGACGTACACTTTTATGGTTCCCCCTGTTTCGTACGTCTGGAGTATGTGCGTCCACACGTTCGGAGCGTATGCATCCTGACAGGAAAGTTCTACTCCACTATCATCATCGGTATAAACATCAAGGCGCTTAAGCGGAGTGTAAATCAAATGGCCATAGCTGTATGAGAACGCGTACTTCATCACGGTGCCAACGATATCGAATGAAACCGGGTTTATTTTCATCCAATACTCGATTGAATACGATTGGTTTGCCACCAGGTTCACGCTTGGAGACGCCGCGACTTGAACGTAAGTGGAAACCCCATTAAAATACAAGCCGCCTCCGTTCATTCCAGTTGACCAGCTGCAGCTTGCACCCATGTTGATGCAAGTCCCGTTGTTACGGTTGACACTCTCGTCATAAGCGACGGACCCGGCGTTTTCGTCAAAGTGCAGAAGCATTGCCGTGTTCCCGTAAACCGTGCCGTTGTTGCCATGGCCGGAAACGTCCACGACTTTTCCCGCGGTGTCGCCGATGCTTGCGACGTCGTCGAAGTTGTATGCCAATACCAGCGAGTCGTTGAGGAAGTCGTAGCCGTTGCCGTCAAGGTAGAAGCGCATCCGCGAAAGAGACAGGTTTGCTATGCTTGCGTTCACCTGGAAGGTCGAATCAAGTACGGTCGAGGCGTTCTCCGGGGTAGGCGGCGCGAAAACGACCATGTCGCCAAGGATATTCACTGACCGAGTCTCGGTGAAGTTTGCGTCGCCATTCGCACCGTGCGCGTAAGCGTAGTAGGAGTAATTCCCAGTAGCTAAGTCTCCGACAGAAGAAGTGAACAGCCACTTGTCGGAAGCGTACTTGTTGAGGGAACCGTAGTAGTGCTGCTTGACCTCGGCAGCGGAGAGCGAACGGTTCCAGACGCGGACTTCGTCAAGGGAGCCGTTGAAATTGTTTTCATATAGGGTTACGCCGGCCCCAATGACGGGATAAGCCGAAGGATGAATGCCACCGGTGAATGTGGATTGTGAGAACGTCACAGAGCCAGTTGTTTGCTGTTGAACGCCATTGATGAAAATCTTTATGGCGTCGTTGGGCACGTCAATTACCCCAACAAAATGATACCACTGGTTGGGAGAGAGGACGTTGCCAGTATAAACATTCTGAAATTCTTCCGAACTGACACTCCTTCCACCGACGGTAAGCATGCCCGTTCCTTGATAATTGATTGAGACGAAAACCCGCGCGTTGGAAACTTGAGTATACTCATAGTAAAGATCTCTTCGCCCAGCCAGTGAAACTGGACGAACCCACCCCTCGAAGGTAAACGCCGAATAACCATTCATGCTGGCGCCCCTGCTGACAAGTACAAAATCGTTAATCCCATCAAACTTCATCGCGCCGTTCCACTTGCCATCTGGGTCCCAGTCGGCGTGCTTTGCTTTCCCAGCGTTGTATTGCGCCAAGACTTCGGATGCGGAGAGGGAACGGTTTGCAACCATGACCTCGTCGATGGTGCCGTTGAAGAAATATTCTGGTATGAATGAGGCTCCGATGCGAATAGCTGTTTCTGTTGCAACAAGTGATTCAGAGTAAGATTTTTCGAAAATACCATCTACATATACCTTTGTAGTAGTTCCATCATTTGTGCCTACGACGTAATGCCATTGCCCGTCAGTTACGGTCGTAGTACTTTGATCGGTTGCTGCGTTATTGCCTGAGGACCCGTCAAAAATTGGCGTGAACTTTCCAGAAGTGAATCGGTTCAAGTATAGCGCAAACCCGCCGTATCCTGTAGCTATAATTCGGTAACCTGTTGATGAACTTGTCATTATCCAAGAACCGATGGAAATGCCAGAAAAGCCACTTGTTGAAAATGGCATGTTGACATAATCATTCACCCCATCAAAGCTCAGTCCGCTTCCGCTCTTGCCGGCAACCCATGTAGCGCCAGTTATTGTACCGTTATTCCCAAACCGGCTTTCATCGTAAGCAATACTTCCCAGGTTCTCGTTGAAATGCCACAATCCGGCAGTATTCCCGTAAACCGCGCCGTTGTTCCCTGCACGCGAGACGTCCTTGACCGTGCCTGCAGTGTCGCCGATGCTTTGCACGTCGTCAAAGTTGTACGCAAGAACAAGCGACGGGTCCAAGAACGAGGAGTTCGTCCCGTTCCAGTTGAACGCCATCGAGTCAAGGCTCAGGTTGTAGATGCTTGCGTTGACTGTAATCGTGGTGTTTGACGTCGACTCGCCGTTTGCCGGGGTGGCTGGGATGAAACCAATCCTGTTGAACAGCACGGTCACGTTCTGCACCGGAGTGGACTCGGTGACGGACTCGTTGGTGGTCACGGAGGCAAAGTAAGTGTAGGTGCCGGCGTAATTCTGAGGCGTTGAAGTGAACAGCCACTTGTCAGGAGCGTACTTGTTCAAAGAACCGTAATACTGCTGGCTGACCTCGGCAGCTGAGAGCGAGCGGTTCCAGACGCGGACTTCGTCGATGGCACCTTTGAAGAAAGTGGGCGAACTAGGGTTGTCGGTGTAGGATTCACCAACATGATTACTCAGATTTTGTATGCCCTGGCCAGTATATGTGGTCGTATCCACAAGTACGCCATTTAGGTAATAATAAGCGGTTCCGCCAGAAAAACTCAATGTCCAATGGAACCAAACCTCGTTGGTTATCGCATCGGCACTGATGGAATACTTTTGGGCATTACCGACACCCATCCAATAAAACCCATTCCTCAAGCCGATATACACGCGGTTAGAACCATAGTTGGCATTGGCACCAAAGAACGCTTGAGGTGCCATTAGCGTCTTGTCTGTGACCTTTGCCCATCCGCTGATGGTGTTTGGAAGACTTGAATTCAATGATAGGCGAGTATCAACATAATCGTCAATCCCGTCAAACTCCAGCGCCCCGTTCACCTTGCCCGCAGCAGTCCAATCGGCGTGCTTGGCCTTTCCTGCATTGTACTGGGCGAGGATTTCGGTGGAGTTGAGTGCTTTGGAGTAGATTGCAACTTCGTCAAGGGTGCCGTTGAAATTGTAGCCCGGACCATACGCGTCTCCGGAACCCACCTGCAAGCGGGCATTGTTGTTCATCACGCCCTTGGAAGTGTTGGTCGCCACGAGAACGCCGTTGACGTACAAGCTTCTCAGGGCCCCGTTGTCCGCGCAGGCGACATGCGTCCAGGTATTAAGGGACACGTTACCCGGGCTGTCCACTCCGGGGGAAAGGCAAACGTCACCAGCATAGCACCTAACCTGCAGGTCGTTTGAAGAAATGCCTACGCGCAATGACGGACCGCGGCCGCAAGTTGAACTGTTTCCCTTGGAGATTATTGAATTGCGCTTCACGGAATTGATGTTAACCCACGCGGACATTGTGATGGCGGTGAGGTTCAGGTCTGCGCTTTCTGACAAATTGACCACATCGTCGATTCCGTCAAACTGCAACGCAGTCCCGCTCTTGCCGGGAACATAATCAGCGTGCTTTGCTCTGCCTGCGTTGTACTGGTCGAGGACTTCGGTTGCGTTGAGCGCCTTGGAATATATTGCTACTTCGTCAATAGCGCCATTAAATGGGACGCCTGGACTTGAACCTGCCCTGAAGTCGTCACCAATCTTTAACGGCCAAAGGATATTCTGTACCGTTCCGGAAGTATCGGAATTATTCAGTACGCCATCAACGTATACCCGCATGCTATTTGCGCTTACCTTGTTGGTGAAACCGACATAATGCCAGCGGTCGTCGCGCATGTCAAAACCGGATGAAAATAAGTTTTTCTCACCGAGGCCCCAATAGACGCGCAGCATTCCCGAAGTATATCCCTCAAGGTTGAAGTTGGGTGAAGCAGGATAGTTGCCGATGATGACGCCCACCCTTGACCCGGCAGGTACGGTTGACGGAACCTTAACCCACGCAAAAACCGATATCTCGTCAGAAACGCCAACGGTACCCGAAGAACCAACAGATACATAATCGTTGCTCCCGTCAAAGCTCAACGCACTCCCGCTTTTTCCAGCAACCCAAGTCGCCCCGCTTATCGTCCCGTTGTTCCCGTAAGCAGTCGAGTCGTTTGCAAAGGCACCCGCATTCTCATCCATGTGCAAAAGCAGTCGCGTGTTCCCGTAAACCGCGCCGTTGTTCTTGTAGGCGGATTCGTCGTAAGCGGTCCCCGAAGTCCCGTTCTCGTCAAAGCGCAAAAGCAGCTTCGTGTTCCCGTAGAGCGCGCCGTCGTTGCCGTAGGGCGAGACGTCCTTGGTGATGTTGCCCTCTCCCAAAGCCTCGACGTTGTCGAAGTTGTAGGCGAGCACCAGCGACGGGTCGTAGAAGGAATAGCTCTGGCCGCCCCAGTTGAACTCCATCGAGGAAAGGTTGGTGACGTTGCGGATGCTTGCGTTTATTGTCGGCGGGTAGAACAGCGAGGCTGCGGTAGTCGTCAGGTAGCCGGAAGCGGGCGTGGGAGGGACTAAGGAAATCAGGGAGTTGTTAACGAGTACTGTCCGCAACTCAGTCGAGTTCTCCTGGCCGGAGTTGTCGCGCACGTATACGCGGTAATCATAAGAGCCTGAGCTCAGGCCGCGCTCAACAGCAGTGAACATCCATGTCGCGGGGGAGTACTTGGCGAGGTTGGAATAATAGTGCTGCTGGACTTCGGAAGCGGTTAGCGAGCGGTTCCAGATGCGCACCTCGTCGATGGAGCCGTTGAATAGGTAATTTCCAGACTGTACAGTCCCGATTACAAGTGACGCGTTGTTGACGTAAATGTCGCCGGACAACAGCTTGACATCCGACTGCAAGTTCCCGTTTACGTAAAGCCGCATGTTTCCGGACGAATCGCGGACGCCGACCAGATGGTACCACTGGCCAACATCCGGCGGCTGGTCGCTGTAGACTGCGCTTGTTTGGGAGGCGGACCACAGCTGGAAATAAGTCCGGTTGTTCGCGGCGTTGAAACCAAGCTGATACGAGTCCCGCGAAGCGTATTTTCCCAATATCACGTCGTAGGTCGCGTCAACGACGTTTGTCTTTGCCCACGCTTCAATTGAAACCTCTCCGGTGACGTCCAAACTCTGCGAATCGGGTACGGATACGTAATCGTTCACCCCGTCGAACTTCAACGCCGAGTTCCACTTTCCGCTCGCATCCCAGTCGGCGTGGTGCGCCTTGCCGGAGTTGTACTGCGCCAAGACTTCGGAGGCGGAGAGGGAACGGTTGGCAACCATGACCTCGTCGATGGTGCCGTTGAAATAAACGGTTCGCAGCACGCCCGGGTATGCTGCAACTTTTCCTATAAGCAACGGCTGGTTGTTTCCCAACGCCTTGTTTGGCGCGCTTATGCTGTTGACTAGAACCCCATTATCATACTGCCGGAGGTCTGTACCATCATACGTCTGTGTTACCAGGTGCCACTCGCCGAGAGGAATTACATGCGTAACTCGCGAATCGAAGGGAGTGCCGTCATTCCAATAGGAACTGGAACCAAAGCTATACGAGTCATTGCTTGCATAAAATTCAAAATGGCTTGAAGGCAGATAGGAAAAGTCCTGCTGGCCCCAAATGCCCATATACGATTGGTGCGTGTAGGATTGGATGTTTATCCACGCCTGTATGGTGAAGCGGCTCAAGTTGGTAATAACGTTGCTGACATTCACGTAGTCGTTCACGCCATCAAACGCAATCCCCTTGCCGCTCTTTCCCGCAACCCAGTTGCATCGCGACGCGCCGGTGTACGAACCCATGTTGTAGCACGTGCCGTTGTTTGCGTACACGCTCTCGTCGAAAGCCTTCAGCCCGGAAGTCTCGTCCATGTGCAAAAGCAGGGCGGTGTTGCCGTAGATGGCGCCGTCGTTTCCGAAGAGGGAAATGTCCTTGACCTTGGAAGCCGTGTCGCCGATTGCCTTGACGTCGTCGAAGTTGTAGGCAAGAACCAGCGAGTCGTCATAAGAATAAGTATAGTTGCCGAGCCACTGGAAAGACTGGCTAGTCAGCTTTGTGCTTGCGATGCTTGCGTTTATCGTGAACGTGCCCGAAACCTCGGCATCATCTTCGGGTGTTGGCGGCACGAATCGCACGGCGTTGAACTTGTCCTTGGACGCTGTGATGGTAATTGGGATCGTGAAGGCCTGGTCGCCCTTGTGGCCGCGGAGGGAGATGGTGAGCTTGCCGAAGTACGAGCCGGCTGCGGAGTAGTCCATCAAAGCCTGGAAGGGGATTTCGTAGGAGCCGAAAGGCGCCATCGAGAAGTTCGACGAGTTGTAGGTGATGCTTACGTCCGAAGTTTCGGGCCACTCAAGCGACACCGTGCCGTTTGTCACGTACAGCGAGGAGCTTGAGACTAAGATGGAGTCTGAGTAGTCCCAGCCGGGGATTACCACAGCGCTTATGGCCGTGCGGTTGACGCGAGCGAACTTGTCGCCAACCACAACCGACGTGCCGTCGTTCTCAACCGCCCAATAATACGTGCCGGTTGACTCCGGCATGCTCCCCTGGAGGACGAAGGAGAAGGTTCGCACGTAATCCGTACTCTTGGCCCGCAATATTATCGCGTTCTGGGATATCCGCGAGTTGGCCGGGTCGTACGAGCGGGGCAGGTTGATGGTCACTATTTTGCGCGCGCCCGTGCCCTGCGCATGCACTTCGCGCGCGGCATTGGCAAGGTCGGTTACCGCAAGGTTTGCCGAAAGCTCGAGGTTGCGCGAGTTGAAGGCGTCGCTGCGGCCTACTGTCACCGAGTAGATGATTGCGAATACTGCTACAGCTGCGGCGAACAAGAGCAGGAACTCCGTGGAACTCTGTCCCCTAACCCTAACAGTCCCCATAAAACCCGTACCAAGAAGGAAATCGGGTCTTTTTAACGTTCTTAATTATGCGCAAAACAAGAGGGAAAAGTGCACGGCCCGCACGCCGGCAGCTTGGGAGCATGCGGCCTTTTTCGTCATGGCAGCAATCAGCGGAAATCCCCCCTCTGGCGGGTATTATTCCCATCCGATAAAAAAATCGTTGAGTGAAAAATCGCCATGCACTGGGCCTACCTTGACATATCCGGCTCGATAGAAAGCGACGGCATTTGCGTTATCGGGGCAGTAAGTTGCCAGGACCCCCACGTTCCGCAATACCTTTTGCGGCACCCAAAAAACGCCTGGATAGAAATTTCTGAGTACTTCAATCACAATTCTGAATTCAAGTTCTCAAGCATGATAAAGGACAAGTTCAGGGTCAGGACGTTCCTTGAAGAAACGCTTGCCAGGATCTCAAAAGAACCGACACTCACCGTGCAAGCGGGGGTGATACTCAACAGGGATAGCCTCGAACGCGGCTCCGCAACAATCCTCACAACAGGCATGCCAAAGGCAGGGGAAATTCGCATCACAGTTGACCGGGGAAGCCTGGAACAGTACGACTTCCTCTACAGGATAAGCGAAAAAAACGCCGACCCGACGACAAGCCCGGTCGCCTGGTTGGGAAGACACAATACTGACACCAGCACGATTCTCGAAAGCCTTCGGATGGAAACCCCTTCGATGCAAAAAATCAGGATATACCACGCCAGCTCGCACGACTACTGCGGGATACAACTGGCAGACTTGGTGGCGGGAGCGGTTTTTCAAAAGGAGGCTCGCGGAAACTCGAAGTGGTTCGAGTTGCTGAAAAACAAGGCTAGACTGGAGTATTTTGAATAAAAGCGCGGCACTCTTAATCGTCCCCCTGCAATGACCGGTCTTTGGGCGGGGCTCATTCTTTCGGATGCTACCGCAATAATATTGTCATTGGACAGAAATAAAAAACCACCTTTGCCCGAATTCCGGTAATAAAAAACATCGCAAGTTGAACCAATAGGCCATACTCAAAAAAGCCAATGGAAAAAGAAAGGTTGACTTTGAGAACAAGACCCAACACCCCGAAATATAAACGCCGCTTTACCGAACTAGTTAGGAAGGTTCGAACATGGAAAAGACAGCACGCGCAACGGCATCCGCGCCAAACAAAATCATCCTCGCAGGCGAGCACAGCGTGGTGTACGGCAGCAAGGCAATCAGCGTGCCCGTAGAGGTAAACGGCAAGCGCAACCGGGCAACTGCGTCGGCTGCGAAGGGAAGCGGAAGGATTTCCCTTACAGCAGGAAGGCAGACTTCGGTAATTGCGGACGGGAACGCCACCGGCGACAGGGAATACTTCCCGGTGCTGCACGCAATCGACGCCGCGCTGCAGGAGCACGCAAAGGAAAAGCTTGCGCAAAGCGACGTGCACGTCGTGATGGGCTTTGCGGGCGCGCCCAAGGGCACCGGGAACTCCGCGTCGATGACCGCAGCGGCAGTCTGCGCCTCGTGCGCTTCGCTTGGAGCAAGCCTCACAAAGGAAGGGCTGTTCAACGCGACGATGGTTGCGGAAAACGAGTACCACGCGGGAAAAGCCTCAGGGCTTGACCCGATGACGGTGTGCTCGGACGAGCCTTTGGTGTTCCGCAAGGACTTCTCAAAGAAAGCGGTGCGCTTCGAGTACGCCCAGAAAAAACTCTCGCTCCCAAAGGGCTCCTCGCTTCTCCTGGTCAATGCATTATTTGGCGGAAAGCGCGCGTACACCGACGAGATGATGGGCGCCTTCGCACAGGCAAACAGGATTGACTGCGCGCCCGAGGCGCTCCCAAAAGACAGGCGAAAAAAGCTTGTCGAGGCGTACGACATGCTCGTTTCAGACATGGAAAAGGAGCTCCACCCCGACGGGGACATGGAGACGCTGGGAGAGCTATTCGACGAAAACCACGCCCTGCTCTCGTCGTCGGGGGTGTCGTGCCACAGCATCGAGAGGGTTCGAAAGATTGCATTCAACGCGGGCGCACTGGGCTCCAAGCTCACCGGCGCGGGCGGAAACGGGGGATGCGTAATCGTTCTCTGCGCAAGCGACGATGGGGAAGGAATTAGGGAAGTACTTGAGAAGGGGGACTTCAGGTGCTTCGACGTTTCGTTCTCGCACAGGGGCGCGGGAATTGACCGCTAAAAAAAAAGTAATGCTGATTCTTAGAGCTGGACGCCGGCGGTGTTGGAGACGTCCACGAACTGGTCGCACAGCACCTGGATGCCGTTGTCGTCAAGGATCATCGGGCAGACGTTTTCGCTTATGCGCGTGTCGCGCATCTTTATGACCTCTACCGCACGGATCCTTGCGCCCTTCTCGCGCAGGTGGTAGAAGTGGATTATGCCGTCAGAGAGGAAGTCGGCGCGCTTTGAAGTGTAGTTGTCAAGCCTCGCTGGCTCCTCGGAGACCACGAGCGTGGTGCAGCCAAGGTCATGCAGAAGCTGGAACAGCTCAAGCAAAGTCTGCTGCTCGCGGTAGGCGTCCTTTTCAAACATAAGCGAGAACGAAGTGAGCGGGTCAAGCACCACGCGCGAGATGTTGAACGACTCTATTGTGTCGCGGATTGCGCCGCCGCCCTGGGCGACTATGTCCAGGAGGTCCTTTGGCTGGTAGTGGAAGAACACGAACCTGCCCTGGCGCTCGAACTCCTCGAAGTTCCAGCCGAAAAGCGAGGCAGTCCGGTAGATTTCATCGCGCGGCTCGGAGAAGCTGAGGAACAGGGCGTTCTCGCCGCACTGAGTGAGACCCGAGTAGAGGAACTGGAGGCAGAAGGTGGTCTTGCCAGTGCCTGAGTCTCCGCCGACAAGGGTGACGCTTTTTCGTATCAGGCCGCCGCCAGTCATCTGGTCAAGGCCGGGCACGCCGGTGCTTGTGCGCACGACGCCGCACACGTTCTGAAGCTGCGGTTCCATACGAAAAATAGGCTATTGGCATTGATAAACGTGTCGAGAACCAGTTTGCGCATCAGGCGGAGAATATCTCATCCATGTCTCCGAAGCGCTCAAGCACCGCGCCAAGGCCGAGAGTCCTGCCGAGGCTGACAAGGGAAGAGAGGCCGCGGTTCCCAAGGCCGTCGAGAAACGAGCGGATGCGCCGGTGGAGGCCGAGCTTTGTGCCGTAGGCCTTGCGCCACCTCTGCTCGTAGCGCATCGGCTTTTTGCGCAGGACAAAGGAGGCAATCTCTTCGGAAGCAATCTTTGCGCACCTGCTTGCAAAGACTATGCCGCCGCCGGTGCTTGCCTTCGCCTGGCCGGCAGCGTCGCCGACAAGAAGCACGTTGCCCAGCTGGGTCTTTTTGCGCGGCCGCAGGGGGATCATCGCGTAGAACTCGCGCCGCACTTTCGCGGACGGCCCGACAAGCATGCGAACCTTCGGCTCCGCAAAGAACGCGGCCTTGGAATACATTAGCGCGTGGCGGTTTGTAGTGCCTAACCCGATGCGCACCACCGAACTCGAGCAGGGCACTGTCCAGCCGAAGAACCCGGACAGCTTCTCGGAATCGAGGAAGACCTGCACGCGGTCGGTTGCAGTGACGTTCGCCCAAAAATATTCCGCCTCGTAGCAGAACGCGTAGTCGCGCTCTCCAAAGGCAGGAAAGCACGCCGCGCGGGCGACTGAGGAGTTTGCGCCGTCTGCTCCCACGAGGACCTTGCAGCGCAAAAGCAGCGGCTTTTTGCCCCGTGCTTTTTTGCAGCTGACGACAAAGCCGCCGCCCTTCTCAACGAACGACTCGAAGCGCGTGTTGAAAATAAATTTCGCACCGGCTTTTTGCGAGCGCTTGGCGCAATGCTGGTCTAACTTGAAACGGTCAAGGACTATGGCCTGCACCTTGGAAGTGCAAACGGAAATGCGCGAACCTGCGGCGTAGATGTCAGCACCGTGGATTCTATTCAGAGAGGAGGATGAATAGTCCGCGCCAATTGAATCAAGGCCCTTCTTGGAAACTATTGCCGTGCAGCGGCCGTACTTTCCCGGCAGCGGGTGCTCCTCGACCACCGCAACTGAAAGGCCGTGTTTTGCGCAGTGAAAAGCGGTGGCGCTTCCTGACACCGAGCCGCCGACAACAACCACGTCAAAATCTTGCATCCTAACAGCCTGGAAGCATCGGGCGCAGAGTTGCGCACCGCCTGCAATTTATTTATGTGAATCCAACTGTTTTATAGCGGTTGCGCGTTCAACTGAGTATAGTGAGTGTGACGATAATGGAATTCCAACCTTTGCAGGCAATAGTCGGCGGCGTTTTGTTTCTTGCAAGCGGCTACGCGGTCTCCCTTGCGGCATTCCCAAAAAACGAGCTTGACGCAATCGAACGCGTTGTGCTTTCGCTGTTCTTCTCAATATCGATACCCGCAGTCCCCCTCCTCGTGGCGAACCTGCTTTTGGGAATACGGCTTGACGCGGTTGCGGTGTACGCAGCGTACATAATCACCACTGCTGCGGCGCTTTACTACAGCCACATCAAAAAGAAGCGCCACGCACAGGCCTGAAGCGCAAGAGCTAAACGTAGCGCAGCCTAAGCCGCAACAGGCCGAGCGCCATACGCAACAAGTCCAGCGGACGCGCCTTCCCGCCCGCCCTATAAGTCCACACTACGGGGCACTCCACAACAACTAGGCCGAGCTTTCTTGCGGCAACAAGCATCTCAACGTCCCACTCGTAGCCGCTTGAGGAGAACGGGAACGTGGAAAGCTTGCGCACCGCCTTTGCGGAGTACAGTTTGTAGCCGCACTGCGTGTCGGAATAGGAAAGGCCGAAAAGAAGGCGCACGGAAGAATTGAAAAGATTGCTTAGGCAACGCCGATGAAACGGGATTCCGCCTATGGCCCTTGAACGGCTGCTCCTGCGGGACGCAATGACAACGTCTGCCTTGGCGAGTTTTTTTTGCATCCTTGAAATCTCGGACAACTCGAGGCTTGAATCCGCATCGAATGAAAGCACGTCACCGCGCGACTTGCGAAAGCCTTTGACAACAGCCGCGCCCTTGCCAATCCTGCTGGAAAAAGAAACCACCTTGAGCGCCGGATTGAAACGCCCCGCAGAAGACCTGCAGATTGACGCGGTGGAGTCCGAGCCGTCGCATACCACGACAACGCGAGCGCCACCCCGAAGCCTTGCCCACGTTGCAAGTCCGGACAAAGTCGGCGCTATCCGGGATTCTTCGTTGTATGCAGGAATGAGTACGGTAAGCAATCCAAATTCGCCTTGGTGCGGGCGCAAACCACCGCAGGCTGTATATACCTTATTGTCCATCACAATAACAACTGTTCGAATTCGCCGATGCTGTTTTCCTGAAAAAGGATGTAAAGGGTATATCCAATGTCTTCTTCTATCTTTGGCGGCTACGACGTACGGGGCATATTTCCAACCGAGCTTGACGAGCAGTCTGCGCTCAAAATCGGCGCGGCGTTCGGCGCCCTTCTCGTGCAGAGGGGAGTGCCCACCTGCATTGTTGGCCGCGACAACCGCGAAAGCTCCGAGGCGCTTTCCAAAGCACTCATCGAGGGCCTTTCCGCGTACGCGGGGATAAACGTAATCGACATCGGGCTTGCGCCCACGAGCACGCTTTGCTTTGCACTATCAAACAACATGCAGATGGCGGGCGCGTCGGTCACAGCATCCCACAACCCAGTCCAGTACAATGGCGTGAAGTTCTACGGCCGCAAGGCGCTCCCGCTCTTTTCCGACGACCTTTCGAAGGTAAGGAAGGCGTACGAGTCCGAGGACGACCTGGTAAAGGCAGGCGTTGCTGGAAAAATCACCCGCATAACCTACACGGACAGGCACGCGGATTTTGTCGCTTCAAAGCACAAGCTCTCGCGCAAGTTCAAGGTCGTCGTTGACTGCGGCAACTCGGTGTGCGGGATGGTGGCGCTCCGGATGTTCAAGCTCTTGGGCTGCGAGATCGTGGAGCTTTTCTGCGAGCCCGACGGGAAGTACCCAAACCATTTGCCCGACCCGCACAAGCGCGACAACTACGGCGCGCTCACCGCAAAAGTCATCGAGACCAAGGCCGACTTCGGAGTAATGTTTGACGGCGACGGCGACCGCGCGGGCTTTGTGGACGAGCAGGGAAAGATTGTTGACGGCGACTACGCGCACATACTGCTCATACGCGACCTGCTTTCAAGAAAGCCCGGCGCAATTGCAATATTAGACCTGAGGCTTTCGCTCGCAGTCTTTGAGGACGCGCAGGCGCGCGGGGCCAAGGTAGTCATGAGCAAGGCAGGCAGGATGGCAATCCACGAGGAGATGGACAAACTCACAGCCGACTACGGCGGCGAAGTCACCGGACACATCTCATTTGCGGACAACGCAGGAAACGACGACGCCTTCTACTCTACCGCGAGGATTGCGCAGGTACTCTCGCAGTCGCAGGACCCGTTCTCAAAAATCGTCTCGGCGCTGCCGCACTATTTCTCCATTCCGGAAATGCGCATCCCTTGCGACAACGACAAAAAGTTCGCAGTTGTCGAGGAAGTAAAGAAGGAGCTTTGGAAGAGCTACAAGGTCAACGCAATCGACGGCGTGCGCGTTGACTTCGACGACTCGTGGGGGCTTTTGCGCGTCTCAAACACCGAGCCGCAGATTACGCTGCGCTTCGAGGGCAAGACGCGGCCTGCGCTGGAAAAAGTCTACGCGATATTCTCATCCGAGCTTGCAAAGCACGGCATCGCGCTCCCAAAAATATGATTTTTCAGGACTGCTCGTCTTTGCTTCGACAACCCGCGTTCCTTCTCATAGCCTGCGCACGTTTCGCTTGAGCCACTCCTCGGCCTCATCATACTGCTCGAACTTCCTTTCATCTGCAAGGAACGCGTTCGAGTGAACGATTACGCGCATGCTCTTTCCCCGCTCGTAAAGGGGCTTGTAAGTCGAATGCAAAAACTCGTGGAAGCAAAGGTATTCGAGTATGAAGCGCGGCACTTTCTCCGAGTCGAAGATGCGGCTCACAAGCACCGCGTCGAACGCGCGGTCGTAGAACGCGAGGGTGCGCCGTCCGCCCAAGTCGTTCCAATAAACAGAGGGCATCTTCTCAAGCTTGAGCACGCCGCGGTACTTTTCCATCACGCTGCGGCCAACCTCGGAAAGGTCGTACGCTGCTCCCTGCGAGTTGTCGCGCCGCTTCCTTGCGCGCATCTGCCTCATAGATTCGGAGAGCTTGAACAAAGCGCCTTTCTTTGAGAACTCGCGGAAAGCGCGCACGTAGGCGTTGTCGTCCACTTTCCTGCGGAACAGCCTTGCGCACATGTCAAGCGCAAGGCCAGTCAGCGCCTCGCGCGTGGAAAGGCGGAACGCGTCGCTTACCTCGGCATCGACTTGCATCTGCAGCCGGTTCACCGACGCTTTGTGCCGGACTGAAGAGAACGGCTTGAAGCGCGCGTTCACAGAGTAGCCGGAAACGCCCAATATCGAGAGCGCGGAGTAAAATGCCGCCTCCAGGTCGGAGTCGTCGAATGAGTCGGTTGCGATGTCGCCCACGGTTATCGAACACATTTTGCCGACGAGGGCTTTTTTGCCTATGCAAAAAAATACGAAGCATTATATACGGCGCGCAGGTGATATGGTTAAATCCCAAGAAAAGGAGGCGTAAAAAAAATGGCAGCAAAGAAGAAGGCTAAGGCAAAGGCAAAGAAGAAATAAGCCTTGATTTTTGGGGGAGAGCATTCTCCCCGCTCAATTTTTTTGGGACAAAAGCAGCGGGAAAAAAGAAAAAAATCCCGAAAAAACTTTTTTTGCAGGAAAATAATTTCCAAAAAATTCTGGTATAGTTTTTTATATGATGCCGCAGTGCCAGTATTAACTTTTTCAAGAAAAGGAGTGAATACACACATGGCAGCAAAGAAGAAGGCTAAGGCAAAGGCCAAGAAGAAATAAAATCGCTTTAAGAGTGGGAGGGAACTTCGCGTTCCCTCAGCTTTTTCTTTCATCTCTTCCTTTCTTTTTCCCTTCCGGATTATGCGTCCACCAACCGGCTATTTATCCTTTAAAGTGGAGAATAATCCTGTGATGAGACTGAGGTATTTCCTAGCCGCCTAACCCTAATGGGTTTTGCTGCGATGAGGAGAAGAGAGTCATCTGATTTAACGATTCATCCGCGTTCCCCTGCGGACTGGACGGAATACAAAGACACCTTCGGATGCAGCGTGCGCCAAGAGTCTGCACGCATCCCCGCCTTTGCGCACAGGTGCGAGAGGAAATCCTGTTTTTGCGGGAGCTGCTCCCATACCTGCGGGAGGAAAGTCGAGCCCGCGCCGTTTGAGAATTCCAGGAGCACGCCGTGCTCGCGCGCCTTGAGTTGCGAAAGCAAGTCGGCCGAACCCGCGTATTTCAGCTCGGAAAGAGGGGAAAGCACCGAAACTTCAACCGCAATTTTTCCAAGCTCATTTTTTGAGAGCGGCATGAACCGCGTGTCGCAGAATGCGGCGTTGAGCGCGTTGTCATAAACATTATGGAGCAGGGGAGCGTCCGCAAAAAGCGAGCCGATGCAACCACGCAGCTTTCCGTTTATCGTCAAGGTGACGAACGCCCCGCGCGTCTGCATGAGCGCGCCAGCGTCCCTTCCCGCAGATTTTTCCAAATCCTTCCTTGAAAGGTTCGACTGCCCTGACAGCCTGCGCGCAATCGCCTCCCGTGCGACGGAAAGCAAAACCCGCATCTGTGAATTTGAAATTCCTTTTTCACCCGTAGAACGCGAAAGCGCCATAACCCACCACTCTTGAACCATCGCCGCTTGCCTCTGCCGAAGTCGAATAGCCAAGCTGCACGCACGTCCAACCCAGCTTTCGCGCAAGAAGCATTGCGATGATTATGCCGGTTTTTCCGCACGCGTCGATTTCTTTTGCGTGCGAAACGTCAAGGCGTGAAATTATCTTGCACGAACGCGAATCAGCTGACTTTGCTTTTGCAAGAGGAAGAAAATGCGAAAGGTCGCTGCTGACCACCAGGAGGTTTTCCGGCTTTTTCATTGCAGTCACAAGATAATCCGCCGCGGATTCTTCGTCCGTCTCGCAGGTTAGAGTGGGATAAATTTTGAAATCTTTTTTCATCACTGCCTGCAAAAACGGGAGCTGGACTTCAAGGCAGTGCTCCGGAGCGTGCGCCTCGCAGGCTTCAAGAACAATGTCGGACTTGCCGCAGATTTTTTCAATTGAAGCGGAATCAACTGCTCCAAACGGAGTCTGCCACTTTTTAGCGCCGCAGGTTGCAAGGCCCGAAAAGAGCGCGTTGTGCGAAGGCCCAAGAAGGAGTATGTTTTTTGGCGCAGGCGCAAGTTGCGACAAAACAAAGTACGCCTTGCCCGCGGTTGCGCCGGAATAGACGTAGCCTGCGTGGGGGACGATTAGCGCGCGAAGCTTGCCTGGAATTTTTACCGCTTTTGCAGAGGAAAGAAAACCGGATACTGCCGACTCCAACGCCTTTGCTGAAGCAGGGTAGAAACTGCCGGCGTGTGCGGGCTTGCGGGCGGGTTCGCTCTCGACGTTCTTTGCCATCTATTTTGCACCGACTTTGTTTTCCATTTCCTTCCCCATTCACTTTGCACCTAGTTTCTTCAGCTGGCTCTTGCCCCAGATTCCGGGAATTTTTTGCTTGCACAACTGGCATTTCCCATCCTTGCCAAGTGCTTTGACCTGCACAGAATATCCGTGGCGGTGCACCAGCAAGGCCTTGCACTTGGGGCAGAAAGTGTCCTCGTAATTGTGGTCTTTGGAAGGCAGGTTGCCTGCATAGACAAAAGATAGCCCCTCGTCCAGCCCGATTTTTCTTGCAGTTACAAGCGACTGCATCGGAGTCGGCACCACGTCCATCATCCGGTAGGCGGGGTGGAAAGCGGTCACGTGCCAGGGAATTTCCTTGTCAACGGATTTGATGAAACACGCAATCTCGGAAAGCTCCCCCTTGGAATCGTTCTTGCCGGGAATGACGAGCGTTGTTATCTCGACCCAGATTCCTAGCTTGCGGCAGCGTTTTACCGTCTCAAGCACCGGCTCAAGCGAGGAGTGGCAGATTGTTGAGTAGAATTTTTCGGAAAACGACTTGATGTCGATGTTTATCGCATCCAGCACGGGCGCGATGAACTCGATTGACTCCTTTGACGCGTAGCCATTGGAAACGTAGACCGTCCCAAGCCCGCCTGCCTTTTTCGCCTCGACCGAGCAATCGTGGGCATATTCGGAGAAAATCGCAGGCTCGTTGTAGGTGAACGCGACGCTTGAACAGCCATTGGCAACCGCCGCACCGGTAAAATCCTTTGGAGAAACGTAAGGAAGCGCTTCGAACTCCTTTTCAAGAAGTGTGAGTTTTTCCTTCGCAGTTGACTTTGCCCCGCCGATGAGCCTGGGCGCCTGGGAAAGGTCGGGGTTCTGGCAGAACTCGCAGGCGAAGTTGCAGCCGAACGTGCCCATCGAAAGGATTTCAGTTGACGGGAGGAAATGAAACAGCGGCTTCTTCTCAACCGGGTCGATTGAAACCGGGGATGGCTTGCCGTAGGCAAGAAGTTTTAGCTGGCCGCCTTCGTTCTTTCGGATGCCGCAAAAGCCGGTTGAGCCTTCCGGGATAGTGCAGTAGCGCGAGCACGCAAGGCACTTGACAGGCTTGCCCGCGCCTACGCTTGAGAAGAGCTTGGCAACAGCGCCGCCTTCGCAACCCTTGCTTTTGCAAGTCATTTTTCCTCGCCGTGCTTGTGCGCCTCGTGCGGCCGCCTGTTGCGGTTGAGGGTGATCTCCGCTATCTCGGCACAATAGTTTGCGATGCTGTTGTCAAGCTTTGCAAGCATGAGCGTGTACTGGACGGGAACTTTCTTCTGGTGCTGCGACACCTCGTTGAGCGCGGCGCGGTACTCCTCGCCAGAACGTCGCTTGTAGTCAAGGACAGCTTCCGCTGCCGCGGTGTCCGACTCCGTGAACGCCCTGACCGCTTGCGCGTACTGCCTGGCCGCCTCGGTGCACGCTGCCTCGAACTTCTTTGCAGGAAAATCCTGTGACTTTGCGTTGCCGACTTCGTGGTAGTGCATCCCTATCTCGATTATGTCGTCTGCTATGTGCTCGAGGTTCCTTGTTGCGACGGCGTAATCTATGCAGTCCGCGCTTGCAAGGCCCATCGCAAGCAGCACGCGCGTGTCCGAAAGCGCCAGGTTGAGCTGGCGAAGGATGAGGAACTTGAGGCGGTCAACTTCGTCGTCGCGCGAGCGCATCGCGCGGGCGGAGGCATAGTCCTGCCGCTTGATCGTCAAGCACAATTCCGAGAAGAGCTTGCCCACAAGAAGGTGCATCCTGCCGAATGCGCGGCTGACCGAGAGCTCCTTTTGCGAGTAGAAGTCACGCACGGTAAGCGATGACTCGGTCTCGTCAGTCACTTCCATCCCGATGAGCCTTCTCGCCTCCTCGAATATTGCCTGGCGCGTGCTGTTGGAAAGTGCGTTGCGCGAGTAGAAGAGTATGCGGCCGGTGCCGGCTATGTATGATGCTATGAACTTGCGGCGCAGCGAGTCGGGCTTGTACTGGTCCACGCACACTTTTTCCTCGGCAGCGCGGGCGGCCTGCGCCTCGGCGTCCTCGGCATCCAAAACCAGCGAGCCCCCAGCTGATTCGAGAACGGAAAGCCTTGTCCCGCGGCCAATGCCCTTGCGGGTGGCCCACTCCTTGGGAAGGGAAACGGTGTAAGTTGAAGTCCCGGTTAGCTGGACGCGGCGTACTGACGGCATGGAAGACCTACCGGTAGGAATGTAGGTCTATATAGAAAAAAGGCTTGTGATGATACGAAAAGCGCTACACACATCTCAACAACGGAAAAGCACCATATTCGCCGTTAAAAATCAGGATATGCCCTATTGATAACTGCACCAATATCAAAAAATGTGAT
>Ga0074195_1000636_pt1 | contig 63064 bp, 57 predicted proteins | sample EPASupsiteHSE623_FD_64525 | JGI IMG/M metagenome (GOLD analysis project Ga0074195, IMG submission 64525) | Bioremediated contaminated groundwater from EPA Superfund site, New Mexico - Sample HSE6-23 | ecosystem: Environmental > Aquatic > Deep subsurface > Groundwater > Contaminated ...
ATGCAGGCAGCTGTTGTCCGACCTGAGAAAAGCCGCTATCCTCCTGAGATGATAGAGATCATAGCGCCAGTAAAGTTGCGGGCTCTTGGGCTGGAAGACGGCGACTCTGTTGAGATAGTATTATTCGGATTGTGATGGGTTGGATCAAGAGGCCTCAAGACATTATTTTCATATCTTGTCTTCACAATCATTCAATCGGGGAAAAACGGCGACGGCGCACCCGCGCTCTAAAGGCGCTGGTAATATATCCCATCTGCCATTCACTCTTGATCAGTGATTGCCTTGCACAAGTCCTCCTGCCCATCCCGGATGTCGCCTTGCATCGCCTTGGTTTGTCTCTTGCTTATCCTTCCAGTTGCATCTGCCGCACAGAATGATAGCGCCGCCTACTGGCTTGCAGAAGGCAATTTGGCCCTATCGAGCGGAAACTTTCAAGACGCCATCGATAGCTTTGACCGGGCGCTGAAGATCGATCCCGAAAACGCTTCCGCCTGGGGCGGCAAAGGCTCCGCCCTGACCAATCAGGGCCGCTACAAGATGGCCGAGCTGTGCTTGGGCTACGCCCTGAGAATTGACGACGGTAATGCCGGCCTTTGGCTGGAGGATGGCAGGGTAAAAGAGCTCTCCGGAGACTGGAGCGATGCCCTGAAAAGCTACCGGAAGGCCATCGCCTTGCAAAACACCCTGGCTGATGCTTGGCTAGGCCAGGCAAATGCATCCTTTGCCTTGAAATACTATGAAGAAGCCCGGTACAGCTTCATGAATGCCTCCCGCTATGGCCTTTTTGCAGCTGGCAACGCAGGACAGATCAAGGTTCTGCTGGCCCAGGGAACGGAACTGTTGACGGCAGGCAGCTACACCGAAGCCTACAACATCAGCAGTCAGGCCCTCGACCTTGACTCGCAGAATATCGGGGCTATGCAGTTGAAAGCAGATGCCTTGACAGACCTCGGAATGATGGAGGATGCCATAGCCTGCTATGATCAGATCCTCTCCGGCAACTCAACCCAGATGCAGGCAAAAGATGGCAAATCCCGTGCTCTGGTTTTGCTGGGAGATAGAGAGCTTGCTACAGGTAACGTCTCTCGGGCTCTCCTATATTTCGATGAAGCATCCCGTCTGGCTCCACAAAACGAAGACGCCGTCGTTGGCCTGGTCAAAGCTCTGACGGCCAGAGGCGACAGCCTTCTTGCAGAAGACAGCTTCGCTCTCGCAAAAAAAAGCTACGAGACGGCTCTTGTCCTTTCGCCGCTGGATCCTGCTGCTCTGGCCGGACTGGAGAAGGCATCGACTGAACTGGCCACCGAAGCAGAGCTACAAGAATCGAAAAACACCACAATTCAAAGGGATTTGAAATCCTCAGACAGCACCCGCTACCTGCAAATGGCCCAAGGCTTCTACAGAAACGGATCGCTCTCCCTGGCTCTAGAGAGCATCAATAAGTCCCTGGAAGAAGACAGCAGTCTAGCCGAGGCATGGGTCCTCAAAGGACAGATTCTCTCCGCTTCAGGCAGCAATTCCGAGGCCCTCGAATCTCTGGACCAGGCTCTTCAGCTAAATCGCTCCAACCTCTTTGCCCTGACGCTCAAGGGGCGCGTCCTGTCCACCATGGGAAAATATCGAATGGCAGGGCTTTTCTTTGACTCGGCCCTGCGGCTGGACCCAGGCAACATCACACTCTGGATTGAGAAGGCGAAGACTGAAGAGAATCTGCAAAATTACGAGGACGCCCTGCAAAGCTATGACAACGCCCTTGATGTGGATGATAATAATACCAACACGCTACTATGTAAAGGCAATCTCCTGCTCCAACTGAAAGACTACCAGGAGGCTATCCAGATCTTCTCCCAGATTCGCAACAAAGATAAAGAAAATGTGTCTGCCTCGCGAGGTATGGGAATCGCCTACTTTGAACTCAAGGATTACGACCTGGCTGTTGAGTGCTTTGAGACTGCACTTATGCATGACCCCGACGATCTGCAATCGTTGATCGGAAAATCTGAGGTTCTTTATGCCAAACAGGACTATAACGCCTCATTGCTTTCGTTCTCTAGCTCTCTAATGATAGAGCCCAATAATATTCAGGCACTTCTAGGCCACGGAAGATGCTGCCTTGCTCTGCAAGACAATCCATCCGCTCTGAAAGACTTTGATGATGCTCTATCCCAAGATCCAGGGAGCATTGACGCAATTGTTGGAAGAGGAGATGCCCTATTTGGAGAAAACGAGTTTAGTAAGGCCCTTGGGTGCTACAATCAGGCATTATCGGTGCAGCCGGGAAATGCGATGGCACTTCTCGGAAAGGGTGATGTGCTCCTGGAGCAAGGTGATTTTGCCGGGGCTCTCTTGGCCTACAGCGGAGTTCTCGATCAGGAGCCCGACAACCTGCGGGCGCTGTTGGGCAGGGGCGACGCCCTCCTGGACAATGGCTTCCCAGAGAAAGCGCTGCCATTCTATGAGAAGGCAATGAACATAGACCGCAAAAATATTCGTGCATTGTTGGGAGCGGCCAGATCCCATTATTCAATGGCCAACTGCCAGATATCCGTACAATTTTTTGCCCAAGTCCTGGAACTGAATGAGACCAATGCCGCCGCCTGGTCGGACATGGGAGATGCCGAGCTATGCTGCAAGGACGCCAATTTGGCCCGCCAGAGCTATGAGAGGGCTCTTGCTATTCAGCCACAAAACACGGCTGCCCTGCTTGGAATGGCAGATGTGCTCTACGAGAGCGGCAACTACAGCCAGGCCATTTACTATTATCAGCAGGCTACCGCAGCCGATCCATCAAGCATCCGGGGCTACATGGGACTTGGCGATTCATTTTCAGCTCTTGGGGAATATAATAAATCTCTGCCTCTCTTCGACAGATCTCTGAGCCTGGAGCCTGAAAATGTCGAGGCATTGATGGGAATAGGCCTGGCCAATGCGGCTGTCGGCAACATCACATCAGCCATAGAGAGCTTTCAGAAGGTCGTATCCGTGCAGCCGGATAACTTCGCAGCCTGGTCCAACCTGGGGAGCCTTCAGGCCACATCAGGCAAGAACGATGAGGCAGCCGAGAGCCTGAAAAAGGCCAGCCAGCTCAATTCGTCTAATGAGGATATCTGGTTCAATCTGGGCTGGGCCTACTACTCGCTAGGCCTCTACAGCCAATCAGAAAATGCGTTTTACAATGCAACCATTCTGAATGACAATGATTCGGATTTTTGGCTGGGCCTTGGACTCGCGCAAAATCAGAGTGGAAAACCAGAAGAAGCCCTGAATAGCTTTGATAAATCCATTATGCATAATCCACATAACATCGACGCCCAATACAACCGAGGTCTGGCCTTGACAGCCCTAAACCGCACCCAAGAGGCCCTCACCGCATTCAAACGAGTTCTTGAACTGGCCCCGAATGATTCATTCGCCATATACGCTCTCAATTTGACACAGGCCAGCATCGACAACCGCGCCTAGGTCTTCAAGAAAATGCAGAGAAAGCCGGACCGGAAATCTATGGCTAAGGATGTATCGGTGGTGGGAAAGATCCATAAGATTCCATCCGGTCGGCCTTTATTCACCTGCTCTCTGCTCTCCTTTTCTCATAGCTATTTTGGCGCTGATAATTATGCTGTGGTACTACTTCCGGCTCGACGTTCTCAGCCAACCTGTACTGCCGGTTGTTTCTGTTCCCCCGCTTATCCAGCAGACCATCGCGATTCATGCGAGATAGGTAGGTAGAGACTGTGGACAGCTTGATATCATCGGCTACAGTCTCATATCGTTCTCTTAATTCCTGCGTTGTGAACCAGGTATTGGAAAACTCATATCGAATGAAGCTTTCCAGCCTATCCATAATCGTTCCGCTGCTGTAATCACGAGAAGATGCGCCGGACGAAATGCTTTCAGTTCTGCTATCAAAGACCCCGGAAGCTGACAGAAATCCTACTATCCTGTCCCTTAAGGCATCCCCATCCACATTTTGCGACTCGAACTCATGAGAGGATTTCAATCCCTTGTCTTCGATCTCGATCCGGATTCTCATCTAAATCCCCACACAATTATCTTCCGGATATTGCCAAAGAAGGATGGAATATGCGCTGAATCGAGGAGGCTACGTTTCTACCAGTGCCCACGCAGACATTTTCAGTTGTCGCAGCACCCGCCAGCTCCCTGCATCTCTCCAGGTTCATACGCAGTTTAAACAATTTTGTATGCCCCCTCATAGTTATCTCCTCCCTATAGATAAACGCTCGCCCCTTGTCACTCTCGTATCGACAATCTCTGCAGACCGGATAGGCATCATGCAATGGGTTTATTTCAGCCTATCCGATCCATCCCTCATCCCGTGCCATCCCTTTTCCAGTCAGACTGTAAAGAGATTCTCCTATTCACAGCCTGCCTATATCCGATCGTATCCGATACTACCTGGGCCGTCCCCTATCGTTCCTCACTGCCGTCCCTTTCCGACAGTGAAGACTCTATCGACCAAGGATATGGTATTGTTCAATCCGCTTCAGGCCTGAGCGATCTTGTCGTCCCTTTCCGACAGTGAACAAGCTTTTAACAGACGCAATCCTTATCTGATACGAACTCCCTTTCGCTACCCCTTGTGCCATCCCTGCGAGAAGTATATGGCTGTGAAGCATTTTGTAGGATACCGAAAAGATCTTCCGAGCCCTCGATCTCCCCCTTCATTGCTACTCCTCATGCCATCCCTTTTGGTGACGCAATGCTACTCACGCAACGCTACCACAATGGCGAATATCCCCGGAGTGCGCCAATCCACCGCAAATTTTTATGGAACAACTGGCGTCATTATACCAGATCCATTCGCACCATATCCAACCATCACTACTTCGAGATACTGTGAAGGTGCATCCATCCCCTCAGATGAAGATACCCTTTCAGTTTACTCCATCTCGATGTAATCAGACTGCTTGTCTGGCCATTCTGGCACAGTATTAACCTGGTTTTTGTGATATATAAACCTTTCCAGTAGTCGATAGTTGTGGTTAATGGCTTAAAACTAAGAATTATTTTTATTTTGAAAAACAGAACCTTAATAAGTGTCAGAATGGCTTTTCACAATGACCCCACATAACCGTGAATATTCAATATAATGTATTGTGAAAAGAAATTTCAGGCGAATACTATTATGATAATAGCTATCAGTAAGCTCTGTAGGTATGCGCGGAGGAACTGCAAGCTTTGTGAACCCATTTCACACTCCTTTGCCGATGCGGAATCGATGAGATAAAATGCTTGGAAACACATACTAACCTTAAAAAACTTTGTGATTTAATGCGCGCGAACATGCCGCACGACTTGATCTAATCCAGAGAGATCCGCCCTTTGGCCAAGTAAGAATTATTTTTAAGTATTATATTTATGATTGCGATTCGGGCAGCATATAAATTATCCGCAGATATGCTAACCATTGTCATTAGATCGGTTTTGCCAAATAAATGAAAAGCCAGAAAATAGCAGAAAATTTAAGATGCTTGGCGGAGTTCGAAGTATTCCTCTATGAGCCAGTCGCCGACCTCCTTAAGATACCTGCGCCTGCGTTCATCTTCGGCAATTAATTGAAAAACCTCTGAGAGATCTTCATCCATTGTGAAGGTATTATCTGCTGGCCGCATTTAAACTTATCGAAAGCCCGCCCAGTCATTATTTTCTGGCCGCCATCCCTCTGCCCATGATCATAGCTACAAAATATGGCCCGTCTCTTCTTCTCAGCGGCCCTGCATGTATGGGATGGTCCCCGCAGATTATGAACAAGGTATCCTCATCTACCTTCCTGACAACTTTCCCTATGCAGCGATCAATGATCAACGCCGCCTCCCTTATACCTGCTGGACCAACCCCCATGTGAACGCACTTATCAATGCCAATGAAATAGGACACAAGCAGACGCGGTTGCTCTTTGAGCGCCCCGCAAGTCATTCGACATGCCTCTTCATCGAAGTCCTGAGGAGAGACCTTGTCAGATATGCCGTGCGCCATCTCAACCAAACCACGATAGACATCGGCCCCATTTTGCTCCATTATCACCGCAGAGCTATGCCCAGATGAAGAAGCCAATTCCGGCAAGCTGAAGATCTTCGACTCTTTTGCCCCAGCTTTATCGAAGATCCCGTGGTGCTCAGGCAACAGCCCGCTCAATATGCTGGCAATGGCCGGAGTTGTGTGATTGGAGACAGAATGAGCCCTGATGAGCAATCCGTCATGGCAGAGGGCGTTCATGTTATTCAGAGCTGGCAGCAGCCACTGAAATAGATCATAGCCCAGGCTGTCGATGATGATGAGGGCGACATTTTTGCACCCCCATGCCAGCACGGGACTAATCGGCTTCCCGTCAGAACAAGGAAGAGTAAGCCCCAGGATAAAGGCAATGGTTGGAGCTATGTCGAGTTGGCTGATGATTGGCGCACCGACAGCATTTGCAGTAGCAGCTTCGGTCATTGGGATCTTTACTTCGTTTCCCTGCTGCGATATAAAGAGAGCACATCCATTCCGCAGGTTTAAATAAGGATTGCGATAAGGCAGGCATTAGGCGGTTCGAGCGCGAAAATTGCTGGAAGACTTTGCCATGAGAAGAAACAGCCAATCGATTCCATCAAGCCCGGATATGCAGGCAGATATTATAGCCGGGACAATGCTATTTCTAGCCATGACGGCGGTGGTAGCTACAGCATATGCCAGCTCTTCAAATATGGATATCGATTACAGTCATAACGTAGTTGGCACCGGAACTGTAATGACCGACTTCAAGATGGGGGGTGAGGAGAGCACCATTGCCACAGGAAGGGTGAGAGGAAGCGGAGAGGTCATGAACAAATATGTCTTCGTCAGCAATAACTCGGAAAACATCTCCATAGAAGACCAGTTCCTTTTTACAAAACTGCCCGCGGTCCATGAGATCACTGTGGCCGACTATCCTCAGATGACTAGAAGCCCCATCAGCTTCCGCTTGCTGGGAACAAGCTGGGCTCTAAGGATTAACCTCTCACTGCAAAATGATAGTAGTTGAGAATCAGATTCGCTCTTCGGCAAAGGTTTATCATTCATTCCATCAAATTGCAGTAGATATGCAGGACCTCCAGGAGAACGCCAGAAAGTTTTTAGAGCTCTGTGAATTGTGCAAGAGCCCCGTCCAGGAGATATTAAAGAGGAGGGATCTTATCGTCGTTTCTCATGTGGACGCGGATGGACTCACCTCGGCGGCCATAGTCTGCACAGCCCTGGAGAGACGCGGCCTGGAATACAAGCCGATGTTCTTCCGGCAGCTTGATGAAACAGCCATTGCTGAGATTGCCGACCACAATGCCGATTTGGTCATATTCACAGATCTGGGCAGCGGAATGATCCAGCAGATCTGCGAATGCGGCCTGCCGGCGGTTGTGGCCGATCATCACAAGCCAGCCGCCTGCACTACGAGGCCTTTAGCTCACATCAACCCCCACCTGGTTGGAGCAGATGGTGCAACGCAGCTATCCGGGAGCGGAACATCATTTCTCCTAGCGAGAGAGCTTGCGCTCACCCCAGGCGCCAATGACGACCTGGCTGGCCTTGCAATTGTAGGGGCGGTGGGAGATCTGCAGGACATGGCGCGGGGACAGTTGGTAGGCATCAACCGGCATATCCTGGAGATCGGATCCAAGGCAGGGGCCCTTTCCTTTGGTCGGGACATCAAGCTCTTCGGCAGACAGACCCGCCCAGTCTTCAAGATGCTGGAGTATTCTCAGGACCCATACCTCCCAGGGCTCTCAGGAAATGAAGATGCATGCATCGCATTTCTCAAGGATGTAGGCATTCGGCTGGGCGGAGAGCGCTGGCGAAGATGGATAGACCTGAACCAGGAGGAGAGGTCCAGTCTGGTTACTGCCATCATCCGAAAGGGGCTGCGAAACGGGCTGTCCAATGTCAAGCTCGGGCGGCTCATCGGCGAGGTTTATGTTCTTCTGGCCGAGCAGGAGGGAACTGAGCTTCGGGACGCCAGCGAGTACTCGACTCTCCTCAATGCCACAGCTCGATACGGCCATGCCGACGTTGGCCTCTCAGTCTGCATGGGAGACCGGGACCGGGGCTTCTCTGAGGCGCAGAAGCTTTTAGGCCAGCACCGCCAGAATCTGGTCAACGGCCTTAAGCTGGTCGCAGAGAAGGGAATCACGCCTCTGCAGAGCATTCAGTACTTTGATGCAGGCGATGCAATCCTTGACACAATCGTCGGAATCGTGGCAGGCATGAGCTTTCAGATGGCAGACCGCTCCATGCCCATTCTGGCCTTGGCCAGGACCGAGCAGGGTGAGGTCAAGGTCTCGGCGCGGGGCACCCAGGATCTCGTTAGGTCCGGACTCGATCTCGCCGAGGCCATGTCATCATCGGCCCGCGCCCTGGGCGGCGTGGGAGGCGGGCACAACGTCGCAGCCGGGGCGACTATTCCATCGGATGCAAAGCAGACCTTTTTAGAGCTGGTTGACAGGGCAGTGAGAAAGCAGCTGTCCAAGAAATAAAAAACCTTAGATCTATCTTCACGCGCAGGGCAGATAGCCATCCTCGCACATGTGATCCTTGGCAACCAGGATCTCTTCTTCAATTGAGAAGTTGCCCACGAACATGTGATTGATGCGTGACATCTCGTCCTTGATGTCTCCGGTCTCCGGGTCCAAAACAAGATATCCGATGCGCCCGATGCCTATGAAATCAGCATCAATTGTCATCTTTGTGAGATTTGGCAGAGCCAACAATTCCATCCTCGTAGAGAGACGGGTAGCATCAGTGAACTCTTTTGAGGCGCTCATCTTCATAGGATAATTCTGCAGCTTTGTACTCTCCCGGAACTTCTGGTCATAGGCGAAGAGATGGGCATTGGGATTGCTCTTGCTGCCGATCTCCGCAACATAGTGGTCTCCTGTTGCAGGAATTATGACTATGGGCACGAGGACTAAAAGTATCATTAAAAGAGCCGCTTGACGAAATAGTGCATCAAGGGTCACGGTTCCTCCTATCCTTTTAGCCTCGATGATATTCTCACGGCTCCTGATAGAGGTTGTACAGGAATTCTTCGCTGATCTCTCCTGAGCAGACGGTAACCGCAGGCCCCTCCATGAAGGCATTTCCACCCTCAAAGGTTATTATCAGCGGACCGCCTTTGGTCTTCACAAGGACCTCTTCTCCCGCCAGCCCTAGGCGTCGGGCGACACTAGCCGCCGCCACCGAGCCAGTTCCGCAGGAGAGAGTCTCACCTTCAACGCCTCGCTCAAAAGTCCTGATCTCAAGAGGCTGGCCGGGCTTGACGAAGTTGACGTTTACGCCCTCCGGGAAGATGCTATTGTGCCTGATAGATGGAGATCTCTCCATGATATCAAAATCCAGGTCATCAACAAACACCACTGCATGAGGAACTCCGGTGTTGACTGCAGAGACTGCCTCGCCCTCCAGGCGCTCTTTGATCAGCTCTCCTGAGCCACAGGCTGGAATTGCGGATCGATCGAACCTTGGCTCGCCCATGTTCACCTTGGCCCAGAAGAATCCGTCCCTCTCTCGAACCTGCACGGGAATTATTCCTGCTAGAGTCTCGACATCAAACTGCTCACCCACATAGCCCGTATCCCAGGCATACTTGGCGAGACAACGGATGCCATTGCCGCACATCTCAGCCTCTGAACCGTCCGGCTGAATAATCCTCATGCTAAGATCCGCCCGAGCGCTGCCGGAGAGAAACAGAACCCCATCGGCTCCAATGCCGTAGTGCCGATGGCAGCAGGCTACTGCAAACCGCCTCTTCTCCATCTCGGTCACCTGCTCGCGGTTCATCTCGTCTATGAGAACGAAGTCATTGCCGTTTCCATGCAGCTTGGTGAATGTCAGGCTGGTTGGCCGAAAGGGATCATCATCAAGCTCTATCTCAGAAATCTCTGCCAGCTTCATTTTATATACCATGTATCAATTTACTTAAGCTTGTGTTGTTGTGTGGTGATGTCATATTAAACCCATTCTACAGGTGGCACTGGATATTTTGGAGCTAGACAGATCAATTCAGATAGCCAAGGAAGCCGTCCTCGGCGGCGCAGACTGGATTGAGGCAGGAACGCCACTCATCAAGAGCGTAGGCATGGACGCTGTGCGCGAGATGAAAAAGGCTCTGCCCGGGGTCCGGATACTAGCAGACATGAAGACTGTGGACACGGGAGCCATGGAGGTGGAGATGGCTGCCAAGGCCGGAGCAGATATAGTGGCCCTGCTCGCCTCTTCGGATAACTCCACAATCGAGGATGCTCTGAGGGCGGCTCGAAAGTACGGCGTGCAGATCATGATGGACCTCTTAACCGTACCGGACCCGGTCAAGCGTTCAAGAGAGCTGGAGGCCCTCGGCGTGGACTATATCTGCGTTCATGTCGGCATCGACCAACAGATGACCGGTCGCGACACAGTCGATTTCCTGAAGGAGATCGTAAAGGTCGTCAATATCCCGGTAGCGGCAGCAGGCGGCATAGATACAGTCACCGGAGCTGAGGCCGTGGCCAATGGCGCAGCCATCGTAATCGTAGGCGGCAGCATTGTGAGAAGCGCACAGGTGACCGCATCGGCAGAGAAGATTCGCGAGGCCATAGACCACGCCCGGATCAGCGCTGCTCCCAAGATGAGCCGAGAGGAGGAGATGATCGCCATCTTCCGAGAGGTCTCTGGGCCCAACATCTCTGATGCCATGCACCGCAAAGGAGCCATGCGCGGCATCCTGCCCATTAACCTGGGCATCAAAATCGTGGGGAAGGCTGTAACCGTCCAGACATTTCCCGGAGACTGGGCCAAGCCTGTGGAGTCCATAGACATGGCGGGACCTGGAGAGGTGCTGGTGATCTACAACGGCAGCAACAGCATCTCGCCTTGGGGAGGCCTCGCCACCCTGAGCTGCAAGATGCGAGGGATTGAGGGCGCGGTCATCGATGGAGCCGTCAGAGATGTTGACGAGATTCGAGCCCTGAAATATCCCATATGGGCTTCAGGAATCACTCCTAACGCCGGCGACCCCAAAGGCATGGGCGAGATCAACTCAGAGATCACCTGCGGCGGCCAGACCGTCAAGCCCGGTGACTACATCGTAGCCGACGAGAACGGAGTGGTGGTCATACCCAAAGAGCGGGCTTACGAGATTGCCAGAAGGGCCAAAGAGGTCGAGAAGATGGAGAGCAGGCTCTACGAGGAGATCCGAAGGGGCAGTACACTCTCGCAGGTAGCGAATCTTAAAAAGTGGGAAAAAGCTTGATGACAAGCTGTAAATAGATTGAAATATTGTTATGAAGGCGCGTAAGCATCAAGCATCACATTCACAAAATAAAAATTGTGTGGTGGGTTAAAAAGATACAGTAAGTTCGAGGAGAATTACATGGAATTGGAGGATATCGTTTCTAAGTACCCACCCAAGCAGATAATGCTTATTCCTATTGCTATCATTATATTAGCACTTATCAGCTTGGGCGCGACCTACCTTGCCACAGGCTCGCCTGTGAAGCTGGGGATAGAGTTTACGGGAGGCACCATTATCACAGTGCCGGCAACGGGATCGGAGGATAGCGTGGCAGAGCAGTTTGCTGCTTATCCTCTGGTGGATATTAGAGACGTCGGCAATAGATACATGATGCAGTTCGGACATATGAGCGATTCCGAATATTCCGAACTGGTCAAGCTGGCCAATGACAAATTCGAAAGCCCTGATATCAGACACATGGGACCGATCTACAGCAAGGAGCTTCAGGCCCAGGTCATAAAGTATCTGCCCCTGTCCTTCATATTGATGGCCATAGTGGTCTTCGTGGTGTTCAGGGAATTCATGGTCTCTCTGCTCGTTGTGACATGCGCTCTGGCCGACATTTTAATTGCAGCAGCTTCCATGAACCTGACAGGAGTCGAACTCTCCTTAGGAACAGTGGCTGCTCTACTCATGTTGATTGGTTATTCCGTTGATACCGATATTCTCCTCAGCATGAGGGTCTTGAAACGCAAGGGACCTGTGGACGAAAAGATCATTGGCGCTATGGGTACAGGCCTGACCATGGCCGGGACCACCATTGCTGCGGTGATTTCGCTTATAGTAATCAGCAACTTCCTGTATCTGATAGTGCCATCGTTTACCAGAATGGATGTCATCGCCGACATGACCACAGTACTCATATTCGGCCTGGCTGTAGATGTCATCAACACCTGGATCACCAATGCCCAAGGTCTGAAATGGTACCTTGGCAGAACTAAGAAAGCTGTACGGGGGCAGAAGAAATGAGCCTCTTCGAGAATTTATCCAAGGATAATAGGGTCGTTTTATATGCGATTGTTGTCGCACTTGCCATCATATCCATTGGATTGTTCGGCCTGAAGTTCGGGCTGGACCTGGAAGGAGGCAGCTATCTTCAACTGCAACTGCAGGGTGCTGAGGCTCAGATCGATGTCTCGCCGGAAGATATTCTGACGTATCAATTCAATGCCACTTCTATCGAGAAGCGCGCTCAGGGTTACGTATTGATGGTTCCTGGAAAGGTGCAACCTGATTTCGCCGAGGATCTGGGATATATCGGAGCCAAAACCATTCCGGGAGAGAACAGCAGCAAAATCACCATATCAGCCGCACCTGAAACCATAGTAATCAATTTCCTTAAAGATAGCCTGGACGCTGACGTCAAGCTGAATGTAGATGTGTCACCCGTTCGCTATGAGATCCTGACCAATGTCACAAGGGACTCACTCAACGCGCTCCTGGCCCCAGTGGGCGGCAAGGTACCTGAGGGCGAGGACACATTTGTTGAGGGCGTGACAGACCAGACAATGATCGACACCAAGAAGGTGCTCGACTCCAAGCTGAACCGTCTGGGCCTGCAGGATATCAAGGTCAAGAGCGTTGGCAACAAGTTCATAATGATCGATATGGCCGGGGCAGACGTGGCCGAGGCCCAGGAGATCGTGGGCAAGCCCGGCAAGTTCGAGATCAGAATATACACAGAAAACAACGAGAGCATGCATGTGCTCTACGGTGACGCAGTGCAATCTGTGGACATTCCTGAAAAGGAGAACAATGTCTGGGGTGTGCCCTTCACACTCTCTGAAGAGGGAGCTGCCGCGTTCCAGAAGGCTGCTATCGATTCCGGCGCTACCAAGAAGCCTAACGACCACGAAATAGCCATGTACCTGGATAAGGATGAGATATTCTCCGCGCCGTTGGCACCTGAGCTCGCCAGCAGCCTGAAAAAGACCCCATCCCGAAGCATGAGGGCAACTGTGGGAGCCGGCGACGAGGGAGCCGAGAAAGCCAAAGAGCTGAACATCCATCTGCGCGAGGGTGCTTTGCCGGTTAACGTCGAGATCGTAGGCTCTGGACAGGTTTCTGCATCTCTCGGAGATCAGTTCAAGGTACAGATGGTCATAGCTGGTTTAATTGCCCTTCTGGCTGTTGCCGGCATGATATACTACCGATACCGTGAGAAGAGGATAGTCCTGCCCATGGTCTTCACCTCCTTCTCCGAGGTAGTGATGATGCTGGGCGTCTGGGCCGTTGCAGGCAAATACCTGGGATGGCAGCTCGATCTGGCAAGCCTCGCAGGCATCATCATGGTGATAGGCACCGGCGTAGATCAACTGGTGATCATCACCGACGAGCTGATGAAAGGCGGAGAGGCCGCGGCATCTTCAGCCCAGAGGACCATCAAGGAACGGGCGGCTCACGCTGCAGAGAAGGCGGGCTTTGGCAAGGTGGTGGCTACCACCAGCAAGGTCTATCTGACCAGGCTGTCGAGAGCGTTCATGATCATCCTCGGCGCAGCTGCAACTACAACAGTAGCCATGCTGCCGTTGCTCTTCATGGGCTTTGGAGCACTCACCGGATTTGCCCTGATCATCATCCTTGGTGTGATCCTTGGAACCTTCATAGCCAGGCCGGCTTACGGAAGGATCATCGGACACATACTGGGCACGAACTAGAAGAGATCAAGAAAAGAGGTCTGCCGGGCCGATGGAGTCGGCTCGGCAGTATAATATTTTTGGCGATTAAATTATATCTAGCATATTTAATAAATTGCAGATGCGAGAGAGACGCAGAGACGAGAGAACCATTGCTTCATCTACACGAAACAGCAAGCAGCCAAAAAGCTCTTTCAGATCACGCACTCTCGTAGAGGGTCGTCCTCTGAACTGCTTTTCTTCCTCGTCCCTCTATCAGCTCGATCAGGTCTGCTGCGGAGATGCTGGGGGCCTCGCGGGCGTTTCTGGCTATTGCCTCGTCCATGAGAGTTCCGCCCAGATCGTTGGCTCCCCACTCGATGGCAGCCGCCGCCGTTTCGCGCCCGAGCTTGGTCCAACTGGCCTGGATGTTTCTGATATCCGGATAGAGGGCTACTCTGGACAGCGCATGCATCTTCAGCCTGTCAAGGAGATCGGCACTCCTGGCTATACGACCGAGATTATTATTATCCGAAATAAAGGGAAGCAAAACAAGTTCTGTAAAGCCTCCCGTCTCTGACTGGATATCCTTTAAAACCTGCAGATGGCGGAGGCGATCATCAAGGCTTTCGATGTGGCCGAAGAGCATGGTCGATGTGGTACGGATTCCGAGATTGTGAGCAGCAGTGATGATCTCCCGCCACTCTTTCACCCTGAGCTTCTCAGGGCAGATCTTCTCTCGAACCGAGTCCACCAGGATCTCGGCTGCGGTTCCGGGAAGGGAGCCCAGCCCGCTCTTTTTCAGCTCCAGCAGGGCATCTCTGACACTGACCTCGGAGTTTCTGGACATATGCAGCACCTCCATTGGCGAGTATGCATGCAGATGAATTCTCGGATAATCGCGATGGATGGTCTCAAGGATTCGGCAGTAATCCTCCAGCATCATGCCGGGAGCGAGACCTCCTTGCAGGCAGATCTCAGTTGCTCCGAGCCTCTCGGCCTCGCCCGCGCGCTCCAAGATCTGCTCGGATGCAAGGGTGAAGCTCTTTTGGTGCTTGAAAGAGCAGAACCGGCAGGTTCCTATGCATATGTTTGTGAAGTTGATATTTCGGTTTACAACAAAAGATACGGCATCGCCGCAGCTCTTCTCCCGCAGGGCATTGGAGAGGCGAAAAAGGCGCAGAGGCTGCTGCCACAGACGTTTCAGCTCATCGCAATCAATTTGCAGTGACTTCAAGGCACCAGAGGCAATCGAGACATCCGAGATCATGAAGGGTCTTCACTCTCCCCTGCTGGCCAGTCTCCGTTCCTTGGGGATCTGGCTGACCAGCAATCCATGTGAGTACAGACCGCACCCAAGAATCTCTCCCCTATAAAATACCACCACATAGCCGGGCTCGCACTCCATTGCTGCGGCTTCGCCTACTTCCTGGCTCTTTCCTTCGAGAAAGATCCGAGCGGAATCGGCATCCAGGTGGACCAGATTTCGGGCTGCATACTTCCCGAAGACCTGCAAAGCAGCAGTTGTAGGCTTCCAGGGCCGGTCCTTGCAGTTCATGATTCTCATGCCGATGGCCTCATAAGAAAGCCGGGGCAGCTCGACGTCGCTTATGGCCCAGATGCTATTAGCCTTCTTAAAAAATCTGTATCCTGAGAACGCCTCCGCTGGAATGCCGAACCGCGAATCCCACAGCTCTGCGACTGCCGCGGGTTCCAGAGGCAAAAAGACATTCCTAACTCTTGATGATCTTTGCGACAAAGAATCCTCCAGTATCGTTCATATGAGGATAATAGCGGGCAGATAGACTCATCTCCCGGCCCAGATCGCGTCCATTCCACTCAGAAATTCCCGGACACTCCTGCAGCCCTGGAATCACGACCCTCTCAAGATGAGCTTTGGTCGGCTCTTCTGCTTCATCAGACTCGTTCGTTTTGGCTATCTCATTTAAAGCAGCCGAGACTACCATCTCGTTTTCTTCCGGGGCATATGTGCAGGTAGAATAGACCACCACGCCACCGGGTTTGGTCAGTCGAAGGGCATTTTTTAGTAGACCAATCTGCAGGACTGAAAGATCAAGCGATCTCTTGCAGTTGCTCCTTTCCAGGACTCCGGGACCTCTTCTCTCCCGGCCTTCTGCAGAGCAGGGTGCATCTACGAGGACCCGATCGAAGGAGCCGCGGGGAAAGTTTCGGCCATCGTAGCGGGTGATGGCCACGTTCATAGCCCCCAGCCGCTCGCAGTTGGAGCGCAGGGCTGCCACTCTTGCCAAAGATGGCTCGTTGGCTATGACGAGGCCCCGGTTCTCCATCATCGCCGAGATCTGAGTGGTCTTGCTGCCGGGCGAGGCGCACAGGTCCAGGATGTTCTCGCCGGGAATCGGACCTAACACCAGTGGCGGAACCATGGAAAGCTCCTCCTGGATGTGGATGTGGCCAAGAAGGTTCTCCACAAGCTTGCCGGGGCTCTCTACATCGATCTTCAGACCCAGAGGATACCAGTCGAATCTCCGGTAGGGCACAGCCTCTTCCGTCAGCCTCTCCAGGAGCACCTCCCTTTCAATCTTCAGCGTATTGATTCGGGCAGAGCTGTAGAGCGGCCTGCTCTGAATAGCCCGGAAGGCCTCCCAGTCCGGCACTATGTCCCTGTATCGATCCAGGAAGTCCATGTCCGGCTATGAGGCGCATCATTACAGAAATAGATTGGCCTTACAGCAAAAGGGTTTAATAGTCGGATAACGAGGAAGCCAATCGCGAAGGCGTTTTTACGGTTTTCGCAAAGGACGGTGAAGATTTGTTCAGAGGCGAAGAAGGATCTTCCTCAGGCGGATCCGATCCAGCTGCTCCAGTAGTGGTTGGAAATGAGTATGATGTTAAAATCGAGGACATTGCCCGCGAAGGCGATGGAATTGCCCGAGTAGAAGGATTTGTAATCTTCGTGGCTGATGCTAAGGTCGGCGACGAGGCAAAAATCAAGATCGACAAGGTAATGAGGCGTTTTGCCATCGGTCATAAAATCTGAATGCTCTTCTAATTATCAAAGGACGGTGAAGTATTTTGGCAGACTATGATACAGATAGATCCTCTATGGGCACTCCTGCCCCGGTAGAGGTCGGAAAAGAGTACGAAGTCAGCATTGAGGACATTGCACGTGAAGGCGACGGCATTGCACGAGTGGAAGGATTTGTGATCTTCGTGGCCGACACCAAGGTCGGCGACTCAGCAAAGATCAAGATCGACAAGGTAATGAGACGCTTTGCCATCGGTCACAAGGTTTAAAAACCAATTTTTGCAGGAATATGCTGTGGAGGTCGATGGTTCTCTGAACCCGACCTAATATTTGTCTAATTTTTACGTAATATTTTAAAAATATAATTTAATCATTTTGCCAGGATTGCTTTTAGATCCTCCAGAAACAGGTCAATGTTTCCTTTTGTCATGTGCTTCATGAGTATCAGCCGCAGGGCTCGATTGGGCTCACGGGTCATCGAGACATGCCAATTCCGTTTCATCAGCTCCTCGCGCACCTCTGCAGGTGACGGAACTCGCAGGGCGACCACATTCATTATGGGCTCGATAAAGGGCAGGACACCGATCCTTTCGGCTCCCTTCAGCAAGTGAGAAGTGAGATCCATGCAGTACTCGACCATTTCGGCGAAGCCCTCCCGGCCCAGATGCATCATAACCGCATATGTCGCAGCCGCTGCGGCCCCGCTTCTTGTTCCTGTGAGAGACGCCTGTCTCGCCTTGGTCAGATAATGGGTTTCGGTCTCGAGAGCACTCAGACACTCCTGACCGCGGAAGAGCAGGCCGCCTGCGGGAATTGTGCTCATGCCCATCTTGTGTGGATCGATTGTGATAGAGGAGACGCCGGGCACAGAAAAGTCCCAGGCATACTTCTTTTTCAGGAAGGGCAGGACAAAACCGCCAAACGCGGCATCCACATGCAGATGAATGCCTCGATCGAGAGCAATCCTGGAGAGCCCTTCAATTGGATCCACCTGGCCGAACTCGGTTGTTCCGGCTATGCCGACCAGTGCCACAGTCCTGTCGTCAATCAATGACTCGACTGACGAGAGGTCGACCCTGAGGCTTTCGTCCAGCTCCGCCTTCCTCACATCGAGACAGAGGAGATCCCCAATCTTGTCGAAGGAGAAGTGAGCTGAGGCCGGGACCACGATGTTTCCATCTCTTTTCCGAGACTCGTTCCTGGCTGCACGGATGGCCTGGATGTTAGACTCCGTGCCGCCCGTTGATATATAGCCTGAAGCTTCTGGACAGCCCAATAGCTCGCCAAGCATTTCCACTACGCGCTCTTCGATCCTGGCCACGCCCGGAAACAGACCTGGATCGCCCAGGTTTGTCTCCAGGAACATATCGTGAGCCCTTACCGCGATGGGGTGGGGCAGGGTGCACATGGTTGAGAAGAAACGGTCATAGTTGTAGTCGCGGGCTCTCGTCTCCTCTAAGATGCGCATGACCTCGCTTTCGGGAAGGGCTTTGTCTCTCATTTGCCTTACTCCCGATTGCGGAGAGCTTTGAGCATCAAGATCTTCTCGCTTCTGGCTACAGTCTCCCTGACAGTTGCCACTGCATCGATGTTGGCAGAAATGCTGGTAATGCCTATCTCCACCAGCCTCTTGGCCATCTCAGGATAGGATCCTGCCTGGCCGCAGATGGAAGTCGTGACGCCTGCCTCGTTGCAGCGCTCGACCACGTACTCGATGAGCTTGAGGATGGCGGGATGCAACTCGGAGTACAGACCGGCCACGTTCTCGTTGTTTCGGTCTACGGCAAGCGTGTACTGAGTCAGGTCGTTGGTGCCGAAGGATATGAAGTCGATTCCGTCCTCGATGAAGTCCTCGATGGTCAGAGCAGCTCCAGGCGTCTCGACCATGATGCCCACATCGATCTTCTCCAGGTCCAGATTCTCCTCGAACATGATGGCCTTGGCCTTCCGGAACTCTGAAACATGCTGCACCATGGGGAGCATTATGCCGACGTTGCTGAGGCCCATCTCATGCAGCTTTTTGAAGGCTCTGACCTCCAGGCGGAAGTGATCTGTCTCAGTCAGGTCACGCCTGATGCCGCGCCAGCCGAGCATTGGGTTGTGCTCATGCGGCTCGTTCTCGCCACCTTCCATTGCCCGGAACTCGTCGGTAGGAGCATCCAGGGTCCTCACCCAGACGGGACGTGGGAAGAAAGCATCGGCCACGATCTTGATGTTCTTGACAAGCTCATCGATGTACTCCTCGCTCTTGCCGCTCTTTATGTACCAGTTGGGTGTCTTGCCAAGACCCAGGATCATGTGCTCGATTCGCAAAAGCCCCACGCCATCTGCCATTGTGGCTGCCGCGGCTTCGGCCCGGTCAGGCTCGCTTACATTGACCTTGATCTCGGTAGCAGTCATGGGTTTAGTAAAGACCACGCCACCCGCACTGGCCGCTGACGCGGTTTTAGCAGGTGCGGACAGGGCCACGCGCCCTTCGTAGACGATTCCCTTTCCGCCGTCCACTGTGATCTCTACGCCATCCTTCAGAACGGATGTGGCCTTCTTGGTTCCCACAACCGCAGGACAGCCAAGCTCGCGGCTGACGATTGCAGCATGGCAGGCCATTCCGCCCTCATCTGTGACAATGGCCCCGGCTCGCTTCATGCCCGGAACCATATCCGGCATGGTCATCTTGGTGACCATGATGTCTCCAGGTTTGACCTTGTCCAGATCTCTGCCGGTGGCAATCAACCTGACTACACCGGTGGCCACTCCAGGAGCTGCTCCCAGACCATTGAGCAGAACCTTGCCGCTGGCCTGTGCCGATGCCCCAGATTTCTTGGAATTGTTAATGGTGGTGATGGGCCGGGACTGGAGGATGTAGATCTTATTCTTCTCGACGCCCCACTCGATGTCCTGGGGAATTCCGTAATGCTTCTCCAAAATCTCGGCATACTTGGCGAGCTCTACTGCCTCGTTGTCGGTGAGGACCACAGCCTCTTTCTTATCAGCCGGGACCTTGACAGTAACAGTCTTCTGGGTCTTGGGGTCCCTCATGATCATGATCTCTTTGGTGGCGATGTACTTGCTGACGATCTTTTTGGTCTTCCTGTCCACCACGAAGTTGTCTGGAGAGACGCTGCCGCTCACAACTGACTCGCCCAGGCCCCAGGCGCCCTCGATGACAACGAGAGGCTCGCCTGTCGAGGGCTGGGAGCTAAACATGACTCCTGACTTCTCTGAGTCGACCATCATCTGGACGATGGCCGAGAGATTGACCTTGTCATGCTCGAAACCCTGCTCCACCCGGTAGAATATTGCCCGCGCCCCGTAAAGAGAGGCCCAACACCTGCGAACTGCATTGAAAACGTCCTCGGCCCCCCGCATATTGAGGTAGGTCTCCTGCTGGCCTGCGAAGCTGGCATCAGGTAGGTCCTCGGCAGTGGCACTTGAGCGCACGGCCACGAAGACCTGCTTGCCCTCCTGTTTGCACAGCTCCTCATAGCGGGATTTTATGGCGCGCTCAATGTCCTCAGGAACCTTAGCATCCATGATCAGCTTCTTGGCCGCCTCTTCAGCCTTGTGCAGCTCTTTTTCCTGATTAACATCGACATCAAGGGCCTCAAAGAGCCTCTTTGCAATGCCCGCCCGGTTAATGAAATCCCGGAAGGCCTGTGCCGTGACCGCGAACCCACCCGGTACGGGAACGCCGATGTTTATCATCTCACCCAGGCTGGCACCCTTGCCGCCTACTACGGAAAGATCCTCCTTTCCAACATCTTTCAGCCATACAACTGGGTCCATTGAATCATCCATCCCAAGTTACGAATATTCATCATATGCCAAGTATCTGCCCACCCCTCCCTCATGACATTATATGAAGCTTTCACAGGATATATAGAATATATACAAAAGCATTTATCCTTGAGAGGCACCAAAACACACCAATATGTTCAAGCGATTCTCTGGCGCGGCGGCGGCATTAGATATGCTTATCGATTGCTGTCTGCCGTTGCGCGGCACCGAGATTCTCCAAACAGTCATGGCTGAAGGCCGGGTTCTGTCGCAGGATGTTGTATCTGCAGTGAGCCTTCCGGCGTTTGATAGAGCTGCCATGGACGGATTTGCTGTGCACTCAGCACAGACACTAGGAGCAAAGCCACACGCGCCGGTTTTTTTGGAGAAATTTCTCCCAATGAGAACAGGAATGCCAGTTCCCGCGGATTTCGATGCAGTTGTTATGCTGGAGGACGCCGATAGGCACGACAGCGTCCTTGAGGTTACAGCCCAGATGCATCCCTACAAGAATGTATCCCGCGTGGGTGAGGACATTTCTGCAGGCGATACAGTTCTCTCTGAGGGTCACACGCTACGACCACCGGATTTGGCTTTGCTCTCAGCTCTGGGAATAGCAGAGGTCCAGGTCTATGTGAGGCCGAAGGTGGTCATCATCCCTACTGGAGGAAAACTCCTGGAGATAGGCTCGCGCGCTTTGTTAGCGGGAGAGGCGTATGAGATAAATGGGCTCATGGCCCGGCTTTATGCTGAAAAATGGGGCGCATCTGCGACGAAGACGGGAATTGTGCCTGATGACGAAAGCCTAGTTCGCGATGCACTGAAGGCGAACGAAGACGCAGATATGATTATAATAATAGGTGGGACGTCGATCGGAGAGAAGGATTACGCCCCAAAGGTCTTGAGCGAGATGGGGGAGCTATTCGTGCATGGTGTGCGCCTGCAGCCTGGAAAGCCAACAGCCATTGGAGCCGTAGCCAGCAAACCCGTGGTCTGTCTGCCCGGCTATCCGGTGGCCATGCTCATGGATCTCTATTTCTTCGTGCGCCCGGCTTTGCAGAAAATCGGCCACAGAAACGACCATCAGCCTGCAGTCAAAGCAAAACTGGCTAGAAAGATTCCCTCACGGCCCGGATACCTGAGCCTTGTGAGGGTTGCCCTCAAAGACGACGAAGCTGATCCCATCATGATCTCCGGGGCAGGAATTCTCAGCTCTGTCGCCAGGGCGGACGGCTTTGTGATCGTGTCGGAAGAAAAGGAAGGACTGGAGGCGGGGGAGACGGTCGATGTCCTGCTGTTTGAGTGATATGAATTTTATTAGAGAGAATATGACGCTCCTGCAGCTTTCGCTCTATTTCCCCTGCGTTTTCCACTGTTTCACATACATTGGGGCTTGGTCCAGTTCGTGCATCATGCCGTAGGATCTGCCGGACGGATAGTACTCCGCTCCCAACTGAATTCTGCCAGCCGCTTTTTCCCCGGCCATGTGCTCGATGAACGCCAGGGCCAGATCGATTCCGGAGGAAATGCCGGCTGATGTCCAGATGTTTCCGTCCCGCACCACTCGATCCTCCACCACAACCACGTCGCCCAGCGCTCGCAGCCGGTCAAGGGAAGCCCAGTGTGTAGTGGCCTTTCGGCCTGTGAGTAGACCTGCCCTGTGAAGAATGAATGTGCCGGTGCAGACTGAGAGCACCGCCCGGCAATGTTCTGCCTCTTCGGCCACGAACCGGATCAATGCGGGGTTGTCCACCTCTCGGCGCGTGCCCTGCCCTCCCGGAACCAGGAGAAAATCAAGAGGAGGGCAATCTGAGAACGAGACGTGAGGATTGATGGACATGCCGTTCTCAGAGATCACGGGCTCAAGGCTCTCGGCAACCATCAGGCAGTTCTCAGGCCCTGCAGCATGCTTGCTCCACAGAGATATCATCTCCCAGGGCCCGACCAGATCCAAGTCTTCTAGCCCAGGAAAGATAAGAAAGCCAAAATTCATATAGCACAGACGGAAACGATTTTATAAGAATATTCCCAAAGACGGGTTAAATGTGTGATAATTAATAAATAGTATGCAAATAGATAAAAATGGATGCAACTTTCCTGGAAAAGGGATTCATAATTGGCTTGTCAATTGCTGCGCCTGTTGGGCCAATCAGTCTCCTATGCATTCATAGAACGCTGGCGGAAGGGCGGCTATCAGGCATCGTTTCCGGCCTGGGAGCTGCAACTGCCGACGCAGCATATGGGTGTGTTGCGGGATTTGGTATAACCATCATCTCAAACACCTTGATCGGCCAACAAACGTGGCTTCGCCTCATTGGCGGCCTATTCCTTTGTTACTTGGGCATCAAGCAGCTTCTCGCGAGACCAGCAGAACAAGCAGCCTCGGCAGAAGGAAGCGGCCTAATTGGCACCTATGTCCAATCATTATTTCTAACGCTCATAAATCCTATGACGATTCTTTCCTTCGGGGCATTTTTCGCGAGCATGGGATTGATGAACGCGGCAGTGAACAACATGTCTGCATGGGCTTTGGTCGGAGGCGTTTTCATTGGCTCACTCTCGTGGTGGATTATATTGAGCAATTGTGTTGGCGCATTTCGGGAGAGATTTGACCAAAAAGCACTGAAATGGGTAAACAGAGCTTCAGCATCAATCATAGCGGGATTTGGGCTCGCTGCACTCATTGCCTGATCGTGACCAGCAAGAGCTACCATCGAGCCTATTTTCGTAATTCTGCTGTCGAGTGGCAGCTACCAGGGCATTTTATTCTTCATCTTTTTGATGTACTCCGCCCGGGTCATCCCCTGACACTCCTTTAGCGTCTCCTTGAGCCTTGAGCCGTGCTCCTTGAGCCACTCGAATTTGGTGCAGCTGTCCAGATCGCTGCAGGAGCTGCACAGCTCATATCCCCTCTCACGGGCGCAGATTCTGATGGTGCAGTCGGGCGGGCCGCCGCCATTGGCACATCCTGCGCAGCAGGCATTCTTCTCCATCCATTCCAGGCCCCTATCAACTGCCGTCCAGTCTATGATCTCCCCGCCGGGAATGAAGGGCGACCACATGGGAATCTGGCATTCAACGATGTTTTTTTTCGTCTGGGAGGCGCCCTCGGCGACGGTGCCATTTCCAAGAGGGCAGGAAGCGCAGACGACGCCACAGGGCCCGGCCTGATCTCTAATTCTGTCCATAGCTTCTGTCATCATGCAGATATTATCCACCCAAAATATTTATACTATTTCTCGCCTGCAGCAAGCTGCTATCCTTCTGCTAATCCCGCTAAAATCTCCGGAACGCCAGGCACAACGCGCCCACCGATGAGCACAAGCAAAGAGATAAATGAATGGGAAAGAGATAATCGGCTTGTTCGAAATCCCTTAAAGTGACGCATCCCTGAGAGCCTCATGGCAGCGGCACGACCGCCCATCAGAAATCGTCTGAGAAGCCTGATAGATTATCTCCCTGACGACATCCTGGCTGCTCTTCATGATATCGGCGATATCCTGGATAGAAAGATCACCACCTGCAGCCATTCCGGCGGCAGGATTGGTGACGATGCATAGCGAAGCATAGCACAACGCCGCCTCCCTGGCCAGCGCCACCTCCGGATAGCCGGTCATGCCCACAACATCTCCGAACTGGCGCATCATCCTGATCTGAGCAGGCGACTCCAGATGTGGGCCCTCTGCGCAGACATAGACCCCTTCTGCTGCCGGATGACCAGCTGACAGGGCCGCGTCAGACAGGGCAGCCCGCAGCACCGGGCAATAGGGCTCGCTCATGTCCACATGGACTGCCCGGTCCTCAAAGAATGTATTGGACCGGCATTTGGTGAACTCAACGAAATCCGAGGGCAGAAAGATGCTGCCAGGAGAGTGCCCGGACATGCTGCCCACCGTGTTCGTCGAGATGACCGCAGTTGCGCCTGACCCCTTAGCAGCGGAGACTAAAGCCCTGTAGTTGACCTTATGAGGCGGAAGGTGGCCGTCACCGTGCCGGGAGATGAAAGCCACTCTGGTTCCTTTCATCCGGCAACGAATTATGGGAACTCTGCCGTAAGGCGTCTCTATCTCGTCCGCCAATCCCTCCATGACAAATCCCACGCCGCCAATTACAGCCAGATCGGAATTCATGAGACAAAATATACCGGCTGCTTTAAAGCATTAATTGCCTCAAATCGGCGGCATGAGCGGTGGCCGGAAGACCCCCTTCTCAGTGATCAGGCCGCTCACCAGCTCAAGGGGCGTAGCATCAAATGCCGGATTGTAGACATCGATGCCATGAGGAGCCAGACGCGTTCCACCCAGGGTGCAGATCTCATCAGGATCCCGCATCTCCACGATGATATCCGATTCCTCGTGCCGGCGATCAAAGGTGGAGAGAGGCGCGGCGACGTAAAAAGGAATCTTGTGATGCTTGGCCAAAACCGCATGGCTGTAGGTTCCTATCTTGTTGAAGACGACATCTCTCGTGATGCGATCTGCTCCAACAATGACCTTGTTTATCATTCCCTTTCTCATCAGGCTGCCGGACATGCTGTCGCAGATGAGAGTGACCGGGATTTTGTCCGAAGAAAGCTCCCAGGCAGTAAGACGCGATCCCTGATGCAAAGGCCTGGTCTCGCAGGAATAGACATGGATCTGCTTGCCTGCGGCACATGCCGAGCGCACCACTCCTAAAGCAGTTCCCCAGCCAACACATGCCAGCCTTCCAGCATTGCAATGAGTGAGGACATGATCACCGTCATCGAGGAGCTTTGCCCCATTCTTTCCGATGAGCTTGTTGATGCGAATGTCCTCAAGAGCTAGGTCTTCTGCCTCGGCGAGAGTGCGCTGCCGAATCTCCTCGACCGTCTCCCCAAGGGCGGCAGCCGAGATAGCCCTGTCCACCCCCCAGGAAAGGTTCACGGCAGTCGGCCTGGAGGCTTTGATCATTTCCGCAGCAGTCTCCAGATCAGCCATCATCTCCAGAGCGTTCGTTGTCCGCGAGAGATCTGCAGCCAGAGCCACACCATAGGCTCCTGCAGCTCCGAGCGCTGGAGCGCCCCGCACGCGCAGGAGCTTTATGGCATCGATGAGCTGCCGGATATTTTTTATGCGGATGGGCAATAGCTCGCCTGGCAGAAGGGTCTGATCGATCAGCCACAGTCCTCCATCCCACCAGATGGTCAGCGACTCGCAAGTGCTCAAGAAAAGATCACCTGAAATGATGCTGATATGCCGACAATATTAATTTTTGCTTTCCATAAGATTCCGATCACAATTATCACGAAGAGAGCTTTTTATAGTTTGAACCAGTTGACTCAATGGCTTTTGCCCTCAGATCGAATTGAGAGATTGCACTTTTGAGGCTGGGATTCTCTGTGGACGCAGAAATCGAGATCAACGCGAACATTGCCGGAATTTGCAGGCGACAATCGATGCCATCCGGAAAAAACAGATCGAGACCCTCCAGAGGCATCTGCTTAATGCTATGGCTGTTGATCACGATGACCCTTGCGGCGACAACATTTGCATCTGAAGCAAGTCAGCCCCAGATCCTGAACTCCTCCAGCTCGGTCAGGGCCTGGAACGGAGACGAACTGCCTGCCGCCCAGAACATCTCCACGACGCCCAAGTTCAATCAGGAGCAACTGGACAGCTTTGGCATATCTGGGCGATCATTGCTTCAGGAAAGCGAGATCATAAACACGCCGCCATCTATCTTTGAGGCAAATGATAACTTGATATCAGCATTGGCCACCATGCTGATCTCCATTGTGTTGGGTCTCGTCATAATCTCAGCTCTGAATATCAGACAGCGGTCAGGAACCGAGAGGGAGCTGAAAGATAGCGAACAGAAGTACCGGGAGCTATCCCTCCAGTTGCCTCAGACCACATTCGAGCTGGATGCTTATGGCAATCTGATCTTCATCAACCAATTCGGCAGCCATTCCCTGGGCTACAACAAGGACGACCTTAAAGCCGGATTGAACATACAACAGATCATGGCGGATGAAGATCGAGAGAGGATGAAAGAGGATTTCAACCTGGCAATGCAGGGAACAGCTCAGGCAGAAGAATACCGGATAAAGAAAAAGGACGGCAGCACATTTCCAGCCATTGCTTATTCTATACCGATAATCAAAGAGGGCAAGACGATTGGGCTGAGAGGGATCTTTCTGGACATATCTGAACGAAAACGAACTGAGACGGCCCTGAAGGAATCTGAGAATAAGTTCAGGGTGCTGGCGGAAAAGTCCCTCGTAGGTGTTTACATCGTCCAGGACTGTAAGTTCAAGTACGTCAATCCCAGGTTTGCGGAGATTTTTGGATACAGTGTAGATGAGATGATCCTTAAGATGGGGCCGACGGATCTGACTGACGAAGATGAACTAAAAGGAATAAAAGAAGGAATGATTAACAAGCTAGCCGGCGAGAAAGGCTCTTATTATGAGATTCAAGGGACAACCAAGACAGGAGAGATCGTGGACATCCAGGTCTTTGGATCGATGGCAAATTATGAGTCCAGGCCGGCAGTGATGGGTACTATCCTAGACATAACCGAACGAAAGAGCATAGATCTCGACCTCTTGAGAGCTAAAGAGGCTGCGGAGGCCGCTGCAAGGGCAAAATCGGATTTTCTGGCGAACATGAGCCATGAGATCAGGACGCCAATGAATGCAGTGATAGGAATGACCAGCCTCATTTTGAGAACTGAACTGAGTCCGGAGCAGACTGAGTACATTGTAACTATAAAAAATAGTGGCGAAGCTCTGCTCTCCATCATAAACGATATCCTCGACTTCTCAAGTATCGAGAGAGGAAAGATTGACCTAGAGAGACTTCCGCTCGATTTAAAAGGCTGCATTGAAGAATCAATGAACATAGTCTCTGCCCTCGCCAGCAACAAGGGCCTTGAGCTTCATTATTTCGCGCAGGGATTTATCCCGGAGGCAATTTTTGGAGATGAATCAAGGATACGCCAGATTCTGGTCAACCTGCTCTCCAATGCTGTGAAGTTCACAGAAAAAGGAGAGATCGTGGTCAGGTGCGAGGCAGACGAACTTGATCATGATAAAAACAGATGCCTAATTCACATATCTGTCAGAGATACCGGGATTGGCATACCTCAGGAGACCCAGAAGAAGCTCTTCCAGCCATTCTCGCAGGCCGATGCATCCACTTCAAGAAAATACGGCGGAAATGGACTCGGGCTTGCTATCAGCAAGAGGCTTGTTGAGCTGATGGGCGGCAGAATATGGGTAGAAAGCATCGCCGACATGGGCAGCACATTTCATTTTATATTTCCGGCAGAGGTTTCCACTCTGCCTGCCAAAAAAGCATCGCTCACTCAAACAGATATAGGCCATCCAAGGCCAAACCGGCAACGATCTATTCTCCTGGCAGAGGACAACATGGTTAACCAGAGGATGGCCACTCTCATGCTCAAGAAGCTGGGGTACAATGCAGATACGGTGACAAACGGCCTGGAGGTTCTCCATGCATTGGAACGGAAAACCTATGACCTGATATTGATGGATGTACAGATGCCTGAGATGAACGGCCTGGAGGCCACCCGAGAGATACGCCGACGATGGCAGTCCAGTGGTCCGAAAATTGTGGCTTTAACGGCTCATGCCATTGTTGGCGATAGAGAAAGATGTCTTGACGCCGGAATGGATGACTATCTATGCAAGCCGATCAATATCGAGGACCTCAAGGCAGCCCTAGAACGAGCATTCATCGATGTATAATACATTATTTTATAATTCCCAAAGCGATCTCCATCAAGACTACTGCTAGCGGGATAAGAATAACCAATACAATATATAATATTTCTTGACGGCCAAATGGCCATTCACTCATTTGATTCAATTTGTCCTGTACAATAAACAGATCTTTGAGATGATTCGCACTCTCTTTCGTTGGGGTCTCCAGCGATCCATCCATTGCCGCTCTCAGTTGGGAAGAAAACAACTCCATCTTTTCCTTTTTGGTGGAGATCATCATCCTGTGAATTCTGTACTGGGGTAGCAGGAAGTATGCAAAAAGCAGGAAAGCAAAGCTAAAAAACCAGAGCACCATCTGCACTGAGGAAAACTGAGGAGGCACTACGATGTGAAAGAAGCCCCACACGACATAGACTACAGCCGCACAGATGGTGAACTTCGAATATAGTACTCCTATCGAATGAAAATCAGAATACAGCGCACCAATGCGCAACGGAAAGTCTCCAATTTTGTAAACAGTAAGCGCGGTTAGGATCAAAATATATAACCCAGCACCCTCAAGATAGACTGCAAAATAGTATCCCAACTTAAAAGAGAGAAAGGACAAATGGGATTCAAATGACACTAAATGGTAGTCTATCCCAGCCATATGGACAAAAATGATAAAAGCAATTGAGAAAAGGAACATTTTCCTGTTATCGAATATTTCCTCCGCCTGCCTCTGCCAAGCCTTGATGACATCATCAGCAGGCAGATCCACAATTGAGATGAGAATGTCCTCGAAGGACGCAATTCTGCTATGCGCCCAACTGATGATGGCCCCCTCCAGGGCGATTATTACAGAGACGATAAAGAAAGCATCGATATGCATCATTTTATCTTCAGACAAGACCAGAAGGACAGATGAGATCAACAAAAAAATAAGGGAGACGAGCGACCATCCCTGATAGTAAGGAACGGGAATTAATGATATGAGCTTCACCAGATGCGTCTCATTGGATTGCCCATTTGGATCTGATCTTTTTGCAAACATGGATTTGAGATTACCTCATAGATCAATCAAGCATATATAATCCATCGTTAATTTTCGCGACGATAAACCAGTGCGAACATCTAGCAGATCATAAGATGATGTAAACGAGTTATAATATAAATTGTTTCCTGACAGCGATAATGAAAAAATTTTAGCGAATATGCAATATATTCAAGATCATATCATTGATTACCAAAATTATCTGCAATAGAGAATAAAGATAAAGAGCGATTTTGCAGCATAATTGAATAACAAGTGCTGCATTTATTCAAGAACGATCTTTGCATGCATTTCAAAGAAGAGCGATCAAGAAGCCGGATTCATTCAAGCTAGATACACCGTGATGATTATCTGACACGCTTCTGCGCCGCGAGCAATTTCCATTGAGATCGGATATCTATTTTTTTCTGGTTGAAGAAGGCAAGGGATCTGACGCCTCAGAAAAGACATTTTGCGTGGCCGTTACATTGTAAAACGTCCTGATTCGCCCACCAGGATAGACAACAGAGAAGCTGGGTATTGCTTCCCTTCGCACAGCCCCAATGCTACCGAATGGCGTGGAGTCAAATAGATAGTAGCCGCTGTTGTATTTGCCTGCGCCTTTTACATGGAGGGAAGCGCCGTCTATATCTGCCCGGACAAGCTCGACCTCGCTGTAACCACCCAAAAATGAGATCAATTCGGGCTCCAAGTATCTGCATCCTAAAGCCATGATATAAATGCGGGCAAAGGTGTCAAGAGTATAATTCAGATCAAAGGTGGCATTCTCGCCTTCCAGACGCATGGTCACCTCATTTACATGAAGATACATGCCGCCGTCTTCCGAGCAGGCGGCAAATATGCTGAGGGCAAAAAAAGCCAATATCAGTACAATGAATCGCATCTCTCACCCGACCATCTTCAGGATTGACGGCAAGAACAGCACAACCCCCATTATCACAAGGAAAGCCAGAAAAAGAAGCTGCTGCTTTCTTTGGGCTGATTTGAACTTCGACTCGCATAGCTCATCGCAGAAGTTCTCGTCCGGGCGCACTGCATTGCCGCAGACCAGGCAGTGTTTATGCGGCATTATCTCTGACACCAAATCACCTATGCTTGGTTTGGGAGAGTGAGTAAATAAGGTTTTGCCTGACGACCAGCTGACAGCTCATGAACAAATTCATAACTTTAAAAATAACATTATTGTGTCAAATATACATTATGAGATTTTCTGCAGCGTCGATATTTCAATGAAGAAAAAAGTTGAGGTTTATTTTTCCACTGGAAATAAAGGGGTCTATTCGGAGAAGGTCAACTGCTCCGGCCTGAAGGCACAGAGCCCTCTTGGCCATTTAACCCCATTCATAGCCGGTCCGATTTTGCATTAACTGTGACTTCCTCCCCACCCAGAAGGATGGAGCTTCCTGCTTCCCAGAGCCAACGCTTACCCGGACGATCTGGTCCAGGCCGGAGGTCGATTCTCCACAGGCTATCCCCCTCAGTCCGAGGGTTAAGGATCTTGGTTCAAAGATCCAGTTTGGTTGGGTTTCAAATTTCCGGTCTTCCAACCAGCACTTTCAGCCGAGTTTGGAATTTCTTGGAGAATAATAGTTTCCTATGTATATATAGATATTTGCGGCAACATTGGGGCCAATTCATCTGCACCCTGAAGGGCTGCGGTCTTCCTGGCCCCTACACCCAAAAAGATAAAAGGTTCCTGGAGAATCTGCAGAGCATGCCAAGAATTCCGATGATCATCTTCATGGCCTTGCTCATCTGGCTTTCGCCAGTCGATGGAGCAAGAACTTATATTGTTGACGACAGCGGCTTTGCCAATTACGGCAGCATACAAGAAGCCATCCTTGCTGCCAGCGATGGAGATACAATTTGCATCAAGCCCGGAGTGTACAGTGAAGCGATAACTCTGAACAAAAGCCTCTCCATTGAGCCCCTCATTGGCGAGACAGATCCCATAATCCTGAATGGAGGAGACACTCTGGAGACAGGGATCACCATAACTGCGAACGGCTGTACTCTAGAAGGGCTGACTTTAAAGGATTTTATCGGGTCGGCGATATATGTCCAATCCAACCAAAACACCATCAAAGAAAATACTTTTGAAAACGCAAATCCGGCCATACTGGTTAAGAACTCCAATGAAAACGCAATTGCCGGAAATACGATAACCAACAGCCAGGGAGCAATCGCAATCTGGGAGAACGCCAGCGGCAATTTGATTTCAGAAAACGAGATCATAGGATGCAATGTGTCTGTGCTTGTCCGGGAGGCGACCAATAACCGGATTCTCGACAACAAGATATCCGACGCCTACTGGGGCATATGGCTGGATGAAGCAGACATCTGCGAAGTTGAGGGCAATGATATCGAGACCAAGTATTTCGGCATCCTGGTCCTAAACAGCAGCAACAACAACGCTTCTATGAATAAGGTAAGATTCGGAACTCCAGCATACACCACAACAAATGGAATTACAATCGCGAATTCCAGCGGAATTAGGCTGATGGGAAATGAGATCAATGGCGGCAATATTGGCCTTGGCATTTCCAAGAGCGAAAACGACAAGCTGCAGGAGAATTCGGTCGTCGGCAGCAATTATGCAGTTTACATCAAGGACTCCACTTCAGAGGATTTATTCAAGAACCACATCGAGGGCGCAGAATACGGCATAAGGCTGGATAACTCAGGCAGAAACTCTATTCAACAAAACGAAATCAATAACAGTGCCATTGGCATCGAGATGGCGGCAAGTATGAAAAACAACATCTCGGAAAACCGGCTTGGCGGCATGACGGATACAGCCATTCAGGCCACTTCTTCGAGGGAGAACTCACTTTCCAGCAATCTGATTACAGACAGCTACAGGGGAATCATACTGCTGGAATCACCAGAAAATCTCTTGAGAGACAACCGATTCGAGAAGGTAGATTGGAGCCTTTACGTCGAGGCAGAGAACAGAGAGGGCTTTAACAATTCCATAGACGAATCAAATGTGGCAGACTCCTTGCCCATAATCTATCTCCTCGGCCAAACCGGCAATCAGATTCGGAATGAAGAGGTCGCTCATATCACTTTAGCATACTGCGATAATATTACGATAGAGAACACAACCATCACCAACGATGCCTTATTCCTCTTCAACTCGGATAATTGCAGAATTCTTGATAACGACATATCGTCATGCTTTGGAATGCGACTGGTAAAGTGCAATGGATCAGAGATATCAGGCAATCGTCTGTTTGGCAATGAATTTAGCGGCATGTTCTTGTACGCCTCAAATTCCAATGAGATTACAGCCAACAATGCTTCGCACAACAACCAAAACGGAATATCCCTCCTGTCCTGCAACCAGAATGTAATTCGCGACAATGTGATGGATTACAATGCAGCAACAGGCATCTGGCTGAATTCCTCATCAGACAACCAGATCTATGAAAACAACATAAGCAACAGCCAGACAGGCATACAGTTGACAATTTCCACGGGAAACAGAATATATCACAACAACTTCCGGGATAACCAGGAGCACTCTCTGGACACAGAAGGCAACAATAGCTGGGACGAGGGCAACGTCACCGGTGGCAACTACTGGAAAGGGCATGTGGCCAAAGGCAACCCAAGCCAGGAATGGCCGAGGATGATCAAAGGAGGAAGCATGCTGGACCGCTATCCATTCCAGGATGAAAACGGCTGGCTGTTAGTCGAAAAAACCGAGATAGCCTCTTTAAATAAATATCCAACCACGATCGATACATAGCTTGCTTATGTCGATCTCAAGAGGTTTGATCGAAATGCTTAAGACGATGAAGTAATGAAGGAAAGAATATGGCAAAGAGAAAGAACGAAGGCAGTGGCCTTCAGTCGTCCGCAGGCCTCATGAGGTACTTCGAGGCAGATGACACTGCAATCAAGCTCAATCCAAAGATGGTACTCGGAGCCTGCATCGGAGCAGGTGTTGTAGTAATGGGACTGAATATCGCCTTTGGCCTCTGGCCTTAGGCGGCATTTGGCCATTGTCCCAAATTTTTTTTAATGTATGATGAAGGTTCAGCAGAAGACCTCAGGCAACTTTAGAAGCTGAAAAGGTGCAAAAATATTTTGCCGCATTCGAGGGTATATCTCTGCGACCAAAAAAAAACCTCAATCTCCGTTATCGACGCGATTCAAGGAGCTTTTGAAGAAAAGCCGCTTCTTGGATTGCTGCCTAAATTTATGATGATTTAGGCAGCATGGCTGAATAGCTGCAAAAGTTATTGATCTGGTATTCTGCTGCCACTTATGTTTTGGCGCAGGTGCAATCAAAGATTCCCTGTATGTTTCTGCCCTTTTTGTCCAGCTCGTTCATTTCGAAAAAGCCGCCATTGCAGCAGGGCAGCCATGAATCCTCCTTCTCTTCGTCATCTTCCACATTGTTGAATGTCAGGTTCTCTTTGATGTGGTAAGATCCGAAATAGTCTTCCTCCAGCATAAAGTCTGGACTGTGCCAGGCCTTCATAGCCGTTCCAAGAACTGCAACCTCTTCATCCTCATCTTCGGGCTCATCGTCTTTGGGGATCTCTGAAATCTGTATGCCAGCAAAATGAGCCCTGCCTTCAATCATATCCTCCTCTAATTTCATGGAGGTTTTCTCAGCATCCAGTGAGCTATTGAGGATCAATTCAAGCCCCAATGCATCCTGTATCCTGTTGTTTATGGAGTTGAGGGCATCTCGGTTCTTTATCCAGGTATTCTCATTGACTCTGGAATCAAAGACGATGGCATGGTCTGCATAGTATTGAGTGCCTATAGGCATTGTCGATTTGCCGTATGTGATTTTATGGTCTTCATCCATATTGATAATGCTGGTCGTATCCTCGTCATCTTCGATTATTTCGCCATCTTCATCGTAAGCTCCGTTGACCCAGGTCATGCTATAATATGAACTCTCTGCATAAATCATGGACTTCGAATCGACCTCGCCGCTTGCATGAGCATTATTTCCTGCCTGAACTCCGTTATTGAATGTTCCCTCCGTTCCAAGGACATCAGGCATCGATGTCCTTCTGTAGGCGGCAAAGAAGCCTGTCCCGGCAACACTCTGCTGCATATCAAATGTTAGATTTTTCGTCTCAGCAGTAGTCGGATTTTCGTATGGCACCATCTCGCTCTCAGCGGAACTCAGTCCTCCTATTATTATGAGTGCCAGCAGTATAATCATTTCTTTCGTATCATTCCCTCCCAGATGGAACAAGACTCTTTATACCATATATTGAATATGCTATTTTAAGTTTTCTTATAGAAATATGATAAAATAACACTCGACGCCCACACCACATCATCATTATATATTAATTTGCAATCGTTCAAATTGAGGGTTAGGGCAATGTGATGGATTGCATTAACTCGTAGGATTGCGAAGGGTGGGGCGTGAAGGCCCCATCCTTCATGATGATCTCGCCAACTCCGCAGAGTTTGCGGGAGTTGCGGCGCAGTCGCAACGGATGAAAGCAGAGCCTTTTGTCTTGATTGCTTTCGCATCACTTCTCTCAAGGAGATGTTTTAGATTCTCCAGATGGTTCCATATAGCAGGGAGGGAACACCCCGAATCTGTCCGGTGAGGTCCGAACCTCTGCATCGTGAACCTGATATAAGTCATGGCCAACGAAGCAGAAACCGAGAATTCTCGCAAAACAAAGCCCCGATGCCAGAGGGCTACGACGGCATAAAAACGAAGAAGCAGCAGGGAAGCCCGCTCTTCAGGACGCGGGAGGAGTTCACTCGTCTGATTATGTCTCTGCATTCCAAACATTTGCGCCTCTATAGCATAATTTCGAAAAGATTTTCATACATAGTATGCATGTCGATATCCTTTTATAATTAAAGAAGCTTAACACTTTTTGGTGAAATCATGCACATTCCTGATGGCTATCTGGGGCCATATACCTATATCGCATTGTGGATCATAATGATCCCTATCTGGTATTATGCGGGAAATAAGCTTGGCAGAGAGCTGAAGTCAAGGCAAGTTCCCCTGCTGGCGCTGGCTGCCGCATTTTCCTTTGTAATCATGATGTTCAATGTTCCAATACCAGGAGGAAGCACTGGTCACGCCGTGGGTGCAGCGATAATCGGCATCGTTCTCGGTCCCTGGGCGGGAGTTATTGCCATATCTGTAGCCCTCGTTCTCCAGGCGCTCATGTTCGGTGACGGTGGAATTACTGCAATTGCCGCGAACTGCTTCAACATGGCTGTAATCATGCCCTTTAGCGGTTACTATATCTACAAATTCATTAGCGGCAGTGCTCCTCTCGCCTCATCTCGGCGGATAATCGCATCGGCCGTCGCCGGTTATGTCTCCCTGGCCTTGGCTGCGACCTCTACTGGCATCATGTTCGGGATCCAGCCCCTGCTTCACAAGAGCGCTGAAGGAGTCCCACTTTACATGCCCTACGGTCTTAATGTCACCGTTCCGGCGATGCTATTGGAGCACATATTTGGCTTTTCCATTCTGGAGGCAGTGATTACGGCGCTGATCTTCGTTTATATCCAGAAGACGGATTCATCTCTGTTATATGGGGAGAAGGAAACGGCTCTTGAACGCAAGAGAAAGAAAGGGACGACTGCTTGAGGGATGATTATGGATAAGACTGTAAAGAAACTGGCCATAGGCCTCTTGGTCCTGGTGATTCTATGTCCACTTGGTCTCCTGGCTGTTGGCGAGACATTTGGGGAATGGTCGAATGAGGAGATGCAGGAAAAACTGGGATTTGTGCCGCCTGGCCTCGAAAGCCTCTCTAGTCTATGGAGTGCACCCCTGCCTGATTATGCTCTTCCCGGCAGCGGCGATACCATGACGATGGCCGCAGCTGCGTACATCCTATCAGCAGTCATTGGCGTGGCCCTGTGTGGCGGCTTCCTGTACCTCATAGGAAAGAAGCTCGCTAGGGACTAGCACCACCTTTTTATTTGTTCGCTTTTTTCCAGTTATTAGATAGACTAACTTAATACGAATCATAGGAGAACGATGATACCGAACTGGATGAACCAGGCTGATGTCCAACCATGCCATTGCTCAACTGTGAGTCATGGCAAGAAGGGCTTCGTGGGAAAGACCATCGATGGAATTTTAGGTTTCCTCGATGAGGCCTTCCTCTCTGAGACCTTTTCGAGGAGACCTGGGCTTTTGCAGAGCCTTGATCCTAGAGCCAAACTGGTATCCATACTGGCTTTGATCTTCGCGACCAGCCTGATCGGCGACCTGAGGGTTTTGGTTTTCATCTATGCACTGACTCTTTTGTTGTCTTATCAGAGCAAGATCAACATTGGATTTTTTGTCAAAAGAGTCTGGCTCTTCATCCCCATTTTTGCCGGAATAATTGCCCTGCCCATGATCTTCAATATCTTCCTGCCCGGCGATCCACTCTACATCGTGGCCTACCTGGGTGCAGGAGCTCACCTTGGACCATTCTCCTTGCCCGATAGCATATTCATCACCAGGCAGGGCACAATGGCTGCGATCATCTTTACAGTGCGCGTGGCCGCTTGTGTCTCTGCGGTGGTGTTGCTCTTTCTTACCACACCGCAGCAGATCCTTTTCAAGTCCCTGCGCACCGTAGGCGTCCCCAAGATCTATGTGCTTACATTGCAGATGGCCTACAGGTACATCTTCTTGCTCATGGACATGGTGCGGGAGATGTATGTTGCCAAGAAGGCCCGAACCATTCGATCCAGAGGAATAATGGATGACCAGAAGTGGGTCGGAGGACGCATCGGCTATACCCTCGTCAGGTCTCTATCCATGAGCGAGAAGGTTCATATGGCCATGATGTCCAGAGGCTTTAGCGGCGAGGTTCATATCATGCAGGAATTCAAGATGACCAATCGAGATTATCTGTACGGGGCTCTTGCCATATCCATAAGCCTGGTGCTGGTGATGATCTCTCAAAATATCATCAGGGTATAAAAATGATAGCTACAATGGAAACGTTATTTGATTTGAAGAACGTATCATACTCCTATGTGGGAAAGATCGATGCCCTCAAGGATGTAACTCTGAAGATCAACCGTGGAGAGCAGGTCTCCATCATTGGCTCCAATGGATGCGGAAAATCTACGCTTCTGGCTATACTGGATGGTCTTGTGTATCCCACTTCCGGCCAGTTCTATGCCTTTGGTAATCTGGTAAATGAAGATGCCTTCGATGCCATTGCAGACAATGAATTTCGCACCTATTTTCGCACAAAGGTAGGATTCGTATTTCAAAACTCAGATGTTCAGCTATTCTGTCCAACAGTCTATGAGGAGATTGCTTTTGGCCCATTGCAGCTCAACCTCTCGGCTGAGGAGGTTCGGTCCAGGGTAGAGGATGTCCTGGAGATGATGCAGATCGCCAAGCTGCGGGATCGATCGCCTCACACTCTCTCTGGCGGAGAAAAGAAAAAGGTTTGCATTGCCACGGTGCTGGTTAATAATCCCGATGTGCTCTTGTTGGATGAGCCATCCGCGGGCCTGGATCCAAGAACTCAGCTATGGCTGGTTGACCTTCTGGTGGAATTGGGTCGTGCAGGCAAGACGGTGATAACTGCAACCCATGATCTGGAGATCATCGATCAAATCAGCAAGAGGGCGATCATCATGGGCGAAGATCACCAAGTGAAGATGGATCATGATTCAAAGAGCGTTCTCTCCAACTATGAGCTGCTGCTTTCTGCCAATCTGGTGCATGAGCATACCCATTTGCATGGGAAGATGGTGCATGAGCATCTTCATTTTCATGGAAAAGCGCATGAGCACCATTTCGATAAGGATAAAAATTAGCTGAGCTGCAAAAAAAAAATTCAGGAAAAAATACAAGTCTGGGAGATGCAGACGGATAAAACGTCTCGCATCTATTTTGCAGAAGTTAGCTCGTGAAATAGATCTGCATTTCTCCCAGATAATTATCCTTTCTATCTACGATTGAGACCAGCTCTCCATTTTCAACTCCCGGATCGGATTCGATGACCTGTCGTGAGAAGAGGCGTCCTCCCCTGGCAACGAATGGGACTGCAGCATCTTTAATCACTACTCTCCTCAAAGAGGATCTTTGGGACATTTCGTTCGCTGACATGAATACTCACCCTGTTTGGAGATGTGCTCCAATAAAAAATATAGTCTTAAAAAGTAATAAATCTTTTGGTTAGATTCATAATTCGACCTGGTCAGATCAATGGTTGCGTGATCTATAACCAAAATAAGGTTATGTTAATCTACATGATAAATGCCAATAATATCATGGATTAATCTCGCATAATTGCAGATCTTTTCTCAAACAATAAGCAACAATAGGCGTTTTATAAATATCTAAATAATTACAAAATACACATTATTTATTGCCAGTAATTTTTTAAAAACCGACGAACAACCAAAAGCTTTTTGGATAAGCATTCCCGTATTTTGTATCGTAATGAGTGAAGCGCAGATCGAGATTGGGAATGCAGCAGAATGCGGTGCAGTCCCATCTTTGCGCTTTGCAGTCATGCTTGCTGCCGGAATTATCATCGCCTATTTAGCTGCGACGATTTTTATAATCGACAATGATGCGCGCATGATCATTACGGATATAATTTCAATAGCAGGCAGCGTGCTCGCGGCAGCGAGCATGTATCTTGTAGCGCGACATTCCAAAGGAAGATCCAAGAGGGCATGGAAGATCTTAGCTTTAGCCCTCATGATCAATGCATTTGGAGAGCTCGCCTGGGCGGTCATCGAGGTCATCTTCCATGAAGATCCGTTTCCTTCCATCGCCGACATAGGCTACCTGGCTTTTTATCCACTCTTTGCTGCAGGCATCCTCCTTATGCCGGAGACGCCTCTCTCTAATCGAGAAAAGAGCAAGATCCTTCTCGATGTCGCAATTGTTGCAGTATCTGCAATACTTTTGTTCTGGGTATTTCTCATAGCACCCATTGTGGTTTCTGCAAAGGCAGTTACTCTGGAATTGGCGGTTTCGGTAGCTTATCCTGTCATGGACCTGATTCTATTCCTCGCTCTGGTGGAGCTGCTCTTCAGGAAGCTCGATTCAATGATGCGCTCTCCCGCCTTCATTCTCGCTCTCGGCATGATCGTCTTCGTGATCAGCGATGCCATATTCACCATTCAAACCGAGAGGGGAACCTTCGTCTCAGGAAGCCTCTTTGATGTGGGGTGGCTTATCACTTATATGCTCATAGGCATCGCAGGAGTAATTCAGGTCAATTCGAAGCCTATTGATCCGCCAAAGCCCTCACCTTCCATAGCCTTTGAGCAAGAGAAATGGATTCATTTCCTGCCGTATCTTGGAATTGGTGGGGCATTCTTCCTCCTCATCTGGAGCTATAAATACTCGCATTTAATCAATTACTCCACAGTGGCTGCATCGGTCGGACTGATTATCGTGCTCATGTTCATACGCCAAAAGATGACCTTCGATGAGAGAAATCAACTGCTCAAGACGACTCTCTTGGAGATCGAGGAGCGCAAGCAAGCAGAGTGTGCCCTTTTGGAGTCTGAAGGTCGGCTGGCAGATATTATAAATTTTCTTCCCGATGCCACCTTTGTCATCGACAAAGATAGCAGAGTGATTGCCTGGAACCGCGCCATTGAGAAGATGACCGACGTCAAGGCTGAAAAGATGCTTGGCAAAGGCGACTATGAATACGCGCTGCCCTTCTATGGTGAGAAGAGACCTATACTCATAGACGCGACCGTCGGCACCAACCAGGATCTCGATCGAATATATGATAATGTGAAAAGGCAAGCTGACGGCTCCTTAGTGGCGGAAGCATATATTGCTCGGCTCAGGGATAGGATGGCATATCTGCTATGCAGTGCCTCTGCTCTTTACGATTCGGAAGGAAGATACTGGGGAGCAATTGAATCCATTCGCGATATAACTGATCGAAGGCATGTCGAGATGGAGCTGCAGAGGTCCAAGGAGGAAGCGGAATTGGCCACACGCGCCAAATCTGAGTTCCTGGCCAATATGAGCCATGAGATTCGTACTCCCATGAATGCAGTCATTGGATTGACGGGTCTGCTTTTAGACGAGAATCTGACTGAGAAGCAGAGAGAGTACGTCGAGATAATTCGCAACAGTGGAGATACTCTTCTATCCATAATAAATAACATCCTTGATCTCACAAAGATAGAGGCCAATATGATTGAGTTGGAGTGCCAGCCGATCGAGATGCAAAGCTGCATCGAGGCATGTATAGATATCGTGTCGTCATCAGCAGTTGAGAAGGGGCTGAAGATGACATATGCCATACAGGAAGACACCCCAGAGACGATTTTGGCAGATCCTACAAGGCTCAATCAGATCCTGATTAACTTGCTGCATAACGCCGTGAAGTTCACCAGGAAGGGGGAGGTCTCAGTCTCTGTATCCGGCACAAAGCTAGATGATGATTACTATGAACTGCATTTCACCGTGAACGATACTGGAATAGGCATCTCAAAAGAGAAGGTTGGGCTGCTCTTTCAGTCCTTTAGCCAGGTCGATGCCTCGATTGCCCGCAGGTATGGTGGCACAGGTCTCGGTCTGTCGATATGCAAGAAGCTGGTGGAGATGATGGGTGGACGGATCTGGGTTGAAAGCAAGGTGGATAAAGGCTCAGCATTTCATTTTGTGATTCCGGCTAAATCGATCGTCTCCCAGCCTGACGATATCTCCAGCATGAGATCTCTGCCTGGAGGAAATGGGCATGGTCATCTTGACCAGAACCTGTCCATTCTGCTGGCCGAAGACAACACCATAAACCAGATAGTGACCAAGAGGATGCTCAACAAACTCGGCTGTCGGGCGGATGTGGCAGCAAATGGCATAGAGGCCATCCAGGCTCTTGAGAGGCAGCATTACGATGTGGTCTTCATGGATGTGCAGATGCCGGAGATGGACGGCCTTGAGGCCACCAGGGCAATCCGGCAGAGATGGAAGAGCGGCCCCAAGATCATAGCCATGACCGCATCTGCCCTGAAGGGCGACAAAGAGATGTGTCTGGCAGCGGGAATGGATGGCTACATAAGCAAGCCCACCAGGATGGAAGCTCTGAGAGCTGCCCTAATGGCCTGCAGCAAGGAGAGATGATAGCCGGATGCAGATCACCAATCATGTTCATTGTTTGAAGATGCCTTTTCAGATAACAAGCCCGGATGGTCAAAAGATCAATAGATTTGTCTATATCTATCTGATTTATGGAGATGAGATCTGTCTGATCGACAGCGGTGTAGCTCATTGCCAGCAGATCATAATTGACTATCTGCAGGCAACTGGTCGAAAGCCAGAAGACATCACCCGGCTCATCCTCACTCATGCTCACCCTGATCACATTGGGTCAGCCGCAGCGATTAAAAGCATGACTGGATGCATAGTCCATGCTCATGCATTTGAGAGAGCCTGGATTGAAGACATCAACCTGCAGGCTAGAGAGAGGCCCGTTCCAGGGTTCTTCGATTTGGTCGGCGGGTCGGTGATTGTCGATAAAACGCTACAAGAGGGTGACGTCCTGCATCTGGGGAGCGATCTGACGCTTCAAGTCCTTCACACGCCCGGGCACTCGCCAGGCTCCATATCGCTCTTGCTTGTCGAGGACGGAGCACTCATGACTTCCGATGCCGTCCCCATTCCGAACGATATGCCAATTTACCAGGATATCTTCGCATCAATAAAGTCTATCGAGAGGCTGGAGGCTCTGCCGGACATCAAGGTCCTCCTCCCTGCGTGGGACGAGCCGCGCAGGGAGGACGATGCTCGCCGTGTGCTTTCTGAGGGACGTAGGTACCTGGAGCACATCCATGAGACTGTCCTCGAGGTTGCCGGAGAAGGACTGCAGCCGGAGGGGCGAGATGCACGACTGGACCCGCCGCAGGAGATGGGCCGCATGGATCTATGCCGCAAAGTCCTGGTTCGATTGGGTCTGTCCCCGGCCATGGCCAATCCACTGGTCGCAGCATCTTTTCAGTCCAGTTTGATGGCATTAAAGATGCAATATAAATCGGACCGACGACTTGAGGATGAAGAGAAGATCGTCTGGCTGAAGGACCGCGATTTTCTGGCAAAGATGGGATACGTTTTAGAGAACTGGAACCTCTTTCCGATTCGCACCGGACCGGTAAGGGCTCCGGCTGGAGAGATTCTGATAGGATATGCCGTCTTGAAAAAGACTGTGACCAAGGCAGAAGATGGCGGCTTATGCCGGAGGATCTTTACCCGAAAGGCAGAAACAATGCAAATGGATTCTCTTTCTCATGGCTTGCCGGCTGAGGCCGTCGATCCGCAACAGGTCGTGGCTGGACGGCCCGGCAGACGCATTCAACCGCAAAGATAAAGACCCGTCGCCGCGTTATGAAGAAGAAGGGATGATTCGGGGGGAGATGAGATGCCAATCAGGCTACGCATAGCCACATTTAACCTAATGAACTTGGATGACAGGAGCGACCGGTTGCCAAGCTTGGAGGAGCGCATACCTATTTTGCGGCCCCAACTGGTTCGTCTTGATGCAGATATCCTGTGCCTTCAGGAGATCTGCGGCCAGAGGGCGCGAGGCAGAAAGGTCCGACTGGATGCGATGAACCAGCTCCTGAAATGCACGCCTTACGAGGGATACAAGAGAGTCATTACCATCGATCCAGACACGAACGAGCCCTTCGACCATCACAATCTTGTTATCCTCAGCCGATACGAAATCCTCAATCACGATCAGTATCTGCACGAGTATGCTCCAGCACCGCGATACAAGAAGGTCACTGCTCTTCCTGAGGAGGCGGAGGCGAGGGAGATCTCCTGGGAGAGGCCTATTTTGATTGCCAGGGTGAAGCTGCCCAACAACATGATAGTGGACGTGATCAACCTTCACCTCAAGAGCCGTCGGCCCACCAATATCCAAGGTCACAAGCTCACCGATAGGGCCTGGAGGACGGCTTCGGGCTGGGCAGAGGGAGTTTTCATCTCATCCATGAAACGCATCGGCCAGGCTCTGGAGACGAGAATCCTCGTCGACCATCTCTTCGATTCAGACCCCTGTGCCCTCATAGCCGTCTGCGGGGACTTCAATGAGGAGTTTGATGAGGTATCAATCGAGGCCATCCGGGGTGACGTCGAGAACACTGGCAACATAGATCTGGCCATGCGGGTTCTCGTCCCAACTGAGAGAAACATCCCTGAACCGGCCCGCTACTCGCTTTTGCACAATGGACGAGGAAAAATGCTCGATCACATCTTGGTCTCCAGGACGATGCTCGCCTACTTCAAGGGCTCCGAGGTGCATAACGAACTGTTGCATGACGAGTCCATAGTCTTCGCTACCAAGATCTTCTATCCTGAGTCGGACCATGCTCCTGTGATCGCCCACTTCGAGCTGCCGGATACCAAGATCAAGTGGCCGACTGAGGCAGAGAACGGTGGGGGATACGAGTGCATCAAGAGTGGGAAAGGCGGGTGCAGGTAGAAGAGAAAATGAGGTTCATGGCAAGTCTGCCCAAAGCCAACTGGCAGACTCGGTCACTGGAAGAGATTCATAGGGCACCCACATTCATGGAATTATTATTATTATAATCATTATCAGCTCAAGAGCCTCATTTTTGCATCTACATCCGAGATATTTTAATATGTATAGCCATCTACATTGCAGTCTTTCCTTTTGCTGTCGGAAGATCAGGTGGATCATGCGTTGGTCCTATTTTGCAGCTCATGTAGTGGATCTAAGGCAACCAAGTCTGGAAATACACTCTGGATTTTAATTGTCCACAATATACTGATGAAATGCTATATATACTAATACTGTGTAATTAATGTTCATGTATAATCCTTGGGGATAATACTCTGGACTCAAGAAACATGCCAATCGAGAGCAAAAGCAAAGTGAAGAGAAAGAACCATTCTCGCTTTGGTTTTGCTGGAATAATGCTGGCTAGCTGGATATTATTTACATTATTAATGTTAAACAGCAGTGCTGCCAGCTCGAGCGACTCTTCTGAGAATAACAGCAACGTATTCGCGATATCGGATATCGAGACTCTCAACGCAAGCATTACTGCCCAAGTCGGTACTCCGGAATACGCCCGCCAAAGGATGATTGCCAATTGGAAAGAGCCCTTCCTGAGAAAAGCTGCAGCAGAACGTTTCAAAGAGCTGGCCGGCAAATCCGCGGCTGAAGGAGGGTTCAAAGCAGTTGACGCAGCTGATCCTGGCGGCGTACCTCACTATTTCGGACCGTATCCTAACTACGCCAACAGCCCGATGCCCAAAGGCCCCATAACCAGCCTTACTCTCACGAGCGGAGGCAGTGGGTATTCAGGGACTCTCACTGCAACAATCACGGATACGTATGGCACTGGCTCAGGAGCCACTGCGATAGCAACGCAAACTGGTGGTGTCGTTGATAGCATCACCCTTATCGATCCTGGTACCGGATATACTGCTCCTGTCGTCACTATTGCTGGTACAACGGGCTCTGGAGCCACTGCTACTGCATCGATAGGTGAGACTCCTGGTTCATTGGTTGGCGGCATCAAGAAGTTCGTCGACCCACTTCCGGACATACCAGTTGCAGTTGCAGATCAGACCACATATTCAGCTGGAGGCGCGGGTTATACCTCGACTCCTACAGTGAGCATCACTGATGGAACAGGAACTGGTGCTTCTGCTACGGCAACTGTCGTAGGTGGGAAAGTCACTAAAGTCGATGTTATCAACGACGGATCCGGTTATTCGTCGAGGCCAGTCATCACATTCCTGGGTGGCGGGACTACAACCAACCTAGCCATAGGAACGGCGACGGTTGTTGATGGCGTCATCATAGCAATAGATCTCGTAGGATGCGATTATTACGAGATCGAGCCGGGTGAGTACACAGCTCAGATGATGAATTCCGGTCAGCCTGCAACCAAATTACTGGGCTACAGGCAGGTGAATATGAATGATCCGCCTCAAAATGCTAACGTATTCTCATATCTAGGACCTCTCATCGTCGCAAACCGCGACCGCCCTGTGCGCATCAAGTTCATCAATAGTCTTTCTACGGGAAGCAACGGCGACCTCTTCTTGCCTGTCGATACCACTGTCATGGGATCTGGAGAGGGGCCCAACATGGCTATGGCCGAGTCAGCGACTCTAGTTGCGGGAGGGCCAACAATCATGATCACCACCATGGATCCTCACAACTTCCAGGCCGGGCAGAAGGTAAAACTTCGTGGCTTCGCACCTGAAGCTTACAACGGAGATTTCGTAGTTCTCGCTTCAGGTTTGACAACAACGACCTTGAGCGTCACTCTCAAGAGCAATCCGGGCGTTGATGCCACAACTGTTGGACACGTCCATGAAATGTACACAGAGAACCGTGCCTCTTTGCACCTTCATGGCGGCAACGTCGCATGGATAAGCGACGGCACACCTCACCAGTGGACAACACCTGCTGGAGAAAATACGCACTATCCCAAGGGAGTGAGCACGCAGAACGTTCCAGATATGCCTGATCCGGGAGATGGGTCGATGACCTTCTTCTACAGCAACCAGCAAAGTGCCAGGCTGATGTTCTACCATGACCATTCCTACGGCATCACTCGTCTTAACGTCTACGCTGGTGAAGCAGCAGGCTATCTGGTGACAGATCAGGTTGAGAAAGATATGATCGAGGGGACCAATGTCGTCGGAATCAACGTCAATCCACCTAAAAGTGTGCTGCCCGACATAGGAATTCCTCTGATCATCCAAGACAGAACTTTTGTAGATGCGGATACAATCAATGCGCAGGACCCCACATGGAATTGGGGAACAACGCCTGGAACAGCGAATACCGGCGACCTCTGGTATCCGCACGTCTATATGCCTAACCAGAACCCGAAGGACATCTCCGGCATGAACGCTTTTGGCCGGTGGCACTACGGTCCGTGGTTCTGGCCTCCCACGCAGGACATCGCTTTCCCACCGATACCGAATGTCTACCACGATCCCTGGGACTACGAAGAAATGCCCGCGACACCCAATCCATCCATGGCCATGGAGGCATTCATGGACACACCAGTCGTCAACGGCAAAGCCTACCCATACCTGGAGGTGGATCCTAAGGCATACCGGTTCCGCATCTTGAATGCCGCAGATGATCGTTTCGTCAACCTGCAGCTTTACGTGGCAGACCCAACGGTCATTACAGATGATGGCAGGATCAATACCGAGGTCAAGATGGTGCCCGCTGTCGCAACAGCAGGTTTCCCTGAACAATGGCCAGCAGACGGAAGAGAGGGAGGTGTTCCTGATCCAGCTACCAGAGGCCCGTCGTTTATCCAGATAGGCACTGAAGGCGGCTTCCTGCCGGCTCCGGTAGTGCTACCCAATGTTCCTGTTGGATGGAACTTCGATCAAACGAACTTCGATTTCGGAAACGTAAACCAGGGCACGCTCATACTGGGCACTGCAGAGAGAGCGGATGTTTTGGTTGATTTCAGCAATTATGCAGGAAAGACCCTTATCCTGTACAACGATGCACCTGCGCCTTTTCCGGCGATCGATCCGCGCTATGACTACTACACAGGCAATCCTGACCAGACGGATACAGGCGGAACACCAACTACTCAGGCAGGCTACGGCCCCAACACTCGAACTATCATGCAGATACGGGTAAGGGACGTCGCTCCAGCCGCTCCTTACGACCTGGCAACGCTTAACGCTGTATTTGCCAAGGGACCGTATCCAAGCAAGAAAGGAGTCTTTGAAGTATCTCAGGATGAGGTCATTGTCCCACAGGCTGAATACGCTTCCGCCTACAATAGGGGTGACCTACCAATAGATCCATACATCAGAATCTTCGAGGGCAAGAAGACCTTTACGACCCTTTCGGGCGATATCAGTGACGCTGGACCTGGAGCCGAAGGCCATCCAGGATGAAATGGGCGAGACCTACGACACTCAGTACGGACGGATGAGTGCTATGCTGGGGCTCCAGTTACCAGTTGTTGCCGGAGTGCAGCAATTTACAATGTACACATACCCGTCACCACCAGTGGAGATTGTCAAAGACACAATATACGGAACTCCCATTGGTGCGGCAAAAGATGGAACCCAGATATGGAAGATCACTCACAACGGCGTGGACACGCATACCATCCACGTTCACTTGTACAATGCGCAGCTGATCAACCGGGTTGCCTGGGACAATGCAATCAGAGTGCCCGACGCCAATGAGCTGGGATGGAAGGAAACATTCAGGGTGAATCCGCTTCAGGATACCTTCATCGCATTGAGGCCAGTGACTCCCACTGCCCCCTTCGAGGTTCCAAACAGCGAGCGTCTGATCGATCCGACGATGCCGGACGGTCATCCGTTGATGACACCGCCAGGCGGATTTAAGGACCCGAACGGCAATCCAGTTACCATTCTCAACCACATAGTCAATTATGGCTGGGAGTACGTCTGGCACTGCCACCTGCTGGCCCATGAGGAGATGGACATGATGCACAGTCAAGCAGTTGCAGTTGCACCAAGAGCGCCATCCGACCTAACCGCAAAGCCGGGCGGTTCAGTGATCTTGAAATGGACAGACAACTCCAACACCGAAACCGGTTTCATCATCGAGAGAGCATTGGATCAGAATTTTGCAGCTGGCCTGAAGACCTTCACAGTTGGAGCTAATGTGGTGACTTATCACGATACTACGGCTCTATCTGGACCCAAGTACTACTACAGGGTTACGGCGACAAATACTGTTGGCGATGCCTCTACTGCAGGTTTTCCCACCAAGACCGCCAGCTCAGCACCATCCAATGTGGCAACTGCGATAAGCTGGGGATCTGGCCGTACAGCTCCGGGAGCTACGAACTGGAAGGTCTATACCAGTAACGCCATTTACGTAGATGTTGACACCAGTGCAGCAGGATTTACTGCGACACCGCTGTATTTCGCTTCGTTGGGCGGAATATCCAATCAGTTTGATGCCCAGGGAATAAATGCAATCTACTCAGCAACTCCCACAGGTTTCAGGATTTACCTGAAGAGCCAGAGTGGCGTAGCATTGACACCGGCATATGCCAACAGCAGAGGATGGCATGTACAGTGGTTGGGCGTGCCCAAGACTGACACCAACGCGGGCGATACACCGGCTGGGACCACTAACTGGAAGGCCTATACCAGCAGCACCATTTACCTGGATGTCGATACAAGTGCAGCAGGATTTGCCGCTACCCCGCTCTATTTCACATCACTGGGTGGAATAACCAACCAGTTTGATGCCCTGGGAGTAACTGCAATCTACTCACCAACAGCCACAGGCTTCAGAATTTACCTAAAGAGGCCAAGTGGCGCTGCATTAACACCGGCATATGCCAACAGCAAAGGATGGCATGTACAGTGGCTGGGTGTGCCCAAGACTGACACCAACGCTGGCAATACACCAAGAGCATCCACTAACTGGAAGGCCTATACCGGCAGCTCCATTTACGTAGATGTGGACACCAGTGCAGCCGGATTTGCATCGGCTCCGCTCTATTTCACCTCAATTGGCGGCGATACAAACCAATGGAGTGCGCAGGGCGTCAGTGCGATTTACTCTGCAACATCGACAGGCTTCCGGGTCTACCTGAAGAGCAACAGCGCTGGTCTGGCCTTGACGCCAGAATATGCCAACAGCAGATCCTGGTATGTCCAGTGGCTGGGGGTGATCTAGAGACCACTTTTTTTTTTTGGAATTATCATCTTTATAGCAAACACTATAGGACGATCTCTCATGTCCCCATCCTCAGAATATCCGTTTCGCTCTTTCAGCTCCTTCTGATCATCGTACCCACGCCCTCGTCAGTTAGCAGCTCCAGGAGGATGGCGTGATGCTTTCTGCCATCGATGATGTGAGCCTTCTCGACGCCGTCCCTGACCACGCGCACACAGGCCTCGACCTTCGGAATCATCCCACCCTTGATGATACCCTCGGCCACCAGCCTGTCGAAGTCTGATGCCGGAAACTCTGAGATTACGCTCTTCGGGTCGTCAGGCTTCATGCGCACCCCTTCCACATCGGTGATGGAGAAGAGCTTCTTGGCCCGCATGGCCACTGCTACTGCTCCGGCAACAGTGTCGGCATTGACGTTGAGGTTATTGCCCTGGTCGTCGGCTGCTATTGGCGAGATAACAGGGATGTAGCCCTTTCCTGCCATGATCATCAGTATCTCCGGGTCTACCCTGGCCACATCTCCCACAAATCCGAGGTCCACTGGCTCCATTCCCTGAACTTTGAGAAGCGGCTTCTTCTTCGCCATTAAGAACATGCCGTCCTGGCCGGAGAGGCCAATGCCCTTGCCTCCGTACTTGCCGATGAGGTTCACGAGCTCTGCATTGATGTTGCCGAGAAGGACCATCCGCGCAATCCCTAAAGTCTCCTTGTCTGTGACACGCAGGCCTCCAACGAACTCGGCCTTCTTGCCGAACTTCTCCATAGCCTGGGAGATCTCCGGGCCGCCGCCATGGACGATGATGGGGTGAATACCTATGTAGCGCAGGAGCACCACATCCTGAATGAAGTCCTCGAGCACTGTGCGATCAGACATGATCGAGCCGCCGATCTTGAAGACCATGATTGAATCATAGAACTCACGAATGTAAGGCAGAGCCTCAATGAGAATCTGTTCTCTTTTCATTCTTCTTCCTCTTTTGAGGTGGTCATTTGCATTCAGGTTATTATCTGTTTTGTCCGATCTGAAAAAAGACCACAAACCCGATATACATCCTTGTTGCTATCAACATTTCGAAAGGCGAATGAAAATGCTTATAGGAATTGATGTGGGTGGCACCACCACCGATGCCGTTGTCGTGGACGGCAACGCTGTGGTAAAGACCGCTTATGTTCCGACAGACCACGATAACCTGTTGAATTGTATGCTCATGGCAATGGATGAGCTGGTGCGGGGCATAGATACGAAGAAGATCGAGAGAGTGGTCCTCTCCACCACTCTAATCACGAATATGATTGCAGAAGGCAAGACAGATCCCGTGGCATTGGTTCTCATTCCCGGGCCGGGAACCAATCCCAAGGACTATGCTTTAGGCGAGAGCATCGTCCTTGACGGTGCCATCGACTTCCGGGGAAAAGAGATCGATGTGCTCCGTGAGCCTCAGATCAAGGAGGCCGCCTCTAAAATTAAAGCACAGGGCAAGAGTCGAGTGGCAGTGGTTGGCAAGTTCTGCCAGAGGAACCATTCACACGAGCTGAAGGCTGGAGAGATTCTGGCCTCGGCTCTGCCAGGCTCCAGGATCGAGCTTGGCCATAGGGTCTCAGGCCAGCTCAACTTCCCAAGGAGGGCGGCGACCACCCTCCTCACTGCCGCCACCAAGGACCGCTACGCCCAATTTGCCGGGGACGTGGCAAGAGCCCTCAAGGAGCGCAGGATCTCGGCACCGGTTTACATTTTGAAGGCTGACGGAGGCACTCTGCCTCTGGACAAATCGGTGGAGATGCCTGTGGAGACCATCTTCTCCGGGCCTGCCGCCAGCATCATGGGTGTGATGGCCTTGACAGAGCCAAGCCAGACCTCCGTGGTTGTCGATATCGGCGGAACTACTACCGACCTGGCCCTCATTCTCTCAGGCAAGCCTCTTCTCTCAGCCAAGGGCGCTAGAGTTGGATCTCTGCTCACCCACGTCCGAGCCTTTGCAGTCAAGTCTGTAGCCATCGGCGGAGACAGCGCCGTTACAGTCAACGGCGGAAGCCTGGCTGTTGGCCCGCACAGAGACGGCTCGCCCCTATGTATGGGCGGCAGAGGCCCGACGCCTACTGACGCCCTGCGGGTACTCGGCATGTCGAAGATCGGCGACGCAGTCCTGGCCGAGAGGGCCATGCAGACGGTCGCAGAAAAGCTGGGATGCAACTCTAAGCAGGCTGCCCAGAAGGTAGTAGATGCAGTAGTTGACAAGATCGTCCTTGAGGTCAATGAGATGTTCCGGGAATGGGAGCAAGAGCCTGCCTATCGCATCTGGGAGATCATGAGCAAAGAGGCGATATCCGCCCAGAATGTAGTAGGCGTAGGCGGAGGCGCTCCACCCCTCGTGCCTCTGGTTGCCGCTCGTCTGGGTGCCGCAGCCATTGTGCCCAAGTATGCGCCGGTTGCAAACGCCATCGGAGCTGCCGTTGCCCGTCCGACTCTCACATTGAACCTGCACATTGACACTGAGAAAGGAGAATACAACGTGGCGGAAGAGGGCATTTCCGGCAGGGTAACGGACAGAAAGATGACGCCCGATGACGCAGAAAAAATGGCCAGACGGCTATTGGCAGAACGAGCGGCGCGTCTGGGCATAAGCGAGTACGCGAGTGAAGCTGAGGTTACTTACAGCGAGGTCTTCAATATGATTCGAGGCTGGTCAACTGCAGGAAGGCTTCTTGACGTTCGAATGGAAATTCCTGCAGGCCTTCTCGCCTCCTGGGGGAGGTGCTGAAGATGTCATCCAAGAACAAGAGCGGTAAGACTGGGCTCATATTCTTCCCAGCCTTCGACTGGGCCATCTCACCTACACACCCGGAGCGAGAGGAGCGACTGCTCTACACCCGTGACCAGATCTTCGAGGAGGGACTGATGGACCTGCCCTCGATCGAGGAGTACAAACCCCGTCTGGCCGAGAAGAAGGATATAGCTCGGGCACATTTCTGCGTTCCAGATGTGGAAAGCCAGGTGACCGAGGCGCACCTCATAGCCGCAGGAAGCACGCTTACCCTGGCCGATGCCCTTGAGAAGGGCGAGATCAGAAACGGCTTTGCACTGGTCCGGCCTCCGGGCCACCACAGCATGCGAGTGGTTCACGGCAACCGGGGTTTCTGCAACATCAACAACATGGCCATCATGGTCGAGTACCTGAGGACCAAATATGGACACAAGAAGATCGCAGTCATCGATACCGACGTGCACCACGGAGACGGAACCCAAGAGATATTCTGGCATGACCCGGATGTGCTCTGCATATCCTTCCACCAGGACGGCCATACTCTTTATCCCGGCTCAGGGTTTGTCAACGAGATGGGCGGACCGCAGGCGCTAGCGAGAACTCTCAACATTCCTCTTCCGCCCGGCACGACCGACGAGGGAATTCACTATGTCCTTGACAACCTCATCATGCCGGTGCTCGATGAGTTCAAGCCTGACCTGATTTTGAACTCAGCCGGCCAGGACAACCACTACACCGATCCTCTGGCCAACATGCGTGTCTCTGCTAACGGCTATGCCAGGCTCAATGAGAAGCTCGCCCCGGACCTGTGCGTTTTAGAGGGAGGATACGCTGTTGAGACGGCTCTGCCTTATGTGAACACGGGCATCATCCAGGCAATGGCTGGACTGGATTATTCTCATGTCAGGGAGCCGGACTTTGTGCCAGGTCGCTTCGTTCAGTCTGAGGAGATGAAGCGAGAGATAGCGCATACAGTCACCCAGGTCCAGAAGATCTGGGAGCAAAGAGACGAACTTGTAGAAGAGGCGCTGGAAGGGTTAGGAGACTTTTATCGGAGAAAGAGGCGCATTTTCTACGATACCGATATGATCAATGAGAATCAGGAGGAGGTAGTCAGGCTCTGTCCCGATTGCGCCGGATACATGACCATCAATACCTCCGCCCAGAGGGGCTACGGAATTCTGAACAGCGCCTTTTGCGTGACGATTCCTCGTGGCGCTTGCTCCTCATGTCGGGATGACGCCAAAGAAGAGTACGCAGAGCATCTGGACGACCGAAGGATCGGTTATGTCCTGATGCAGGACAAGGATAAAGACAAGTTCAAGTTCTACAACAACATGACCCGGACTGAGAAGGGTTACTGAAGTCGCGCTGAAGCCGAAAGCAGTTCTTGCTTTTGGCCTCATGCGAGTTCTTGTCTTTTTCTCCAAATGATATCCATTGCTTTGAAGAAAATCTTTTGATTAATTAGCCAATATTTGTTAAATTTGGTAAAATTTCCACTCTTTTCGATATAACCAGGATCACCTATATATCTAAGGAACTGCCATAATTTTTGATGAAGCATACGAAGTGAATTGCGCTGGAGATGAGAGACAAGATGGTATGCCTTGAAAAAGAAACTACCGAAGGGCTAGCTGGTGCGATTGATAGAATTCTTGACAAGGGATTGGTGATAAATGCCGATATCACCGTGTCTGTTGCCGGAGTCGAGCTGCTGGGCATCAAGGTTAGGGCAGCTCTCGCCTCGTTTGAAACAGCTGCAAAGTATGGACTGGAGTTCCCATCTGGGACCAATTGCCAAACTGCAGCCTGGAAGGAGACACAGACTGCAAAAGAAGAATGCCCACAGTGCGGCAAAAAGGTGCCAGTTGAAGAATTGATGCACGAATGCTGCCCATGGTGCGGATGGACCAGCGCGTTGTCCAGGAAACTGGAAAAGTCTGAAAAGCTTCCTGTATTTTTAAATCCAGATTATGGAACCTAAAAGAAACACAAATGCCGGGCTGGTAGACCTCCTGGATAGGGTACTAGATAAAGGACTTGTGTTAACTGCAGATGTTCTCATCTCTGTTGCCGGAGTCCCGCTCCTGGGATTGAATCTGAAGGCTGCACTCGCCGGAATGGATACGATGCTCAAGTACGGCATTTGGGAGGATTGGGATATAGCCCAGAGAGCCTGGGCAACGGAAGAGCGCAGAAAAAGGCTGCTTGACTTGCCTCCGATGCAAGAAGGCGAAGAGATTCGTTTGAAGACCTTTGGAACTCACTGGTACTCAAAAGGGATATACCGAAATTGGAGGCCGGGTTATATTTACGTCACGGACCGGCGAATATTCTCATATCGGAAGATGCCTTCGGAAGTTCTGTTCAGCATTCATTACCGAGATATCCAGGGCTTTATGATGGAGCGAAAAAAGAACATCGCAAAGGATGAGACCGATTACCTTTGCATCATCCTCAAAAATGGTGAGATGGAAGAGATCCATCCCTCCGATGCCTGTGCGGTTAAGGACGCTATCCTGAAGGAGATGAATCTGCTTGGACTTTCCACTGGGATATCTGTTCAAACGATGAACAATTCAATAGCATCCCTTGATGAAGAGACAGAAACATGCCCATCCTGTGGTGCAAATACGCCTGTTCGAGAGCTGCTGAATAAGGGTTGCCTGAAATGCGGTTGGATCAGTCCGAGGATGAGGCAGCAGGTGGTATGAATCTTACTCGGAAATCAGCAGGAACTACTAAGAATAATGCATGAATTAGTTAAATATATAAATAATACTCTAAAGAATGATATTATAGATTTGCTAATGAGCATCTATGGAGAAAAGAAGATCGTGGAGCAAACCGGCCAACAAATCTCTGAGTTGAGGCAGGGTTCCGACCAGGAATTATCTCAAGTGCTTTTGATTTATTCCGGGAATAGGGAGCTGCAAGACCTTATCTTGAAGAGCTACTCGGAGTTCGGCATTGTCCTGCAGAAGCTTGACATATGGCCGCCAAAAAATAGAGCCCTACTGGAAGGTTGGGATGATAAGAGCAAAGCAATTCTCTGGCATCTTCATCAAAGGCGGCATGCAGACATTGAGGAGTTATGTGAAGCTGTGGGTGCAACTCACTATGAAGTGCTGAGCAGACTAAAGGAGATCATAATACCCGAATCCATAAAGATATTTGGAAGACCGATAGTGAGATTTGAGCAGTCGAGAATGGACCTCTTGAGCGGAGAGAAGGTCTGCTTCTCCTGGTGGATAAATGATGAAATGATTGTTGACATGCCAGTGTCAAACAGGACTCCGGAGCTGTTTGATGAAGGCGATAGGGTGCGGATCGTTGCAGATCTGCCAAATGCACGTCTTCAGGGTTCAATAGATGTTTCCGCTAAATATAAAAATGGAATATTAGAGGTTGTCATCAAAAAATAATTAGTGGGAAGTGCTTTTGTGTGGCTATCGAGATAGACGAAGACAATCTGAAACACGGCGTTCTTGGGCTGGTTATGGCGATTGTTGAGGTGGTAAGGGATGCGCTCCAGATACAAGCCTTAAAGCGCGCTGAATCCGGAATGCTCAGTGATGAAGAGATGAATCGTCTGGGCGATGCTCTGATGGAGCTCGACATCGCAATTGAAGAGATAAAAAAGGAGCAGGGAATAACCGGATCAGTAAAAGCGGTTCGTGATGGGCTGGACGAGGTTGTCGATGATGTGCTTGATAGGATGATAAATCCTGAGAGATGGCGTGAAGAAGCCGACGGAAAAGAGAATCCTTGATCAAAAGATGATTTCAGATGACAACTAAAGAGGGGCTGAGAGAGATCATTTCAGGAATAGTGAGAGATGAAACAAGAGCGGTAGCCAATGAGGCAAAGAGCATAATAGCGGAGATTGTAAGGGAAGAGCTAGTGCCGGAACTGAGGGCAGCTGTTAGAGAAACGATAGCAAAAGAACTGGGCTATGCAGCATCAGATGTGCATCCTGCAATGGAGAATGTGCCTGTTTCTGATGATTTGGTCGTATCTGATAAGCAATCTTGTCCGGAGGTGGATGCTGCAGTCGACGGATTGAGCCCTGAAGAAAATCTGCATGCGGGTCATGATCTAGGACTTATGGGACTATATCTCTACGGATTGATTGATTCAAGCATATCTGCGAGGCTCGGAAAGATTGGGATCGACGAGAGTGAGGTCTATACGATTCCGTTTGATGGGATATCGGCAATAGTTCATGATTGTCCTCTGGAACCCTATAAAAGCGACAACGACGCAACAGTTAAAGCATGGGTCAAGGTACATCAAAGGGTTATGGATGTAGCGGCAGAACGATTTGGCAATGTAATGCCATTTGGATTTGATACCATAATATCGCCAAAAGATGACGCCACTGCAAAGGATGCATTGATGAAGTGGTTATCTGATGAGCATGATAATATATTGAGAAAACTCGATAAAATAAAGGGCAAGAAAGAGTATGGTGTCCAGGTGTTTTATGTCCCAACGATCTTTGGCGAGAGAATTGAAAAGGAAAGCGAAGACATGAAAAGGATGAAAGAGGAGATCAGCTCAAAGCCTCCTGGGCTCGCATACATGTATAAGCAAAAGCTGGAAAATATTGTAAAGGTGGAATTGGATGCATTAATGGATGATTACTTCAAGAAATTTTATGGAAAGATACGGGGCATATCTGACGATATCAAAGTGGAGAAGGTGAAGAAGGTCGATGACGGGATGGTAATGATGATGAATTTGTCGGTGCTTGCCAGAGACGAAAAAAGCCTCGGATCGGTACTGGATGAGATTGATGGCGAAGAAGGCATTACAGTTCACTTCACAGGACCCTGGCAACCGTACTCGTTCATATGAGTGAATTCAGCTCTTTTTTCTGAGAAGCAATGCCATTCCCGGAGTAATAATGCTTGAGGGAAAAGGTGCATCCAGTGTGCTCAGGAAGATATCCACTCGATCTACACCGGATAGTGTCTTGACTCCCTCTACCAGTTTGAGAAGGTCCGCCATATCTCTTGAGGCCGCCATAATCACAATATCGCAACCGCCGGTTGTCTTGGCTACAAATAATACGTTTCGCATCTTTTTTAGATGAGCAATGGTAGCAGCTATGTCTTTGCAGGCGATCATTAGAAATGCAAGGCCATTATATCCGATCTTTTCTAAATCAACGGATATCATGCATTGGTTGATCATCCCTTCAGTTTTCATTTTCTCATATCTCTTCCGGACCGTCTCAGGAGATACGCCGAACTTCAGTGCAATCCGTCTGAACGGGATTTGAGCATCATTTATCAGCTCATTCATTATATTACGGTCGATTTCTTTCATTGCTTCCTTCTCCTGAGATGTCGAGATTTTCAAAGAGAAACTGAATATCCTCGATCAGGATGACGGTCTCCACCTTTCTGACACCGGTCTGTCTCCTTATTGTCTCTTTAGCTTGATCCAGTTCATTGACGCTTGAGACTGTTACTATGGCGAGGATGTCGCACACTCCGATGCCTTCGATGCACATTAGGACATCCGGATGCCTTCGAATAAAATCAACTATATCATTTTTATTTTCATTATAGACTGTAATCTCCATGGCGACTGTGAATCCATCGCCAAGTATCTTCGGATTGAATAGCGTTGAAGATCCCACAATCACTTCTGATGCTTCCAGGTTATGAATTCGCTTGTGTATCGCGTTGGGTGATAGGCCGCATTTCTCGGCTATGCCTTTTAAACCAACTCGTGCATCTTTTAGCAGCGCTTTTATAATTATTACATCTATCTCGTCCAATTTGACTTCAGCCTTTTGTGTCATATCCCCTGCGAAGTGTAAATCTTTAGCCAAATAGAAGTTGCTTTTAGTCACTCACACGATTCATACGCCTCATTCAATGGCTTCTTTCTCAAGATGTTTATTCTATCTTTGCCCTGTTCACATAAATGCTTGAGCGCAGCAACTCTCTCACTTAGATATCCTGTTTCCTTTCCTCTGGTCACCAGTTCATTCTCAGTTCTTTCTAAGGCATCGGAAAAGAGCCTAATCTCTTTTTCGATGGTGTCCAGCATGTTCGCCATGATGATTTCTGGATTGGTAATCGTTTCGTAAATATGCCGTTTATCTCCTGGTATCACAATTCGTTTGACCAGCCCCAGGTTCTCCAGGAGGTTCATATTCGAGCTTACTGTTGACTTGCTGTAGCCAGTCTCCTGCACCAGTTCATCCAGAGACATTGGCTCCTTTGCTAGGGTGACCAATCCCCTTAGAAGACCTGTAGAGTCGCTATATCCTCTGATCCTGGCCCACTGGATGCAGGCATTTGCGAAATGCCTTCTTATATCCTGATTTGAAGAATTTTTATTATCCATTTCTATCACGATTCGGCTAATTCCTGTCTACTCCCTTCGGTTGATGACAATTGTATTGGATATCTTGTTGAATAGACGCTGCCTTCTCTCTCGAAAAGCATACATGCATATCAAGCAGTCGATAGGCAGCAAGAATGCTTTTCCAAATGCCTCTACAGCCGCGTCTCTAAATCGAATGTACTCTCCAAGAGGACCTGTTACAACGATGTTGAGAATCATCTTGCCAAGAGACTGACCTCTGTAACCCTCTAACGCCGTCCAATAGATGAACAACAGAGTGCAGAGCAGAAATATGCCATTAAGGCTAGATGCATCTATTTTTAGTACGACCAGAATTCCGTGCCAGAGGATGCCCATAAGAAGAACATCAATCAACCAGGCCCAGAAACGATCTTCCCAGCTTGATAATACTATTATCTCGTCCATAATAGCTCCTTTCCAGACAATCATAGCTCCTTTCCAGACAATCTAATTTCGCCTCATTGCATTCGGATTTCCGATCTCCTCGAAAAGGAGGGGGGTGGCCTGGGGTTTATCAGGCCTTCTTTTGCTTCTTCCTGTACATGTATCCGCCGGCTGCGACTATTATGATGAGCACAATCAATGCAGGCAGAAGCAAGGATGCGGATTTGGCATTCACAGTTACCGGGATCTTCATGCTCTCTGAGATGACAGTGTCGCCGTTGACATCGGTATATTTTATCTCGCTGTTGATTCCGTAGTCTTTGGGCGTGGCGTCAGAGTCTACATCCATCCGGAAGACCACAGTCGCTTCCTCTCCAGGTTTTAAAGTGCCGATGAATGCCTGGTCGTCGGTGGATGAGAATGGCTTGAAGATGGATAGCCTTGCAACCGCATCCTTGATTGGGTCCTCACCGATATTCCTGTAAGTGGCAGAAATCTGCTCATCGCTGCCGCCAACGGTGAGTATGCCTGAAGTGTTAAGTATCTCGAAGTCAGCCTGTCTCTTGACCATGATGACGATTGGCACAGTCTGATTGGCCTTCTGGTAGACGTAGGACTCTCGGTAATTAGACAGAGTTGGGGTGGCCCCACTGGTGATGAGCTTGGCTGCATAGACCCGAACATTGTCCTGATAGTCATAAGACATGTTCAGCATCAGAGAATATTTTCCGGCAGGAGCGTGCTCACCTATCTTCAGTGTGAACTTCAATGGCTGCTCCGTCTTGTCACCTGATTTGAGGGACTCAATCACCTGGTCTCCGGATTTGATCTCGATCTGCTGGCTGACTGACGCAAGGCTGGCAGTGACTCCCAAAGCGGTGGGCTTCGAATACTCTTTTTGCAGCTCAGCAGCAGCCAGTGCGAATTCTTTTGGATCTTGGGGCGTCTGATCCTCTTTGAAGCCAATTATCCTTCCATAGTTGGTCAGATCCACGTACAGGGTAACGGTGTCTCCGCGCTCGAACTCATTTGTCCCTGAAACACTGGCTGAGATGTCCGGACCGCCGTACATGGTATAGTAATTGTCTCCTCCAAGCTCGTAGGGTATGTAAGCATTCTGGGCTTGACCCGTGGCCAGAAGTGTCAACATGAGTGCCATGGCCATGGCAAACTTAATTTCCATTGCTTCTTCTCCATGATTGAATATTTATTAGCGCAATTGATTTCCTGAGTTCTCGTTTAGCGTTTTCCAGCACTTCACGCTGGGTCTCCATGCGGATCATCAGAACCATAAATACTGTGTATGTGATGATGAGTGCCAAGAGGACCGACAGCACCGTCACCAGTCCGAAGTTGCTGATTATGTTAAACGGCGATGCCATCAGAGCGGCAAATCCGAAGACCGTCGTCGCCCCAGATGCCATGAGTGCTGAGCCGATGCGGTTGGCCGCAATCTTCAGCGCCTCATAGGGGTCCCCGACATTGTTTAGCTCCTCATAGAAGCGCTCCATCATCATTATGGCATACTCTGAGCCTACTCCCAGAATCAGAGCGCCTAGCGTGGCTGTGAGGGGGGTGTACTTCAGTTCGCCATAGTACATGACCAGGCCCATCCATCCTATCACTACCAACATGGGCAGCACCGGCAACAGGGCTTTGATGAGGTCTCTGTATATTATTATGAGCAAGATGAAGATCAGGACCAAACCCAAGAGCGACATCTCAACCCTGCCGGATGTCAGGGCGTCCATGACGGTGGTCATGAGCACAGACTCGCCGGTTGCCCTGACGGAGATTCCGGGTGGTGGAGTCATCCAGGCCAGGTCTTCCTCATACGAGTCGATTAGCCGACTCATCCCCTCGGCCCCCTGATCTTTCTGTATGTCTCCGATATTTATGTCCAGCAAGGCCAGGTTATGGCCGCTCAGGTACAAATCCCGCACGGAGACCGGTAGCGAGTCAATTATTTCTCTTATTCTCGTTTTATCATCCGGCAGCACTCCGCCGTTGGCTGCTTTAATGTAGGTGGCTATGGATGTAACGCTTTCCGTCCGGTCCTCTCTTGAGTTCAGGAGGTAATTGCTGAAGTCGTCCATCCATTTGAGATTTTCCGGATCAGTAACATCGTCGGCCTGAACCAAGAACTGGATTGAGTCAGTTCCGCCGAAGACATCTTTCATGTGTTTTAGATCTATCAGTGGGGAGAGATCCTGGGGAATATAGTTTTGCGAGTTCGTTTCTATGGCGACCTGTGTGTCTGCATAGTTTCCTGCAAGGGCAAAGATCAAGGCAACGACCAGGACTGGCTTCCATCTCTCTACACAGAATTCTGCCGTCTTCTCTATGAATGCACCAATTGCTGAGCCATCCTCTGAATTTTGTCTCGAATTGCGTTTTCTGGGAGATCTTCTTTCCGATAGGTAAAGGATAGTGACATTTACGAAGAGGGAGGAAAGATAGCACATGACCAACCCTATGATGCATACCTTTCCGAAATCATTGATTGAAGGGACGGTGGAGCTGAGAAGTGATACGAAGCCTGCCTCGGTTATAACCAGAGCGATGATCACTGGCAGGGCCACGTGGCTCACAGTGCTGGTGGCAGCCTCAGCGATATCTTTGCCTTTCATCAACTCTTCATCTATTCTATTGTGGAACTGAATGGCATAGTCAATGCCGACTCCGATCATTATGGGAAACGCAGCAAATGAGACCATGCTCATGGGTATTCCGAGAAATCCCATGGCTCCGAAGGTCCAGATTATTCCGAGAAGCACTATTGGCAGAGGGAGGAGCGACCATCTGACATGTCTGAAGACGAGGAATAGCGAGATGATCATAAGTATCCCGCACAAAAGAAGTACCGAGCCGTTGCTGCTGTTCATCAGCTCTAAAATAGCGACTTGAAAAGATGGATCGCCGGTGACTATGACGTTGTAGCCGGCAGGAAATCCTGCGAAATCAATTGCGCTGCTGATCTCCGCGAGAAGCTCTTCTCTTTGCACCTCGTTCAGGGTAGCGGTAGTGGGCATTCCCACGATGATCCTTGCATGTCTGCTGTCAGGCATCAGGCCCTCGACTGAGGGGCCGGCAGAGGCCAGGATCTCGTCTATTTTCTCTTGGGACGGAATGCGGCGAACGCCGCTGCTTTGATACTCCGCATCGGCTACGATGTCGGCGATGCTCTGGACGCTGGCGACATGAGCGACCTGTTTCATGTGATCAGATAAGCGTAATTCTGCTGACAAAACATCAGCTTTTGCTACGTTATCTCCCTCTATCAGAACTATATTGCCATCTACTCCAAAATTTTCCTGATACAAGTGGTCAAATAATTGATAGAGAGATGAATCCTTTGACACAAAGCTCTCAGTCGTCATGCCCTGGCTCTCTACTTGCTGAGCATAGTGAAAAGAGAACAATGTAAAGAGGACTGCTGCGGCTATGATTATTGCAGGATTTCTGATGATCCAAGCTCCTAATCGTTCCAAGCCAATCATGCCAATAAAACCTTCCATTCGGATTTTGTAGTACGATCCGAATAAACGCAAAATATTTAAACTTTCTGATTGACCTGAGAATTGTGAATGATGAAGAAATGCGAGAGCTAAAAAAGCCAATCATCGATGCATGCGTCAGATATGCAAAGAAGAATGGGTGGAGCGATGCGATGGGAATACTCCGAGGCACTCTCTTCCTGGAGAGTGATCCCATGTCCCTTGATGAGTTGGCCGAGAAGACTGGCTACAGCAAGACGACGGTGCGTTCCAATATGGGCTATCTTGAAAACCTCGGCATAGCCCGCCGGGTTGTGGACCCTGCGAGCAAGCAGCATCGCTACAAGCAGCATCGATACGCCCTTGAGACCGATGCAGAAGCGATCTGGCCTTTGATCTTGTCAGCTGAGAGGGATGAGACGCGCTCTATCTCACAGGCCCTGAATCTTGCAGAAAAAAACCTTGATGCAAATAGCCCGGACAATGAGAAGATACGAGGCATAATTTCCAGCCAAAGGCATTTTTATGAAGAGATGAATCGGATGTTTGAGATCATGGGCAAGCACACTTTGAAGGAAGTCATCGAGATTTTAGAGAAAAATAAAAAATGAATCGACAGATTCAATAGATATGACCGATCGTGAAGCATTGCTCGAAGCGGCTGCAAAAGACATTGATCTCTCACACCTGGAGGAGGCCAAGACTGCTATTGCCGACACCTGCCAGGAGTACATCCGTTGGGTTCAGATGTTCTCCAGCCGTCTGGAGGACGTGCCGAACGAAAAACTGCACAAGTTTGCCCGCGCCTTTTCGCTAACGATGCTCGGCCACCTGCCCACACGGCCAGGCACCTGCCCTTTTTGCATCCAGTACGGCGGGGGGAGGGGCCGCCCACGGTGCCCCCCTTCCCTTCCACCCTTTCGCCCCCCCTCTCATATTTTCC
>Ga0074195_1000640_pt1 | contig 62839 bp, 42 predicted proteins | sample EPASupsiteHSE623_FD_64525 | JGI IMG/M metagenome (GOLD analysis project Ga0074195, IMG submission 64525) | Bioremediated contaminated groundwater from EPA Superfund site, New Mexico - Sample HSE6-23 | ecosystem: Environmental > Aquatic > Deep subsurface > Groundwater > Contaminated ...
GCCGGCGGCATCATAAGCACTAGAAGCCGTGTATGCTGCGGAACCCAATGTGCCACCGGTCGTAACCGTCAATGTTTGCCCATTTGTAATAGCTAAACCGTGTACGCCCGTTGTAAGAGCAGCGTGGGTGGCCACATGATCCGTCGCCTCTGTATGACCCACGCCGGCGGCATCATAAGCACTAGAAGCCGTGTATGCTGCGGAACCCAATGTGCCACCGGTCGTAACCGTCAATGTTTGCCCATTTGTAATAGCTAAACCGTGTACGCCCGTTGTAAGAGCAGCATGGGTGGCAATATCTTCGCTATAGGCTACCGTCCCACTTGCGTTTTGAAAGGTAGCCGTTCGGTTATCAGTCAAGGCTGTGTTCGTAATGGTCAGAGACTTATCGACGGCGCCCAGCGCAACATCCAAAACAATCTTGCCAGTCACACTGTCGCTGTCCACTGTGAAAGTGTTTCCGGTCGTACCGCTATCAGTCCCCTGTGTATGAGAAGCCGCGACGGCATCCGACAGCTGAGTATCCGTGTTCGTTCCTCCCTTAATGATCTTCCCTGTCGTCCCATCAAATACTGCTATACCATTGTTCGTCGAAGAAGCTGGCCCGGTAACTGCCCCGTCAATGTTGGTCTGGATGATATCCCAGTTTGCCCCGACCGCAGCTTGCGTCCCTGCTGGAGAACTATCGACCAAACAAATGGCCATATCACCGACTTCAACATTGAGTCCACTGGCACCACCGATCTTGCCAGCAACCGAAACTCGATAAGTCTCCCCGCAATTGGCCGCAGGATAGTTCGGGTTGGAAGAACAGTCAATCACACCCTTATAAACCAGAGCATCATTTGCCGCAATGCGCGTATCGCAATAACTCTTGACCGCTTTTTGAGAAGGAACTTTTGAATCTGAATCAGCTGTTAAATTTGCATCGGTGTCAAGATAGGAGAGAGGCAACTGTTGCACATCATCGACATTGCCAAGGCTGACCTGCGTTTTGGTAACGCTGTGAGGATTTGAGGTACTGCCGACATGCGTTGTAAGCGACACGCTCCCGTTGGACGCCGTGACATCACCGGTGGCGGCAACGGCGCCATCCTTGATGTTCACCGACTCGATATCAACCCCATGGTCCGTCGTCTTTTCGGATATATGATCCGTGATGACATTGTCGGCCGTTATGGTATCTTCTTCTAGCGTGATCTCGCCGACTTGAATGTCCGATGTGGCAATACTGTTTTTCTTCTTCGATATCCATCTCCCGTCTTTATACTCATACTGTGACTTGTTTGAATCCGATATCGATGAAGTTCCCGCCCTCAGAAGCGTATTCGGCGATTCAACAGTCATCTTCTTCTCCTTATGTTGTAGTTATAAAAGACAAGGACTTCCCCATAAACTTTCCAGTTAGATGATAAACCACTTTTAAGCGAATACTATTGCTTCATTCATTGCATCACAACATCCCTTCGAACAGTACAAAATCGCCATAGTGTATGCGATGAAGGATGCAATGGCCTTATTGAGCCAAGTTGGTATTCTACAATGATTGTGCATGGCATACATAACCACCCAAGGGAGAAATATCATGACAAGTTCACCGGTTATTCTTGATGGCAAATTCAGGATCGTCGGGCGGCTGATCGACAGCAACACAAACAAAGGTATCGCTGGCCTAACGGTTTCTCTTAATCTTTATGGCGAAACAGCGGATGGATGGCCCCAAGAAACGGTCAGTCTCGCCGAAGGCGATTTCTCGTTTTTCTTCGACGAGTTGGAAGAAGTGACCTTTCCCGATGTATATTTCGAGGTCTGCGACGACAATGGCAACATTCTCCTTTCAACCGAGAGTCAGGTACTGTACGATCTTGCGCGAGGCGACCATGAGGTAATTCTGAACCTCGACTTGCGCAGTATCTCGGGGACTCTGTTAAAAACCGACGATTCGATCGTCCTTCCCGGTGAAGGAATGGAAGTACTCGCCATTAAGGCATATCACAAAGAAACGAATCTTTTGTACCCTATCGCTAACGGCATCGTGAAACCGGACGGTACTTATAAGATATTTTATGCTAAAGACAATCTGCCCAAAGGAGTAGGCACGCCCAAGTTGCAAATCTCTGTCCTAAAGGAAGATGAGCAAGTCATAGCCTCCCCTCTGAAGCTTTCTCCCGCATTGCACGAAACGGTTAATTTCATCATCGGCACAGAGATTCCCGATGATGACTGTTATTATGATAAGATAGCCGCCGCCTTGAAAAACGAACTGTTCGAGGTCGCCGCGGGAGAAGAAATAGAGCTTATAACTAACAACGGCGGGTACCTCCCGTCTTTCTCGGCTGTTGCTGTAGCCACAGATACTTACCTTGTCGTTGTGCGTTATAAAGAGTCGGATGGATACGATCATCTGAAATGTGTCTGGGTGGGAAAAAGCGGAGAAGTTCTTGTAAAAAAAGCTGAAACAACTACGCCGATAGTGGACGGAGAGAACGGCAAAATAGTTTCTTTAATATCCAACAATGGGCGCCCCAACAGCATTTTTCGTGTAAGCGACACCAAGGCTCTGATAATCTACAAACAAACGATAGGTTCGACGACCACTTGCCACTACACTACCGTGGAGATAATAAGCGAACCGATTTCATTGAGCGCGGCAGTACCGAGCACATTCACCAATGTTACCGATATTTCTTTGGCGACAGCCGACAGTTCATATCTGTATCTTGCCTATACAAAAACCTCGACTACACACCTTGCAAGATATTCTCTGACCACTATGAGTTTGTCTCAAGAGAGTAGTTTTGCCTATACTCTTTCAAATTTCTCGGCCATGTGTGCTCTGTCTCAAAACATCCTATATTTGATCGACAGCAATAATCATCACGCCTATTGCTATGATTTCTCCGCCGGAGGAGGAACCGGTGCAGTATTAGATGACCAAGAATTAACGGGAGAAGGTACGAACTACGCTCTATTCAGGGCCGACATAGAGAGCAGTAACAAAGCCGTGCTGTATCGCTTGATAGAGAATCGTCCCCAAGAGGCCCGTGATCTTCAGGTAGCCTATGTCGACTACGCAAGCGCTGTGTTTTCCGTTACCCCTTTTGTGACCATCGATGAGGCCATAGACAATTCCGTACAACTATATTCCGCATCTGAGGGCAAGTTCGTTGTCATTACCTTAAAAGAAACCACCGCGAAACTGGCGACATCGGGAGAATCCGCTTACCGCGTGAAAGGGTTGATCTTCCCTAAAGACAACATCTTTTCTCTTGAAAAAACGTATATCACCGCCTCGCAACCGCTGTATCCTTTCACCGTCATCCCTGACTATGATGCTTGGGGATTGAATTTGATCAGTTATGCCTATGCCAGCACCGGCGGAAAGATCAATTTCCAGAAATATTCCTTCAATGTCAACGCGGATAGCCACAAGATCGTCAACTGCGCTCTTGCCTACGGGCTCGATCCCCTTCATATCGCCTACTATGTGAAGGCACACGAATTCTCCGAGAAAGAACCGACGCTGCTCGCCGACATGATCTTCGGACTGTTCATGAAGGAAATTACGACCGACCTCACCGGCTTGGCAGCCGCGCAACGGGGAGACCTCGAAAAAGCCCTGTCCGAGGCAAACAATGAGGCTATCATTGAAGCCGACTCATCCAAAAGGAACACCTTCCTCGATGCCCTCGCCTCATATCAGGCAAATCGTATCGACGGCAACAGCGATTTCTTCATCAAACGACTCTTAACTCTGGCCGAGGTGCCCGCTACTGGCGACAATCATAAGAACCTTATAGAATTTTATCTTCAAAACAGCGAAAACGCCTCTGCTTTCTGGAGCGGCGCAACTTCATATATGGATGCAAATCAGAAAAACACTCTTCAGTACCTTTGCCAGGTCGCACTCCTCACCGGGAACAACATGGATCTCACCGAAGCCATTTACGATTCAGAGAATAATTACGATTCTCTGAAATCTCTCGCACAGATAACGACGGATGAACTTAACACCCTTATCGCCAACAACTATCCCGGCTTTGCCGAGATCGATGCTCTGAACACCGAAGAGTATCCTAACATTGATAAAGTCGCGCTCAAAACCGAGGCAAAGGCTCGTTATGTCGAAATGGTCGAAAACAAAATAGAACTGGTCCAACCCACAGAGTACTTCTACCAACGGGCGGATGCCTCTTCGAGTTCTGTTTTTACCACCACCCTAAAAACGAATTTGGAAAATTTCGTTAACATCTCTTCTTTCGATCTGAATTCCTCCAATATTAGAGAACTCAACATAGGTCAATCTCTGGGAATAAACGAAGCAGGTTTGCTGGAGATCGAGAATATGCAGCGTCTCTACCGGCTTGCCCCGCAGGTGGACAAATTCGATGTAACGCTTAAATTGCTGGAGGCAGGATATACTTCCGGCTTCAGTATCGCCTACGGCAGTCGCAGTTCCTTCATGCGAGCCTTCTGCGGCGATGACACCTCCGTCGAAACTCAGCAGCAGGCCGCCACGGTCTACAATAACGCCGTACGGGTCACAATGACCACTCTGTTGGGAATGTCTCTTTCCAAAATAGCGAATCAAATACTTCCCGCATCCGCCGACATGAAACAATTCGAGAGTCTGGAAAGCATGTTCGGTTCGATGGACCTCTACGATATTCCGCACGACAAATCGGTTCTCGGTCCCGCCGCCTATCTGGTCGATCTTCTCCACTTCCTTGAAAGTTATAAAAACAGCGAAGGAAATGCGGAGGCCTTCGATGAGCTGATAAAGAGACGGCCTGATATCACCCATCTTAAACTGAACTCGAAAAACACTTCTACGCTGATCCCGTACATCGACATCGTTCACGAAATACTGGAAAACGCGGTTGCCGGCGATGCCTATTCCGGGAACGACACCATATCCTCCGACGAAGAAATGCTGGCCGCCTACCCTGGATATATCAATTGGGACGCCTATACTGCGCTCCTCGGCAAGAAGTTCCCCACCGCCTTCAACTATTGGCGCGAAGAACTGACTGCACTCATGAAAAAGCTCGATCTCCCGCACGAAAAGATCGTAGAGCTTTTCAGCAACGGCGATACCAAAGACATGGCCATGGCCGGATTCGGTTTCAGCGAAGGAGAACGGTTGCTACTGCAAGATTCCGAGACAACCCCAACACTTGCCATAACAGATTATTATGGCGGTAGTGTGGCCGCAAATGAACCTATTTTAAATATACTCTCCAGATTCCAAGTCTCTTATGATGATCTGCTATTGCTACTCGAAACCACCTATATCAATCCTGATCCGAAGGACATTAATTATGGCACGGAAGGGCAGCCGTCCCTTTCTGCGGCAACGATCAATCTTTCGGGAGCTGAAATTCGAAGAATGCGTCGGTTCCTCATCCTGCAGAAAAGAACCGGGTGGAGCACTTTCGAACTTGACCGGATCATAACGAAACTCGGCATGCCACATGTCGCGGGGTCCATCGCCAATTATTTCTGGTTCAAGAAACTTCAGACTATGACGAAACTCTCCGTGCAGGAATTGCTGGTGTGGTTCGCCAATATGGACACCAAGAATTATGACGATGATCTTTGCCTTTACGACAAACTGATCCTTTCCAAAACCGCACTTTACGGCAGCATGGCAACCACCTTCGCACTTCACTCGAATAGAATTGAGCTCAACAGCACCTCCCTTGATCTTGCTGCGACCAGTGACACCGTAACGGAGGCGAAGGCTCTTCTCACCGGAGTACTTGCCATCTCCATGACCGAATTGGACCATCTTATCGACAATGAGCTTGTCACGACATATCTGAACATGGCGAATATCTCGAGGCTGTACCGGATATCATCGTTCTGCAAAGCGAATAAACTGTCCATTCAGGAATACTATCGGCTCCACGATGTCGCACCTGAAGACGAAGAAGGGAACGCCGTGCCTGTCATCGCAGGGTTCGACAGCGGAGAAACGCCCTACGACATCTACCTGTTAATGCAACGGCATCAGCTCTTCAAACGGCTGGGGCTTCACATCGATGCCGTCGAATATCTCCTGACCGGCAACTACACCCCGTATATGTCGAATGATACCGAAACAACGCTCGTTACCAATACCCTACAAAAAGTCTGTGAAAAAGTTAAAGATTATCACGGAAAAGCCAATGACGCCACCGATGTGGCCGACATTATTGAAGAACAGGTTGCGACCGACCTGAAAACGACCAAAGAAACCGCCGCTTCTTTATTGAGCAAGAACAAATGCGTATATCTTCGCAAAGCAAGCACGGCTGTTGATGAGAGTACGGATATTTTTTCTTCAATATCCCATAGCCTTGTCAATGGCGAAACTTTAGTTTTCAACGGCACCTCTTTGCCCAGCGGTATCAATGCCTCAACGATCTACTATGTCATAGAAGCATCTGCCGACACTTTTAAAGTTTCAACGACAGCTCAAGGACCTGCCGTTTCCATCACAACGGCGGGAACAGATGTCGAGTGGTCGATGGTCTCTTCTTTGGTAACAACTACCGTAACTGCAAACGATGATACTCTTGTCTCAAACAATCACGGTCTCGTGAAAGGCAACGGTATCGTTTTCGTCGGCACGACACTCCCCGGCGGCATCAACGCATCAACCATCTACTATGTGATTGACAAGACGGACCATGAATTTAAGATTTCCGCGACGCCCGGAGGCAACGCTATTGTTCCCTCTACGACCGGCAACACCGTGAAATGGTATTCGGTCAACATCAGTTTCATGGATTATTTCAAATTCACCGATTTCTGGAACACCGACCCGGAGGATGCTTTTACCTCTTTGGAAAAGGCTTTGGCTACCTGCCTGTTGAGAGAAAGCCTTCTCTTCAACAAAATGGGCATCGAAAACAAAGAAGTTGATGGCGTTCTTGTAGACGAGGTGGCCTGCGTATTCGAGAACTTCGGTCTTTCGACATGTATCAACGGTAGCGATCTTACCTCGAATGTCGTGGTTCCCATTCTGGATAACATGATGGCGGCGTATGTGTTCGAGAAAGATCATCTGCAGGAAAAAGCATCCTCTTATAAATTCATTTCCGGCGAGAACACTCCTGCCTATCGGGCATATTTATCGGAAATAACCGGATGGTCGGTAGAGCACATTAATACACTCATCACCACATTCAGTTTAAAATACTCTCTTACCGATGCAACGAAGCTTCTTTCTCTGGGAGAAGCCTGTTCTCTGATGTACCGCATCGGGATATCTCCCGACGATATGGCTCTCATTGCAGACGATACGCTTGATTCGCTGGCGAACGGGGAGAAAGTGCTCTCTGCCGTCAAGAAAGGACTCCGCAGCAAGTACACACCCGAGAATTGGTCGAAAATATACACCGACATCCGCGGCACTCTGCGCGAACAACAGCGCAAAGCACTTCTGGACGATATTCTCTTCAACGGCGTCAGCGAAGGCGGTTCCGGCGAAGAGGTCATGACCATTAATTTCGATTCGGCAGACGATGTTTATGCCTACTACCTGATCGACCCTGAAATGGGGCCCGAAATGAAGACATCGCGGATCGTCCAAGCCACCCTCGCGGTCCAACTGTTCGTGCAGCGTATTCTTCTCAACCTCGAGAGATATTACACGCGCGACGCCCAAGGTTATATCGTGAAAGAAAGTAACGAGATCGTTTGGTATAACATCACCGTCGACAACGATTTTTCTCAGGAATGGAAATGGCGCAAGAACTACCGGGTATGGGAAGCAAACCGCAAAATATTCCTGTGGCCCGAAAACTGGATAGAGCCCGAACTGCGGGACGACAAGACACAGTTCTTCAAGGAACTTGAGGAAGAGTTGCTTCAGGACGAGTTGACCGAGCAGAGCACCGAAACGGCCTATCAGAACTATCTGGGCAAACTGCTCGATGTCTCCCATATGGAGATCTGTGGTCTGTGTTGGGACGAACATGACACATCCACTCCGATGAAGACTTTGAATGACGCCATTACTGACATGCCGCGAGTCCCCGATATGCTGACTATTCCTTCTGATGAACGGAAAACGCTGTTGATCTTCGCTCGGACGAAGGGAACACCGCACAACTATTACTGGAGAAAGTGGATTAATCAGCAGTACTGGACCGGATGGGAGAAGATCAACCTTGACATCGAAGGAGACCACCTGATCCCGTATTACTACAACTCTCGTCTTTTCCTTATGTGGCCAAGATTTAGACCCTTAACAATTAATCGTAAAGATGAATGGATATCAAAAACTACAAATAATGATGAGGGAGAAAATACACTTCCAGTTAATGGTTGGGACATTAGCTTAAGTTGGGCAGAATATAGAAATGGGAAGTGGAACGCAACAAGAACAACAAAACAATCGATAATGGCGAACCCTGACGACATCTCTATGTTTAATATAAATTGGGGAATAGGCAACAGTTTCCTAAATCTAATGAATCCATTTGCTCGTGATTTCAGAAAAGCAGTAGCTTCATATTGGGAAAATATCCCCAAGCAATATTTTATTTTCCGTTCCTCAGTAAATAGTGCAAATAATTACCTGCAACTGTCAATAACATGTTATCGTGAGTACCAAGATCCTTTTGCCACCAAGAAAAGTATTGTTGAATTCAATGGACCATATTTTATTTTTGACGAAGTTGTCAACGACTTTAAAGTGTCTGAACAAGTTAAAACGGGTAGTGTTGATCAAACCGAATGGGAACAGGTTCCTTGGAATTGGAATATCAGAGAAATAGACTCTTGGAACGCGAACTCTCCGGTGAAATACCTCTGGTTCACCGGCTTGCGGCCCGACAACAACAAGATTGAAGGAAGAAGCTCGTCCGATTCGTGGCTCGATACCTTCCTTTTAGGAACAGTCGGAGACCGCTATCATCTCGCCTTCCTGCCGACGGAGAACAGAACATTGCCCCGCATGTGGGAACCGTTCACCTACGAAGACGACAAACACTGCTTCTTCGTCAATCCCGAATACGATCTCGACGAATATGTCGGCGGCGATGCGAACGCCCTGACCGCCCGCAAAAGCGACATCGTGAACGGCAACATCCTCTTTCACGATATCGGCCGGGAAAGCATCCTCGTCAGCACCAATATCATCGGGAAAGTCGCTCCTTTCATTCTCCATACCTCTCTGGAAATGGAAAAGACTTTCACACAAACCAAACCGATCGCCACGGTCAACAGCAGAACTTATTACACCGCCGATAACGACGGAGAAGCCGCCGATGCTGTAGAAAACAAAGGTTCCTATACTACTGCCGCCAACGCATCAAGAGGATTTGGCGCCGATGTTACACTGAACACCAATCGCCGGATCAAGGAAATAATCCGACTCGAAACGGATACTCTTGTCAACAACATCCCGATATCGACCAGAAGCTATCAGCATAAGGCGGTTAACGGGTATGCCTTCTACGCCTTCGAACATCACTATGTGCCTTTCTTCATAAAAATGGTCAACCGGTACGGCGTCAAAGGACTTCTCGACCCCCGTGAATATAAAACGGAAAATCCACTGGTGCTTCAGAAAGGAAAAGAATACTATTTCGCCGCCGATTACAATCCGAATCCCAACCCCTATTCTTTCGTCAAAGAGGGTGCTGCCATCACCGACATAACAAACGAATATATCTATTTCCCGCGGAAAGAAATAACATTCGAAAGCAAGAAACCCTACAGCATCTACAACTGGGAGATATTCTTCCACGCGCCCTTCTTCATCGCCAAGAAACTCATGCAGGAGCAAAAATTCGAAAAGGCCCAGAAATGGTTCCACTATATCTTCGACCCGACGATAGTGGAATCGGAAAAAGAGGGCGATCCCGAATCGAAACGCTTCTGGAAATTCGGCCCATTCGCGGAGGCGGATGTTTATACGTTGCCCGAATTGATGGAACGGATCAGTGACGGCGATGACGAGATGGAGAATCAGATCGAGATATGGGAAGACAATCCTTTCAATCCCCATGCGATAGCGCGTCTTCGCGTCATGGCCTACATGAAAGCGGTCGTTATGGCCTATATCGACAATCTGCTCGGATGGGCCGACGGTCTTTTCCGGCAGGACACCAGAGAATCGATCAACGAAGCGACACAACTCTACATCCTCGCCGCCCAACTGTTGGGAAGAAAACCGGTCCTTATCGAACCGCCGACGCTGCTCGAACAAACCTACGACAGCCTCGGTGCTTTGGACGAATTCTCTAACGCCGAGACCTTGACTTTCGAAGGATTGCTCATGCCGCGCCTTCCGTATATGGGTCACAAGGTCAAGAAACTGTCTTATCTGAATGATCCTTACCAGAAACCGGGAGGAACCTCCTTGCCGGGTCTTTTTCTCGGCTTCCCGATGAAAACGGACCTTTCTGATAGTGAGGAAACCCCCGAGCTCAGCTATTTCGGCATTCCGCAGAACGAAAAACTACTCAAATACTGGGATATCGTCGCCGACCGCCTTTTCAAGATACGCCATTCCATGAATATCGATGGCGTGAAACGTCAGCTGGCATTGTTCGCGCCACCGATAGATCCCGGCATCTTCGTCCGGGCCATGGCGGCGGGACTCAGCATCGACGATGTCTTGAGTCAGGTCTTCGGCGCCCCATCGTTCCCCTATCGTTTCACCTTCACGATCCAAAAAGCCAAGGAATTCTGCAACGAGGTCAAATCGTTCGGCGCCGGACTGCTGGCCGCACTGGAAAAGAAGGACGGCGAAGAACTGGCTCTCCTGCGCATGAAGCACGAGATCAAGCTGCAGGACAGCATGCACATCATCAAGAAAAAAGCGATCGACGAAGCAGTACAAAATCTAGAAGCGGTGTTGGCAAACAAAGAAGCCATAGCCTACCGGGAAGCATACTACGATTCCCGAAAGTATATGAATGATGCCGAGAAAGCTGGCATAGGGCTAACCATCGCGGCCGAGGTCCTAAGAATCATAGCTTCCGGCATCAAGATGGGTGCCAGTGGAGCCGCCGCCACTCCCGACGCCACTGGAGGTGGCGCTGGGATATCGAGCCCAGTAGTCCTCATCTCGTATGGTGGCAGTCAGGTGAGCAGCTCTATTAATCTTGCGTCTGAGTTTCTTAACACATTGGCATCGGGGCTTTCTACCGCCTCTTCTCTGAGCCAGACCATTGCGGGATATCAACGTAGAAGAGAGGATTGGAATTTCCAGAAAGGATTGGCACGGAAAGAGTTGACGCAGATAGAAAAACAGATCTTCGCCGCAGGGATCCGTCTGGCCATCGCCGAAAAAGATCTCGAGAATTTCGAATTGCAGATGGAGCAATCCAAACAGATCGAACAGACCATGAAAGAGAAGTTCACGAACAAAGAACTCTACAACTGGATGGTCACTCAGATCACGGGGATCTATTTCCAGAGCTACAAGATGGCGCATAACCTCGCGATCATGGCACAGGAATGCTGCAATAACGAGTTGGATTTAGGTGATGATGAAAAGGTATCTATCATTGACTACGGTTACTGGAACAGCCTGCACAAAGGTCTTCTTGCCGGCGAGTTGCTGATGAAGGGACTGTTGGCGCTCGAACTTCATTATATGAACAACAACCGGCGCCAGCAGGAGATAACGAAACATGTCTCTCTCGCGCTGATAAACCCGGAAAAATTGATGACGCTGAAAATGACGGGAAGTTGCGAATTCTCCATCCCGCCCGTTCTGTTCGATCTCGAGTATCCGTGGCAGGGCGCCGATTCACGCAAGATCAAATCTGTTTCTCTGACCATTCCTTGTGTCGCCGGTCCTTACACGAATGTACCGTGCCGATTGAGCCTCACCTCCGTTACGGGAGTGACCGTCACCGGAATGGCGACCTCGAGCGGCCGCAACGATTCGGGCATGTTCGAATTTAACTTCAAAGATGAGCGTTACCTGCCGTTTGAGGGAGCAAAGATAGCGGATACACCGAACTGGACTCTCGAATTGCCAACCGACTTCAAGCCGTTCGATTACAACACCATCTCCGATGTCATCATGACCGTCAATTTTACCGCGAAGAACGGGGACGGCAATGACACCATTACAGACGATTTGAACGATGTCGTTGACAACGATCAAGGATTCCCGCTTCTCATCAACATGAAGGAACAGTTCCCGAATGAACTTCATGAGATACAGAATGGCACGACAAAGACCATCACTATTCTTGAAAAACATTACCCATCATTCTTAAGAAACGGAAAAGTGGAAAGCGCTGATGACATCACCGTTGGTAGTCTGTATTTGAAATTAAAGACTATGAGTTCATGGTCTGAGGTCAATCCAACCACTCCAGAGTATACAATAACCAAGACCAATTATGACCTTTCTATTAATCCCAACGATGGTGTCTATGCCAACATCGACAATATCTGCTTCGTTCTGTACCTCACCGTATCGTAAGGGAGTGCCGATGTCTTTCAACTGAACGAAGGTCTGCGCAATGAACCAATTCAATAAAAAGCCCGATCCCACCCCCCCGACAAAGGAGCCGTCCCAAAAGACGGCTCCGGCACCTTCATTCACCGCCGAATCGCGCGGTCCCGCGCCCGCCATCCAGCCGCAGGCGTTGACGCTGCCCAAGGGCGGCGGTGCCATCCGCGGCATCGGCGAGAAGTTTCAGGCGAACGCCGTGACCGGCACCGGGGGATTCACCATTCCGCTTCCGTTCACCCCCGGCCGCGCCGGGATGGGTCCGGCGATGGCGCTCTCCTACGACAGCGGCAGTGGCAACGGCGAATTCGGCCTTGGGTGGAATATCGGACTGCCGGCGATCACGCGCAAGACCGAAAAACAGCTTCCCCGGTACTGGGACAACGATGAGACCGATACCTTTCTTCTCGTGGGCGCCGAAGACCTCGTCCCTGTTCTGGACGAGGAAGGCCATCGTTTTTCCTTTTCATGGCCTGAAGAATCTCCCACTCACACGGTTTACCCCTACCGGCCACGCATCGAGGGGTTGTACGCGAAGATCGAACGGTGGGTGGACGATTCCGACGGCGATACCCACTGGCGGGTCACCACGAAGGACAATCTCACTTCATATTACGGGCAAACCTCTGCCTCTCGGATAACCGACCCCGACAACGGCGACCATATTTTCAGTTGGCTCATCGACAAGACGATAGACGCAAAAAACAATCTGATCCTCTATGTCTACAAACAGGAGAACAACGACAATATCGATACCGACAGCCTGAGCGAACATCACCGCACCGCCTACGCCAAACAGTATCTGAAAGAGATAAAGTACGGCAACTACACCGGCAGTCAGATCCGGTTCCATTACCGCGCCGTTCTCGATTACGGCGAACACACCGACGACGAAATAACCGAAACGACCGACTGGGATGAACGCGAGGATAAATTATCCGACTACCGCGCCGGATTCGAGATCCGCACCAACCGGCTCTGCAAACGGGTACTCATGTTCCACAACTTTGCGGCGATCAATGAGAGCGACAGCTGGGAACTGGTCAAGGCGCTCGAACTCACCTACACCGAAGACCCGGTCGTCAGCTACCTTTCCTCGGTCACCCTGACCGGCTACCGCTACAACGGATCTACCTATGACACCAAAAGTTTCCCCGCGATAGAATTCGACTACACCGCACCGTCAAACTCGTTCGAGGTCAAACATATCGACGGCGACAGCCTCCAGAATCTCCCCGCCGGTCTTGCCGCGAGCGATATCCTCTGGACCGATCTCGACGGCGAAGGGCTTTCGGGCATCCTGCACCGCAGTCCCGGCGGCCTTCACTACAAGCCGAACACCGGTGAAGGGACCTTCGGGCCGATCCGCGTACTCGATTCACTGCCGAGCGTCGTGGGGAACGGGCTTCCGGAACTGGGCGACATCGACGGTGACGGCCGGCAGGAGATACTTGTCCGTGACGGCGGATTGCAGGGATATGTCACCCGCACCGACGACGGTTGGGAAAGCTTCGTTCCGTACCGCAGCAATCCGGTCATCGACTGGAACGATCCCAATATGCGGATGGTGGATCTCGACGGCGACGGCTGGGCCGATCTGCTCATCACCGAGGACCGCGTCCTGCGGTGGCGTGCGTCGCTCGGCACTGAGGGTTACGGCGTTGACTCAACGGTCCTGATCGGTTCCGACGAGGAAGAAAGGCCCGTGCTTCTTTTCAGCGATCCCAAGGGCACCGTGTTCCTTGCCGACATGAACGGCGACGGGCTCACCGATATCGTCCGCATCCGTAACGGCGAAATCTGCTATTGGCCCAATCTCGGCTACGGCCGGTTCGGGAAAAAGGTCATCATGGAGAACGCTCCGACCTTCGATAATCCCGACAAGTTCGACCCGAACTATATCAAGCTCGGCGACATCGACGGCAGCGGTACGACCGATATCTGTTACTTCGGCGACGGCAAGACCCGTTTCTGGAAGAACTGTTCCGGGAACAGTTGGAGCGCCGAAACGGCTATCGGGACCTTCCTGCCGGTCGATTCGGCCGCGACCGTATCGCTCATCGACCTCACCGGGACCGGGACCCTGTGCCTCGTCTGGTCGAGCAAGCTACCGAACCGCGATGCGATACAGCTCTCCTACATCGACCTCACCGAGGGGAAACCGCATCTGCTCAAAAACATCGACAACAACATGGGGCGGCTGATCACCCTCACCTACAAGCCATCGACCTATTTCTACCTCCTCGACCGCGCCGCCGGTACCCCGTGGGTGACCAAACTCCCCTTCCCGGTCCATGTGGTGCAGAAGGTGGAGACTGAGGATCAGGTGGCCGGGTGCCGCTACACCACGCAGTATGCCTATCACCACGGCTATTTCGATGGTGTCGAGCGGGAATTCCGCGGTTTCGGCATGGTCGAAACGACCGACACCGAAACCTACGACGAATATCAGGAAAGCACGAGCGGCACCAGCCTCAGTCAGACGACCGCGGAGGTCCATTATGTCGCTCCGGTCCTTACCAAGAGTTGGTACCACACCGGCGCCTACCTTGCGTGGAGCGGTGTTTCGACTCATTTTGAGGATGAGTATTTTCAAGGCATCGACACCAGCCCGAACTTCCTGCCCGATACGGTGCTCGACGATGCCTCTTCCTTCACCGTCGAAGAACGGCGCGAGGCTTACCGTGCCCTGAAAGGACGCCTCCTGCGGCAGGAGGTGTACGAGTCGGGTGAGGCGGTTCCCTACATCGTCACCGAGAGCAACTATATCGTCAAGCGGCTTCAGGAACGGCAGGACAACAAGCACGCCGTTTTCGCCGTCGATCCGCGCGAAAGCATCGCCTGCCACTACGAACAGGATGAAGACGATCCGCGCATCGTCCACGATCTCACCCTTGCGGTCGACCAGTACGGCAACATCGAACAGGCTATCACCATCGCCTACCCGCGACAAGTCTCTACAACCCATACACAACAGACTGTCTACCACGCCGTCCTGACGGTGAACAATTACATCAACAAACCCGAAGGGAACGGCCCCAGCGATCTGTTCTACCTGCTGGGCGTCCCGAAAGAGATCAAGCGCTACGAGATCGGCGGCCTGAGTTCGCTTACCGCCGACAATTACCTTTCGTTCGACGATGTCGCCGGTCTGGTGGAAGATGCCCTCGCGGGAACGATCCTGCGCTACGATCAGAGCCTTTCCTCCGGAACGCAGGCGCGGCTTTTCGGGTGGGAACAGCGGTTCTACTGGAATGCCGCGCAGGATGCGGCGCTGACGCTTGGTGCGATCACCGACAAGGCGCTCCTGCATCATGTCGAAACGGCGCAACTCAACGCCGACCTCGTGACCGAGGTTTTCAGCACCGATGTCACCTCCACCATGCTCACCGACGATGCAAAATATGTGAGTCATGACAGCTACTACTGGAATCCGGGCCTGACCCAACATTACACGGTCGGCACTTTCTATCTCCCCACCAGTACCGAAGATGCCTTCGGTAACGACCTTACGATCGCATGGGACAGTCACAAGGTGCTGCCCGTATCGGTCACCGACGCGGTCGGCAACACGGTCACCGCCGGGATAGACTACCGCACGATGCAGTACAATACCCTTACCGATCCGAACGGCACCGTCACCGAGGTGCTGTTCGACCCGCTCGGGATGCTCATCGTCAGCACGATCTACGGCGAAGAGGACAGCGTCGCCAAGGGAGATCTGCCCCTTTCGGGGAATTATGTTGAAGAGTCGAGTCCCACCATCGCCGATATCGTCGCGAACCCCGACGACTATGTGCAGAGCGCCACCCTCTACCATTACTACGATCTCGATGCATGGAGCGACCGGCAGGAACCGGTGCAGGCGATCACGGTACAGCGTGAACGGCATTATCGCGACACCGCTACGCCGGAATATCAGTATAACATCGTCTACACTGACGGTTTCGGCCGCGAACTGCAGCGCAAGATGCGGGTTGCGCCGCATGTCGCCTTCGAGCGGGACCAGAACGGCGTGCTCGTGCTGGAGAACGGTGTTCCACAACTCACCGAAGACCCGGTCGATCCCTGTTGGCTCACCTCGGGCCGCACCGTCTACAACAACAAGCAGCTGCCGGTCAAGCAGTACGAACCGTTCTTCAGCTCGCTCTACACCTTCGAGAGCGAACAGGAGCTCGCCGAATACGGCGTCACCGTCGAGATATTCTACGATCCGCTCGGCCGGGTGGTACGCACCGATCATCCCGACGGCACCTACGCCACCGTCGCCTTCACCCCGTGGGAGATCACTACCGCCGACCGCAACGACAATGTCGCCGACAGCGACTGGTACGATACCATGTCGCAGGGCACCACCGAGCAACAGAATGCCGCCGCAAAAGCGCTCGATCATGCCGACACTCCCCGCATCGACCATCTCGACACCCTCGGCCGGATATTCCTCACGGTCGAGAATGACGGTTCCGTGACGCCCGCCGTCAACACCACGACCCATTACGATATTCAGGGAAATGTCACCTCGGTGACCGATCCCCGGGGCAACACCGCCTTCACTCACCGCTACGACATGCTCGGGCAGGTCATCAAGCGTGTCCAGATGGACAGCGGCACCCGCAAGGCATTCCTCAATGTGATGGGTAACCCGGTCAAGCAATGGGACAGCCGCAGCAATGTCATCGACTCGACCTACGACGAACTGCACCGCGTGACCGGCGTCTCGGTGACCAATGGATCGACCCGTCTGGCCGAGGAATACATCTGGGGGGAGGATGCGACCGATCCCGCCGACCATAACCTGCGCGGCCGCCTCTACCGACAGCACGACGGTTCCGGCGAAGTGACCTTCCCCGACTACGACTTCAAGGGCAACCCTATAGACAAGCGTCGAAAAGTGCTCGAAGTTTACGACACTTCGGTCGACTGGGGCGGAACGCCCACCCTCGGCGACGAATACACCCACACCGCGACCTTCGACGCCCTCAACCGCATCATCGAGGCAACCACCCCCGACGACAGCATCTACATTCCCACCTACGATGAGGGGGCGCTGTTACTTGCGGTCGATGTAAAGTTACGCGGCAGTGCAACTGCCACTTCCTTTGTCGAGAATATTGAGTATAATGCGCGACGGCAGAGGGAAATTATCGTGTACGCGAACGGCGTGACCACTAATTACGAATACGATGAAAAGACCTTCCGGCTGACCCGTCTGCATTCCGTCACCGAAACGCCGACCACCCTTCAGGACCTCAACTATTTCTACGATCCTATGGGGAATATCACCTATGTCCGGGACGATGTCACCCAGACGATCTACTTCAGCAACAACGCGGTCGAACCGGACCGTGACTACACCTACGATCCGCTCTACCGGCTCACCGCGGCGACCGGCCGCGAGCATGTCAACCAGCCGGGGAACGAATACGACGACTTCCCGACCGGCATCAACCTCCCGCACCCCAACGATCCGCAGAGCATGCGGACCTACACCCGTTCCTACACCTACGACAAGGCGGGGAACCTGACCGAATTGTCCCATGTCGCCCAGAACGGCAACTGGTCGCGGAGTTACGAGATCGCCGATACGAGTAACCAACTCGAATCGACCACCATCGGTCAGACGACGGTCACCTATACCCTCGACAACCACGGCAACCACCTCGACCTCCCGAACATGGACGATATCGTCTGGGACTTCAGGGACCGGATGGTGGAGGCCGATCTCGGCGGCGGCGGCATGATCTATTTCCTCTACGACGCGGCGGGGAACCGGATACGGAAGGTTGTTGAGAACACGCAGGGGAACATCGTCAAGGAACGGCTCTATCTCGACGGCTTCGAGCTCTACCATGAATTCGATGTCAACGAGGATATCGACTTCGAGCGCGAAACGCTCCATGTGATGGACGATCAGGTACGCATCGCGATGGTGGAGACCAAGACCATCGAGGACGGCGACGAAATAACGACGCCGACATCGCTCATCCGCTATGAACTGGACGATCATCTGGGGACCCATGCGGTGGAATTGTCCGACACGGGGGCCTTGATAAGTTTCGAGGAGTACTATCCCTACGGCGGGACGAGTTTCCAGTCGACTTCCTCATCGAGTCAGGTGAGTCAGAAGCGGTACCGGTACAATGGGAAGGAGAAGGATGAGGAGACGAATCTCTACTACTACGGGGCGCGGTATTACATCTCGTGGCTCGGGAGGTGGATGAACTGCGATCCGAGTGGGGAAGTGGATGGATTGAATTTGTATGCGTATGTGAGGGGTAATCCAGTTAGACAAACAGATCGCACAGGGTCCGCCGGTAAGGATGTTGTCGATAGTGCTATTTTCTCCAGTATTTTGACGGAGGCTGGTCTTTCAAAAATTGTTTCTAAAGTTGGCGTTCGACAAACAAACGTTAAAAGCGATGATGCAAAAGCCGAATATTTCCCGGGCTTTAATGAAATGGGCTTGGATGGCGAAAAGCTCAATTCAGACTTTTCTCAGAAATCACTTGATGATTATAAAAATATGGGAAAGACTTCTAAAGACAACATTGACCTTAATGATTTTATCAAAACCGATTCTGGGAAAGCACTTAATGCAGCCATGACGATTGTACACGAATCCACACATGTCAAACAATCTGTTGAGGGTTATTACAAGATGATTCAAGATTTAAAGAAAAACCCCGATAGTTTTGACACAAAAGGTGACCCCAACACTGAAAGCGCAAAAAATTTCTTGAAGGGAGAACTATCAAAATTAGAAACTAATGGTGTTGATTTTTCGAAGTCTTTTGATAATTTAACAGAAAAAGAACTTGATTCTGTTGCCAGATCATTCGGTTCAGATTCAAAAGAAGCTATCTATGCCAGGCAACAAATTCGAGTACAAGAGGTTATAAACATGAGAAAGGAGTACGGAAAAGAGGGGGAAAACCATTTTGTTGCTACAAAACTGAGTAGAGAAATGGAAGCTCAGCAAAATGCTTTTGAGTATGGACTTCAGAAAATGGGATTTACAGATAAAAAAATCATTTCTCAAATTGCCAAAGCTCAAACCAATGAATGGATGAAATCTAGAAAAGAATCATACGAGAAAGACTTCCGAGAACAATATCAGAAAATTGAGGAGTCTTTGAAATGAGAAACGAGTCTATCTTTCCCTTGCTTTGTTTCTTACTCTGGTTTTCTATCAATGTTGTCGAGGCTGAAGATTTCGCTGCCATGAACAACATTCCATATAACTACATCGGAAATAAAGATTTTCTTTCCGATAGTTCTTCAGAAAGAGTTCTTTCCCCCAAACTTCTAATGAACAATAGCATTCTATATGTCTCTACAACCAACGGTTCATTTTATTCGTTTATTAACAGCAAATGGGAAAAATCAAAACCATTAAATATGGACGATAGCACCGCCAGTGTGCAATGCAACACATTGATAGGCAGTGACATGGTTTTTGATAAAAACGGCACAGTTTATGTTTCTGCACAAGACGGCATAGTGGACCATATTGAATGGTTGTTAGCTAAAGATCAGGAGAAGACAAGATTTGAGTGTGGTCCCGGAAAAGGAAGAATCGCGCTTCTTAAATATTCTTTACCCAATGGATGGGATTTTATGACAAAGAGAGGGGAAGGCATTTTTCCTGCCAGATATAATGGACAACTACTCATCAACAATCAAGGAGAGCTCTTTTCAACTTCTGCAAGCATAACCAATCCTCCTTCACTAGTTATTCAGAAATTCAGTGCTGGGAAATTGTCCCTGTGGGGAGGAAACATCTTATTTCCAAGACACTCGATTGTAAGATTTACAAAAGAGGATCGAATGGTTATAGGCTATGTTGACCTCAAAGAACAGAAACTGCAGGTAAAGATATATGATCAAGGAAAATGGTCTAATATCGGAAACACGATGGTCAAATTATCAGATCATTCTGAAATATATAGCCTAGCAATAGACGCAAAAGACAACATATATATCGCTTTCTCAAATTACAAATGTGCCAACAATAAAAACAGCGACAAAGATTGTCAGCAATTAATACATACACTTAAATGGAGTGACGCCAAATGGACATATGTCGGATCGGAAATTCCGTCATATTCTCAGTACAAATTTAATTTGCATATCGATATCAATGGCAACATCTATGCATCACTGCTCGGGATATTAAACGATGGACAAAAGGTAAAAGACGATAAAACAAAGACTAATATTAACAATATTAATGTGTTGCGCCTAGTAAATGACAAATGGGTAAAGATAATCAACATACCGACATATGATGAATATACAAATAGTATAGTCTCAGATAAAAATGGAAATGTGTACTTGTTAATATCAGAAAAACTCAAAAATTATTCGGTTGTTCAAGTCAAAAAGGATGATATAGACCAATACTTAGACGCATTTTCTCCTCAGTCAAAATAACAACTACCCTTTTATCCCATCAATCTCCCGCGCATAATAATCCCGGACATAGAATATCAGCCCCTGCCCATTGACCCGAAACTCCGTCACGATATCGGTCGACTTGGCTTCCGCCTTTGACCGCTCCTTCGCCACCACCGTCCCCTTCACCAGCACCTTGATGAAATCCTTTTCCTGCGACACCGACATCCCCGCGATATCATAACTCACCGTCCCCACCGGATAGCGTTTCCAGTGATAGGCGATCAACTTCCGAATCTCTTTCTTATCGACATGCTCCATCAGGTAGTAGCGCTCCGTCTTGTCGGCGAAAAGCGCCGCCCCGGTGAAGCTTTGGCGGAGTCAGGTGCTCACGGTTGAATACCGTTCTGAGGCTTCTTTCCGCCGCTCGGTTGAAGGCGGTATCTAGAGATTTATTTCTTCAGGTCGAGTGTAAGAAACCATGAAGTCAACGACGAGGGAGAAAGGTTGCTGTTGTTGGGTGGACACAGTAGTATCCTCTATCAATTTAGCCCTGCCACGCATAATAATCCCGGACATAGAACAGATCGTCAATACGGTAAGGCACCGAGGAACCTGATCTCGCTTTTTTCATGCCTTTGCATTCCTACCGTGTCCCCAAGACCATCGGTATTCAACAAAGTCGTATTATCGTCTCTGGAATTCCCCTCGATGGTATAGAAATCCCCTGAAGGCCCGTCGGCAACCCCCAGAAAAATAACGGAGTGATTGAAATTATTGGTACTGATATAGTCTCCGGGTTTGAGACGTGTAATATCAAAAAAGTCCGACCGATTGACCAGCGGTGTAGAGACAAACACATTGGCGGTCCCATCGTTAGCATTTACTTGTGGATAGACCAACAAATTGTCGCGTCGAGCGAGATTGTTTTGCGATGTTTCGGTCTTTCCAAACCAATCCGCCATGTTATTTACATTTAACTCCAAATAGGTGTATTGGTGGTTACCTTCCGTGGAAATCAAAATACCAGTACCCGCGAAATAATAAGTACTTGCGACATACTCTGAACACCACTGTACAGTTGGTTTGGCGAAATAATCACCGTTAGTATAATCGACATTAAAGCCGGTATCCGTCGCTGTATCATAGTTGTTTTGACGCGATATCGTCCCTGTATCGGCCAAATGTTTGTACCAGAAGGCATCGTTCACGATGGTGTTTCTGACGGGAGAGGCGGATGCCCCGTTGGCATACCGCGACAGAAAAATGAAATAGTAGTGAGAGTACAGAGTATCGTTTGCCCCGAACAAGAGCGCAGGGTCGAGAACAATATCGCCATTGACATCAAAACCCTGTATTTGACGCGAATTGGTTTCCCTTGTCATAGCGCGCGCTTTAACGGCATAGACCTGATCTTTGTTCTCCAAACCGGCGATCGTCGTTGTCAGCGTTGTTCCCCCTGTGTAGGCCACTCGCTCGCTCAAGATAGGCGGTGTGCCGGGCGTTAGAGTAGGATCTAGGCTGTCGAGTTGTCCGATCTCATACACATCAAAAACGATATCGTACAAATTGGTAAAGAGAAGCAATGGTTCATTGATATTCATGATCACTCGGAAAGAGCCTTCACCAAGCTGTCTGTTGCCCATGATCTCATGATAATATTCAAAAGAGAACTCATTCACCATTCCGTCGCAGTCATCATCGTAACTGTTGGGAACGGAGTTGTTTTCCGCGTTGCCGGGATGGGAGGTCGTCAACCATGTTCCGGTAGCATTCGCCCAATCGTAAGTCCGCACATGGCTTGTTTTAAAAGTATTGATTTCCTGACAGGCTTCCCTATTGCTAATATCAATCAGGCGTACAGTTATTCCGTTAGCAGGTATTGTATATGTGGCGGGACAATAGTCCGAATTCACTACCGCATTAATGACGGTAACATTGGCGGCAGTTCTGCTAAAATAAAAGCCATCTTCATCGGGATCGGAAAATTGATCCATGATGACACAATCGAGCGCATGTAGAGAAATTACGCCAAAAACAAGCAGCAATAAAATAAGGTGCTTTTTCATATCAATACACCTTCAAGTTGTCGATCTTAAAGGTAGCGGGCGTAGCGCCGTTCGCACATTTACTCCGATCGGGGATCGATATTTTGACCTTGATCTGATTGGCCGTGCCTTTACTCGCAGCACTCAACATCAACAAAGAGAAAGAGTTGAAGGATTGGAACCGTTTCTCATGGTAGAGCGGATCGCTGGGGTCGGCTTTTTTGTCTGCTTCGAAGTAGTAGTAATAGGAGTTGCTGGTGCCATGACAACGTTCAGCGGGAAGCAATGCCGATTCGTCCAACGAAAAATAGACCTTGCCCGACTGAGGGTAGACCGTACGCACGACACCTTCGATCTCCTCGGCTCCCAAGATCGCGGTGAAAAGAAGAAACGAAACGAAGAACATTATCTTTTTCATGGTTGCCTCCTCTGGTTTACCATCTGATGAACATGTAGTTGACGGGTTTATCGGCTGTTAGGGGACAGGTCGCTGTTCCCAAGTCAAGCGTTACCTCTTTCTGAAACTGGTACGAATACATGATCAAGGAATAGAAGAAGTACGAGGTCGTGTGATTTTGAATACTGGCGGAGGTGTCGTCCGTGATGAAATAATATTTGTAATTAGCACCGCTTCCGCATGGGTCTGGGTCATTTTGGCAATCCACCGTTTCGCAAAGGGTGAAGTACACCTTGTTCTGGCTGGGGTAGATGTACCTGACAACTCCCGTGACACGAGTGCCCGCCGTAACGGACAGAGAGAAGATGAGCAGAAACAAGAACACAAAGAGTCTCATGAAACACCTCCCAAGAAAATGCTTTATGCCGGATCGGCATCCTCACTATTGAGGGTGCGTCAGAAAACATAAAGACTTTATTCAAGCAAGCCGTCGTTCGACTTTCAGACGAAACTGTTTGAATTGTTCCTTTTCCCTTTTTCCGCATGCTTTGCATAATAATCCCGGACATAGAATATCAGCCCCTGCGCATTGACCCGAAACTCCGTCACGATATCGGTCGACTTAGCCTCCGGCTTTGACCGCTCCTTCGCCACCACCGTCCCCTTCACCAGCACCTTGACGAAATCCTTTTCCTTCGACACCGACATCCCCGCGATATCGTAATTCACCGCCCCCACCGGATAGCGCTTCCAGTGATAGGCGATCAACTTCCGGATCTCTTTCTTATCGACATGCTCCATCAGATAATAGCGTTCCGTCTTGTCAACGAACAGCGCCGCATACCCGTCGAGGTCCTTCCCGTTCTGCGCGATCACGAACCGGGCGATCAGATCCTCGACCGGCTTGCGGTCAAACGCCGGCTGTTCTTTTTTCTTCGATTCCGTCTCGATGCTCTTGAGTTTCGCCTGTTCCTGCACCACCACCGTTTTTACCTGCGCCAACTCTTCTTCCTTGAGGATCAACTGCCAGAGTATCGCTATGGCGCCGATGAGCATGCTCAGCACTCCTAGCCCGCTGATGATCCGCAGGATAATCTTTTCTCTAGTAATAATGTTAGCCGCCATTTCTGTTGCAGTCCTTTATAAACTCGAGAGAATCATCCCACATTTTGAGCAGTCGGCTCGATGTGTAGATGATGCCGCCCCCCGGCAGGAAGAGTCCCAAGAAATGTCCGGTGCCGATAGCACCGTCAAAAAAAGCCTTGAGGGAACAGAACAGGATGGATGCACAAGAGATAGCCGATATGCTCAGATAGACATACCGCTCGACCTTGAAGAAATCGAGAAGCTCTTTTATGTCCTTGATCGGCCGCGCCATAAAACCTTGTTACAAAAACACCTTACTATTTTCTTTGTTTTCCCTGAGATATCCATTGCACAAAGCAGTGCATCCGTTCACTGGATGATGCAAAGAACAAAGAACCCTAATAATCTATTTTAACTAGGAAAAGCCTCTATCAATCTCAACCTTCGTCCCATTGATCGCTATCGTAGCAGTGTGGAAGTATCCCATAGACATTCATCGATACATGTCGCAGTTCCGCATGTAAACCCGAAATCTGAACAATTGACCGTCGCCGATCCTGTTTCGTGTTGCTCATCACCGCCAAGAATACCGTCAACCGCAGACATCCCATCCACAGAAATGTGTGGTCGTGTTGCAAGGATCAAACTCGAGATCAGGGCATAAAAATCCAACCGATCGGGGATGTGTTTTGCGTTGAACAATAATTGCCGGAGCAGTTCGCAGAAGGACCCCGCTCACAGCACCAACCGCTACTGATAAGACCGGCGATCTGATTCGATGAGGCGAAGTAATGTTGACCGGTCGAGGTGTACTTCATCACATAGAGCCCCGTAGCTTTCAACGGTTGATAGTAATAGGCGCCACTGTAAAGCCAGTTAGCATACCTCTTGTCCGAGCCGGGATCGCTGGTCAGCACATACCCAATGTAGGTGTCTGTTGTTATGGTGCTATAGTTCCCGGAACAAATCGGATCGCTGCTATTGGTAGTATAGTAGTTGTCATAGGGCGAAGAATTCTTGACGCAATAGTATAGCTTGGTTGTTCCTGACACATTGGTGTCGTAGATTATAAAGCCCGGATACCCACTACTGCTGAGCGCATCATAGTCCGCTATGATTCCCGGTACATTTCCATAATCAACACTGAATTGCAGCCGAACATTTTTGTTGTCAACAGCTCTTTTATATCGCCAGATCTCGCGCATACAAGACATTTGGAGGGATCCTGCATCATCTATTCTATCGTTACCATCGTCGTCAATACCATTACAGGTTTCAGGAATTAGAGCACATGCCGAACCGTTCCATGTGTAACCGGCATCGCACTTGTAACGACATTCCGTCGTTGACGCCGTAGTATTGTAGTCCGTTGTTGGATCATCTGCTGGAACCCATTCAAACCCGTTCCATGTTTGAGTATAGCTAGAAACGTTGTTCCATATAGTTCCCGCAGGCTTGGCAGCGCAAGTGTAGGTCTTCTGACATGCAGTCGTCACCCATCCGGCGCAGGTGCTATTGCAATCGGCTGTACCCACACTGCCTATGCCTAGCGCGGAACAGGTTGAGCTATTGCCGATCTCGCAAGCTTCCAATCCTTCCTTCGTCCCGTCGCCGCATTTGGTACACTTGGATATGGTGACATCCCAATAATACCCGTCCCCCGTATCACACATATAACGACAGTCTGTCGTTGATGCCGTGGTGTTATAGTCCGTTGAGGGGTCATCTGCCGGAACCCATGCAGAACCATCCCATGTTTGGTTGTAGCTCGATACGGTGTTCCAAACAGTACCTGTTGAAGGTTTCGCAGGGCAGGTGTAAGTATGGGTGTTGGGAACGCATGCCCCATCATCACAGGCACTATTAGTACCGCAATTCGTACCGTCGGTATCACGGGTACAGGGTACTTCTTCGTTCTTGTCGGTCCAGATGTTTCCCACACATTCTTGCCAGAGGTGTGTTCGGGAGGTTGATTCATCGCATGTGTCCGCATAATCACAAGTGCCGGGGGTATCGTTTCTGGTATCGCCATTAGTACACGGTGTTTTTTCCACACACCGGTCTTCTACACAATCATATTTATCAGGCTCAGGACAAGGCAGATCGGTACGGCAATTTTTCCAATCATGGCTCGGTGGCCTCATCCATCCCATGAGGTAATAGGAAAAACCTGCCGGATTACTTATGGTAATTATATTATTTGTACCTACCTTTCCTTTCATTACCATATTAACATCAGCGGAAGTTCTTTTATAATTCTGCTGGATGATCGAGATGTCGAAATTGCCATCTTCATCAACCGAACCAACTGACATAATAATCGCCACATGACCAACGCTAGAGTCAGTACAGACATCTTTTTTATTGTACCAAACAAGCAGATCGTCAGGACGGGGCATTTCTGTGACAGCCCCGTTGCCAAAACGAGAAAATTGATACTTACTGCCGATAAAGGCATTCCACTTTACACAAGCATTCCCGGATGCAGACATGAAAACATTCTGTTCGAGTACGGTGCCATAAAACCTTTGTATATACTCCACGCACTGGAAGGCCAACCCGTATTCGGTTTGAGGTGAAAGTATAGAGCATCGAGAGCCGCAAACCGGACTTAGAGAATCGTCAATTAGTTCCAAGTAATTATTACACGGGGTCGGGCATCCGGCATTGCTGCCGTTCGAGTATGAAGCAATTTGTCTGTATTCTCCAAGATAAGTACCAAACGACTCGCCTCCACCACATTCGGTGCATCCCTCCGGATCAATGCCCGGTGAATTTTCTGCAAAACACTGCCCGGTGACGGTGTCGCAAGTGGGTTTGTCTGTCGGACAGTCAACATCTTCTTCGCAGGGTACTGCCAAGATGTCTGAGTCATTCTCTTCGTTGTCGATGTCAGTATGCAGAACATCCTCATCTGAGTTATTGATGGTGTCAGTCGAAGAGAAATCTTCATCTTCAAAGGATCCTTCGACATCTATCCAAGAATCATCCCCTGTTTCCTCATCCGGGGACACCGATGTGTCGGAAGACTCATCATCTATGTCCTCGGAACCTAATGTGTCCGTATCTGCCCTCAATTTAACACACACACCGCTAAGGCACACTAAGCCTTCATCGCATGTCTTGTTCGGATAACAGGAACCTCCCTCGGATCCCATTTGTTTGTTGTCTTCTTTGTTCAAATCACCACAGGCAACGAGTAGCATTGCTGCAATAATCACAAGGTACTTGGTCATAGAACCCTCCCCTCTTTTGATTTTATACTAACAGGCCGTCTTCTTTCATTTTCTCATTTTCTCATTCTCTCTCTTCTCCTTTCGTCAAGGTCAAAACACCCACAGCGGAATATCCACCGCGACCTGCGCCCCCACCTGTAACGCTCCACGCCAGTCATCGATAGTGAACCACGGCTGATAGTTCGCCCCGATCATGACGACGAACGGCGAGCGGTACACGCCGACACGGAAAAACAATCCCGGCGACACGATGCTGCCCAGCACCGAAATATCCTTGAAGTCGGCGAATTCTCCCGTTTCATCCACTGCCGTCAATGCCAGCGGATCGATGAGAGGAATGAATAGCCCGAAATGCCAATCGCGAGCCCTTGCCCCTCCGTTCCATGAAATGTCGAGGCCGAGAGGCGCCGTCAGCCGAGACACGGCGGCATAATTTCCCATGACCTTGGTCGAAGAATTTTTCGGCGGATCGATATTCCACTGATACCCCGCCAGAAAACCGGTGAAAAAATTGACCGCAACCAATGGCACGCCTGCCGTGACGGGCGTTTGATACTTCCTCTTATAACTGCCGATAGGTTCCGCAGCCTTCTCGATGATTTCTTTCGCTTCTTTCGCATCCTTGGCTGCCGCCAGATCGAGCAGGAACGCCACTCCGTCCAGTTTCGTGAGATCGACCGGCAATCCCGCCGCATCCTTGAATGCGAACAGGAGAGAGAGGAGATGGGAAGGCACGCGAGCCTCATTTCCTTCGAGGATATCGTAACTCAGGTCTATCGTACCTTCCGCGAGAACGAACAGAGTCCGCTGTTTCGCAGCAAGATCGTCCGGTCTGATCGCGGTCAGAAAACGTATCAGGATATCGTGCGATGCCGCGATCCGCTTTTCCGGTTCCAATATCTCCAAGTCTTTCATCTCCTCCATCAAACGACCGGCCGCCGAGATAAATCCGATCACGCCGGCATGATAGGCGTTCAGATAATTCTCTCCGTAGAGGCAGGCGCCTTCCGTGGTTTTTCCCGGTGCCCCGAAAAGATCGCAAAAATCGACGGCGGCTTTTTCCTGCCAAACCGATATGTCGGACAACATTTCACCGGGATCATCCATTCCCGTCTTCACGATGGTCGCATACAGAGCGATCAGGCACGCCGGCTGCGGTGTTTCGGCGGAAAGATCGCAGCCATTCTTCAGAAAACCGGTTGTGTCGTCGCTCACCTTGTCGTGCAACATGTTGTAGACGGTATCCGCCAAATTCCTGATATCGAGCGTTCGTTGAGTGCGACCGAGATGCTGCGCCAATTGAGTAAGAACTATGGATACCGCTTCCCGGTCCTCCCGTTCGGCAGGAGAAAGAACGCCTTTCTGCTCCATGACGGCGGCAAGCAGATTCGTCGGCAGGTTATTCAATTCCTTTTTCAGGAGACCGGCAAGAAGAGTGCGGGGAAGCGTTGAAGATTCCTCCGCCAAGACGATCCTGCATGTCGTGGGGAACAACTTCCCGAAAAACGGATCGGCACAGGTCCTTTTTCCCAATGTCTCTAAAGCGTAAGACATCAATTCTTCCTGTGCTCTCGCTATGGCGAATTCGCCGAGTCCCGTTACGGCTTTCAGCAAAATGGGTGTTAAAACGGAGGCCAGCATGCCGGATTTAAGACCTCCTTTACCGCAACTATCGGCCAATGCCTCGGTGGCATTGCGTAATTCAGCAGCTTCCCCGTCTTTCTCGACCCAAGCCTTCGCCTCGTTCCGCAGATTCTCGATCAGATCGCACACCGGCATTCCGCGGGCTTTGAAATAAAGGGGGGGCAGAGTTCTGAAGAATCGATCTTCCTTTTTTGATGACAGTGAGTTCTTGTTCCAGTAACCGCAGGCCGTTCCAAATGCCTTTCCGGTTTCTTCCGATATCGTTTTTCCGGCTCTATCCGCCGTTCTTTTCATCTCTCCATACGCCGCACACAGTTTCTCCCATTGATCGACGAACAGCGGCACTGTGGGATTGCTTTCCGTTGCCTCACCGGGCACATCTGCCGATTCTTCCGTTTGTCCGTGATACGGTGTCTCAGAAGAGCTTACTTCTCCTGCTCGGACGGTCTGGGCAAAACCCGCGATCGAAAACAAAAACAGCGCGCAGACAAGAAACCGGATCATGTTCCCCTCCCCCTTCTTATCGGTTCGTCTTCCATTTTATACGACGAAGTTTTCCCAGGTTAGTGTCGAGGATCGGCAATCCGTTGAAGGCTTCGCGGGTGTCGTCGTAATCATCGTGTGTGGCGATACCAACGATAGAATAGAGTCCCGATCCTTCTTGGATATAAAAAGGTCCGCCGCTTACCCCCGGCGGCACATTGAACCGCAGAGAAAAAAGCATACCGGCAGTGTCCTTTAGTTCTTCATCTTCCTGACGGTAGTCCTGAGTCCCTGTAGCCGGATATCCATATAGACTTACCGTTCTTGCGCCACCTTGGAAGTGGTCATATAGTACCGGGACGCCCATTCCTTCAACCGGACTTACCCGGATCAGAGCCATATCCTCATTGTATCGGCCCTCTCCCCAGCCCGGATGTACTACAACGGACCGCACCTGAAATTGCGTGGGAGGAAAAGTCCATCTGAAAATTATCGAGATGTTTTTTGCTTGAGGCGGCGGATAGCCTAACGGTTGCACCACATGCCCCGCTGTCAGAATGGCATCTTTTGAAATGAAGATTCCGGTACCATGCCACACATTCTTTCCGAAAGAGGTCCGTATCTGTACTACCGAGGTTTCTATTCCCGTCATAGGCTCCCCGCGATATCCGAAAACACCTTATCGCTTGGCCACTTCGTTTCCTCGATGGATTGCCTCTTCGGATCGAAACGTTTCCAGGAGGCACGGTACTCCAGGAGACTTTCAGGCGTCATGTCCCACCCGGAGCCGAGGAGTTTCTTTTTCTCAGCCATCGGCAGTTTGTCGTATATCTGCCACCGATCATTGTCATACGAAAGAAGAGCCTCAAAGCACCGGGGATACTTCTTTTTGAAAAAAGAAAGCAAAGCATCCGAGAACTTTTCGGCTTTGGCGATACAGCGATCATCCTCATCGGGAGATCGTTTTCTCACATAGGAAAGATAGGCATGTTGTTCGTTGGTGATGCCCTCATGCACCGCAAGATCCTGTATCGAATGAAGTGTGTATCCGAGATAGAAAAGACCGCGCTTCTTTTTTCGGGGAGTCAGGGAGACTATCTTCCCCGCATGATCACCTATCAGACGCAGATAGGTGGCGATCGCCCTATTTCTGATCTGGTCGGTCGCAGTTCCCTTGAAATTTTCCGTTTGCGCATGCGCCGCCGCTGTTTCGAAATGGTAGAAATCGGGATCCTGAGAGGCATCGGCCGCGACATGGGCGGCATCGTCGTTGAATCCGTGACTCTTCAACACCTTCCGGGTTATATCGAAATGGCCGACCGTGGTGGAAAAGATACCGCCGGCAGCGAGGCGCATGGTAGAGATGTTGACTTTCTCGCTCCGCGTCCCGAAGTAATCCTCAAGTCGGACATATTTCCGAGAACGTTCCCCCTCTTTGGGGAATATTCGGAACAGGTGATGATTGTTGAAGCAGTAATAGGGAACATACCGAACGAAGGGATAGATGTTGATGAATTTCTTGGGAAGATACCGGGGCTCTTTTCCTTCGGTCATCTCGAAGATGCACCATTCTCCCATTTCCGTTTTATACATCGGCCAGCAATGACCGCCCAGAGAATTTCCTTCGGCATCAAATATCTCGCCGAGGACCACCCGGACACAATAGGGACTGATCCCACTGGAAAGAAGTAAGGACGCAATAAGGAATGAATAATCTTCGCAATCGCCTTGACCAAGGGTGGCCGCCTCTTCGGGGAAAAGCCAAAAATCCTTCGTTTGAATCCTTTCGCTGTCATGTACATAGGAGAAATGTCGGTTGACATAGCTCCATATCATGAGTGCCCGCCTGTCAAAGTCACCACTTTCACGGCTTATAGGGAGATTCATGGTACGCAGAATCGCCTTGAGGACATTGTTGTCCTCCGCGGCTATCCATCCCCGGATATCGGTGTCAATGGCTTTTCGACGATTCCCGAGCACAAATCGCTTGCCGGGAACGATCGTTCCGCGCACGATGATGTCGCCGTCCCAATTGTACGATGCCATGCCCTCTTCCTCCATGTCAGCGAGTCTTGTCGTTACGGGAAAATCCGGCTGTCGTGTCGAGAAGATTTATATTCTTCCTGTAGGAACTGTGACTGCCACCGCCGAGGAAGGTCCGCTTCGCATTTGTCAATGCATTGTAGGTATACTTCCGCAGCGATACCGAATCGCCGGAATTGCCCTCTATCGTGTAGACGATCCGGGACGCGGTATCATTCCAGACGCACAACGCAGTATGACCGGTCGGCTTCCCATTGTTTCCCCAAAACAAACCGTCACCACTCACCAATTTCAGCGGATCGGTTTTTTTCACCGGCATCTGCCGATAGCTTTCACGGGAACTTGCCAGTCCGTATTTGACAGGTCCCGTGACGCCGGCTTTTTGCCAGCACCAGTGCAGGAACATCGAACACCATGGATTGAAATTCATCCGGTAGAAAGCGCCGAAGAGCGTATCGTTGTTCTCCCCTTCAACAAATCCGCACTGGAAAAGGGCAATGATGACCGCTCTGATATTGGCATCCGCCTCATTAAAGAAAGGAAGGGTTATTCGCTCCCGGTCATGAAAAAATCGAGTTCCGAGAGCAGGGATATCTTCTCTTTCCGGGATACCGAAAGTTTCTTTCTTCTTGTCGCATAGGAAAGAGAGCCGATACTTCGAGTTGTCGACTATCGTTATCGGCCGTCCGCGGTTGGTTCGCTCCTCTTGAATGCCGAGGACCAGTCGGATATCGGGCGTTTTCGGGAATTCGGTGATCCAGAAATTTCGGGTGAGCTGTTTCGAGTTGTTGGTCATATCCTGCTCCGTTCCCAAGTGGTTTATTTTTCTTTTTTCTTATCGCTGTCTTCCAACTGTTTCGTGGTTTTTTCCAAAATGCCCGGAATAAACTTCTCAAAGAATCCTGCTATGAAACACCAGACGATCAAAAGCGAGAGATCCTTCGCGGCCATTTTGTTGTCAAGCACGGGCAGAAGATCATCGGAGAACACATAGCCCATGATACCGGAGAAGATACAAAAATAAGCTATGATACCGGCACCGAAACCGATCAATTCGCGACGGATATGATATAAAGGATTTGATATGGTTTTTAACTCTTCCAAGGAACTTTCTTTTAACGTCCCGTTCAAGGTCAGCATAATGCTGAAACAGGCTCCGATAGTACCGGAAAAGGCAGCGACAAGAATGCTCATAGACACGGACTGTTTCTCGGAAACGCCCAAGCAGGAGAATCCCAGCATCACGATAATGACCCAAGCAATCAAGAACAAATAAAAAATGATTCCCACATTAATGCGGATGTTTCGCTCATATTGACGCATTCTTTCGCGTTTCTGATACTCCCACTGAAGGTCGTTCACCATAGAAGAAAGCAGAGAATGTTGCTCTTCGACAGAACCCTTGTTTTCTTGCAGTGTTTTGAACCGTTCTTCGTAGAGTCTGGCAAGATCTTTCGTTAAAATAGTCTTTACCGCAGCCATTCTTCTATCCAATTCCATGGCCAACATGGTATTGTCAAAAAGAACCAACATTAGTCGTTCGATTCGATAAAAATCGGTCCAACAGGAATAAGTATCGCAGGTGCTGTTTTTTTCGAACGAGGAAAGGTGCTCCTCTATCTCTCCCCTTATCTGAGCAAAACGAGAATCGTTGTACCGACTCGAAAGAGCCGCTTCCTGGTAGGTATTCTTCAGCGTGATGTAGAATTGTCGAATAAGTATCTCTTCCGGATTTCGTTGTTTCGCTTTAAAGATCTTTGGGACACCCATAGGCTCCTCCCTATAGTAATAGATTAATAGTATAAGGCCATGGTCTTTGCACAATCAACTGCACGATGCTCTGATAAAGCGCAAAGTTTCTTTTTGAAAAATTGGGGTGTTGCGACAAGAACCAAAGAAAGAACTGGTTGGAAAGATGGATTTCTTGAGTTTATTTCGAACTCAATCTTATAGCACCTGTCCTCATTGCATAAGACGCTTTATGTAAACTGGGGAAAAGGGAACCCCAACTTTCGCGAGAAAGGCGATATCCCGGTACCGATACCATGAGGATGTTTTCAGTCAAAACCACGCGACCATTACAAGGCTTTCGCTTTTTGCCGTCAAAGAAAGGAGACCGAGAGGATCGACAAATGATGTCATTCTCCTGACACCTTCTCTTTTTCCGACAACCATTACGATTGAAAAGACTTAAAAGGCTTTAATTGATATTATTCAGGAAAATGTTCAGAGCGGGCAGGCGTAATCGATGAGGCAGCCGGCCGCGTCGTAGATCGGTTCGGGCTTCATGTTGCCGCAGTCGGGCATCATCAGGTCGATGGCGGGACATTCGAACGGGTCACCGTAGTTGCACATACCGTTTATGCAGTACATGCCCGCGCCGCAATCGGAGTCCATCTTGCAAGGCATCGGATCGGTCGGATCGCCGCCTTCGCAGGTCCACTCTTTCACGCAACCGCGCTCATCGTATATCGGCACCATCTTGGTCCCGTCGGCGCAGTAATCCTCGGGATTGGGCATCCCCACCGGACAGTCGGGATCGGCGTAGGTGCACATGCCGTTCATGCAGACCATCTCCACGCCGTTCTCCACTCCGCAGTCGGCGTCCGTATTGCAGTAGGTCGGCTCGGTCCCACCGATGCACTCCCAACCGACCTGACAGCCGATAGCCGCATCGTAGACGGGCGATATCTTGCCGTTCGGGCAGAAATCGGGGGCGGGATAGGCGAGATCGGGACAGTTCGGATCGTTGTACCAGACGCACTCGAAACCGATGAAGCAGCCCTTCTGGTCGATTATCTTGTTGGGGTAGGAACCGTCCTCACAGAAAGGCTCCTCTATCATGACATCGGGACACGGGTAGGGCGGTTCGCCGATGCATTCGCCCATATAGGCCACGCCGACGCCCGCGATCTTCGCGAAGCACTCGTTGTCGTAGGTCCAGCCGTCGGTACCGCAGACCGGGTCCCACACCATCGGGCAGGCCGGTTCGGTGCCGTTGTATTCGCACTTCATCCCCAGTACGCAGGAACGGCCGAAGTCGATGATGAACAGCGGGCGGCCCATTTCGGGACGGCAGGTCTCGAAGTTGAGACCGATGATCTCGGGGCACAGCGGCATCGCGCCGTAGCCGCCGTCGGGCTGGCCGGAATCGCCCGGGACCGAACCGCCGCCGCAGTCGGTTATCACGCCGTCGCCATTGGTGTCCACACCTTCTTTGTCGTCGCACGGCATGCCGGTATTGGGCTCGGTACTGTCGGATGAGGTACCGTCGCTGTTCTCTTTATATTCTTTGTAGGTGTCGAACAGGACCTGTCCGGTCGTTTTTCCGGTACCCGGCACCGGATCGGTCTCATCGCCGCAGGCGATAATGAACAGCGCAACAAGCGCCGCCAGCATAACGGTCATTTTCATGGCTCTCTCCTTTTCGGTTATCATCTCTGAATGCTCCACTTTTTACCGATTGTGACGGAACAGGGTCTCCTCTCTAGTGGCACCATTGTAGCCTATTTATTGGGAAGTCAACAGAAAATATTCGTTTCTTATTGAAATGGTTGAGAGTTATGTCGGTCGAAAAGGTTCAGAGCGGCTTGCCTTTTTTCTGTTCAAGCAGCTCTATCATCACCTGATTACCCAACCGTTTGGCAAGAAGTAGCGGGGTGTCGCCGCTGTTGTCGCTGATATCCACCGAAGCCCCCTTTTCGAGGAGCGCCTTGACCGTGGCGATGTTGCCGGCGGGAACGAGATAGAAAAGCGCCGTTTTGCCGGAGGTCGTTTCTCGGGCATTGACATCGGCCCCCGCCGTCACAAGAAGAAGGACTATGGGATGAAAACCGTAAGAAGCGGCTACCAAAAGCGGGCTCCAACCGGTGGTGGTCTTCTGATCGAGCGCCGCCTTTTTTTCAATGAGCATCTTCACCAGCGCCTGATCACCGGCCTGTGCCGCATAATAGAGGATGCTTGCGCCGGAAGAGTCGGTGAAGTTGACGTCGGCTCCCTTTTTGATGAGCATATCGCTCATCGCCGCTTTACGGTAGGTGACCGCTTCCTTGAGCGGTGTGTAGCCATCGGATGATTGGAAGTTGACCTGCGCCCCTTTTTCGATGAGATATTCGGCGATCGGTTGAAAACCCAGTCGCGCGGCAAGCTGTAGGGCCGAATAGCCGCTCGGATCCATCTCGTCGACGGCTCGGCCTCCCGTCTCGATAAGCTCCGTCACCTTCTTGAGATCGTTCTTTTGAACGGCATAAGCGAGCGAATCCTTGTCGGGGCCATACGGATCGTTGTAGTACGGATCATTGTAGTAGGGATCCTTATAGCCGCTGTAGCCGCCGCTTGAAAGAGAACCCAGCGTTCCGGCGGCACCGGTGTTCAGTATCTTCGCCTTGTTGAAACCGTCCTCGAATCCCTTGGCATATGCCTCGCCGTAGGTCTTGGCGTAATCGGTGGTCACCGGGACGCTTTGACAGGCCGCCAGGAACGCGGCGACGCAGACGGCAACGATACACAACCACGGTCTCATGTTCCCCTCCTTCTTTCTGTGATGATGCAGATGCAGGATATCGCCGGGCGAAGCCGGGTCAGTGGCCATCGCCGGGAAAGATGTCATCGGTCTCGGCTAGCTCCATACCGAGCGCTTCAAGTATCTTACGCTTGGTGACCATACGACAGGCATAGCCCTTTTCGATACGGTCAAGCGTGACGAGCGATATCTCGGCGTTGCGGGCGAGTTCGGTCTTGCTGATAAGCTTGTTCTCGCGGTATTCTTTGAGCTTATTGACGCCTTTCTGCTCTTTTGTATGCGTTGTCATATCCCACCGTTAAAAGCGTTATGCGGAGGTCATTCTATGCATGCCGTGCCGTCAAGTCAAGTTCGCATCATTCTTTTTTTCGCCGCCGAAGAAGGAGAGAAGCGATTTCGCGATGATGGTGAGCATCAGCGATTCGCGCGAATTGATGGTCGGCACCACTCCTTTCCAGTACAGTCGCAGGAAATGTTCCTTGCCCGCCGGGATATCGAGGAAGTTGACCGGGTCCTTGTCGCCCGATGCGAACAGAAGGTCCCCCTCGCCGGTGATAAAGGAAAAACCCTGTATCGGCAGGGAGAAGATGAGCTCCTCCATATCACGCAACGGCAGGTGACTCAAGCGATCGACCAGTATCTTCTCGAGCATATCCTCGGTACGGTTCTCGCTCCCCGTCCGGTGTTTGCTCAACAACATGTCGAGGTAGCCGAGCCGCGTGATGAGGACCACCACCACGATCGAGAAAACGGCGATGATGAGGAACGCCTCGCGGTCTTTGAGAAATATCGAAAAGAGGGCCAGCGCGGTGAACAGGACCGTCACGCCGTAGAGGGTGATGACCACACGCCGTTGATTCCACCCTTTCGACAGCAGGATATGATGTATGTGCTGACGATCGGCCATAAAGAGCGGCTGATTACGCAGGAAACGGCGGACGAAGGCGAGCGTCGTATCGAGTATCGGTACCCCCATCGCGACGATGGGAACGAGCACCGAAACGAGGGTGGAGTGCTTCGACGCCCCCTTGAGCGAAAGAACGGCGAGGATGAACCCGATGAACATCGAGCCCGAATCGCCCATGAATATCTTGGCCGGATTGAAGTTGTAGACCAGAAATCCGACGACGGCGCCCGCAAGCGCCGCCGAAATGAGGGCGACGAACGCGATGTTGTTGTGGAGCGCAAGGATGAGTATCGTTATCGAGACAAAGAACGCGATACCGGAGGAGAGACCGTCCATGCCGTCAATGAGGTTGAACGCATTGATGATGCCGACGATCCAGAGGACCGTTATCGGCAATGAGAAATAGCCGAAATCGATAAAACCGCCCGGCATCGAGATCCTTTCGATGGAAAAGCCGAGGTAGTAGGCGGTCACCGCCAAAGCGATCTGGAATAGGAACTTCCAGCGGGCCGCCACTCCTTTGATGTCGTCAAGCAGGCCCAGTCCGCTGATCAGGATGCCGCCGCCGATGATGATGAGGGGGTTATAGAGCGAACTGAAGAAGACCTCGGAGACGTTGTTGTGGTAAAAGTAGAGGAGAACGAGCGGGAAGAGCGTCCCGATAGAGATGCCGATCCCGCCGATGCGCGGTATCCGGCCCCGATGGATGGTGCGCCGGTTGGTGATGTCGACGAACCCCCATTTCCGCCCATAATGTATAAGGATAGGGGTGACCACCACGAGGAAGGTGAAAGAAATGAGAAAGGCGGTCAGGTAGGTCTTCATAAGTCATTCCACAAAAAACACACGGGTCATCATAATAAAGCAACGCAAAAAAGCAACTATGCACTGCCGCAATAAAGTTGACCGTCCGGCCTTGATGAGATACAATGCGCGGCATCCTGAGGAGGACCTACATGGATGAAAGAACAACCGGCCGCGACGGACTTGACCTGTCGGGCGCTCTTGACCAGGCGTGGATACAGTACCGCGCCAATTTCTGGAAGGTGATCCCGTTCGGCATACTCGCCGTACTGCCGCCGCTCGGCTTCCTGCATTCGATACCGCTGGGGCTTGCGCTCCTCTTCGCCTTCGAGGGGATGTTCCTGATGATGCTGGCCGATACGATACGGCTTGCCGATCGTGAAGAACAACCCGATATCGTCAAGCGCAACTTCGGCCGCATCTGGCACAATCTCAAGAACGGCGCGATCATCATGCTCTTCGTCCTGCCGCTGCTTATCATCGGATTCGCCGCCCTGATCCTGCCGTCGGTCCTGTTCTTCAGTCTCTTCACTTTCGCCTTCGGACATGCGGCGTTCCGCGATAAGTTCGGGATAGATGCCTGTATGGAAAGCTACCGCAGCGGCGCCGGTTCACGGCTGCCTCTTTTTCTCACCGCCTTCTCTCTCTATCTGGTCATCGCCCTCTTTTTCATAGTTGCCTATCAATTCGTCGACGGCGCCGGATGGCTCGCGGCCTTCCCGGCAGCGTTCTGCGTACCCTATTATTTCATGGTCATCGAAGAACTCTATGAACAGCTGGAGCAGAAGTGACATGGACCGCAACCTCGAATATGCCGTATTTTCCCTGCTGAAGGGGTGGAAGGGACGCGCGATACTTGAATTCGCCATAGAGCCGCTCTTCGGCGATGCTTCGGGGCGCCTCTACCACCGCATCCGCTTCGGGAAAGAGACCTGCATCCTCATGACGGTCGCCTATACCAAGCCGGGCGAGTTCGGCCGCGGCGATTCGTGGGCCGATTTCCTCGGTATGCAGAAGTTCCTCGCAGCGGCGGGACTGCCGGTCCCGGCGGTGCTCCATACCGACCCGGAGGAACGGCGCGCCCTATTGGAGGATCTCGGCGATGCGACGCTCTTCGCCCGCATCGAGGCCGATCCCGACAAGAAAATGGCCGCCACCCGGACGGCGCTCGATCTGCTCATCGTCTGGCAGCGGACCATGTGGAAGCGCAAAAAGTTCAATTCGCCCGCCGACGGCCGTTCCTTCACGCCGACGCTCTTCACGGAGGAATTCCGCCATTTTTACGAGTACATGATAGAAAAAAGGGTCTATCATCCGTCATGGAAGAATCTCTGGCCGAAGCTTGAGAAACGGTTCAAGAAGGTGTCGCTCGAACTATCGCGCACCCCCTATATCGTCGCCCATCGCGACTTCCAGTCGAAGAACATCATGCTGACCAAGAACGGGCCGGTCATCATCGACTTTCAGGATTCGCTGATGGCGCCGGTGGTCTATGATCTGGTGGCGCTGCTGCGCGATTCCTATACCGTGCTCACCCCGGCAGAGCTCGACCATCTTCTTGACCATTACTGGAAATACAACGAGGTGGCGCGCGAGGCCTTCGGCGATAAAGAAACCTTCCGGCACACCTTTTTCCTGCAGACGCTCCAGCGCAAAATGAAGGATTCGGGCCGTTTCATCTACCTGCATCAGGTGAAGGGCAAGGAGTGGTTCCTCCCCTTCGTCCGGCCGACGCTCGGCTATGTCCGCGATGCGCTCTGCCGTCTGGAGATGGAAGATATGCTGACGCTGCTTGCCCCCTATATCCCCGAGTTCGACGGCGAACGGTCATGAAGGCGCTTATCCTGTCAGCCGGTTTCGGGACACGGCTCCGGCCGATAACCGATAAGGTGCCCAAACCGCTCGTGCCGGTCCTCAACGTGCCGGTCATCGAGTACAATATCTGCTTCCTGAAGCATTACGGCATCACCGAACTCTACATCAACCTTCATCATATGCCCGAGAAAATGAAGGAACACCTCGGCGACGGCAGCCGCTTCGGGGTGAAGATAACCTACCTGTTCGAGAAGCAGATACTCGGCACCGGCGGCAGCATCGCGAGCATGAAGGAGCATGCCGCCGAACGGTTCATCGTCATGAATGCCGATACGATATTCGATTTCGACCTCGAGAAGATGCTCGACTTCCACACCTCGCGAAAGGCGCTGGTGACGCTCGGCCTTATCCGGGCAAAAGAGGGAGCGGAACATGCCGTGGTCGCCGCCGCGTCGGACGGACGTCTTATCCGGATGCTCGACGGATCGCCTTTCGGCACGGTCCCGTCGGCCAACGCGATATTCAGCGGCATCCACATCATCGAACCGGGGCTGTTCGACTATCTCCCCGCCGGCATATTCTACTCCATCACTTCCGAGGTCTACCAACGACTGGTGCGCGAACGGGCCGATCTGCTCGGATTTTTTCTCGACGGCCGGTGGTATGATACCGGGACACCCGACTCGCTCATCGAGGCCTCCTTCGATCTGCTCGGCCATCTGCCGCTCTCCTACCCGGTACCGCAGTTGCTCAAGGCCCACGGACTGGCGGCCGACCAGCTGGTCCTGTTGGGTAAGAAGATAAAACTGCCGGCGGTCCCGGTACTGCCGCCGGTCATCATCGGCGACGGCGCGAAGCTGTCGGAGATGCCGGGGATAGGACCATGGCTCGTGGTGGGTGCGGGTGCCACGGTGAAGAACGGCCGTGCCGTTCAGAACGCCATTTATCTGCCCGGCGCACAGGGGGAACTGGTCATCCGCTCCGAGCGGGGCCAGCTCTATTATTAACCGGATAAGGGAGGGGACCATGACGCCCGAAAGTCCTACGAATTGGGCCGACCGCGACGACGCGACGCTCATCGCGATGCTCGTGGACGGTACCCTCACGCGGAACCGCAACTACGAGTTCTTCTCCAGCGAACGGGGCAAAGCGGTCCACAAACAGGCGAAGACGTTGCAGGGGGTCCTGCATGACCTCAAGAACGGGGCCAAGGTGGTTTCGGAGGGGAAGGACGAATGGGGCTGGCGCATCGTTCTGGAGAACGAAGAGAGCCGCTACCGCCGCACTGTCATCATGACCGACATCATGCACGAGATATTCCACACTCAGAAAAAAAAGAAGGTCTAAACGGAGGGAGACTATGGACGAAAAACGGAAAAATGTTCTTGACGGGGTGCTCAAGGGGATCGAGAAGCAGTACGGGAAAGGGGCGATCATGTACCTGGGCGACGAGACGCAGGCCGATATCCCGGTCATACCGAGCGGCGCGATAAGTCTTGATATCGCCCTCGGCATCGGCGGTTATCCGCGCGGCCGCATCGTCGAGATATACGGACCCGAGGCATCGGGAAAAACGACGCTCGCCATGCACGCGGTGGCCGAGGTCCAGAAACGGGGCGGCGCGGCGGCCTACATCGACGCCGAGCACGCTTTCGACATAACCTACGCAAAGAAACTGGGCATACAGGTCGAAACGCTCATCGTCTCGCAGCCCGATTTCGGTGAACAGGCGCTTGAGATCGCCGAAACGCTCGTCCGCAGCAACGCGGTCGATCTGGTGGTCATCGATTCGGTCGCGGCGCTCGTGCCGCGCTCCGAGATAGAAGGCGAGATGGGCGACAGTCAGGTCGGCGTGCAGGCGCGGCTCATGTCGCAGGCGCTCCGGAAGCTGACCGGCGCGGTCTCCAAATCGAAGACCTGCCTCCTGTTCATCAACCAGCTCCGCATGAAGATCGGCGTCATGTTCGGCAACCCCGAGACGACCACCGGTGGCAATGCCCTCAAGTTCTACGCATCGGTCCGCATCGATATCCGGCGCATCGCCAACATCAAGGAACACGAAGAGGTCATCGGTTCGCAGGTCAAGGCGAAGGTCATCAAGAACAAGATGTTCCCCCCCTTCCGCGAGGCGCAGTTCGACATCGTCTTCGGCAAGGGTATCGACCGGCTCGCCGATCTGGTCGGTCAGGCGGAACGCGACAACGTCATCCAGAAGTCGGGCAGCTGGTACAGCTACGGCGACGAACGGCTCGGGCAGGGGATCAGCAATGTGGTCACCTCTCTGCGCGAGAAGCCTGAACTGATCAAGGAGATCGTCAACAAGGTGAAGGAACTGCACAATCTCAAAGCCGACGCAGAACCGGCCGAGGAAAAGAAAGAAAAGGAAGAAAAGCACGAGACACCCAAAGGAAAGAAAAAAAGCGGAGAATGATGCATGGCGGCTGAAGCCAAATTAAAGGACATCCTCGCTCTCGCGGCGAAGATCGGGGCAAGCGACATCCATCTCAAGACCTTTTCGGCGCCGGTGTTCCGCATCAACGGACAGCTGGTGAAGGTCGACGAGTTCGGACCGCTGAAGCCCGAACAGATCGACACGATCGTCGAAGAGGCGCTCAACGAGGAACAGCGGGCCCACTTCAAGGAACACTTCGAGGTGGACCTTGCCTACAGTCTCGCCGGCGTCGGCCGGTTCCGTATGAACGTCTTCCGCCAGCGCGGCAGCATCGGCATGGTCTTCCGTATCATCCCCTTCTCGGTCAAACCGCTCGACGAACTGCTCCTGCCGAACATCTTGAAAAAGGTGGCCCTCCAGAAACGGGGACTCATACTCGTCACGGGAACCACCGGATCGGGTAAATCGACCACCCTCGCCGCGATCATCGAACATATCAACGCGAACCGCACCTGTCATATCGTCACCATCGAGGATCCCATCGAATTCCTGCTGCGCGATAAGAAATCGATCGTGAACCAGCGCGAGGTGGGGCTTGATACCAAGACCTTCTCACGCGCCCTCCGTTCGGCGCTCCGGCAGGATCCCGATGTCATCATGGTGGGCGAGATGCGCGATCTTGAGACCATCGAGATAGCGCTGACCGCCGCCGAGACGGGCCATTTGGTCCTCTCGACGCTCCACACCCTCGACGCCTCCGAGACGATCAACCGCATCGTCGGCGCCTTCCCCAACCATCAGCAACCGCAGGTCCGGCAACAGCTCGGCGCGGTCCTCACCGCCGCCGTTTCCCAGCGGCTCCTCAAGAGCAAGGACGGCCGCGGCCGCGTTCCGGCGGTCGAGGTGATGCTCAACACGCAGATGGTCAAAGAGCTTATCTACGACATGACGCGGCTCAAGGAACTGCACGGCGTCATCGAGCGGAGTCATACCAACTACGGGATGCAGACCTTCGATCAGTCGATCTACCAACTCTTCCGCGATGGTCATATCACCCAGAAAGAGGCGCTCGACAACGCCACCTCACCCGACGATCTGGTGCTCCGCATGAAGGGGGTCGCGATATCGGGCGACGGCGACTGGAGCGCATTCGACGACAAGGGTAATCAGTTCGGCCAGAAGGTCGAGAAGAACCCGGCGGCAGCCGGCAAACCGGTGAGCGATGACGAATTCGAACTCGGCTGATACCGGCCCCGCCGCCTGCCTGAAGCATGCGCTGTCGCTCCTCGCGCGGCGCGACCATTTCTCCACCGAACTCATCGACAAACTCGTTGAAAAGGGCTTTTCCCGCGACGATGCGCTCGCGGCGGCCGAAAAACTGAAGGGGATGAAGTACCTCGACGATGCCCGGACGCTCGAATCCTACGCCGCCGAGATGAAACGGCACAAGAAGGGGTTCCTTTTCTTCTGCATGAAACTGGTGCAGAAAAAGGCCCGTTCGCTCTTTTCCGACCGTGAACTGCGGGCGGTCTACACGGTCACGGAGGAACGGGCCATCGCCCATGCCTTCGCCGAAAGAATGCGCTGGAAACAGGGCGAGATACGGCGGCGCCTCTCGAGCCGCGGCTTTTCGGCCGAAGCGGCGGGACGAACCCATGCGGATGAACCGGAGGAATAGCATGAAGAAACGGACAAAGATCATTTTTGCCGTCGCCGGAGCGCTTATCGGCATTATTGTCATCGTCGCCGCCGTTTTCATCATCCGGTTCAAGATGGAAACGGGCAAGATGTCGCCGATAGAGACCAAAGAACTTCGTCCCGGCGTCTATGCGGTCAACGATTCGTTCGTCAACATGTATCTGGTAAGGGGCATCGACTCATACATCGCGCTCGATGCGGGCAACTCACCCGACGCGCTGAAGAAGGAGATCGACAAACTCGGCATCGATCCGGCGAAGGTCGTTGCCGTTTTCCTGACCCATTCCGACGGCGACCATGCCGGCGGCCTATCGCTCTTCCCGAACGCGAAGATCTATCTTTCCAAGGACGAGGAGCAGATGATCAACGGGACAACCGCCCGGATGAAGGGGCGGCACAACAAACTTGAAGTGAAGTACGAGACGCTCGCTGACGGCCAGCAGATGGAAGTGAGCGGCCTCACCGTCAAATGCGTCGTCGTGCCGGGGCACACTCCCGGGGCGGCGGTTTATCAGGTGAACACCGAACTTCTCTTCACGGGCGATGCGATGGGGCTCAAGGACGGGAAAGCGGGTCTTTTCAGCGAAGTGTTCAACATGGACACGCCGATGCAGTTGAAGTCGGTCTCGAAGATAGCGGCGATCCCGGGCGTCAAGTTCATCTTCACCGCCCATCACGGCACCACCTACGACCCCGTGAAGGCGTTCAAAGATAGAACTCTCTAAATAATCATTTTGCCATAAATGATAACCTGGCAATTAGAATCACTTATCAAATATAGTTCATAAATAATGAAGTTTGTTCTTGACAAATAATATGAACTATCTTATAGTCTGACATGCTGGTTCTGGGTAAGAACATACTGGCCGTCTACATGGTTGCGCATGCCGATGTCCGTGGTGTGCTTGGTTCGTGGTTGGCCGAGGCCGAATCGGCCCAGTGGACGACGCCACAGGACATCAAAGCGCGTTATCGGTCAGCCGATATTCTTCCCGAGAACCGAGTGATCTTTAACATTGGAGGAAACAAACATCGCCTTGTGGTCAAGGTGAAGTATTCTCATGGAACGGTGCTGGTGGAGTGGATCGGTACCCATGCGGAATACAGTAAGAAGAAATGGTAAATGGTAAGGGAGTGTACCATGAATCCTGAACTCATCAGAAAAATTAAGGACGAGGGACATCACGAAGCGGCGCTTGCGCGCATCGGTGAACTGATGGATATTGATCTTTCCAGCGACGCGGCGGCGAACGGTGAGTTTGAGGTCCTTTCCCTTCTCATCGCTGATTATGAAAAGGAACAGTTCCCCATCGCACCGCCGACACCGATTGAAGCGATTCTTTTTCGCATGGAACAAGCGGGGCTGACCCAACGCGATATCGCGCCGCTCATTGGAAGCAAAAGCAAAACCTCAGAGGTGCTTTCCGGCAAAAGGCCACTGACTCTGGCCATGATCCGGAGTCTCCATAAGCAACTCGACATACCGCTTGAAAGTCTGGTTGCTGAACCGGGGACAAAGGTTCCCGATGAAGTGCCGGGACTTGACTGGAAAAGATTTCCGATCAAGGAAATGGTAGCGCAAGGCTATGTTTCGTTCACGGGACCACTTACAAAGATTGCCGACTATGCGGAGGAATTGGTGCGTCAGTTCTTCAACAACCCGGAAGGTCCTCACCTCATGTACTGTAAAAAGCATCCGCGTCTCGGTTCGGCGGTGAACGACTATTCTTTAATGGTATGGCAGAATCAGGTTTTGCGGCTGGCGGCCGAAGAAAAGATCGGCGTTCCGTTCGACCGGGCGCATCTGAACGACGAATTTCTCGCGCACCTTGCATCGTTGAGCCAATATGCGACGGGACCGAAGCTGGCCAAGGAGAATCTCGCCAAGATCGGCGTTCACCTCATCGAACTGCCAGCGCTTAAAAAAACCTTCCTCGACGGTGCGGCAATGATGCGCAACAGCGGCAATCCGGTGGTGGCGCTGACCTATCGTTATGCCCGCGTGGACAGTTTCTGGTTCGCCCTTTTCCACGAATTGGGACATGTCAAGTTGCATCTTGCGGCGGGGGATGAAGAGTGTTCCTTCCTTGACGACCTTGAAGTTCCTTCCGCCAGCGACCTTCGGGAAAGAGAAGCTGATGAATTCGCCATGAAGCATCTCTATTCTGCCTCTTTGCGGAGCGAGATGGATCGGCTTGCCACATGGAATGATATCGTTGCGTGTTCCCATCGGCACATGCGGCATCCGGCGGTGATAGCGGGGCGCATCCGCTTTGAAAAGAATAACTACAAACTCTTCGGCCGCATCATGGCGGGTCAGCACGCGGAACATATAAGTCAATGATAAGTCAATGAAAGGAAGGAGGTTCAGATGAGTAAGAAAATGATTTTTGTCCAGCAGAGACCAGATGGTGATTGGGAAGCGAAAAATGCGGGCGCTCAAAGAGCATCGGTTGTTCTACCTAGACAAGCCGATGTAATTGAGCGAGCAAAAGATCTGGCCAAAAAAGCGGAAGCAGAACTGGTGATCAAGGGCAGAAATGGCAAGATTCGGGAAAAGAACAGTTACGGCAATGATCCCTGTCCCCCCAAGGGATAGTTGTTTGGTTTCCTCCCCGCCAGATAGTTGACAAACATTTCTTACGCCGTTAGAATCGCTCTCTGTTCCGATTCTTGAACTTTTTGTGGAGGAATATCCATGCTTGATCTGAAACACATCCCGTCGGTGGACCCCGAGATCGCGAAGATCATCGAAGAGGAGGCGGAACGGCAGGAATTCGGCCTTGAACTCATCGCGAGCGAGAACTTCACCTCGAAGGCGGTGATGGAGGCGCAGGGCTCCATCCTCACCAATAAATATGCCGAAGGCTATCCCGCCAAGCGCTACTACGGCGGTTGCGAGGTGGTCGACAAGGCGGAACAGCTCGCCAAGAAACGGGCGTGTGAACTGTTCGGCGCCGAGTACGCCAATGTCCAGCCCCACAGCGGTTCGCAGGCCAACATGGGGGTCTATTTCGCGGCGCTCAAACCGGGCGACACCATCCTCGCGATGAACCTCGACCACGGCGGCCATCTCACCCACGGCAGTCCGGTCAACTTCTCGGGCAAGCTCTACAAGATAATCCCCTACGGCGTCTCGAAGGAGACCGGCCGCATCGATTATGACGAGCTGGAACGGCTCGCCATCGCCCACAAACCGCAGATGATCCTCGCCGGCGCCTCGGCCTATCCGCGGACTCTCGATTTTCCGCGGTTCCGCGCCATCGCCGATAAGGTGAAAGCCTATTTCATGGTCGATATGGCCCACATTGCCGGGCTGGTCGCCACCGGTCACCACCCGAGCCCGGTCCCCTACGCCGATTTCGTGACCACCACCACCCACAAGACGCTGCGCGGTCCCCGCGCCGGACTCATACTCGCTAAAAAGGAATTCGAGAAGATACTCAATTCGGCCGTTTTCCCCGGCATGCAGGGCGGCCCGCTGATGCATGTCATCGCCGCCAAGGCAGTCTGCCTGCTCGAAGCGATGAAGCCCGAATTCAAGGTCTATCAGGGGCAGGTCATCAAGAACGCCGCCGCGATGGCGAACGAGTTCACGAAACTCGGCTACGACCTCGTGTCGGGCGGCACCGACAACCACCTGATGCTCGTCGATCTGCGCAACAAGGGGAAGACCGGCAAGATCGTGCAGAATGTGCTTGATGCGGCCCATATCACCGTCAACAAGAACATGGTCCCCTTCGACACCGAAAGCCCGTTCGTGACCAGCGGCATCCGCGTCGGCGCGCCGTTCATCACGACCCGCGGCCTCAAAGAGGACGATGCGCGGCAGGTGGTACGGCTGATGGATAAGGTCATCATGGCGATCAAGACCAACGAACTGCCCAAGGCTGGCGTCGACGAGACGGTCATCGCCCAGACGGTGCTCGACGAGGTGACCGCCGAGGTCCGGAAACTCTGCGTGAAATTCCCGCTGGTGAAGTGATGGAACTGCGTATGCGCCCCTCGTGGGATGAATATTTCATGGAGTTCGCCCGGCTCGCGGCGAAACGGTCGAGTTGCCTGCGGCGCAGTGTCGGGGCGGTGATCGTCCGCGAGAAACGGGTGCTCGCCACCGGCTACAACGGCGCGCCGACCGGCGTCCCCCATTGCAGCGAGACCGGTTGCCTCCGTGAGAAGCTCAAGGTACCGTCGGGCGAGCGTCATGAACTCTGCCGCGGCCTCCACGCCGAACAGAACGCCATCATTCAGGCGGCCCACCACGGCATCCGCATAGAGGGCTCTATCCTTTACTGCACCACCCATCCCTGTGTCATCTGCACCAAGATGCTCATCAATGCCGGCATCGTGAAGATCGTCTACGCCGAAGGGTATACCGACGACCTGTCGGCCGAGATGCTCAAGGAGTCGGGTATCACCATTCACAAATACGGCGGCGCCTTATGAAGTGTCCCTTCTGCGGCAGCGATGAAGACAAGGTCATCGACAGCCGGGCGATAAAGGATTTCGGAGAGATCCGGCGACGCCGCGAATGTCTTACCTGTTCACGCCGCTTCACCACCTACGAACGGATCGAAGAGGTGATGCCGCAGGTGATCAAAAAGAACGAGGTCCGCGAACCATTCGACCGGATGAAGATAGTCCGCAGTCTTGAGATCGCCTGCCGCAAACGGAGTGTTTCGCAGGAACAGATAGAGAACGTCGTGAAAGAAATAGAGCGGACGGTGCAGGATCTCGACCGGCGCGAGGTCTCCTCGCAGACGATCGGCGAACTGGTGATGAAGCACCTCCAGAAACTCGACAAAGTAGCATACGTCCGTTTCGCGAGCGTCTACCGCGAATTCAAGGATGTGGACGATTTCATCGATCAGGTCAAGGAACTCGGCAAACAGACCGGCAAAAAAGCCGACTGACGATCACCGGGCGCAGCGGAACCCGCGTGAAATAAAAGGATCACCGGCCGGGCTGCCGAAATGTCCGTAAGTAAGGAATTCGTAGCTCTCATCGGCGGCGGTCATGAACGAGGCACCTCGGATGACACGATTCTCCGACCGTTCTGCATCGACCCATGCCGAACCATCATCGGGACGGGAGGGATCATCATAACTATCGTGCCAGTCGTCCTCGACCCATTCCCACATGTTGCCCGCCATGTCGTAGAGACCATACGGGCTCGCCCCTTCCGCTTTACTGCCCACCGGCAGGGACAATCCCTGATCACAGCCCCAATCATTTTCACCGTACATCACCGTATTGTCGCAACTCGGTGCCGGAGTATTCCCCCATGGATAGTAACGGCCGTCGGTGCCGCGCGCGGCAAGCTCCCACTCGGCCTCGGACGGCAACCGCTTACCGGCCCAGGCACAGTAGGCACGGGCACCGTACCAGCTGACGCAGTTGACCGGGTAAAGATCGTCGTAGGCGCTGTTCAGTACACAGAACGGCAAATCGGTGTTGGTCTGGTAAAGGAGTAGGTCGTTGTCGATATCGTTCTCACAGCCGCCGGCGGCGATGCAGGCTTCGTACTCCTTCTTGGTGATCTCGTAGACATCTATCTCGAAACCCGAGACGGTCACCTCATGCTGCGGCAAGGAGTTGGTTTGGGTACAGTTCGGCGCCACGCCGATCTCGCATCCCATCATGAAAGTAGCCCCTTCGATGAGCATCATGTTCTCCGAAGGGATCAGGTCGGCGTCGGGATCGACCGGATCGGCATCGATCTGTTCGGCATCGATCTGTTCATCATCATCTGATCGGTCGATATCGATCGGCGGCAGATCGGCCTCCGCGATCGGTCTTTCAAACACGAACGGTCCGTCATCGACCGTTGCTTGCTCATCGGATGAGGGACAGGAAGAACAGGACATCAGCTCGTGAGAACAGGCGGTCAGGAGCAACAGCCCCAGAAAAGAGATCAGTATGCGCACCGGAAACCACGCGAGATATAGGAATCGTCTGCCGGACTGCCATAGTGACCATAGGTGAGGAACTCGTAATTCTCCTCGGCCTTGGTCATAGAAGAACCACCGCGAATGACCCGGTTCTCCGGATGTGTCCCATCGACCCACGCCGAACCATCGTCGGGGCGGTTCGGGGAATCGTAACTGTCGTGCCAATCATCCTCGACCCATTCCCAGACATTGCCCGCCATGTCGTACAGTCCGTAGGGGCTGACGGCACCGGGACGACTCCCCACCGGCAGTGTCAATCCGCCGTCGCACGCCCAGTCGCTCTCCCCGTACATCACCGTGTTGTCACAGCTCGGCGCCGGACCCACACCCCATGGATAGAACCGGCCATCGGTGCCACGCGCCGCCAGTTCCCATTCCGCCTCGGACGGTAACCGTTTGCCGGCCCAGGCACAGTAGGCGCGGGCACCGTGCCAACTGACGCAGTTGACCGGATAGGTGTCGCCGTAGGCGCTGTCCAGTACGCAGAACTGCGAATCGGCGCTGGTCTGGTAGAGTATCAGCTCGTTGTCCGTGTCGTTAAGACAGCCGCCATCGGCGATACAGGCCTCATACTCTTTTTTCGTGACCTCATACAGATCGATCATGAATCCCGGCACGGTCACCTCGTGCTGCGGCAGGGAATTGGTCTTATCGCAATGCGGCGCCACATTCTGCTCGCATCCCATATCGAAGGTGGTCGATTCTATGGATACCATGCCCGACAAGGTACCGGTATTGTCGGCGTCAGGCACTTCCCCATCTCCCTGTTCATCATCGGCGATCTCTTCCTGGTCCACGACCGTTCCATGATCGACCGGCGCAGAGCCGGTATCGGCCTGGATCACCGGGATATCGACATCGGGTATTATTCCCCTGGTGATGTCTTTGCCGCAGTAGTAGCAATCGTCCTCGCTGCACGACAGACACAGAAAGACCGCCGCACAGACCGCCAATAACCGGAGATGCCTCATTGTTTCCTCCCTGTGATAACGGGAACAAGCCGTTTGAAGAATAGCCGACAGCTCAATTTTTTGCAAGTAAAAGTACTTGTGGCTTTTTTTATCGTTACGGTGTATAATCGCGCATGTTCTCTTTCAGAGGTGAGTGATGCAGGAACTCCGCGCCCTTTCCGTGCTCGACGGACGCTATGGCAAACAGGTCGAAGAACTTCGCGACATCTTCTCGGAATACGGGCTGATACGGCGGCGCGTTCAGGTTGAGGCGCTCTGGCTCGAGTTCCTTCTGGCCGACCTCAAACTCGCCTCGGTGAACGCCGGCGACATCGACGCGATACGCGCCGTGGCGCGCGGCTGCAACATCGAGTCGGCAAAACTGGTCAAAGGATATGAGTCAAAGACCAACCACGATGTGAAGGCGGTGGAATATTATCTCAAGGAACAGCTCGGCGCGACGGGACTGGGGCGGATCGGCGAATGGGTCCACTTCGCCTGCACCTCCGAGGATATCAACAACACCGCTTACGCCCTCATGCTCCGCGACGGCCGCAACGAGATGGTCCGCCAGCTGGAAGAACTGCGCGGTGCGCTCGAAGGATCCGCCCGGCAGTGGCGCTCGGTCCCGCTGATGGCACGCACTCACGGTCAGCCGGCAAGCCCCACGACCGTCGGTAAGGAGTTCGTCGTCTTCGCCGCGCGCCTCGACCGCGAGATCGCGAAACTGCGCGACTGGCGTCCCGAGGCCAAGATGAACGGCGCGACCGGCAATTTCAACGCTCATGCCGTCGCGCTGCCGAAGGTCGACTGGATCGCCGCCTCCGAACGGTTCCTGAACGAGAAGCTGGGGGTAACCCCGCTCCTCTACACGACCCAGATAAATCCTTACCATCATATCGCCGAACTGTTGCAGACATTCATCCGGGCCGCACAGACCATCGTCGATCTCGACCGCGATCTTTGGGGCTACATATCGCTCGGCTATTTCCGGCAACGGACCGTCGCCGGCGAGGTCGGTTCCTCCACCATGCCGCACAAGGTCAATCCGATAGACTTCGAGAACAGCGAGGGCAACTGCGGCATGGCGGTCGCTCTGATGGGACATCTCTCGGAGAAATTGCTGATCAGCCGGTTCCAGCGCGATCTCACCGACAGCACCACCCTGCGCAATCTCGGCACCCTTTTCGGCCACCTGCTCATCGCCATCAAGAGTACCCGCAAAGGACTCGGCAAACTGGAACTCAATGAAGCGGCCATCCGCGCCGACCTCGCGGCGAACCCTGAACTGCTCGCCGAGGCGATACAGACGGTGATGCGGATGTATGGTGAAGAGAAACCGTATGAGCGACTCAAGGAGCTCACCCGCGGTGAACGGGTCGATGCCGCGGCACTGTCCCGCTTCATCGGCACACTCGCCAAGGTGCCGAAAGAAGACCGCGACCGGTTGGGCTCCCTGACACCGGGCGCCTATATCGGACTAGCCGAACAATTGGTCGATCGCTATCTTTCCACACGGGGAGGAAAATGATCAACCGGATGGTCGAATTCTGGAAACACCTCCTCGAGGTCAGCCGTTACGACCCCGAACAGGATCTCGACCGTTGGCGCGAACAGCTTTTCACCATCATCTATCCGTTGGCGCTGGTTGTCGGGCTGGCCATCTGCGCCCTGACGATACACGACGCCCTTTCCACCGCCGCGTTCATCCCGGCACTGGTAGCGATAGCGGCCTACGGCGCCGCGATGGCGGTGATGGCACTCCGCCGCATCCCGATACGGATACGGATGTCCATCGGGCTCATGATCTTCTTTTCGAGCGTCTTTTACCAGAGTTCTCCGGTGGTCGGGTACCTTTCTCTTTTCTCCCTCCCCCCGCTCATCGCGCTGCTCGTCAGTTTCAACGCCGCCATTTCGGCGCTCATCGCCAACACGATACTCTTTATCCTTCTCTCCTATCACTTCCTTCGCTACGATCTCGACATCGCTCTTTTCGGCGTCGACAGTATGGAGCGCTGGGTACTGTACGGTATCGTCTTCCTCTTCCTCGACCTCATCATCACGTTGTGTTTCGGCCTGCTGACCAAGGGACTCGCCCAGATCATAACGCTTGAACGTGAGGCGCGGCGCGCCCTCAACGAAAAGGAACGTCATCTCGAGGAAGCGAACACCCGGCTGGCCAACGAAGCACGTCAACGGGAACATATGCAGGAAACACTTTCCGAGACCGAACGCAAGGCGGTCTTCTATATCTCGCATGACCGGCTTACCAATCTGCCCAACCGCGATGCGTTCATTCAGCGGCTCGGCGTCGAGATCATGAAGGCGCGCAACCGCGGCCAGCTCTTTGCCGCGATGGCCATCGGTATCGACAAATTCAAACATATCAACAGCATTTACGGTACCGCCGGCGGCGACGCGATACTCTCGGGTCTTGCCGAACGGTTACGCGGCATCGTCCGCGATCACGATGTGGTCGGCCGCTTCGGCGATGACCGTTTCATGGTCCTCTTTTCCGATATCGCGCGGGTCGAGGACACCCTGAATGTCGTACAGAAAGTGTGGGAGGCGGTCGAACATCCTTTCCAGATCGTGGGTCAGGAGGTACGGATATCGGCCAGTATGGGACTCTGTTTCTTCCCGCTCGACGCCAAATCGCCCGAGGAGCTCATCAAGAACGCCGAGACCGCGATGTTCGCCGTCAAAGAATCGGGCGGCGGCGCCCATCGGTTCTTCGATGAGAAACTCAATGCCGACATGACCGAACGCGTCACCATTGAACGGATGCTCCGCGATGCGGTGACCCGCGACGAGTTCGTCCCCTACTTCCAGCCCAAGGTCGACCGCTACGGCTACCTGCTCGGCATGGAATCGCTCATCCGCTGGAACTCGTCCAATGGTCTGATCCTGCCGAACAATTTCATCCCGCTGGCCGAACAGAACGGCATTATCGTCGACATCGGTGAACGGATACTCTACCACTCCTGCCGCCAGAACCGTTCATGGCAGGACGACGGCTTTGTCCCGAAGAAAGTATCGGTCAATCTCTCGCCGTTCGAGTTCCGTCACCCCGATCTCATCCGCCGCATCCGCGATACCATCGACCGCAGCGGACTCGATCCGATGTGGCTCGAACTCGAGATCACCGAAAGCGGCATCGTCCGCAACGAAAAGGACGCCATCGTGAAACTTACCGAACTGCATGAAATGGGAGTGACCCTCTCGATAGACGACTTCGGCACCGGCTATTCGTCGCTGTCAAAGCTCAAGGATTATCCGCTCGACACCCTTAAGATAGACAAGACCTTCATCGACAACGTACCGCATGACAAACGGTCGGTGACCATCGTCATCTCGCTTATCAAGCTGGCCCACAACCTTGGGTTCAAAGTGGTCGCCGAAGGGGTCGAGACGAAGGAACAGCTCGAGTTCCTCATACTGCACGGCTGTGATCAATTCCAGGGCTACTTCTTCAGCAGACCGCTCACGGCCGAAGAATTCCAGATGAAGCTGCAGCCCCAGGTGATAATGTCGTAGCTATTTTTCGGCGCCGTACTTGAGCACCGGTTTGCGCGCCGCCAGCGTCTCGTCGGGCCGTTTGATGTAGGTCTTGGTCGGGGCGTTCAGGATCGACTGCGGATCTGAAGCCGCCTTTTCGGCGATATCCTTCAACGCATCGATGAAGCCGTCCATCGTCTCTTTGCTCTCGGTCTCGGTCGGTTCGACCATGAGGGCGCCGTGGACGATGAGCGGGAAGTAGACCGTCGGCGGATGGTAGCCGCGGTCGATGAGCCCCTTAGCGACATCCATCGTGGTGACGTGGTTGGGCATCAGCGAATCGTCGAAGACCGTTTCGTGCAGCGTGTCGTTCGGGTACTTCACATTATAAATGCCTTTGAGCCGCGCCTTGATGTAGTTCGCGTTGAGGACCGCCTGTTCGGCGATCTCGGCGATGTGTTCCTTGCCGAGTTCCAGCAGGTAGACATAGGCGCGCAGTGCGATGCCCACGTTGCCGTAGAACGATCTGACGCGACCCATCGAATCTTTGAGAAGCGCAAAAACATAGCGGTCACCCTCTTTGCGGACGACCGGATTGGGGAGGAACTCGACGAGGTGCTTGGCCACGCCGACCGGACCGGAGCCGGGGCCACCGCCGCCGTGCGGGGTCGAGAAGGTCTTATGCAGGTTGAAGTGCATCACGTCGATCCCCATGTCGCCGGGACGGGCGACGCCGAGTATCGCGTTGAGGTTCGCGCCGTCGCCGTAGACCAGCGCGCCGGCATCGTGACACGCCTTGGTTATCGCGCAGATGTCGGTCTCGAACACGCCGAGGGTGTTCGGATTGGTGAGCATGATCGCCGCGACCTCGTCGTTCAGCATCCCTTTCAGGCAATCGAGGCATATCTTCCCGTCGGGACCCGATTCGAGGACGACCGCCTCGAAGCCGTTGACGGCGCAGGAGGCGGGATTGGTGCCGTGGGCCGAATCGGGGATGATGACCTTCTTGCGCTTGTTGTCGCCGCGCTTCTGATGGTATTTGCGGATGACGCCGAGACCCACATATTCGCCGTGAGCGCCGGCCGCCGGATTGAGCGACACCTCAGCGAACCCGCTCACCTCGGCGAGCATGTGCTGAAGGTCGAACATCATCTTGAGCGTTCCCTGCGCCCGGTCGAGCGGCGTCTCGGGGTGAAGATCGGCGAACGCCGAGAGGCGCGCCATCTTCTCGTTGATCTTCGGATTGTACTTCATCGTGCAGGAGCCGAGCGGGTAGAAGGTGTGGTCGATGCTAAAGTTGTAGGTAGAAAGGCGGGTGTAGTGGCGCACGACATCTATCTCGGAAAGCTCGGGAAGATCGACCTCTTTCCGCCGCAGTTCGGCCGGAACGAGGTTCTCGGCGCCCGTCAGATCATCGGCGGGCAGCGAATAGGCGGCGCGGCCGGACCGCGAACGCTCGAAGATGATCTCCTCGTGGAACTTGATATCGGTGAAACCGTTGGATGTATAGCTCATATCAGCCTCCTATGACCTTCGCGAGGGTTGTGGCGAAGCGCTCGGCGTCGGCGCACGAATGGAGTTCGGTCGTCGCCGTGATAAGGATGTTGTCCAGCGCCGGATAGTAACGCGACGCCGGGACGCCGGCGAGTATCCCCTCGGTCGCCATCTTCTCGACCACCGCGTCGGCCTTGACCGGCAGGAGGATCGATATCTCGTTGTAGGTCGGGCCGGTGAAGGCGAGTTTTGCTTTGGTCTTGGCAAGCGCCTTGACGAGGCATTCCTTCCGCTTCAGATTCATAAGCGCCACTTTGCGGAGTCCCTCTTTTCCCATCGTCGCGAGATACATCGAGGCGGCGAGCGCCATGAGTCCCTGATTGGAGCAGATGTTCGAGGTCGCCTTCTCGCGTTTGATATGCTGTTCGCGCGCCGAAAGGGTCAGAACGAAGCATTCCTTCCCCTCGCGGTCGGCCGTCTTGCCGACGAGCCGTCCCGGCATCTTGCGGACATGGTCGTTCCGGGTGGTGAAGAGTCCCACGCCCGGCCCGCCGTAGTTGAGCGGGATGCCGAGCGGCTGACCCTCGCCCACCGCGATATCGGCGCCGAGTTCACCGGGAGCGGTGAGAATGCCCAGCGCGGTCGTTTCGATGACCGCCGGGATGAGCCACGCCTCGACCGCCTTGGCCGCCTTGGCGATGGCATGGATGTCCTCGATCACGCCGAACCAGTTCGGATACTGGAAGAGGACCGCGACGGTGTCTTTGTCTATCTTCGCCAGTTCCTTGTCGACGACCCGACCGGTCTGATGATCGAATTCTATGAGGACCACCTCGCCGGCGAATCCTTCAAGGTAGGTCTTGAGCGTCGCGATGTAGTGCGGGTGGAGCGTCGAAGCGACCACGATGCGGGTCCGTTTCTTGCGGTCGTTGCGCAGCGCCATCATCACCGCCTCGGCCGCGGCGGTGGCGCCGTCATACATCGAAGCGTTGGAGACATCCATCGAAAAGAGGTTCGCGATCATCGTCTGGAACTCGAATATGGCGCGCAGCGTACCCTGACTCGCCTCGGGCTGGTAGGGAGTGTAGGCGGTATAGAACTCGCTGCGGATAAGCATCTGGTCGATGAGCGACGGAGCGTAGTGGCGGTAACAGCCGCCGCCGAGGAACGACAGCATCGCGGCGCCGGTGTTCTTCTCGCCCAGCGCGGCCATGTGCCGCTCGATCTCCATCTCGCTCATCGCCGCGGGCAGGGCCGGCGGCTCTTTGAGCAGAACATTGCGCGGAACGCATTTGAACAGGTCGCGGACCGAACCGACGCCGATGGCGGCAAGCATCTCTTTCACCTCGGCCGGCGTGTTCGGAAGATATCTCATCATGACAGCCTCCTGAAAAAAAGGGGAGAGCGCATAAACGCCCTCCCCGTTCTCGGATTTCCTTACGGGAGGGACGCGCTAGTCGCCCAGCTCCTCAAGCAGCTTCTCGTACTCCTCGCGGCTCATGAGGGCATTGAAATCGGCGGCGCTTTTCGCCTTGATCTCGTAGAGCCACCCTTCGCCGTAGGGGTCGGAGTTGATGATCTCGGGATTCTCATTGAGAATGTCGCCGTTCTCCAGCACCACCGTGCCGCCGATCGAATTGTAGACATCCTCGGAGGACTTGACCGTCTCGATGACGCAGCCCGGCTCTTCTTTGTCGAGGTCGTCGTCGATATGCGGCAGCTCGACATAGGTCACATCGCCGATGTGCTTCGCGGCATAGTCGGTGATCCCGATGCGGTATTTGTTGCCGCCGAGATCCTTCGCCCATTCATGCGTTTTGGTGTACCGCAGATCGCCGGGTACAATGTAGTTCGCCATTGTTCTTCTCCTTTATACCATACCGTATGTCACAGGAACGAATCCATCTTTTTGCGTGAAGTGCCTTTCCAGAGCGGGTTGTCCATCACCTTCGCCGCGAACTCCGCACCCTGCGCGTTCTTGATCGTCACCGCGTCGCCGCTTTTCAGCTCGCAGGTGGTCCGGATGAAACCGGCCGGTTTCTTGTCGAGCGATACGGCGAGTATGTCGCTGGTCACCTCTCCGCATTCCTTGCCGCCGGCAACGACGTGGGCGTGGGAACCGGGTTTGCGCCGCCCTTCGACGATGACCGGGGAAACGAAGTATTTCCCCTTATTGGCGAGCAGCGCCGCCTTGCCGATGAACTCGTGGTCGTAGTTGATCGCGAATTCCCACGGGGTCCCGACCGCCGGAAGGGTCGGCCCGATCTCGTGGCCGTGGAGCGGGAGCCCCGCCTCAAGCCGCAGAGTATCGCGCGCTCCGAGTCCCGCCGGGGTGATGCCGAATTCGGCGCCGGCCGTCATGAGGGCGTCCCAGAGCTTCTTCGTCTCGCCTATCGGGCAGTAGATCTCGAAACCCACTTCGCCGGTGTAGCCGGTACGCGACAGCAGGCACTTGACCCCACCGATGACTATCTCGGGAATGAAGCGGAAGAACTTGAGGTCGGCCAGCTTCTCTTTGCCGACGAGCTTCGCGACCACTTTGGGCGCCGTCGGTCCCTGCAGGTCGAGTTTGCCGGTCGCCGGTCCGATGTTCTCTATCTTGACATCGCCCGACTGGTGTTTCTTGAGCCACGCATAGTCGCCATCCTGCGTCCCGGCGTTCACTACGAGCATCCAGTGGTCGGCATTGAAGCGGTAGACGATGCAGTCGTCCACCACGCCGCCCTCTTCGTTGAGCATGAAATTGTACATCGCCTGCCCGTCGACCATCGCCGTGATGGCGTTACTGAGAAGGCGGTTCCAGAAGGCAAGGGTATCCTTGCCGGTAACGATGAATTCCCCCATGTGACAGATGTCGAATATGCCGCAGGCTTCGCGGGTCGCGATGTGTTCTTTGAGCTGGCCCGTTTTGTACCAGAGCGGCATGCTCCATCCGCCGAAGTCACCGATCGTGGCCCCCAAGTCGCGATGGGTGTCGAACAGAGGCGTTTTGTTCATCAGGTGGTCTCCTTTGTGACCGGACAATAAGCATTCGTCGGGTTTATAGTAGATGGATACCCCTTTTGCAAGAATTTTAGCTTTTTTTCCGCCGGTCGGTCCAGTGCTGCAAAAGGGTCAGCGCGGCGGGATAGACTATCAGCGAAGATATCGCCACGGTCGTGATGGCGATGGAGGCCATGACGCCGATGGAGGTGATGCCCCGGTGCGATCCGTAGGCGTTGCTCGCGAAGCCGATGAAGTTGGTGACCACCGTCAACAGTACCGCGCCGCCGGTCATCTGCATGACGAAGGGAAGCTGGTCGGCCCCTTCTTCTTTATAGCGACTATATATATGGATACAGTTGTCTATGGCGATGCCGATGATCGTCGGCATGATCACCATGTTGAAAAGATTGAACTTTATTCCCGCCACATAGGCGACGCCGACCATCCACAGGATGCCGGTCAGGAAGGGGGCGAACACCATGAGCGCCGAGCGTAGCGAGCGGAACACGAACAGCAGTATGACAAATACGGTGCTGAAGGCGAGCAGGACCGCCAGCGGCACATCGCGGTCGATGACCTTCTTGATGTTCGCCGTCAGCAGGTAGGATGCCGACAGTTCGTAGTTCCTCAGCTTTCCGGGAAGTATCCCGTAGGTCTCCTTCAGCTCCAGCACGCTTTTCACATTCGACTTGTTGCCGACGAAGGTGACGGTGACGAACTTGCCCCAACTGCCGTCCTTTTCGCGCAGTTTGTCCTTTATCCAGTCAGGCAGTTTGTCGGCCTCTATCGGGGTATCGACGGAAAGAAGCGGCATGATCTCCTTCTCGACCCGCGCTTTCTGCACGTCGTTGAGCAGGTTCATCTTCCGCTCCAGCATCCGTTTTATCCGGGCGATGGTGGCGAGCTTCTCCTCCTGACCGGCCGGGACGAAGGTATAGAGCGAAGAGATCGACTTAATGGTCCCTTTGCGCTTATCCTTTCCCTGCTCTTTTTTCATGGCGATGAGCGCGTCGGTCACATCCTTGGCCTCCTCAAGCGAATCGGCCAGGTAGAACGCGGGCATCCCCTGTGAACTGGGGTTGTGCGGCTCAAGACGTACCGCGTCGACATAGCGGTTGTAAAGCCGGGTCGGATCGTATTTGCTCTCGAAGGTGAGTTTGTCGAGCTGATATTCGAACGGGATGAAGAAGATCGCCCCGATAGAGAAGAGGAGCGCCGCGATCGGTATGAACATCAGGACCGGCCGTTTCACCAGAAATAGGTAGCCGGTGCCGAGGAACGGGACGGGACGCGGCCCCACCTTGATGTCGAAGAGCCGTTCTATCGAGAAGATGAGCGTCGGCAGTATGACGAAGATGGAGAGTATCGAGGCGGTGAGCCCCGCCGAAGCGACCATGCCGAAATCGGCAAACCCCTTGAAGGGAATGAGCGCCAGCGTCGCGAAGGCGATCACCGATATGGAGGCGCTGGAGATCAGCGGATAAGCCATGTTCTCGTAGACCCGGACCAGCGTCTCGAACGGGTCCTTTTCCTCTTTCTTGTGTTCGCAGTAGCGCGAGAACAGGTGGATGGCGTTCTCTATGCCGATGCCGAAGAGCATCGCGAAACTGAAAGCCGAGATGAGATTGAAGGTACCGACGACGTTCTGCGCCGCGACGATACCGGTGACCACCCCGAAGACCAACGGGAAGAAGATGATGGGTACCGCCCAGAAGGAGCGGTAGTAGACGACGATCGCCGTGATGAGCAGGAGCAGGCAGACCAATATCGAACCGAACAGGTCGGAGCCGATCGCCTCGACCTCCTGTATCCGGTGGCGGTAGTACCCGCCGACCTCCGCCTCGACGCCGTACTTGGCCGGATCCACCGCCGCGATCCGCTGTTCGAGGAACGTGACCAGCCGCCGGGAGGCATCGATGTTCATGTCGCCGCCCGCCGGTCGTACCTGCATGGCGATATACTTGTCGTTCTCGGCGTTCAGGTAGCGCTGTATGCTGTTCTTCCCCTTGGCATCGGCGATCCTGTCGAGTATCCGGTCGATCTCCTGGTCTATCGTGCCGTCGTCCGCGCTCTTTGTCGCGGTACCGTCCGCCGGCGCCTCCTCGTCGAGCGACAGCCCTTTCTCGACCTCTTTCGCGATCCGGTCGCGCACCTCCTGTTCGGCGGCATCCAGATCTTCCTGCGAAACATAGAGCAGGGCGTGCTCCTCCAGATAGGTCACATCGCGCTCGAACTCGACGAACCGGACCAGTTCGCTCTTCTCGATATCGGCCTTGAGCGCCGCGAGAAAGGCGATGTTCTTCTCCTTGTACTCGCTGTGGGAGACGATCTCGGCGGTCGAATAGCCGCCGATGCGGCCGGAAAGCTTCTCCAGCTGCTGGACCACCGGGTCCGATCCGCGGAAAAGCGCCTTCAGATCGCTGTCGAACCGGAAGTTATGGGAAAGCCAATAGAGCTGGAACGCGAGCAGACAGGAAAAAAGGAACAGAAGCAGGAACGAATAGCGCCGGGAAAAGAGGAGCGCCGTCCGGAGTGTCCGCTTCAGGAATGGCCGCATAGGTAACCTCAAAAAGCTTCGGCGCAGTATAGCCGCGGAACCGAGAAAAGCAACGGTACGGCGATTTTGTTCTTGCATCATTGCGCGCCGTCGCCTATACTCGCCCCATGATGCCGGAAACGAACCACATACCGCTCGCCGCGGCGGGCGGCGCGGACATCCCCGACGAACCGGGGGTCTACCTCTTCGTCAACGACGCGGACATACCATTATATATAGGCAAAGCGATCAGCCTGCGGAGCCGCGTCCGGCAGTATCTCTCGGGACAGGACTCCCGCCCGCTCATCCCGCTGCTCCTCACCGAGGCGACCGGACTCCGGTTCATCATCGTCCGCGACGGCACCGAGGCGCTCATCCTCGAGAACCGGCTCATCAAGAAACACCGCCCGCGCTACAACATCGACCTCAAGGACGACAAGAGTTACCCCTACCTCGCCTTCACTCGCGAACAGTTCCCGCTCCTTATCGTCACCCGCAAACCGCACCGCCGCTACCGCTATATCCGCGGCCCTTTCACCGATGTGAAACTCCTGCGCCGCTTCCGCCGGGCGCTCCTCGCCTGCTATCCGCTGCGCCGCTGTCTCAAACTGCCGAAGAAGGCCTGCCTCAACTACCAGCTCGGCCTCTGCCCCGCCCCGTGCGAAGGCCATATCGCGGCGGCCGACTACGACCGGCGCGTCAAGCAGGTCATCGCCCTCATCGAAGGACGCGGCTGGCAGGAATTCGGCGCGACGCTCACCGCAGAGCTGAACCGTGCGGCGGCAGAACTCCGTTTTGAGAAAGCGGCGGAACTGCGCGACATCCTACAATTACTCCCCGAACTCAAGAAACGGTTCGGCATTGATCCGGGCCGCGACGCCGCGACCGACGCGTTCTATTTTTCGTTCGACCGCCGCCGTCTGTCGGTGACGGTGGGGCGCTACGAAGAGGGAACGATCACCGAACTCTACCACTTCGGCCAGCCGCTGGAGGAGGATGAGAAGAGCGCCGCCGCCCGGGCGGTCGCCTCATTTTACGAACATCGCGATCCGGCCGATACTCTGGCGATCCACCCCGACGGCCTGCTCGACGCCGACATCCTCGGCGGCATACTCGAAAGATCGGTGCGCATCGCCGCACTTCCCGCCGCCGCGTGGACGCTCCTTGCCCGCAACCATGCCCACGACCGGGAGCGGCTCATCCGCAGCGGCGCCACCGACCCGGCGGCGCTGGAACGGCTTTCGGCGCTGACGGGAAGCGCCGTGACCTCCATCGTCTGCCTCGACATATCGACCCTGCAGGGAGTGCACACCATAGCGGGCGCCGTCTGGTGGGAGGCGGGGAATTTCGTGACGAAGCTTTACCGCCGTTTCTCCATGAAGAGCGTCACGGGGCAGAACGATTTCGCCTCGATCGCCGAGGCGGTCGGCCGTTTCCGTATCCACTGGGAGGCGGGCGACTGGCCCACCCCGTCGCTCCTGCTC
>Ga0074195_1000641_pt1 | contig 62824 bp, 29 predicted proteins | sample EPASupsiteHSE623_FD_64525 | JGI IMG/M metagenome (GOLD analysis project Ga0074195, IMG submission 64525) | Bioremediated contaminated groundwater from EPA Superfund site, New Mexico - Sample HSE6-23 | ecosystem: Environmental > Aquatic > Deep subsurface > Groundwater > Contaminated ...
TGAAGTGATACGCCAGGCGCTTGTTGCATACGACAGGCAGGTTTGCTTTGAAGAGGAAGCCCGGCTGGTCCACAAGGCGGTTGAAATCGAGATGGCAGAGGTCAGGTCAGGCAAGGTCAAGACTACGCCAATGTCCAAAGTGATGAAGGAGGCAGGGCTATAGATGCAAGTTGAGTTCAAGCCTGCAGCGAAAAAGGAGTTCCTTGCACTTGAACGACAGCTCCAGCTTTTTTTCAAAGCCCACCTGGAAAAACTATCGCAGATGCCGCCGCGGAGGCACCTTGCCTTCGGGGTGCCGCACCATGTCGAGAATGTGACGCGACAGGCGCGCCTTGTCTTCAACATCGAAGGCGAAACGCTTTTCGTAATCCACTGTTTTGCAACTCACAAAGAATACGAAAAGTGGTACAACTCATTCAAATAGGCGTTCTTCCCTAGCCGCCCTCCCACACCAGGAGCTTGGAATTGCGCGCAATAGCTGCCTTGGTCACGTTGAGCGAGGCATTGTAGTACCACAGCGAAGAGTACGCATAGGGCATCGTTATGGTCGCGTTGAACGTGCCGGGCACGCCGGTGCTGTTGACCCACAGCGAGCCTGACTTTGCGCCCGAGTTGCCGAAGTAAAGCACCACGCTCTCGCCCCCGCCTGCGCCGGTTGTCACGTTCATCAGGTAAAAGTGGGGAGTGGAAGACGACATCCGGCCGTTGGTGACCGTCGTCCCGTTTGCGGTTGTCAGCGAGAGCGTGACGTTGACGTCCCCGGAACCGTCGTACACCCAGGGGGTGGACGCGTTGAGCTCCTCGGAGATGACAAGCGCTATTGAGAGGTTAGAGAAGCGCGTGCCCGACGATTCGGGCGACGGGTCGAACCCTGCAGAGCGCCAGCCGTAGTCTACAAAGAAGTCGGTGGTGTTGGACATCAGGTCAAACCGGTCGCCGGTTATCGCCCCAAACGAAGGCACTATTACTGCGGAAGCGCCCTGGGAGAACGTATCCTGCAGGTAGGCGGAATAGTTCGAAAGCATCTCGCTGCGGTTTTGCGGAAGGATTGCAACGGCAAACGACGCGGTCACGTTCCCGTCGGTCTGGGGCAGGAAAGTGGAGTTCACTCCCGCAATCGCGCCGACCTGCACCGCGGTGTTGTCAAAAAGCTGGCGCACGGTTGCGGAGCCGGAGTAGTCCGCAAGGTACCGGTCGCGCAGCTTGATTGAAGGCTGGGAGAAAGTGATGAGCATGAGTATGAGCGTGGCTAGCGCGCACGTGACAAACGTGGCCACAAAACCCCTTTGGGGAACTTCCCTTGTAATCCGGTACCTCATTCGACCCAACTCATAAGCTCAAGCCTGTAGAAGCCGCCTTCGTAATACTCGTTCGATGCCGCAGATGACACGGTCATTGGCTTTCCCCCGCAACCGGGCTTTTGCACGGTGATTACTACAGCCTGCGAAGTCACGTTGACTGCCTTGAATATGAAGCACTTCCCGGTGCCGGTCATTGCAAGGGTTCCTGCCACCGGCGTGTCGTCGCCTGCTATCGCCTGCCGCACCTGGCCGGTCTTTTGCATCACCGCAAGCAAGTCGGAAGCATAGCGCTGCACGTGCATCTGCTCGTGGTTGGGCATGCTTGTGGTGTCGTAGAACGGTATGACCAGGCCAAGCACCGCAAGCGCCAGGCCGAAGGCTATGAGCGAATCAACAGTGAAGATGAACCCCCGCTTCATCATCCCACCTCAAGCCTCAGAAGGACGGGCCTGCCGTCGTCAAGCATTGCGACGCGCTCAAAGACCGAAGAGCGCGACGTGTTCGAAGGCTTCACCCCGAACGAATACAGCGGCACCGAATCGCCGAACAGGAATATCTCAACCGAGGTGCTCGCCGCGCCAAGGCCCAGCACGGTCTTGATTTCGGTGTAGTTCGTGCTGTTGAGCTCGGAAAGCCTGAATGCCTTTGCTGTGCTTATCACGTTCGGCGACGACGCAAGGCCCATCGATTCAAATGAAGTCGAGTTTACCGGCAGCATGTCCCAGTTTGCGGGCCTGCCGGGCGTGAGCACAAGGGCGTCGGAAGCCATCAGCAGGGTGTTTGAGAAGGTGATTTCCGAGTCCGCCTGCACGTACTTGTTGGACAGCTGCTCCTGGGTGCCAAGCATCAAAAAAAGAAGCAGGGTGATGAACGTGCCTGATACCATTGCGTCGATTATCCACATCTGGCCCCGGCTTGCACCCGGCCTTTGCCTACCCGACCGTGATGTTTCCATAAAAATTCCTTGCAGTCTTCAAACCCGACGAGAAGTCCCCGCTTACTGCGGAGCTTATGATTGGCGAGTGCACGACCCTGTCCTCGAGGGTGACCAGGACGGAATGCCTCCGGACTTCCACGTCGCCTTCCACGCTTGCGATGCGCACGTCAACAGAAGAGCCGTTCCCGGCGATGTAAGCGGCGCTCGCGCCAAGCGCAACGGACTCGCCGACGGTCTTTCCCAGAAGCGACTCTATGAAATAGAACTGGTTGGCGGTCTGGCCGCCGTAAATCATCGAGAAGGCGAGTATGTACAGCACCATCACGGAAAGGAGTATCATGAACTCCGACAGCGACTGGCCGCGCGAACGCTTGCCTGCGGGTGTGAAAAGTGCGCTTCCTGCCATCTGACGGTCTCCAAAATAGGAAAGGAAAGCCGGCTTATTAATTTGGCTTTACCGGCATTGGCCGGACCGGGCCACGACCGGAAACGCCGTCAGAAAACGGATATAATCGGAGTCGGGAAAGAATTGCTTTGAAAAGACCACGAACGCTCACGCAAAGCACAACGGGCACAAACACAATCCAGTAAGTAAAAAATAGATTATCATAATGAGTTATTTGCACCAAATAGATTGATGAAAGATTAATATACTTCAAAGTAGACTACTTTACTATGGGCTTATTTGTTGGCCGCGAGTCGGAACTTGCGGCGCTGGAATCGGAAGGCGGCAAGGACGCCGCCCGGCTAGTGCTGCTCTATGGCCGGCGCAGGATAGGCAAGACCGCACTCCTTTTGGAACTTGCAAGGCGGCGCAAGGGAATCTACCTGCTCGCCAGGCAGGAGAACATGCAGGAACAACTGAAGGGCTTCTCGGCGGCGATTGCTGAGCATGCCGGCGACGAGAGCCTGCGGCAGTCGCCCTTCCAAAACTACGACGCCCTCTTTTCGTACATCGCAAGCCGCATCCCGGAAGGAACGCCAGTCATATTCGACGAGTTCCCCTACGCAGTGGAAGCCGACCCGTCCCTGCCTTCGGTCCTGCAGGACCATTGGGACAGGACGCTGCAGCACAGGCGCACGTTCATCGTGCTGTGCGGCTCGCTAATCCGGATGATGGAACGCCTCGCAGGCTACAAGAGCCCCATCTACGGCAGGCGCACCGAACAAATGCTGCTCGAACCCCTGCCTTTTCCAGCTGCAAGGAAATTGATGGGCCAAGTCAGCGCAGAGAAGGCGGTCGAGACATATTCAATCCTGGGAGGGACCCCTGCTTACTTGCAGCTTTTCGACCATTCCAAAAGCATTGAACATAACGTGGTTTCGAAGATGCTGCAAAAGACCTCGTTCCTCAACCAGGACGCCCAGTTCATACTCCGCGAGGAGCTGGACGAACCGCGCAACTACTTCTCGATACTCAACTCGATCTCGAAAGGTAACACCCAGCTTGGCACGATAATAAACGACACCGGCCTTGGCCGCGGGGTGGTGTCCAAATACCTCTCCGTGCTTTCCGACCTGCGCGTAATCCGCAGGGAAGTGCCCATAACCGAAGGTGCGAACTCACGGAAGGGCGTGTACACGTTGTCTGACCCGTACTTCCGCTTCTGGTTCCGTTTCGTGTTCTCCAACTCCCAGTACCTCGAAAGCGCCGGCGGCCAGAAAACGTACTCCGAACGCATCGCCCCCCAGCTTCCCGCACACACGGGCAAGGTGTTCGAGGACATTTCCATGGGGTGGCTGCAAAAGAAGCTCCCGGGTTACGCGTTCGGACGCTGGTGGCTTGACGCAAAAGAGATAGACATAGCGGGCATAAGCGAAAAAGGCAGTAACGCGCTCATCGAAGCGAAGTGGTCAGCGCTCAACGAACAGGCCGCGCGGAATATTCTCCTTGCCCTGTCGGAAAAAGCCCCCGCGTTCTGCGGCAACTCGCCCGGACCGACGCGCCTGGGAATAATAGCAAAAAGGCTGCCGGCAAAACTCGCGCTGCGGAAAGAAGGTTTTTTGGCATACGACCTTGACGACATCGCAGGGAAATAGAAGGATTCGACTTGGCAGATAAACCGTTCTTACCCTACAATCACGCTTGATTACTGCCGGTTGACTGCCCGGGCACTACTCCCTCTTGACCACCCTTCCCGTCTCGTTCGCACCCCAAGTGTTGGCGTCCCTTACCCAAATAGAATAAGGTAGCCCGCTTGAGCCAGTCGGGGAGAAGGTCTGGCTGCTTGTGAAAATCCACCTGTCCGGCGCTACCTTCTGGAGGTTGGAATAGTAGTGCTGCGTCCGCAGAAAAAGACAACTGCCGACGTTTAGAACCGCTTCAGTGGAAATTTCGTCCAACAACAATTATTAACATTTTTTTGTTGTTGTTTGTTGTGGCTAACTACCAAATGATCCTTAAGAATTGAGAAAAACCAAAGAAATATATATTTTGTTAACTACTACATTACATAATAGATACTATTTTGAAGGTAAGACTATGCTTTTTGGAAGAAAATTGCTTGAAATGCTTAAAGCAAAGATAAACGACGAAGACATAATAGTCGTAACCGGCCAGCGCAGGACAGGAAAAACCACGCTTTTACGCATGCTATTCGACACAATACCTTCAGAAAACAAGGCGTTCCTTGACTTTGAAAATCCGATTGAACAGCGCGTGTTTGAGGAACAGGACTACAATAACATCCTAGCCAACCTTTCACAATACGGCATCTCCAAAGGCTCGCAGCCATACGTATTCATAGATGAAGTCCAGTACAAGCCGGAAGTTGTCAGGGCAGTAAAATACCTGTACGACCACCACAAAGTCAAGTTTTTCATCACAGGCTCCAGCAGCTTCTACATAAAGGACATGTTTCCCGAAAGCCTGGCCGGACGAAAAGCGGTTTACGAACTCTACCCGCTTGACTTTTCTGAATTCCTCACATTCAAAGCAGCTGGCACGCACGAACTCCCGAAGAGCTTTGCACAAAAGCACTTGGAAAAGAACGAAATTGAATACGAAAAACTCAAGGCATACTACTCCGAATACCTCCTGTTCGGCGGTTTCCCGGCAGTAGTCCTGGCAAATGGCGAGGCTAGGAAAAAAGAGCTTCTCCTTGACGTGTTCAAATCCTACTTCGAAAAGGACGTGCGGGTCATGGCGGACTTCCGGAACCTGAACGCGTTCCGCGACGTGCTCCTGCTGCTGCTCGCCCGCACAGGGTCGAAGGTGGACGTGTCAAAAATAGCATCCGAAATCGGGGTATCGCGGCCAACAATACAATCGTACTTATCTTTTCTTGAAAACACGTACTTCCTGCACTTCCTGTCCCCGTTCTCGCAAAACCCCGACCGCGAGGTAAGCGGCAGCCGCAAAGTTTACGCCTGCGACAACGGCATCGCCAACCTTTTCGGGCACGCAAGCGAAGGCGCGCTTTTCGAGAACGCCGTGTTTTTGAACCTGCGAAAGCACGGCAAAGTCAACTACTACCAACGCAGGCACGGACCCGAAATCGACTTTATCCTTGACTCCGGCGCAGTTGCATTGGAAGCCAAGACAACAGCAAGCGAAACGGATGTGCGCAAGCTTTCACGCAACGCCGAGAGCGCGTTCGGAAAACGCGAGCACTACGTAGTAACCCGCAACTACTCAACAGTTGAAGGGACACTGCCGGCATACATGATATGAAAAACCGACCAAAATATCCCAGGGGCAAACACCAGAACCTATTCTCTTTTGACCACCCTTGCCGTCTGGTTCGTATTCCAAGTGTTGGCGTCCCTTACCCAAATAGAATAAGGTAGCCCGCTTGAGCCAGTCGGGGAGAAGGTCTGGCTGCTTGTGAAAATCCACCTGTCCGCACCCACTTTGGCCAGGTTTGAATAATACTGCTGCCGGATTTCGTCTGCGGAGAGGGCGCGGTTCCAGACGCGAACTTCGTCAATCGAGCCGTTGAAGAAATACCCGGACTGTGAGTCAAAGGCGCCTATTGACAGCGGCCGGTTTTCGGAACGAATGACAACATTGGACGAAGTAGAGTTGACAACGGTGCCATTGACATAAAGAACCATGGCCGAGCCATTATAAGTTCCAGTCACTTGCGTCCAACTTGTCGGCATTGGAGCGTAATAGTATAACTCGGAGGTAACGGCACCGTTAGAGACGAATAAACGATACGCATCGCGGCCAGAATTGTCAAGCAAGTCTAAACCGTACCCGCTGCCATAATATTTGTCAATTATTCGGTACCTTCTTCCACTTGGCAAGTCGCTTGACGCTGACTTGACCCACGCGGAAAGCGTAAGGTTGCTAGATATGCAAAGGCTGGTGCTGTTTGACGCGTTCACATAATCATCCACTCCATCAAACTTCATCGCGCTTCCCCACTTGCCGTCTTGGTCCCAGCTGTCGTGGTGCGCCTTTCCTGCGGCGTAGTGCTGGGAGACCTCGGCCGCGGTAAGCGAGCGGTTGGTCACGACAAGCTCGTCGATGGTTCCATTGAACATGTAATACGCACCCGTGGCCTTTCCGATGAACACCGAAGTGCCGGCCATCGAATCCTTTGGCATTATGGGCGAGTCCACGCAAGTTGGTACGCCGTCAAGGTAGATGCACTTGGTCGTGGCGTTCCACGTGCCTGCAACGTGGTACCAGCGGTTCTCGACCAGGCTTGCAGTTTTCGGCCCGCTCGTTCCCGTCGAAGTCACGTCATTTGCTACGCCCAAGGTCATCTGGTCCGTGCCAGTATATTCAAATAGGACGTAATGCATGTTGGCCCAACTAGCGCCACTGCCCTTGAAGAAGACGGTGTTCGCATAACTGCTCCCAAGCTTCGCAATGTTTATCCAAGCCTCGACGCTCCCTCCGGTTGAGAGCTTCAAGTTTTCTGTTGCGGAGAATTGGACGTAATCGTTCACCCCGTCAAACTGCAGTCCCGAACCGCTCTTTCCTGTTGTCCAATCGATGTGCTTTGCCTTGCCGTAGTTGTATATGTCGGTAACCTCGTTCGGGGATATGGAACGGTTGTATATCGCGACCTCGTCAATCGAGCCCTTGAACCAACCAGTATAGCCGCCGAGGTAGGAAGTTGTGTCCGCCTCGAAAGCAACCGGCGCGGAGACCGTGCCCATAGTCGCCTGCTTGACGCCATCAACGTATTGCATTGTGTGCGTGCCGTTGAACACCCCGACCACGTGGTGCCAGGTGTTTGCGGTTAGGTTGCCGTCGGAGTCTATCGCAGTGATGCTAGCTCCGTTTCCTACTATGAACCGCAGGTGGTCGTTGTTGTACCTGCGCAGGTCGATGCCGTGTGCGGCGGAGTAAAGGTAACCTTTCGAGTAGATGTCCCGGTCGGCGCCATAGTCCTCGAAGTTTACCCACGCCGAAACCGCAAAAGCGCCGATGGTGTTCAGGCTTGCGGGCGCACCCAGGCTCACGTAGGAATACGTGGACCCGCCGGCCTCGAAGTAGATTCCGGTGCCGCTCCTTCCAACGGTCCAGTTGCAGTTGCGGTAGGTGCCCCGGTAGACGCACGTGCCATTGTTCTTGTACGCGCTCTCGTCATAAGTCGTGTTGCCTGAGCCCTCGTTCATGCGGAGCAGCGCGACGGTGTTGCCGTAGATTGCGCCGTTGCTGCCATAGACGCTCTCATCCTTGGTCGTGTTCCCGTCTGCTTCGTCCATGTGCAAAAGCAACGGGGTGTTGCCGGATATTGTGCCATTGTTTCCGTAGCCGGAGTAATCCACCGCCTTGCCTGCGGTGTCGCCTGCCGCGGTGTTGTCGTCGAAGTTGTACGCAAGCACAAGCGAGCTGTCAAGGTAGGAGTAGTTTGTGCCATTCCAGGAGAACACCATCTTTGAAAGCGAGAGGTTTGCGATGCTTGCGTTTATGGTGATGCTTCCAAACCTTGCGTTCGCGCCATCTGCAGGCGTTGGTGCGATGAACGCAATCTTGTCTGCCGCGGATACGGTAAACGAGCGGGTCTCGCTGTAATTGCTGACATACGCGTCGTCGCGCACCGAAGCTGAGAAAGTGTGCGAGCCTGTCGAGTTCAGGGATGGCCGGTAGGAGAACAGCCACTTGTCCGGAGCGTACTTTGCCAGGTTCGAATAGTACTGCTGCTGTATCTCCGAAGCGGACATCGAGCGGTTCCAAATCCTGACTTCGTCAATTGAGCCGTTGAAATAGGCGCCGCCGGTCCACACGGAACCGATTTTGATATAGTAAGAAGCATAAGGAATCGCCCCGTCGCCGCCGCTGGTCTGCAGGGACGACACGAAGTTCCCATTCAGGTACAGTTTCAGCTTCCGGTCGGATATGGAATACGTGCTGGTTATGTAGTTCCAGCCCTGAAGAGATGTGACCTGCGCGGACAACGCAATATAGCCGTTGCCGTCGCGTGGGTTCCCATCGTTGTCATAAAATGCGGAACTCAACGTGTCCCGGTCAAAACTCAGGTAATACCCGCGCGAATACCCGTTCGGCGAGATGACCATGCCGCTGCCGAACCAGCTGTCGGCGTCATCGTCGCTTGTATTCGCCCACGCTGACAGGGTGAACTCGCCGGACACGTTGACAGTACTGCTGCTTGGGCCGAGGACGTAGTCATCCACCCCGTCAAACTTCATCGCCGAGTTCCACTTGCCGTCCGGGTCCCAGTTGGCGTGCTTTGCCTTGCCTGCATCGTATTGTGCGAGGACTTCGGAGGCGGAAAGTGAGCGGTTGGCGACCAAGATTTCGTCTGCCAAACCGGAAAAGACCTGGCTCACCGAGGCCTGCCTCCGGCCGATGTAGATTGGGTTTGTCGTGTTCACGTTTCCGGCACTCACTGAGGAAGACCCCGCGAGGATTCCGTTGATGTAAAGCAGGTTGTTCGTGCCATTATAGACGCAAAGCATATGCGCCCATTGGCCGAAAGTCGTGTTAGCAGCCTGCGCCGCGGCTATCGATATCAGGTCATTTGAACCTTTCAGGAAACACACAGTCCGGTTGTCGATTGCGGCGAGCACGGTCAGCTCGAACCCGTACTGGGGGGTGCCGGCATTGACGTCGCCTTTGTTGACCAATCGCTGGTAGTCGCCGGAAAAGCTTAGCTTGAACCAACCACCCCAAGTGACTTGGTCGGTGATGCTGGACAGGCTTGACGAACTTGGGATCGAAGCGTAATCGGAAACCCCGTCAAACGATATTCCCGACCCGCTCTTTCCTTGCACCCAGCTGCAGGTGCGCGCGCCGCTTGAGTTGTAGCAGGTCGCGTTATTACGATAAACTCCTTCATCATAAGCAACCGAACTCGTGCCCTCGTCCATGTGCATCAAGAGCATCGTGCTGCCGTAAACCGTGCCGTTGTTGCCGTACTTAGAGACGTCCACCACTTTCGCTGCAGAGTCGCCGATGCTTGCGACGTCGTCGAAGTTGTATGCAAGCATAAGCGAGTCGTTCTGGATAGTGGTGCTTGCGCCGTCGTAGGTAAAGCCCATCGAACGCGGTGCTGCAACGCCGGCTATGCTTGCGTTTATCAGCACCTGGCCGGTTGACGCGGATGCAAGGCTTATCGCCGAGCCGCTTGCCGGAGTGGGACTGACAAAGCCGATGCGGCTGAAATCGTTGAACACTACGCGCCTGCCGGAGAAGCTTGGAGCGCCGCTGGCGTCTGTTGAGTAGAGGGAATAATTGTAAACTCCCGCGCTTGTGGACGGCCCGGATTGGACGGAAGAAAACACCCACTTGTCGGGCGCATACTTGTTCAGACTGCCGTAATACTGCTGGGCGATTTCTTCGGAGGAAAGCGAGCGGTTCCAGATGCGGACCTCGTCAAGCCCCCCGTCCAAAGACGTGCCAATCATAAGCGGGTTGCTGTTGACGTTGGCGGAAGCGATGGTCTTGGTGGAAGAATAGAAGTGCTCCCCGTTGTAATAGAAATGGGACTCGCCGTTCTTGAACGTGACCGCGACGTGCTTCCAGCCGGACTGAACATAGTCGGCCTTTGCCGCCCACACCTGGTCGTTGTCGGTGCTGTTGTAGACAGTAAGCTTGAGCCCGTCGCGCATGGGAGAACTCCACGAATAAGTCTGGAAAGCATAACTATACTGCTTGCTTGCGATAGTCCGCATCACTTGCAGGGACGCGTTAACCCAGGCGCTAATCGTGAACTCGCTGGACAAATCCAAGGTATCGCTGTCTGGCGCGCTTACATAATCATCAGCACCGTCAAAGTTGATTCCACTGCCGACTTTTCCTTCATATACCCAGTCGGCGTGCTTGGCCTTGCCTGCATTGTAGTGGGAGAGAACCTCGTCAGCTGAAAGCGAGCGGTTGGCAATCAACACTTCATCAATTGAGCCATTGAACCCGTAAAGGTTGCGGCCCTGCTCCAATAGACGGCCGATGGATATGTTGCGTGCCACATAGTCGGGGTACGTATAGAAGTTCTTGCTTCCTTCAGCGATGCCATCCACATAGATAGTCATGACTGCACCGGGAGTAAATGTGCCAACCACATGATGCCACCTGCCGTCGGCAACCGTTGTTGTTCCAGACCTCTGTATGTAATCGGTAACGTTGTATATGGAGACCTTAGCCTTGCCTGAAGAAACCTGAATCCCGCCATCACAGGAATTCCCACAATATGACCAAGTGTCCTGATTTGCAATAATCTGCATTCCTGTCGTAGTCGATGACTTTACCCAGGCAGACAAAGTCATGCCATTTGCTAACATCGCTGCCTTGGAAACTGCTGCAGAAGAGACTGCGTAATCGTCCACTCCGTCAAAACCTATGCCCGTGCCGGACGTTCCAGCAACCCAATTGCAAGTTGTTGCTCCCGAACCGCCGCCCATGTTGTAGCACGTGCCGTTGTTGCCGAAGCGGCTTTCGTCAAAAGCGATGTTGCCGTTCCCCTCATCCATACGCAAAAGCAACGCGGTGTTCCCGTAAATCGTGCCGTTGTTGCCGTACTTTGAGACGTCCACCACCTTGGTGACGGAGTCGCCGATTGACGCGACGTCGTCGAAGTTGTACGCAAGCACAAGCGAGTCGTTGTAGAACGTGTGGTTAGTGCCGTTGAAGTTCAAAGTCATGCTCGAAAGCGAGATGTTGCGGATGCTTGCGTTTATCGCGAAAGGCTCGACAGCGCCCGCGCCGATGGAGGAGAAGAAGCGCTTCTGCGGAGTCGGCGACGAGAAGGATATCTTGTTCGCGTACGCGTTGAAGAACCTCCTGTCCGAATAAGTGTTGTTCGAAGTGTCGCGCGCAAACGCCCGCACCTCGTACTGCCTCGTGGACAGGCCGGACTGGTTTGACTGGAAGAGCCACTCGTCTTGCGCGAACTTGGCGAGGTTGGAATTGTACTGCTGCTGTATCTCCGAAGCGGACAGCGAACGGTTCCAGATGCGCACCTCGTCCATGGAGCCGTTGAACAGGTGATGCCCGCCATAAGCATCGTTTACGCGGTAGGAGCCGATGACAAGGCGGGTCCCACTCAATGCGTGCGTTGCCGCACATGCCGCGGAGGTCACCAACGCGCCGTCAAAATAAATGCTCAGGGTAGTCCCGGACTTCACAAGACCGTACTGGTGCCACTCGTTGACATTGACTGCGGGATAATCCAGCGTGGTACTTGCATACCTGCCCCGGAAATAAGTGTTGCCTGCGTCGCGCTTGATTTTCCAGGACTCGTCCCCTGCTACATCCACAGTCAGCAGGCCATCATACCCTCCGTCCAAAGCCGCCGCGTTCGCCCACACGGTTGCGCTGAAACTCCCTGAGTTGAACATGTATGCCGGGGAGTTGACCAAAACGAAATCGTTCGCACCGTCAAAGGCCAGCCCTCCGCCGTACTTTCCAGAAGACCACGCAGTCCCGTTGAGGAGGGTGCCGTTGTTGCCGGTCCTGGAAACGTCCACCGCAACGGCCGCATTCTCCCCGATGCTTGCAACGTTGTCGAAGTTGTAGGCCAAGACAAGCGAGTCGTCGTAAAGCGAGGTGACCGAGTCGCCCACAAGGAGCTTGAGCGTGTCAAGCGAGGACACGTTGGAAAGCGTCCCCTTCACCTGCACCGAGTCGCCGTACAAGTCGGAGCCGTCGGCAGGAGTCGGCGGGGCAAAGCCAACCGGGTTGGACTGCGCGACCTGCACCGTGCGCGTCCCGGTGGAGTTCCACGAGCCCGCGACGTCCTTCATGGATGCGGAGAACGAATAGTTCCCAGCCGACGCTATCGGCGGGCTTGATGAGAACAGCCAGCGGTCTGCCGAGTATTTTGCGAGGTTGGAGTAATAGTGCTGGGAAATCTCGGAAGCGGTAAGCGAACGGTTCCAGATGCGGACCTCGTCGATGGAGCCGTTGAAATAACGGTTGTTACCGTTATCGTAACCAAGCCTGAAGTTGGGCTCGGGCGAATATGATATGTCCGCAGCATACGCAGTTGATGCCTCAAGCACACCATTGACATATATGCGCGCATAAGTCTTGTCATACGTGCCTGTGATGTGGTACCACTGACCGGGGATTAACGGGGACTGTGATGCCGCTATTGCCGAGCCGCCGTTCAGGTCCATAGCAATCCTGTTTGCGTTTGTAAGCCACAATCCATACCCGTCGTTCGAACCAATGCGGTCTATAACGATAACATTGTTGGCGCCGCCATTCCACTTCATCCAAGCCCCTATGGAAACTGCTGAAGCGGGACTCAATGATGATGTTGCCGGAATATTCACAAAATCGCTTACCCCGTCAAACTGCACCGCATTACCATACCTTCCCTCGACGTAATTCAGGTGCTTGGGCACTCCCTCCTCGTACATCTGCAGGATTTCGGACGCCGAAAGGGATTGGTTATAGAGCGCAAACTCGTCAAGCGAGCCGTTGAAAGAAAGCGGGCTTTGCCTTCCGATGTTGACGGTATTGGAAGAATAGTTTATTGGGCCTGCGAAGGCGGGTTTGGTCGACTGCAAGACGCCGTTTATGAACATTACAACGTGCGTCCCGTTCCATCCAAAGGCGAAATGCATCCACTTGTCAAAGGGGAGTGCAGAATCGGAATTCGCAGTGGACATGACCGAGCCGCTGCCTGCAAAGCCGTAAAGGATTCCGTCTCTCCTCTGTTCAAGCCGTATCCCCTGCTTGCCGGTCCAGTACGCACCCCACTCGATTATCGGGTTTGTGTAGCCCACCTGGCTTGGCCTCATCCAGCCTGAGAAAGTGAACGGAGAGTTGACCTGCAGGCCGGAGACCGGTCCGACTACGTTCAAATACTCGCCCGTGCCGTTCAGCACCAGCCCATCACCAACTCGCCCTTCCCCGCGCTCCAAAAGCCTCGCCCTTCCCGCGGCATAGTGGGCGGCGACTTCGTCTGCGGTTATTGAGCGGTTGTAGATTGCGACTTCGTCTATGACCCCGCTGAAATTTCCGTTAGGCATATCCCAGTACCTTCCGCCGATGCGCAGGTTGAGCGCTGATGGAATTATATTTCCAAGCTGGCCGTTTGCAGGCGAGACCATCGATTCAAGCGTCCCGTTGATGTAAAACTTCCAGGTGGTGCCGTCATAGACGAAGGCCACGTGCGACCACGTGTTGTTCTGCAGCGGCTTCAAAGGCCCTGCAAAGTCCCACGCACCTGCAGCAGTAGTCTCAACTGCAGCCATGACCTTGCCGGTGTTGGAAATAACCAACTCATAACTTGCCTCGTCGTTTACGATGGTGCCATAAGTGCCCGAGCTGTTCAAGAACGGCTTTACCCACGCCTCTATTGCCATTGTGTTTCCGCTAAGGCTGGCACTGGTCTCTGCAACCAAGACAAAACTGGAAGCGTCGAACTGGATTCCGGTGCCGTTCTTTCCTGCCACCCAGTCGGAGTGCTTTGCCTTTCCTGCCGCGTAGTGCGCGAGTATTTCCGAAGCAGGAAGAGCCTTTGAATAGACGCCGATTTCGTCAAGCGAGCCGTTGAGGTTGTACGCGGCATAGTTCGCCTTTCCGATTAGCATATTGTTGGACTCCGACAGGTTGGTGATGTTGCCGGAAGAGCTCTTGGTGGTGGCAACTGGCACGCCGTTGATGTAGAATTGCGCGGAGTGGCTTGAGAAGGAATATACTGCGGCCACGTGCGTCCACTGGCCAAGAGGCACTATGTCGCCGCTGTTGGTTGGGCGGTAGTCCTCGTAATTCGTCCCGTCGCCTAGGCTCATCCACGGCTTGAAGCTCCCATAGCTGCTGCCGCCCTGGAGTACGCCCATGGCATAACCACTGTTCGCATCCGCCCCGCCTGCGTTCTTCTTTGCCAATATGCCAGGATTATCAGCAGGGTTGTCGTTTCTTTTTACCCACGCCTCAAGGGTCAGGTCGTTGGTGGACATTGTTAGGCTATTGCTGTTGGAAATGATCAGGTAATCGTCGGCGCCGTCAAAGGAGATTCCTGCGCCGGACTTTCCAACTGACCAGTTGCAGGGCGTTGCCCCAGTTGAGCCGTTCATGTTGTAGCAAGTTGCGTTGTTTTGGAATGCAGAATCGTCATAAGTAACCGACCCCGTGCCCTCGTCGAAGTGCAAAAGCAGGCGCGTGTTGCCGTAGACCGTGCCGGGGTTTGCGAACCTGCTCTTGTCGGAGACCGACTTGCCTTCGGCCTCGTCGAAATTCAACAACAATGCGGTATCGCCGTAAATCAGGCCGTTGCTTCCGCCTGCCGAGTCGTAGGCAGTTGAGCCGTCCTCGCCGTCAAAGTGCAGTGTAAGCAACGCCGAGCTTGCGGTGCCGTTGTTTTTGTAGCGCGAGTAGTCGGTAACACGCTGTGCAGAATCACCGGCGGCGGGGAGGTTGTCGAAGTTGTAGGCAAGCACCAGGTTGTCGTCGAAATAATTTGCTGCGGTGCCGTTCCAACTGAACTTGAAAGCAGAAAGGTTTGAGTTCACCACGCTTGTGTTGATTTGGATGCCGTTTGCAAAGGCAACGCTTGACGGGATGGTTGAGCCGTCCGCAGGAGTCGGCGAAATGAAGCCGATGCGGTTGTTTGACGTTGAGAACGTGCGGGTTGCAGTGACATTGGAACCCGAGGGCTCACCTGCAAACCCGTAAAACGAATAGCCATTGACTCCGGCAACAGACTTGTTGGCTGAAAGCGCCCACCTGCCGGGCCCGGTGTGCGCGAGGTTTGACTTGTAGCTTTCGTAGACCTCGCGGCCGTTAAGCGAGCGGTTCCAGATGCGCACCTCGTCAATCGAGCCGTCGAAATACCTGTCGGAGTCCTGGGGGCTTGAACCGACTATTACCGAGGCGTTCGAGGTCACGTTGTCGATTACTCCGGTGGCGTTCTCAGCATCAAGCATTCCGTTGAGGTAAATGCGCATGAACGTGCCCGCGCGCACCGCAGTCACGTACGTCCACACGCCGGAAGGTATTGCCGAGGACGAGTTGACGCGCCTGCTGCGTATTACGGCGTCGTTTGGACGCGTCTCAAAGCGTATCGTGTTGGACGCGTCGCCGGTGCTTTCAATGAACCAGCCGTCGCCCCAGAGGGTTTCAGGAGCCATCTTGCGCACCACTCCCTGCGGAGTATTGAACTTCACGGGCTTCATCCAGAACGCGACTGCGAAGTCGCCAGTGCCGAAGTTTAGGCTTGAACTGCTTGGGGCGGTGATGTAATCCCACACGCCGTCAAAGCTTGCAGCCTTGCCGAACGGACCGTCAGATGAGAAGTTTACCATACTTAGAGCAGTGCCGTTGTTCGCGTACAAGGACGAATCCACCACGTACGACGAATTGTCGCCTATTGAAGCGACCTTGTCGAAGTTGTACATCAGCACAAGCGAGGAGTCGAAAAGCGAGAGGTTGGTCGAGTTCCAGTTGACGGTTGCCTGCGAGAGGCTTGCGTTGCCGATGCTTGCGTTCAGCTGCACTGGCTCGAACGCGGCGGTTGCCGAACTGATGGAAGAGAGGTTGGCCGGAGTCTGGCCGATGAATGAGATGCGGTCTGTGAATGGCGTGATGCGCTTCCTTCCGGAGTACGCGCCCCAGTCAACCCCATCCGCAAGGAAGTCATTCGCGTAGACCGCGTAATCGTAATCGATTGGCGCAAGGTCTGTCGGGACGGAGTAAGTGAAGAGCCACTGGTCTGGCGCGTACTTGGCGAGGTTGGAATAATATTGCAACCGGATTTCGTCAGCGGAAAGCGAGCGGTTGTAGATTCGGACTTCGTCCACCGCGCCGTTGATGTAACGGCCATCTATCCCGCTGACCAGCATGTTCCTAGCTGAAGAGTCGCGTATCAATCCGCTTGTCGTACCATAACCTCTGGCAATGCCATCGACGTAAAACGCCATCTGCCCGCTTGAAGAATCATACGTTCCGGCATACTGATGCCATTCATTATCTGGCACAGCGTATGCTCCAGTTGTTACGGCAATCCCACTCTCATTGTACAGCTGGAAAAAATGTGAATTGTAGTTAGACTTGAGCGGGGAGTGTATGTACCAAGACGCTGTTTTTCCAAACAATGAAGTCCAGTCGCTTGATGGCTGGCCGAAAGGCTTGTACCAGCCCATGACGGTTATGGCGTTCCGTATATTCAAGTTTGCCGCGGTACCGGAATACACATAATCATCAATCCCATCGAACGTCATCGCCCCTCCGTACTTGCCGTCCGCAGTCCAGTCGGAGTGTTTCGCCCTGCCTGACGCGTAGTGGTCGAACACCTCCGAGGCGGAAAGCGAGCGGTTGTACACCGCGGCCTCGTCGATTGTGCCGTTGAAGTACTGCACGGAATCGGTGCCCTGGCGGCCAAGGACAAGGTTTCCCGAACCCGAATAAAGTATCCCTTTCCGGGCCTCGGCCGAATTGTCAAGCGCGCCGTCCACGTACAGCCGGATTTGGGAGCCATCGTAAGTTGCGGCAACGTGGTGCCACTTCCCGTCGGAGACGCGCCGCAGCCCGGTCAGGCCGTAGGCAGTCGTTACTTCCCCATCGGTTGTTGCCTGGAATGACAGCAAGCCGGACGACACAATTATCCTCGGACCGCGCTTTCCGGAAGTGGCAGTCCATCTTGAAACGATGTTCATCACGTCGGCAGTGGAGTTCGTCCTAATCCACGCAGACAGCGTGGCTGCGGATGCGAAGCCGGGGGCGCTGCTGCCCAAGTCAACGTAGTCGTCGGCCCCGTCGAATGCAAGCCCCGTGCCGCTAATGCCTGCAACAAAACTGCAGTTTGTTGCGGATGCGCCGGAATAGCACGTGCCGTTTAACCGGTTCTTCGACTCGTCGTAGATGACGCTGCCCGAGTTTTCGTCAGCATGCAGGAGCACAACAGTATTGCCGTTGATTGCGCCGTTGTTTCCGTACCGCGAGACGTCCTTCACTATTCCCGCGCCTTCGCCGATTGATTCTACGTTGTCGAAGTTGTAAGCAAGCACAAGCGAGTCATTGTAAAAGGAGACGTTGGACGAGCCCCACTGGAACGTCAGGTTCGCAAGCGAGATGTTGGAAACCGTCGCGTTGACTGTGACTGGGTAGTAAGGCATCGCCGCAATGCTTGCGGCCAAACGCTTTTCAGAAGGAGTCGGGCTTGAGAACTGAGCCTGGCTTGAAACTGCGCGTATTGAGCGGCGGTCGGAATACGTGTTGTTTGCGGAGTCCCGCACGAGGACGCGCAACTCTTCCACGCCGGGGTGCACGCCGGTGACAGTTGACTCAAAGAGCCACTTGTCGGGGGCGTACTTTGCGAAATTGGAGTTATAGTGCTGTTGTACTTCAGCAGCGGAAAGGGCGCGGCCCCACACGCGAACCTCGTCAATCGCACCGTTCCAGAAGCGACCGGAAGTAAGGACATAATCGGCGCCGATGTGCATGTCGCGCACGTCGGCATAGTTCAGCGAGCCTGCAAATGGACGCGAGGCCGCCAATTCGCCGTTGACGTAAATGCTGACAACGCCATTACCGGCAGTGCCTACAACGTAGTACCAGGTGTCCGGGACTATGGTGACGTTGCTTGCGAAGGCATAATTGCTGCTGTACTGGGTGCCGTTGCGCACCTCGAAGGCAAACACACCCCTTGCGCACGAAGTCGTCCACTTCGGGTCGGGACAGCGCATCCCGAGGTAATACCCGGTGGGGCTGGTGTCCGGATAAAACTTCTCGACTATCTGCTTGATATAGTCCGGCATATTGTAAGTGGCGGGATTCACCCACGCCTCGACAGTAAGCCCGCCTGCAGGCTCAAGCGAGGCGGAGCGCGGCACCGTGATGTAGTTGGCCGCGCCGTTGAAGTACAACGCCCGGCCGTACCTGCCGGCTGTGGGATAGAGGGTGCCGGTTATGCTGCCGTTGTTGCCGTACCTGGAAGTGTCGACCTCGCGCGTGGCGTTCCCCGACAGCGAAGTGACGTTGTCAAAGCTTAGCGACAGTAAAAGCGAGTCGTCATAGAGCGGGTACGCAGCATCGTTTGCGAAAAGGTGGAACGACGAGAGGTTGCGCACGCCCACGACCGCGGCGCGCACAGGGTATGTGCTGGAATAAACGTTCGAGCCTTCGGCGGGAGTTGGCGAAAGGAAGCTTACTGTAGTGGAGTTGGTGACTGTGACCGTGCGCGTCCCTGACGAGTTCCAGGTTCCGTCCGCATCCTTCAGGTAGGCCGCGTAGGAATATTCTCCGGATGCGTTGGCAATCGCGGTTGTTGAGAAGAACCACTTGTCCGATGCGTGCTTTGCAAGGTTGCCGTAATAGTGCTGCACTGCCTCTGCTGCGGACATCGAACGGTTCCAGATGCGCACCTCGTCAATTGAGCCGTTGAAATAATTGTCCGTCTCGGCGCTGGCAGTTGAATAGCAACCGGTGAGCACATTGCCTATGCAGGTGTAGGTCCCGTGCCCGACTGCACGCGTCTCGTTGGCCAATGCCGCAAGCTTGCCGTTTACAAAAAAGCTGACGTGCGTGCCGTTGTAGGTGCCCAAAAGGTGCGTCCACGTTCCTGCGATGCCTTTTCCGGGGGAATAAATCTGGGTCTGGAAGACGTTGTCCTTGCCGACCTCGAAATACCAGTTGCCGAATTCGTACCAGAACGCGCCGGTGTACTCGCCGTGGTTGTCGTACATCCCGATTATGCCTGCATCCGAAGCGCTTTCCGGCTTCACCCAGGCAGACATCGTCAAGTTGGCGAAGGTCGGCTGGCTTACCCGGATATAATCGTCGATGCCATCAAACGCAAGCGCATTGCCGTGCTTGCCATCCGCATAATCGAAGTGCTTGGGCCTGCCTTCCGCGTAGCTTTGCCAGACTTCGGATGCAGTAAGCTCGCGGGAAGTGATTGCCACCTCGTCGATTGAGCCGTTGAAATAAGTCGGGTTGTTGGGATAACCACGCCTTGCAATGGACACGGAATCCAGGCTGGGAATGTCAAGGAAATAGCTGCCGATGGACGCGTTGCCAACAGCATACGTAAGGTTCTCCTCAATGCCATCAACGTAGATTTTGTTGTAGCTGCTGCCCACGACAACGGCAACTTGGTGCCAGTCGCCGTCCGCATAATACTGCTCGCCCTTGCGCACGAACGCCAAAAACTTGTACGAGCTTGAAGTGTAGACGTAGAAGCCGAGGCTCTCGTCGTGATACGTGCTGGTCCACGGCCCCAGCATAAGGGTAGCAGCGTCAGTGGTAGTGTCACCGGCGCCGAAAAGGGCCATCGCCACTCTTGCGGATGACGCCTTGAACCACAACGAAAGCGTGCCTGTTGCAAGGTCGAGTGCGGCCGCATTCGCCGAAAGGTCGACATAATCGTCAACCCCGTCAAACTGTATCGCGCTGCCGGACTTTCCTTCCGCATCCCACTCTGCAAACTTCGCCCTGCCGGCATTGTAATGGTCAAGCACCTCGGACGGCGAGAGGGAACGGTTGTACACCGCGACCTCGTCGATTGAGCCGTTGAAAAGGTAACCTCCGCCATATCCCCCGACATAAAGGTTGTCGGGATTGGAGACGTTGTGCCCCTCGTCGGCAACCGAACCGGCAGGCTGGCCGTCAAGGTAGAAGTATATCGCCGAGCCCGCCCTGCGCACGAAGGACACGTGGTGCCAGTTGCCGTCCAGGTAGCGGTTGTCAAGATTGGAATAGTGATAAGCCGCGCTTGATGCGGTGGATTTTGTAAGTACAAGCAGCTTCTTTTCCGTCCCGGCGATGCGGAAGTGCCAATACGACGCGCTGGATTCGTCGCGGTTTGCAATCACGGTAAGCGGGTTGACAGAACTCGTCTTGACCCACGCTTCGGCGGAAAAGTCGCCGGAACCGAAATCGAACCCGCTCGGACGGCTCATGTTAACCAAGTCGGTACCATCGAAGTATACCCCGTTCCCGTTCCGTCCACTTGACCAGTTGCAGTCCGAAACCGCGCCGGAACTATAGCAAGTGCCGTTGTTTCCAAACCTGCTGTTGTCGTATGCAACAGAGCCGGTGCTTTCGTTCATGCGCAAAAGCAGCACGGTGTCGCCATAGACAACCGGGTTAATCCGGTTGGGCCCTGAATCAGAAACGAATGCGCCGTCGCCTTCGTCAAAGTGCAAAGTCAGCGCGTTCGAAGCTACCCCGCCGGCGTTGCCGTAGCGCGACAGGTCAACGACGCGCTCGTCCGTGTCGCCGAGTGCGGAGTTGTTGTCGAAGTTGTATGCAATGGCAAGCGAGTCGTCGTAGAAGGACGTGTTAATCCCATCCCATTCTAAATACAGCTGGGAAAGGTTGGCATCCGCAACGCTCACGTTGAGTGTGATGCCGTTTGCGCTTGCCGCAGTCAGGTTGGCAGTAGAGCCGTTTGCGGGAGTCGGCGCGATGAAGCCGATGCGGTTGTAGACGCTTGAGAACGAGCGCGTGCCGGTTGAGTTCCATCCTTCTGAATCAAGCGCAAACCCGGCATATGAGTAAGCGCCTGCGGGCGTTGCCGGGTTCGACGCCAAGAGCCACTTGCGGTTGTCGTACTTTGCAAGGTTGGAATAATAGTGCAGCGCAACCTCGTCTGAAGAAAGCGAGCGGTTGTAGATGCGGATTGCGTCAAGGGAGCCGTCGTAGAACAGGTAAGGCTCGCCGCCAACCTGCCGGGAACCCAGAAGCACAGTAGTGGTCGATGCGGAACCGGAAGAGCCCAGTTCTCTTGAACCTTCCAAAACGGCATCAATGTAAACGGCCATGGCGCTTCCATTGTAGGTGGCGGTAACGTGATGCCATTCGTTTGGAACAACAGGAGTGCGGCTTATGACTGTGTAGGGCGACTTCTCCCGGTGGAAACGCACAGACCCATTCTGTTCCAACCACAGGAAAAATTCCCCGTCAACATTCTTGTTGTAACGCGATACCAAAGTCTGATAGGAGTTGGTCTCGCCGCTCCAGCTGACCCACATCTCGATTGCGAATGCCTGCGTGCCTCCAAACGAGGGCAGCGAAGCGGTAAGGTTTACGTAATCCTCGAACCCGTCGAAGTAAAGCGCGCGGCCGTACTTTCCTTCCACAATCGACGGGCAGGAGTCGCCGGAGCACGTGCCGTTGAAGCCGTTATTGGACGAGTCGGCAAAAAGCGTCGGACTCTCGCCAAGCACGGCTTTGTTGTCGAAGTCGTATGCCGCCACGAGGCTGCTGTCAAAAAGGGAGTAGTTGGAACCCTGGAATGAAAGGCTTGCCTGCGAAAGCGCGGCGTTTGCGATGCTTGCGTTCACTGCAAGCGGGTTGTAAAGAAGCGACGCCGAGCTTTCGGACGCGCCCGAGCTTGGCGTGGCCGGGACAAAGCCAATCGTGTTGTAGGTCGAATAGATGTGGCGGGAGGCGCGGTCGTACTGGCCGTTGGAGTCCTTTGCAAAGATCGCGTAATCATATCGCCTTGAATCAAGCTGCGTGTGGGTCGAGGAGAAAAGCCAAGAGTCCGGCGAGACCTTTGCGAGGTTGGAATAGTACTGCTGCTTGACTTCGGCTGAGGAGAGGGCGCGTTTCCATATCCTGACCTCGTCCACCGAACCGCTGTAGGAATAATTGATTCCGCCGTACCAGAACCGCTGCAGGTAGAAGGAAGTTGAGTTGAAGGAGTAACCCGACTGGCTGCCGTAAGTTTCGTCCACAGAAAGGGGATAAGCAACGCTGTCAACGTAAGCGGATACGATTCCGTTTTGCCGTGTCACCACCAGCTGGTGCCAGTCGGTTCCGGAAACATATGAAAACGTAATCGATGCGCGCGCATCCCGCTGGATGAATACGCCGCCGGAGGTCACGGTGACGAACGGGAAGTTCATCTCAGCATAATTTACGTTTGAAGTCTGCGAGAACAGCCGCACATAACCAGAGTCGCGCTTGTACCACGCGCTCAGCGTGTAGTCGCCGGTTCCAATCGGGCTTGAAATCGAACCTTGTAGATAATCGTCGAGGCCGTCGAACTTCAGAGCATTCCCGTACACGCCCGCAACCGACTCTGGGTGCGTCGCTTTGCCTTGCGAGAACTGCTCGAAGATTTCAAGCGGAGACAGGGTGCGGTTGTAGATTGCGACCTCGTCTAGCATCCCCTTGAAAGGCGAGTAGCCGTCGGACTGTGAAGATAGGTAGACTTGGTTGGTGTTGATGTTTATCGTGCTGCTGTTGGCAGCCGCCTCTGCGGCAAGTGCGCCGTTGACGTACGCCTTGAGATTTGTTCCGTCGAAAGTCGCCGCAAGGTGCACCCAGGAATTCAACGGGACGGAACGCACTACAGTCCACGTCGTAATCCCGCCGGGATGGACTGCCACGACTATGAACTGCCCGTCGTTTCCGGTCTTGAAGTCGATTCCGTCATTTCTCCCGCTCAGGGAAATCGTACGGGTCGAACCCGCCCCGTTTGCCGCGGTCGAATCCTGCCACACCCACGCGGACGCGGACAAGGTGCGCGAGATGTTGAGGCTTGCGCTTGAACCTGTGAGGGCATAGTCGTCCACCCCGTCAAACTTCAATCCCGCCCCGCTCCTTCCAGCCACCCAGTCGGTGTGCTTTGCTTTGCCTGCGGAATACAGGTCTGCAATCTCTGCGCTAGAAAGGGGCCGCGAATACACTCCCACTTCGTCAAGCGCGCCGGAAAACGCGTTCCCGTATTGCTCGTCCCTGCCAAGCACGGCGTAGTTATGGTTGGTTGAAGCGTCGGCGTAGGTGGTGCCCGACGCTGCGAGGGCGCCGTTGACATAAAGCTGTTGCCTTCCGGTTGAAACCGAGTGGACTGCCACTATGTGCGTCCAGTTTCCTACAGACAGAGCATATGGTGCGGTTATGACCCTATACGTAGAGGTATACAGCGCAAAGGAAACGTCGGTGCCGTTCTGGAAAATAATCATGTAGTTGCTGTTTGCGCCGGTCCCGGAGCCGGCGGTGTAGAGGTATTGCAACTTGCCATCCATGAAAGTATTGCCAAAAACCTCGTTTGCTGGCTTAACCCAGAGGCTTATCGTCTCTTCCGAATTATTGTTGTGCGCCACTGGGTTCAGCACTACCTTGGAATCGCCACCGAACTGCAACCCCGTGCCGGCCTTGCCAGTTACCCAGTTGCAGGCGTTCGCGCCGTTGACCGTGCCCATGCCGACGCAAGTGCCGTTGTTCTTGTAAGCGGACTCGTCATATGCCGTGCCGCCCGAACCCTCATCAAAGTGCAGCAGGACGGCGGTGTTGCCGTAGATTATTCCGTTGTTCCTGTAAGCGCTGCCGTCAAGGCTGGTGTTGCCGTCGCCTTCGTCCATGTGCATAAGGAGGCGCACACCATCGTATACCGAGGCGTTGTTTCCGTAAAGCGACTGGTCGACGACGGTTCCTGCGCTCTCGCCGACTGCCGCGTTCTCGTCGAAGTTGTACATCGCAACAAGCGAGTCGTCGTAGTAGCGGTACTCGGAGTTTGCGACGGTGTAGCGCAGGTCCGAAAGCGAGATGCCGGAGATGGACGCGTTCACCACAACAGGGGACACGCCAAGCTGCGCGAAAGTGATTGACGTCCCCTTTGCGGGCGTCGGGGAGAGGAAGACTATCTTGGTCGAAAGCTCGCCATACACCTCAAGGATTGATACGGACACCGGAATCTCGATGCTCTGGTTTCCGAGGGCGCCTTGCACCGTGACGTTCACCGTGCCTGAGTGCACGCCGAACGCGGCCTCGCTTGCCGAAAAGCCTATCGAGAACGGGACGCTTGCGTGGCCTGCAAGGGCAAAGCTGGTGTTCTGGCAGTCGATTGTCACCGGGCCGTCCTCCCAAATGCACGCGATGGTGACGTTGGAGTCGGTGCTTGAGAGGCTGGACAGGGCTATTGACTCGTAGTAGCTTTCGCCGCCGTAAATCGTGGCATCTATTGCGCTGGCGTTCGCATATGCAAGCCACCTGCCGATGGAGACGGTGCCGCCGTCGTTCTCGACAAGGAACTCGAACATGCCCGGCCTGCCCGGAAGCGAACCCGAAACAGGGAACGGGAAAGTCTCGATGTAGTCCGTGCGGCCCGCCCTGATTTTCAGGTAGTTGGAATAGACGCCGGACTGGGACGCGTTGTAGGAGCGGGGAAGCGTAACTGTCGCAAGCTTTCTAGCACCTATGCCCTGCGCATAGACTTCCCGCGCCGCGTTGCCGATGTCGGTAGCTGCAAGTGACGCCTGCAGCTCGGCCTTGCGGGTGGAAAGCGCACTCCCCTGCTCGTTGGATATGGTTATGGTGACAAGGAGGATGAGCAGGGCTACGCCTAGAATCATCAAAAACTCCACAGTAGTCTGGCCGCGACGCATTTTTTCCCCAACAAAGAACGAAATCGGTGCTTTTTAATGCACTTTTTAGCTCGTAAAAATCCGGAAAAAACACGCGCCTTGCACGGGCATCCCTCACCGGAAACCCGGCCACGCAACAATAATATAACTTTGTGCACAATGTTATACATTGATGATTCATGTCGGACTACGTGACGTTTAGGACGCAGAAGGACCTGCTGGAGGACGCGCTGCGCCTTGCAAAGTCCGAGGGCCGCAACCGCTCGGACGCCTTCCGCGACATATTCAAGGTGGGCCTTGCGCAGAAGCGCCAGAGGCTTGCGCTTGAAAAGTACGGCCGCGGGGAAGTGTCGATGGGCAAGGCGGCGGAAATCGCCGGGATTTCCTTGTGGGAGTTCATCGAGCTGGTCTCTGAAAAGAAAACGGAGCTTAACATTACCGCAAACGACATCCTGGAAGCGGCAAAAACCATCTGAGGCGCACCGGGAACATGGCTGCAGTAATGGACTCGTCGTCGCTCATCTTTTCCTTCCGCGTGCCCAAAATTTACGCACTAATCTCAAAGCGCTATGAAAAGATCCTCATACCGAAGGCGGTCTTTGACGAAACGATAATCGCCGGAAAACTGCTCGGGAAGCCGGAAGTCCAAAGCATAGAATCTGAGATCAAAAAAGGAAGGGTAACCATAGGCAAGGCAGAAAAGGCGGTTGCATCGGAAACCCTGGGGCTGGGCGAACGCGAGGCAATAGCGCTTGCACAGGCAAGAAAGCTGCCGCTTTTCTGCGACGACCACAAGGCACGCGTCGCGGCATCCGCACTCGGGGTGCAGGCAGTGCCGTTGACGGCATTCCTCCTTTGGGCATACCGCAACAAGAAAACCAGCCAAAAGGAATCCCTGGAAATTCTCGACTTGCTTGTCACCGAAGGCTACCGCCTAAAGCTGGACGTCTATCTTGCACTGAGGAAGGAAATATGCTCCAACGCGGATTCTGGATATTTGGAAAACTTTGCTTCGGGCCCTACCTTGACTGAGCGGGATGCGCAGAAGTTCGGAGCAGGGGTCAACCGCAGCCTCGCAAAAAGGCTTTCAAAAAAAGCCTGAAACGGACGGGCTGGTGCGGACAGACCATTTTGTCGGCGTCAGCAAAATGGTCGGGTTAAGGTTCAACAGCAAAAAAAAGATTCAAACCCATACTGCAAACAACACCTAATCATTGAACCAGTTTTTTCGCAGTCTCCAACAATTTACCAGCGGTTTCGATTGCAATCCTCACTTCAGCAGTCTTTACCTTGATGCCCTCCAGCGAGTAAAGCACCTCGTGCCGCTCCTCCCGGAACGCGTCGAGCAGGGTTATTACGTCGTTGCCAAGCTTGTTCTGCTTCGCGTAATTCTCCCGAAGGTAGAGGACTAGGCAATAATGAGACTTCTCAACTATACCATCGTTGAAAAGAAGAGCCCGTCCGGAGTGGAACATGGAAGCGTATGCGGTGACGAGCGCGACATTTTCAAAACCAGCTTCCGAAAGCTTCTCGGCTTCGGAAAGCTTCTCAGCTGCAACTGCCAACGACTGCCTTGCTTTCAATATGTCCGGACGGACCAGCCGGAGCTTCCGTTCATTGAAACAGTCTTCGAGCATCTAATCAATCACCGGCTTGTTCCCATACAACGCAACAGATGAGGAAATTAATTCAAGGTAAAACGCCCGGTTCTTCTTGCTTACCTCTTTCCATTCCGATATGGAATATGCCTGCAGTGTACTCTCCCTACCAAGCTTTTCGCTCAACTCAAGCGACTTGCCTTTGCATTCTGCGGCAATGACGAGCAAATCATAGTCGCTCTCCGGCCCGTCCTCGCCCCTTGCTGCGCTGCCATACAAAAGAATGCTGCTAAGCCCCTTGGACTTTTGGGTAATCATGCCTACTATGCCTGCTTCGGCAATCTTTGACAGCGTGAACGCAATTTTTAATGCCTTGAACTCACTGCTTGCCGACGCTTTGAAAAACGACGCGTGCTTTTCATCCCGCCTCAAGACCAGGCCGTCCTTTTCCAACACGCCCAACGCCCGCAGCACCGTAGCGGGGCTCATCTTAAGCTGCCGTGCGGCTTGTCGAAGGTAAACCTCAACAAAGGGGCTTATGAAAAAAAGCGTAAGCACCCTCAAGACGTTTGTTTTTTGGAACAACTGTTTCATAATTGAAACATAGGGAGACACGATAATATAACCATAACAGTCCAAGATTTGAAACACCCGTTTCATAAATGAAACAAAGACATTTGCGTGTTTCCGCACAATAAACCCACAAAAACCAGAATAAAGCGCTTTCCAGGCCTGCTTTCCGCTGAAACTACTAAACACCGGAAATTATCTCGACGCACAGGTCAACCGCAGCCTCGCAAAAAGGCTTTCAAAAAAAGCCTGAAACGGACGGGCTGGTGCGGACAGACCATTTTGTTGGCGTCAACAAATTGGTCACAAAGATTAGACGCTGGCATCAAACTTTTTCCTGTTTTCGCGTTCCTGCCGAATGGCTGTCCAGAAGGAATTTCCAGATGGGAAGGATTTGCACAGCCCCAACAGCGTCCCCAACAACACCTTCCTTTTCAGCGTCGACAATCACCGCGCTTTTGAGCTTGTCGCCGAACTTTCGCCGCATCTTCCTTATCTGCCCGGCTTCCTTCCCGGTCTTTTTTACCTCGATTGCCGCGATGCCGTTTGCCTCCTGGATGACAAAGTCTATCTCAAACCCGTTGCTGTAAAAAAACTCCGCGCCAAGTTCGGAACACACCACGTTTTCCAGCATTTTCGGAAGCACTGCGTTGAAGTCCTCATTGAACGCAAAAGCGATGTTGCAAGTTGAGAAATACGCCTTCTTTGACTTTCGCAAACTGGCAACGGGGCTTCCGCGGTAATTGAAGACAAGTTGTATCAACAGCCCGAACCGCAGGTACTCGAAATAATTGGCGACCGTCCGCTGGTCCCTTGCAAAATCCTTGGATAACCCGGCGTAGTTGACGGTCATTCCCGGGTTTTTTCCTATCAGGTAGGTTATGCTCTTCAAAAGCTCGAGGTCGTTTATCTCGAACTCTTCCGGCAAGTCCTTGTAGATTACCCGTTCAACTACGCTATCCATGATGTATTTTCTTGCGAACGCCTCGTCCGTCTCAAGCGCAAGCTCGGGAAACGAACCGTATTTTATGAACCGGTAAAACAACGGCAAAGCCTCCCTTTCCCACAACGCGGAATCTTTTCGCATCGCTTCCGGGTCCTTGCCATTTATTTCCAGGAACTCCCAAAAAGAGAGGGGCTTGAGCAAAAAGTCCATCATCCTTCCTGCAAGGCTCTCGCCTGAACCCCGCTTGAGCTTTACCGAGGCCGAGCCGGAGATGAGGAATTTTACATTCGGGTACAAGTCGTAGTAAGTCTTCAGCTGGCCCTCCCAACCGCTGACTTTTTGTATCTCATCAAGAAAAACGTAAACTTTTCCCGAAGACTCGAAGCTTGAGCCCAGCACCATTTTCTGGTAGGTATCAAGGACATCCGAAAGCTGGAACTGCTGCTCGTCGAACGAAAAATACAGGATGCGCTTGGGATCGGTTTTCTTCAAAAGCTCTTGGACAAGCTGCATCAAAAGCGTGGTCTTTCCGACCCTGCGCAAACCCCAAACGAGGCTAATTTGCCGTCTTTCAACGTACGTTTCAACCTCAAAATACAGCTTTCGCTTGTAGTCCTTCACAAGCTCTTGCCGGACCTTGCCTGTGCGCCACCACGGGTTGAACCGTTCAACATCACTGAAAACCAGCATAAATATCATCTAAATGTCATAAATACTGAGAAGTTATAGTATTACAACGTAATAGTTTAGGAATTGCTTGTTTTTAAGCTGATTGGAACAACACTACCACCAAACCATACGCCGAAGAATAAAGCTGGTTTCAAGACTGGATTTCCGCTGAACCCATGCAAAAACCAGTCAGCTAAACTAACTTACCACCACAGTCCTTGCCTGCGTGGCGTTGTAGACGGCGTTGCCATTGTCAATGTAGATAGTACAATCGTGCGTTCCTGCAGGCTGGCTTTGCTGGATTGAAAGACCCACTTGTCGGACAGTTACGGAAACTCCAGCGACTTGCTTGGAGCGGAGGAAATAATAGGGCTTGAAGAGAAGTATAAGCGCTTAGAGGGGGGTATAAGTTATTATTTTTATCCGTTCAAAATATCTTCATGCTCTTTTCCCCGGAACCAAAGTCGCTCCAACCAGATTACTTCAACTATCGGGCCGAACTGGATGTTTTCGAACGTTACCTCTCGGACGACCTGACTAAGCTTATTGCCATCAAGGGCCTCCGCAGGACTGGAAAAACCAGTTTTGCCCTGGTATCGTTTTCGAAGCTGAAAAAAAAGCACATCCTGATTGACGCCAGGTCTTTGGAGGCGCCGACGCGCCAGGCGCTCGAAAAGAAGATGATTGAGGAATTTCGGAAGGCCGAATGGATTCCAAAGAAGCTCCTTGATTCGGTCACTTCAGTGGAGTTCGGCGTGAAGGTCGGTTTTACAACCGCAACAAAGCTGTGGGATTACCTACGCAAGGAAGAGGTTGTCATATTCATAGACGAGGCACAGGTGCTCAAGGGCTCCGGCGCAGACTCCCTGCTGGCGGCCATTTACGACGGTACGCGGGTAAAGCTCGTCCTTTCCGGCTCGGAAGTCGGCGTGCTTGAAGATTTTTTAGGCCAACACGACGCCAAAGCGCCCCTGTTTGGCCGGGCGTTTGCCGAAATCCAGATGAAGCGGCTTTCTGCGGAAAAATCGCTGGAATTCCTAAAAAAAGGGTTCGAACAGGCTGGAAAAAAGCCGTCGGAAACGGACTTGTCCGAAGCTGTAGGCGCACTCGGAGGCGTCATTGGCTGGCTGACGTTGTACGGGAACAACGCGCTGAAAACCGGACACCACTCCGCGCTGAAACGGACGCTGGCAACGGGCGAACTGCTCGTGCACGACGAGTTTGAAAAATTCTTATCCTTCCGGATGGCCGCCAAAACCCGCTACGTGCTCGTATTACAGGCAATATCCAAGGGCTTTTCATCCTGGTCGGACATCCGCGATTACCTCGCAACCAAGGAAAACGCGCCCGTATCCGACCCCCAGCTTGCCAACTTCCTTTCCAGCCTTGCGGACTACGGGTTCATAATCAAGGAGAATGAAAGGTACCTTCCGGCAGACCCCGTCATCCGCAAAGCTTGGCAATAAACATCCCCAAAGGACGATTTTTTCGGCTTGCCCCCCGCTGCACAGTTGATGCTCTCCCGCGTTCATACGGACGGTCGGAGGCTAACTACTCGCAACTCATCGACCCACCACTAACAAATCAATCAGCTACTCGCACAGCTCCCATCAACGTACCTGCTGCCCTGTCAACTTACCACTAACACACCAATCAGCTTGCCAACACAGTCTCACTAACTTACTACAACCGCCCTTGCCTGCGTCGAGTTGTAGACCGTGTTGCCATTGTCTATGTAGATAGTGTAGTTGTGCGTCCCCGAAGGCTGGGACTGCTGGATTGAAGTGAAGAGCCACTTGTCCGGCGCGAACTTGTTCAGGCTTGAATAGTACTGCTGCCTGATTTCGTCTGAGGAGAGCGAGACGTTCCACAGCCCGAACTCGTCGATGGAGCCGTTGAGCGACTGCTGGAACAATGCGCGCGTGTCTGTCCCTATGCGCAACACGCTGCTTCCAGGGGTCGGCGAACCGATAGAATTCCTGCTTTCCAGTACTCCGTTGCGGTAAAGCATTATGTTGGTGCCGTTCCAGGATGCCGCAAGGTGTACCCACTGTCCAAGCGTAGGCGTCGGGATTATCGTGTTCGCCGACTGCTCGGGCGTCCACTTGCGGAAGGCGAGGCGATATGCGCCGCTTGACTCGTAAAGCTCGAACTTCCAGCCGATGGTCTGGCTTGCATTGACAGTTGACGCAATAGTCATATATCCTGCAGTCGCAGGCGGCAGGCTTGCGAACTTGACCCAAGCAGTGATGGTCCCGTTGCTGTTGATGTAGGACGAGCTGCCCGGGAGCTCGACGTAGTCATTGACGCCGTCAAACTTCAGCGCGCTCCCCCACTTGCCGTTCGCGTCCCAGTCCGCGTGCCTTGCCCTGCCTTGGTTGTAGAGCGCCGTTGCCTCAGTCTGGTTGATTGAGCGGTTGTAGACCGCGAACTCGTCAAGCGTGCCGTTGAAGTACTGGCCTGAATCGCCCATTCCGACCCGAATAACATCCATCGTTCCGCTGAGGGAAGCGCCGGCGACGAATGCGCCCCCGTTGAGGGAAGCGCGAATCACGCCACTCGCATCCCTTGTGACCGTGAGGAAATTCCACTGGTTATCCATCGTCACGGGGTTGTAGCCCACATTGATGTTGGTGCTGTCTCCGCCGGGAGTCGTACGGACGAAGATATAGTCAGCTCCGCTATAGAAGATAATCTTGGGGCATCCGCCGGAACAGCTGAAACCCGCGTCGACACCGGTGAACGACTGGTACGTGCCTGTCGAACGCTTGTTGAACCAAGTCGAGAACGTGAACGGCCCGGGCAGAGTGACGTTGCCTGAGAGCCTGATTGCGTCGTTGTCCCCGTCGAAGCTGATGCCGGAGTTGCTCTTTCCAGCAGTCCAGTTGCACGCGGAAACCCCAGACAGCCCACCCATGTTGTAGCACGTTCCGTTGTTGGAAAGCCTGCCCTCGTCATAGGAGAAGTTCCCGCCGGCCTCGTCCATGCGCAGCATAAGCAACGTGTTGCCGATTATGGTGCCGTTGTTGCCGTTGCCTGAGACGTCCGCGGCCCTTGACGCGGAATCGCCGATGCTTTGCACATCGTCGAAATTGTACGCAAGAATCAACGAGTTGCGGTCGTAAACCGTCGTGTTCGTGCCGTTCCAGTTCAACGCAAGCTTGGAAAGGGAGATGTTCTGTATAGTCGCGTTGATTGTGACGTTGTTTGTCGGCGAGGTCGCGCCGTCCGACGGGGTTGCGGCAAGGAACGAAACCATGTTCTTGCGCAAGCGCAGCGTGCGCACCTGCGAGTAGCTTGCGTTGCCTGCGGTGGTGCTTGCAAAGAGGTAGTACGGGTGGTCGTCGTTGACGTCCTCGGAAGAATTCCAGTATGACGAGAACACCCACTTGTCAGGAGCGTACTTGGCGAGGTTTGAATAGTACAGCTGGCTTATCTCCGAGGCCGAAAGGGAACGGTCGTACACGCGCACCTCGTCAACCGAGCCGTTTACCGCGCGCTGGCTGGCGGAGGATATTATCAGCGGGCTGGTAGTCGGAAGTATGGGCCCCGAATACCCGTAATCAACCTTTACAAGCGCGCCGTCAAGGAAGAACTTCGTGACGGTGCCGTCGTAAGTTGCAGCAAGGTGGTGCCACCCATTGGTCAGGTCCGTCGAGTAACCCGGCATCCCGTAATCATGGGTTGTGTTGAGCTGGACGAAGAAAGACGTCGCGCCCTGGTTGGTCCAAAGCCCATAGTTCTGGTAATAGTTCGCAGGGCCCTTGCCCAGGATTATCCTTCCCGAATACCCGACGTCAGCCGGCTTGAGGTTCACCCACGCGGCCATCGTGAGCCTGTTGGTGATGTTGAGCGACGGCGAGTCGGGCACGACGACATAGTGGTCAATCCCGTCGAACCTTATCGACGAGTTCCACCTGCCGTCGGGGTTCCAGTCGGCGTGGTGCGCCTTGCCGGCATCATACTGTGCGAGGACCTCGGAGTCGGAGAGCGAACGGTTTGCTACAAGGACCTCGTCAATGGAGCCGTTGAACGGGTACCGCGTATCGTATATGCCCAGTTTCAGGTAAGTCGTGGTCGGCCTTATCGGCGCGCCCAACGAATCCGTCTCAAGCCTCACGCCGTTGCGGTAGAACGTGGTCTGGTTCAACACGTAATCCGCCACGATCGCAATGTGCATCCACGTACCGTCATAGCCTGTGAAGAAACTGTTGACACCAGCAGCTAACGTGGCGTCGACGCCGTTCGAATAGCGGTATTGCAGCGTGTCGGAATTGATTACACGCACCAAGGAATACGACCCCAGCGCCACGGACTGCCCGCCGTTGAGAATCCATTGCCAGTCCGAAGTCCGGACGGACTTGACCCAGAAGGACGTTGTGATGTACTCGGGTGCGGAGAACGACTGCGAGGATTGAACATAGTCGTCCACCCCATCGAACTGCAAACCCGTCCCGCTCTTTCCAACAGTCCAGTTGCAGGCCGTAACGCCCGAACCGCCGCCCATGTTGTAGCACGTGCCGTTGTTTTTGAACCTGCTCTCGTCATACGCGACCGAGCCCGCATTCTCGTCCATGTGCATCAGGAAGCGCGTGTTGCCGTAGATTGCGCCGTTGTTGCCGTAGCGCGAGAAGTCCCTGACTGTGAATGCCGTTTCGCCGATGCTTGCAACGTCGTCAAAGTTCATCGCAAGCACGAGCGAGTCGTTGAGGAGTACGGAGTTCGTTCCTGCGACGCTTGCCTTGAACTCCGAAAGCTGGCCCGCCTTCTGTACCGTCGCGTTGAGGTTGAACTGCGGCGAATATACCAGCTGGTTGTTTGCAACCGACGGCTGGTGGAACAGGATTTTGTTGAAAGTGTTGGTGCGGCTCTCGCCGACTGTCGCATTGCCGTTCTCGTCAAGGACAGTAAGGTAGTAGCTGTCGGTCTGTGCGCCCGCGCCCGGCTGGGCCGAAGTGAACACCCACTTGTCCGGCGCGTACTTTGCAAGGTTGGAATAGTAGTGCTGGGCAACCTCTTCAGAGGAAAGCGAGCGGTTCCATATCCTGACTTCGTCAATTGTTCCGTTGAAGAAACTGCCATAAATGCCTGTATACCTGGCGCCAATCGTATCTATTATAGTCTGGCGGTTCGCGTTGAATACCTGCAAACTCTTCTGGAATTCGCCGTTCAAATATATGTCATAATTGGTAAGGGACGTCCGAACAACCGCCACGTTGTTGAATGCGCGGGAAGTTATGTTGACGTGCGCCTCGTGCCACGTGCCGCTGCCGTCATTCAACGCGTATTGGCGCACGTTCAGCCATGTGGCGTTAACGTCTACAAGCAATTGCTCGTTCCTGTCCAATGCGCCTGAAACGCCATAACCGGATGAGTAGATGGTCTGGTAAACCCAGGCAGTGTCATTCATGGGCTTGAACCATGCAAAGAACGTCCAACTTGGTTCATACATTGCGGGCAGATGGCCCAATGAGATGAAATCTCCGACACCGTTGAACTGCATCGCACCGCCCCACCGGCCATCGGGAGTCCATACAATCCCGTTCATCAAGGTCCCGTTGTTCTCTTGCCGCGAAACGTCAACCGCATTGCTTGCCGAATCGCCGATTGATGCCACGTTGTCGAAGTTGTACGCGGCAACAAGCGAGTCGTCGTAGAACGAATAGGATTCGCCGTTCCAGTTGAAGATGACCTCGCGGGGAGTGATGCCGCCAATGGTCGCGTTGATTGTGAGGTTGTTGTCGTACTGGACGATGCCGTTCTGGGGAGTCGGCGCGGAAAGCTGGATTGTTCTTGCATTAAATGTGCGCGCTGAAAGCGGCAGCGCCGCACCTGTAGAGTCCTTGGCGTAGACGTTGAACGAGTGGCTTCCTGAAGCAAGCCTTCTCTGCACCGACTGGAAGAGCCACTTGTCTGGGGCGTGCTTCTGCAGGTTCGAATAATAGTGCTGGCTGACCTCGTCGGACGACATCGAGCGGTTGTAGACGCGCACCTCGTCGATTGTGCCGTTGAAGCCGCAGCCAAGGCTGCTCGCGTCGGCCCTGCCCACGTAGCCTTCCCTTACGATGAGCGGGATTGCACCGCCTGCGGTCTTTTGCGCCTCAAGCTGGCCGTTGACGTAGAGGCGGAAGTTGTTCTCCGACCCGTCGTTTGCGTAAGTCCCGACAAGGTGGTACCAGTCGCCGGGGTTGAGCCCGGACGAGCCCATTACGGATGAGACGGAAGTGACCTTGAACATCGGCAGGTTGGTGTATTGCGACAGGTTCAGGTACCACCGCCAGTACTTGCTCACGATGAACGAATACGCGCAGGTCTGCATCTCCGCAGGCCTCACCCAGGCCTCGAGGGTGATTGCGTCGGTGATGTTCAGCACGGGCGTGCTCTCAAAACGCAGGTACTGGTTGTTCGCGCTGAAGTTCAACGCAGAACCGTACCTTCCGCTTTGGGTATAGTTTGCGCCCGTAACGGCGCCGTTGTTGCCGTAGGCGGACACGTCCACAACCCGCGACGCGTTCTCGCCGAGGCTTGCCACGTTGTCGAAGTTGTAGGCAAGGACAAGCGAAGAATCGTAGAACGAGTAGTTGGCGCCGTCCTTTTCGAACGCCAAAACCGAAAGCCCGCTTGCGTTTGCGATGCTTACGTTAATCCCGATTACGCCAGAGTAGACCGTGGAGGAAGATGCGGGCGTTGTGGGAATGAAGCCGATTTTCGAGGTCGCGTCCGCAACAACTGTGCGTACCTCTGTGGAGGCCTCGCCGTTGCCGCCTGCCCACGCGTAGAACGCGCTGGTGCCGGGGGAGTGAATCGGCTGGCTGGACTGGAAGAGCCACTTGTCAGGAGCGTACTTCTGCAGGTTCGAGTAGTAGTGCTGCGCGATTTCGTCAGCGGTGAACGAGCGGTTCCAGATGCGCACCTCGTCCACCTTGTCGTTGTAAGTGTATGCCGGGTGGAGCGTGTCGCCTATGGATGCGCGTGCGATGGTTCCGCTGATTCCCGATTGGGTGGTCTGCGCAGCAAGCTGGCCGTTCACGTACAGGTAATAGGAAGTCCCCGACTTCATGCCGACCACGTGGTACCAGCCGTCGGAAGATGACAGGTATTGCAAGCCGTTGCCTGCAAGCAGCTCGTAGCCGTTGCCTCCTGCCCTAAACGCCAGCTTGCCGTTGTGGTTTGAAAGCAGGATGTGCGCGGCTTCGGTCCCGTATATTCCCGCACTGTCCGAAAGCGCCACAGCAATCCTGTGGCTGACGTTGGACTTGCGGTACATCCAGGCCTCGACAGTCAGGTCGGTGGGGATTGATGATATCGGCGGAGTGAAGCTCACGTAGTCGTCGACTCCGTCAAACTGCAGGGCAGAGCCGTACTTGCCCTCTGCAGGGATCGGGCCGAACGTAAGGAAGTCGTAAGTTGAAAGCGCGCCGGGAGTGTTATTGTAGTGCGTGCCGTTGTAGAACGACGAGTAGAAGCGCGCCTGCATATTCCCCGAATAGGTGGCCACGACATTGCACACGCGCCAGCCGGAATCGCCATCCCCCAGGCCATAGTCGCACACCATCTGAGTGTTGCAGCAGGCAGTGCCGTTGTACAGGCAAATCTGGCACAGGTCGCCCTTGCACGCGTATGAGAGCGAGGAGCCGTTCGTGACCGTGGCATTCTTGAGCGCGCACGCGTACCCGTCGCCTCCACGCGCCTTGATTGAGAGCGCGTACTTCGAACGGTACCCCTTGGTAAGCGACAGCTCGGTGTTGCCGCCGCAGCCTTCGATCCAGCCCAGCCAGTTGCGGCGCTCGAAGTCGTCGACTACGCCATTGGTCGAGTTGGAAGTGAGCGTGCCGTGGTTACTGTAAACGGAGAAGTCCTTGGCCAACGAGGACGATTCGCCGAACGCAGGAAGCGAGTCGAAATTGTAGCCAAGCACGAGCGAACTGTCGTAGAACGTGTAGTTGGTGCTGTTCCAATACAGCGTGAGGTTTGAAAGCGCGGTGTTGTTGACTGTGAGGTTGACTGCAGCAGGCGAAGCCGCAAGGTAGGTGAAGTCGTAGGTTCCGCTGGAAATGGTCGGCGCGGTGAAGCCGATGTAAGCGTTGGGCATCACGTTGTAGGTGCGCAGGGAAGTTGAATTTGCCCGCGAAGACACAAAGTCGAAGACGTGCAGCTGGTAAGAGTGGTTGCCGACTGCGAGGTTTTGCTGCACACCTGAAAACAGCCAGCGGTCCGGCGCGTACTTGTTGAGGGAGGAATAGTACTGCTGCCTGAGCTCGGTTGCTGACATCGAGCGGTTGTACACGCGCACCTCGTCGATTGTGCCGTTGAAGTAGCCTTGCGACGGCGCGCCAATGCGCAGGTAACGCGTGCCGACATCAAAGCCGGTGAATCCGGGCTGAGAGGAGCTTACTACTTCGGTCCCGTCAAGGAACAGCGACATTGCCGCGCTGCTGCGCGTGACAGCCACGAAGTGCCAGCCTTCATCCGCTGCTGGCCAGTTGCCTGCCTGCAGGATGTATGGCGACTGGTCGGGGTAGCCGACGTGCACCGAAAGGCAGCCCGAATAATCGCAGCCGGAGTAAGTGGAGCGCTCAAGCGAGAAGAACCACGGCTTGCCTGAATAGTACGCGGAGATTATTCCCTGCTCGGAATCCGCGGCCATCGGAGTTCCCTTCACCCACGCCGAGAACGTTAAGTCGCCGGTGCCAAGCGCAACTGGCTGGGCGGTCTGGGCGTAATCGTCGGCTCCGTCGAAAAGCAGGCCGCCGGAATACTTGCCTGCGGAAGTATAATCCATGTGTGCAGCCCTGCCAGACTGGTAAAGTGCAAGCGCCTCGAAAGATGAAAGCGAGCGGTTGTAGAAGGCAAACTCGTCCATCGAGCCGTTGAGAAGGCGACCAAAGTTGCTCGCAACAGTAAGGCTGCCCGTGTTTTTGCGCAATGAACCGAAAGTACCGGAATCGTCCGGCGAGCCGCTGACTTCATACCCGTTGATGTAGAAGTGGGTGGCAATGTAACTGGAACCGCCGTCATAGGTGACGATTACGTGGTTCCACAGGTTCTGATTGGCCACGGGAACTTCGCGCCTGCCTATCTGGCCGCCAGAAGTGCCGTAGAGGTTCACGAAAAGCCCGTTGGAATACACGTCCTTGAATATCATTATGGACTTGTCGGATGAGTTGGTCCCCTTTGCCACGTAACCTGCGTACGTCGCAACGCTGGTGTTGTGCTTGACCCAGAAGGAAACCGAAAACGCATTCACCGCATTGAACGAGGCGGACTGCGGTATCGAAATATAGTCGTCCGACCCGTCGAATGCGATGCCTTTTCCGCTTGTTCCAACAGACCAAGCCGCGCCGCCGGTCAACGTGCCGTTGTTCCGGTAGGCGCTCTCGTCGTAGACGGTGCTTCCGGTGCCCTCGTCGAAGTGCAAAAGCGCAAGCGTGTTGCCGTACAGCGTCGCGTTGTTTGAGTAGCGGGAGAAGTCCGTCGCCTTCCCTGCGGAGTCGTTCAATGAAGCGACGTTGTCGAAGTTGTACGCCGCAACAAGCGAGTCGTCGTAGAACGAGTAGTTGGCACCGTCAACAGTAAGCTTTGCCGAGGACAGCTGGATTCCTGCGACACTTGCGTTTATTGAAAGCGAGGTGTTGTCGGACGCAGTGCCGTCTGCGGGAGTCGGAGGCATGAAGCCGATTGCGTGCTTCTCAACATTGAGGCCGCGAGTCTCGGAGTAGCTTGCGTTGCCGCTTGCATCAGCAGCATAAGCGTAGTAAGCGTGGTCTCCAAGGTAGGCCTCCGGCGAGAATTGGAACAGCCACTTATCGGGCGCGTACTTGTTGAACGAGGAATAATAATGCAGAGCGACCTCGTCAGCGGAGAGGGCGCGGTTGTACACGCGGACTTCGTCGATGAGCCCGTTGAAATAATAACTTCCACTGGAAAGCCTTCCTACGCTAAGAGAATTGCTGCTGGAAAGGAACGAAGACGGCAAGTCGCTGTTGTTAAGGACTCCATTGACGTATAGTTTCCTAGCAACACCATCCCAAACACCCACCACATGATACCAAACGTTGGCCTGGGGACGGGCAGCGGAATTAAGCGTGGAATAGCTAGGGGTTCGGAAATAGAAAGATAACAATCCCGGTTCTTCCAGCCTGATTCCCCAACCATTGGAACCGCCTACTTCCTTGCTCACAATGGTTCCGCGCTGGCCTTCACTTGAAGGCAAGATGAAGGAATTGACCCACGTTTCCACGGCGAACGCAGAAGTGACGTTCAAACTTGCGCCGCTGCCTGCATCAAGGTAATCGTTGAACCCGTCGAACTGCAAAGCACGCCCGTACTTTCCATTGGCAGACCAAGTCGCGCCGCTTAACGTCCCGTTGTTGCCGTAGGGGGAAACGTCAACGGCCTTCGTCGCAGTCTCGCCTATTGCGGAGTTGTTGTCGAAGTTGTACGCCAAGACAAGCGAGCTGTCGTAATACGTGTAGCTGGTCCCGTCCCAGTTGAAGAGGAAGGAAGAAAGGTTGGAGGAATAGGCAGATGCGTTGATTACCGCGCCGCCTGCAATCGCGCCGATTGACACAGCTGAACCGTCGTCGGGCGTTGGCGGCACGAAGCCCACTATGTTGCCGACCTGGGTGGTGCGCGTCTCGGATAAGTCGAAGCTGCCGGACGCATCCTTTGCATACGCGTAATACGAGTAAGTGCCTTCGGGGACCGACGGGTTCTGGTAGCGGAAAAGCCACTTGTCGGGCGCGTACTTGTTCATGCTAGCGTAATAGCTTTGCGCAACCTCGGAGTCCGAAAGGACGCGGTTCCACAACCGGAACTCGTCAATTGAGCCGTTGAACTCGCCGTAACCGGTGTTTGTAGAACCGCCGACGTACTTCACGCGGTTGGCCGACGGGAACAGGATTGGCGTGGAGGAATTGTACCAGTAGAACAGCGCGCCGTTGCGGTAGAACTTCACCCAGCGGTTGGCGAAATCGAAAACAACGTCCGCCTTCAACCAGGCCCCGTCGTAGCCCGTAAAGAAGTTGGACGCTATCGGCTGAATCCAGTTGGTTCCGTTGGCGAACTCGGCGCGCAGCCCGCTGGCCGAAGTCCGATGCACCCAGATGAACCCGCTTGAGCCGGACTCCGAGTTGTCGGTGATGATGTTTCCGTACGAGGAAACGGGGTAGCTCTTGAGCCAGAAACTGTAAGTCAGCGAGGAAGACGGGCTCGACAATGCAAACGATGGCGTGAGTACATAGTCATCCACACCGTCGAACTTAATCGCCGAGTTCCACTTGCCGTTCGGATCCCAGCCGTCGTGGTGCGCCCTGCCCGCGGCATAGTGCTGGACTACCTCGGCTGCAGTCAGCTCGCGGTTGTAGACCGCAACCTCGTCCAACGTCCCGTTGATTGCGTAGTTGCCACTGCTGTGGCCGATGTTACCCGACCACACAGGCATGACGTGATATGCGCCCTGAAGAGATATCGAAGTGGCAACGCCATTGTGGTAGAGCTTGGCGGACGTCGTCTGGTTGTTGTAAGTCAGCACGATGTGGTACCACGTGTTCTTCGAAGGCGCCCAGCTGAAGTAGTCGTTAGTTGCCTGGACGTAAAAGTAATTATTTGCCGGGTGCTGGTAAAGGAGATTAGTAAACAGGTGCTTCGCAGTGGAATCTTCGGACGCAAGCTCACGCATATTCACCCACGCCTCGATTGAGGCAGTCCCGTTCTCGGGCACGGAAAGCCCGCTGCAAACTAAGTAATCTCCGTTCCCGTCAAAGTCAAGCGCCGAGCCGGACTTGCTCTGCATAGTCCACGTTGGGCCTGAAATCACGCACGCATAACTGTTGTTGCTCTCGTCGCGGGTTGTGGTGCCGGAATTCTCGTCCAGATGGAGGAGCGCCTTGGTTGCAGCGTAAATCAGTCCGTTGTTGCCGTCCCTTGAGATGTCCACGACCTTGGACGCGCTGTCGCCGACTGATGCAACGTCGTCGAAGTTGTAACCAAGCACGAGCGAGTCGTTGTAGAAAGTGGTGTTCGTGCCGTTCCAGTTGAACAAAAACTCGGAGAGGTTGACGTCGGTGACGTTTGCGGCGATGTTGATGTTGGAGTTGTACGACACCGAGCCGTTGGCAGGGGTAGGCGCGACGAAGGAAACCCAGTCGTAGGCGACATTGATTGTGCGGGTCTCCGTCGAATTCAACCTGCCCTGCGAGTCTATTGCGTACGCGGAGAAGTTGTGGCTGCCCTCGAAAGAGCCTTGGTTGGAGGTGAAAAGCCACCTGTCGGGCGCATACTTGGCGAGGTTGGAGTAGTACTGCTGCTGGATTTCGTCTGCGGAAAGGGCGCGGCTCCACACGCGCACCTCGTCGATGGAGCCGTTGAAGTAACTTGACCCGGTGAACCGCTTGCCTACCTGCAGGTTCGTATAAGTAACAGATGTTCCGGGTGTGGAATTCTGGAACTGGCCGTCAACATAGAGGGAATATGTCGTCCCCTGCCGGGCCATTGCAACATGGTGCCACCGATAGTCGTTGAGCCTCGGCCCCCAGAGCATGTACGTCGGGCCGCCGGCATTGTCATTCGTCACCCGGCCGTCAGAATATAATGCAAGCTGGATGCCGGAACCCGAAGCGCGTGAAAGGTCAAGGAAATATATATAATTCCCGGTTTGGAGGGGGCTGGCATTTATCCAAGCATAAATTGTCACGTCGCCTGAAAGCGTACCTATTGAGGTTACGTTCACAAAATCGTTGACGCCGTCGAAACTCAACGCCCCGCCGTACTTTCCGCTTGCATTCCAGGCCGCGCCGCTTATGGAGCCGTTGTTGCCGTACTGGGAAACGTCAACCGCGTTGGATGCGCTGTCACCTATCGAGGAGGCGTTGTCAAAATTCAATGCAAGCACAAGCGAGGAGTCATAGAACGGGTAGTTTACCCCATTCCAGTTCAGGCCGAAGCTGCCAAGGCTGATTCCGGCCACGCTCGCGTTCACGACAATGGGCTTTGCGTAGGTAAGCGCGTTGTTGGCCAAAGTCGGGGGCAGGAAGCTTACCCACGAGTTGCTCCCCACGTTCAGCGTTCGGACCTCGGTCTGGTTGGACCCGGTGGAATCGTTGAGGTATGCGTAGTACGGGTAGGAGCCGGGCTGGCTGATTGGCTTCACGGACTCGAAGACCCACCGCGTCGGCGAGTACTTGCGCAGGTTCGAATAATAGTGCTGCAATACCTCGGCTGAAGAAAGCGAGCGGTTGTACACGCGCACCTCGTCGATGGTGCCGTTGAAGAACCGGCCCGCCTGCGGGTCGTCGCGGCCTATGACTAGGCTGTTCGAACCGGGCATGACGGCGTAGCTGCCGACGGAAGCGTTGGAAGCCAGCACGCCGTTGAGGTAGAACAGGAGGTACTGGCCGTCGTACAACCCCACCACGTGGTTCCATACGCCGGTTGGAACGGACACGATGGCCCCAAGGTGATGGACGCTGGTCGTGTCCTCGAACCTCACAACCATATCCTCTGAATTGGCATAGTTGTAAAGTGAGTAGGCGTCGCCCGAACCGCGCCTGAGCAGTTCCACAAAGGAGGCTGAACGGGCCCTGCGCTTCATCCACATCTCGATTGAGAAGGAATTGTTCACGTCCAAAGAGGACGAGTTGCCGGCATCCACCCAGTCGTTTATGCCGTCGAAGTCAAGGGCGTTGCCATACCTGCCCTGCGAAGTCCACGCAGTCCCGTTGACTATGGTGCCGTTGTTGCCGTACAACGAAAAGTCAACTGCCCTGGTCGCGTTCTCCCCGATTGCCGAGACGTTGTCGAAGTTGTAGGAAAGTATCAGCGAGTTGTCGTAGACGGACTGGTTCGTGCCGTTCCAGTTGAACACTATTGACTGCGGGAATGACGAGTCGACTATGCTCACGTTCAGCACTACCGGGCTCGCTATCACAGCAGAAAGGTCGTAATACGCGGCGGATTCGGGCGTGGGCGGCATGAAGCCGATGCGGCTGTTGCTGACAGCAATCCTGCGCGGACCGGTCGAGTTCACAAAGCCGTTCGAGTCAAGCGCGGAGGCCGAATAGGAGTACGCGCCTGCTGAAAGGCCGGACTGCGCCGAGGTGAAAACCCACTTGTCTGCTGCGTACTTGTTAAGCGAGCCGTAGTACTGCTGGGCAACCTCTGCAGCGGTTAGCGAGCGGTTGTACACGCGCACCTCGTCCATCGAGCCTGAGAAGAACTCCGACGAGCCGCCGGTGCTGCCGACGACAATCTCCTCGGCGGGCGAATCAGCGTAGCCGGCCAGGGAACCCGTGACGTTCTGGGCGCCGTTCACGTAGATTGCGCAGGTGCCTGCGGTGCCGGAGAAGCTCCGCGTGACCGCAACGTGGTACCAGCGGTTGGCCAGCATGTTTGCAGTTGACGTGGTCGCGCAGGTCGACCAAACCCCGCCGGTATAATACCTCAGCGAGAGCTCGTCGTTGTTGATGACGCCGAATGCGTACGAACGGTACTTGCGCACTAACTGGTTCCAGTTCATGCTCGTTGCCGGGTTTATCCACGCAGTAATGGTCAGGTCGCGGGTGACGTTGAGGCTTGAGGGAGTCCCTGCGGAAACATAATCATCCACCCCGTCAAAGGTCATCGAACCGCCGGATATTCCGCTCGTGTTCCAGGTAGCCCCGCTTACTATGCCGGTGTTGCCGCGCCTGGAAACGTCAACTACGGACGTTGCGCTGTCGCCAAGTTCGGCGATGTTGTCGAAGTTGTACGCCAAAACGAGCGAGTCGTCGTAGAACGGGTAGTCGGCCCCGTTTACGGACAGGTTGAACGCAGCAAGTTGGATGCCCTGGACGGTCGCGTTGATTATTGGCGGAGCCGCCGCAACAGCCGCATACGAAGTGAGCGTGCCGTCCGAATGGGTAGGCGGCACGAAGGAAACCGAGTTGGAGACCTGGATAGACCGGTTGGCGGCCCCGGTCGAGCCATAAGCATCCTGCACCCACACCGAGAGCGAGTGCGCGCCGTTGTCTATGTTCGAAAGGTTCGACTGGAACAGCCACTTGCCGGGCGCGTACTTGCTGAGGGAGCTGTAATAATTCTGCATCACTTCGGAATTTGAAAGCGAGCGGTTCCAGATGCGGAACTCGTCAAGGGTGCCTTCAAGAGGGGTGACGTATCCGGGGTTGTGCGTGCCTATATACAATGGAAAAGTCGGCCGCAGTTTCAACAACTGGCTGCCGACGCCCCTTGACGCGACTTTTGCACCGTCGACGTAGATGACGACGTTGTTGCCATCATAGCCCATCGTATAATGGTGGTACTCGCCAACCGGCGGGACGTAAAAATAGCTCGTCCCCAAGGAAGCTCCTGACGCCGAACCTGAGGAAAACGAAATGCCTGGCCCTGCGGGCGCCTGGTAATAGGCATAATAGTTCCTGTCGTCCCACGTGCCCTTGACAAAGAATAGCGCAAACGAGTCCTGGCGCGCCCACCAGAAGCTTATTGTGAACGGCCCGGGCAGGTTGAGCGAGGAGGAGTTGCCTGCGTTGACGTAGTCGTTGATTCCGTCAAACTTCATCGCCGACCCGTACGCCCCGTTCGGGTTCCAGTCCGCATACTTGGCCTTTCCGGCATTGTAGTGCGCAAGGACTTCTGCTGCGGAGAGGGAGCGGTTGTAGAGCCCGACCTCGTCAATGGAGCCGTTGAATGGAGTGGCGGATGTCGGGTACTTGCCGATTCCGACGGCCTCCTCAGTCATCGGGGAAAGTGAAGTGATGAGCTTGTTGTTGGTGGTCAGCTGCGTCCCGTTGACGTACATTGAAACGTAGGAACCGTTGTAGGTCATCACCACGTGGTTCCATACGCCTGAAGCGAGGGCGTTCTCGTTCGAGCCGGTCTGCTGGAGCCCGCTTGCGTTGAAGAGGTTCAAAACCAACGCGCTCGGTAAGGACTGCGTAATGTGGAAAACGTAGTGGTTCTGCTTGGCAATCACCTTCGGGTACAGGTTGCTCTGCACCGCGGACGGCTTTATCCACACTTCCATCGAGAACGGGCCCGTGAAGTTCAGGCTCGCCGAGTTGGGGACGGTGACCACGTCATCCACCCCGTCAAACTGCAGGCCAGAACCGCTCTTGCCTGCAGACCACACGGCCCCGCTTATAGTGCCGTTATTGCGGTAGGCGGAACCATCGTATGCGGCCGAGCCTGAATTCTCGTCGAAGTGGAGCAAAAGCGCGGTGTTGCCGTAAACCGTGCCGTTGTTGCCGTACTTGGAAATGTCGGTGACCTGGCGCGCCGAGTCGCCTATGCTTGCCACGTCGTCGAAGTTGTAGGCAAGAACGAGCGAGTCGTCGTACAGGTCGTAGCCGGTGCCGTCAGTGTAGACGCGCGCCTTTGAAAGCGAAAGGTTTGCGATGCTTGCGTTCAGCTGGAACCTCGAATCCCTTACAGTGGAGCCGTTTGCCGGGGTCGGCGGGGTGAACACCACCATGTCTCCGAGGATGTTCACCGACCGCGTCTCCGTGACGTTCGAGTCGCCGCTGGTCCCGTGCGCGTAGCCGTAGTACGAATAGTTGCCTGCGGTGAGGTTGCCCTGCACCGAGGAGAACAGCCACCTGTCGGGCGCGTACTTGTTGAGGGAGCCGTAATAGTGCTGCTGGACTTCAGGTGCGGAAAGCGAGCGGTTCCAGATGCGGACTTCGTCAATTGAGCCGTTGAAACACTGGTTTGAGACGCCATAAGCCCCGATGTACATCGGATTCGATATGCCAGAAAGGGCGGTAAAGGAACTGCTTGACACCAGTTGGCCGTTGATGTACATTGAGGCAAACGTGCTATTCCATGAACCTACGAAATGGTACCAAGTGTTTGGGGAAACTGAATTATACGGGCCGATGACCGTGTAGGGGTCGCCCAAGACCATTACAGCGGAATTGGCCTGCAGGCGTATGTACAGTCTCTGTGTCGTGATGGTATTGGTGACTAAATACCCGTCAGAAACAACGCTTGTCGGTTTGAACCAGAAGGATACTGCCCCGGCGCTAACGGACATTCCGGTTGTTGGGATGACAACATAGTCGTTAACCCCATCAAACTTCATCGCCGAGTTCCACTTGCCATCCGGGTCCCAGTCGGCGTGGTGGGCCTTGCCGGCGTTGTAGTGCGCCAAGACTTCGGAGGCGGAGAGCGAACGGTTGGCAACCACGACCTCGTCAATTGTGCCGTTGAAGTACTGCGAACCCCCGCGCGTGCCAAGATAGTAGGTTTCCGCAGTGTTGTTGAACACAAACGTGCTGTCCACCAAAAGCGATTGCTTGACTCCGTTCAGGTAAATCTCATTGTAATTGTCTGCCCTCTTTACATAAACAAGGTGTAACCAGCTGTTGGGAGAAACGGTGTTGTTGACTACTGCCGCCGGACCATAACCCATCTTTGATGCAATCACCGCCCGGGAATACGTTGACCATGCGCCAAGCTCAAGCGAGAAGTGGAAGTCACCCACAGTACTTGTAAAGATGGACATCCGGTCGTCGGGAATGACGCCGATTTCCTTCGGGTACACCCACGCCTCGACCGAGAAGTCGTTGTACAGCGGGGATGCAAGCGCGCCGGTGAGCACGTAGTCGTTGCCGTCAAAAGACAGGCCAGACCCGCTCTTTCCTGAAACCCAGGTGGCGCCATTCATCGTGCCGTTGTTCTTGTAAACGCTCTCGTCGTAGACGGTGGAGCCCGTGCCCTCGTCCATGTGCAAAAGCAGGAGCGTGTTGCCGTAAATTGTGCCGTTGTTTCCCTGCCTCGACACGTCAACTATCTTGCCTGCTGTGTCGCCTATCGCGGGGACGTCGTCGAAGTTGTAGGCAAGAACAAGGGACGAATCATAGAACGAGGAGTTCGTCCCGTTCCAGTTGAACGCCATCGAGTCCAAAGTCAGGTTGTAGATGCTTGCGTTTACGGTAATCGTGGTGTTCGAAGTCGACTCGCCGTTTGCCGGGGTTGGCGGGATGAAGCCGATGCGGCTGAACTGCATCGTCAGGTTCTGCACGGGAGTCGACTCGGTGACCGACTCGTTCGTGGTCACGGAAGCAAAGTAAGTGTAGGTGCCCGTGTAGTTCTGGGGCGTTGAAGTGAACAGCCACTTGTCTGAAGCGTACTTGTTCAGCGAGCCATAATACTGCTGCTGGATTTCATCTGTGGAGAGCGAGCGGTTCCAGATGCGGACTTCATCAAGCATACCTTTCCAGTAGCTCGTAACACCATGATCGGACCCCAAATAGGCTCCTCCTGAGAAAGTTAGGTTACTCACGATACTGGTGCTGTTCAAAAGCAATGAATCCAAATATAATGAAAAAATATCATTAGTCCTAGTGAAGGTAAGCTGGTGCCAATTGCCGTCGCTATAGTTGTTCTTCAAGCGGACGCTGGGGACACCAGAACCGCGCCAATACACCCACACGCCCCAACCGCCGCCATCACGGTCGTCAAAATCAAACTGCAAATTATTAGACCCGCTACCAAACGAAAGAGCGTTGCCGTGGTCCCAACCACGATTTTCCTTTGTAAACCAGAAGCTTACGGAGAAGTTGTTTCTCTCAAAATCCCAAATCGAACTATCTGGAATCGAGACATAATCATCAACCCCATCAAACTCCATCGCCCCGTTGACCTTGCCTGCAGAAGTCCAGTCGGCGTGCTTTGCCTTGCCTGCGTTGTAGTGGTCGAGGACCTCAGTCGCGTTGAGCGCCTTTGAGTAGACTGCGACCTCGTCTATTGAGCCGTTGAAAAAGGACGGGTCTGTTGATGAATACGCGCCGACGTACTTTGCACGATTCATGGAAGGGTAAAGCATGGGGTCGGAAACGCTGTTGGTGGCTTGAAGGACCCCGTTGCGGTAAAACATGATTACCCTGCTCGTATAGTCAGCAGTGATAACTGTATGAACCCACGTGTTGTCCAAACCCGTGAAATACGAACCTGTGCTCGATGTCCGGTAAGTGGTGCCATTCGCGTATTGGAAAGCCAAACTATCCGAGCCTGAAACCCGGTACACATATATGTATCCGGGGGCAGCTGGTTGAACCGCCTCCGCAATAATCGATTGTGTCGCCGACTTTTGTGTTCCTTTTGACCAGAATTCGACGGACAAGGTGGTGTTAGCAGACGAAAGGGCAAAGCTTGCTGTTTTGACATAATCGTCCACGCCATCAAATTGTAATGCAGTCCCGCTCGTTCCCTCAACGTAATCTGAGTGCATCGCGCGGCCGGCGTTGTACTGGTCGAGTACTTCGGTTGCGTTGAGGGCTTTGGAGTAGATTGCAACCTCGTCTATGATTCCGTTGAGATATGCGCCCCCTTCCAAAAAGCCCACATACGCCGACGAGCCGGTTAAATTTAGCGAACCGCTCGCAGGCGAGGAAGAAGAGACCCCGTCGACATATATTGTGAGGTTTGAACCGTCGTAAGCCCCGACTATATGATACCACGTGTTGTTTTGGAGGGTGACGCTTGAATATTTGGCCGCACCCCCACCACCCAAGCCCACTTCGAAATAGGGTTTTTGACCGTTTCCTATCGCAAGACGGTACCCGCCCGTGTTGCCCCCGATGCCCTTCGCGACTATGCCCTGCCACAGCTTATTCACGTTCTGAAGATACACCCAGGCGGAAACAGTGACCCGATTAGAGATGTTCAAAGCGGCATAGCTGCCTAAGTTGACATGGCTATTCACCCCATTAAAACTCAGTGCGCTTTCGGCCTTCCCCGAAGTCCACGTTGCCCCGCTTATCGTCCCATTATTTCCGTAAGCAGTCGAGTCGTTTGCGAAGGTTCCCGCATTCTCATCCATGTGCAAAAGCAGTCGCGTGTTGCCGTACACCGCGCCGTTGTTCTTGTAGGCGGACTCGTCGTAAGCGGTTCCGCTTGAACCGTTCTCGTCAAAGCGCAAAAGCATTTTCGTGTTGCCGTACACCGCGCCGTTGTTTCCATAGTTGGAGATGTCCTTGGTGACGTTGCCCTCGCCAAGGGCCTCGGCATAGTCAAGGTTGTACGCAAGCACAAGCGACGGGTCGTAGAAGGAATAGCTCTGGCCGCCCCAGTTGAAGCTCATCGCAGAGAGGTTGGTGACGTTGCGGATGCTTGCATTCACCATTGGCGGGTAGAACAGCGAGGATGCGGTGGTCGTCAGGTAGCCGGATGCAGGAGTGGGAGGAACAAACGAAACCAGCGAGTTGTTGACGATTACCGTGCGCAATTCCGTCGAGTTCTCCTGGCCGGAGCTGTCGCGCACATAGACACGGTAGTCGTACGAGCCGCTGCTTACGCCGCGCTCGTTCGCAGTGAACACCCATATTGCGGGCGAGTACTTGGCGATGTTGGAATAATAGTGCTGCCTAACTTCAGAGGCGGAAAGCGAGCGGTTCCACACGCGCACCTCGTCGATGGAGCCGTTGAAATAAATTGATGGAAGCGTAAGGTCGTATTGCGTTCCCAGCCAGAGTGGAGCGGGGCTGTTGAATATCGCGGAAGGGACACCGGAGACAATTTCAGAATCTAGAACTCCGTTGATGTAGATACGCATAGCCTGCGAAGGGGAGAACGTCGCCACGACATGATGCCATGCATCCAATGATATTGATGCGTGGGACCTCAACGACCACGATGATGGGTAGGTGCCGTCGGGCGATACTGCAAACCCGATTGCATTATCGGTTTTGTTGACGTAAAGCTCGTACGCGCGTTGATTCGGGTTGCCAACCATGTTACGCCATTTTGAAATAATGCCAGCGTTCTCCGCATAGGCAGTGGCGTTTGACTTGACCCACGCCTCAAGGGAAAGGTCTCCAGTCACATCAAGCGCCGTTGAATCTGCAGCCTCCACATAATCCATGCTGGAAAACCGAATCGCACTGCCCCATTTTCCCTCCGCATCCCAGTCTGCGTGCTTTGCGCGGCCGGCGTTGTAACGGGCAAGGACTTCGGAGGCGGAGAGGGCGCGAGAATAAAGGCCGACCTCGTCGAGGGTGCCGTTGAACACGTAATCGCTTGTGGCAAAGGAATTGAACGTGCCCAGAGTGACGGGCGTAGTCGAACTCACGTTGCCAGTAGTGGTCGTGCCCAATATAAGTGAAGTATCCTGCAAGATGCCGTTTACGAATAGTAGCAGGTCGTTAACGTTTGTCCTTACTGCGACAACGTGATACCAAGTGCCGGTAGAGAAGCTCGAGTCGGTACTGATTACCTTGTACGACGTTCCTCCACCGTAGATTTGGAAGAACAATTGGTTGTTGTGGTCGCCGTTCCAGTCGTAGCCTACCCCCCAACCCCAAGCATCGCCTTCGCCGCTCCACTTTGATACGAACTCGCCAAGGCGAGTGTGTACCTTGTTTAGGCTGTTTGCGTTGAACCAAAACTCGACTGCAAAGTCGCCTGTGCCGAAATTCAGCGAGGTCGAATCGAGTATCTGTGCATAATCGTTCACGCCGTCGAACTCTATCCCCTTCCCGCTTTTCCCGTCCACCCAGTTGCAGCGCGACGCGCCTGTGTATCCGCCCATGTTGTAGCACGAGCCGTTGTTCTTGTAGGCGGACTCGTCGTAGGCCTTCAGGCCGGAGGCCTCGTCCATGTGAAGGAGCAGGGCGGTGTTGCCGTAGATTGCGCCGTCGTTTCCGTAAAGCGAGATGTCCTTGACCTTGGACGCGGTGTCGCCTATTGCCTTGACGTCGTCGAAGTTGTAGGCAAGAACGAGCGAGTCGTCGTAATTGTAGGTGTAGTTGCCCTGCCACAGGAAGCGCTGCTGCGTGAGCTTTGTGCTTGCGATGCTTGCGTTGACAGTGACCGCACCGGACACTTCTGCGCCGTCCTCGGGGGTTGCCGGGATGAAGCGCACGGCGTTGAACTTGTCCTTGGACGCGGTGAAGGTTATCGGGATTGTAAAGACCTGGTCGCCCTTCTGGCCGCGGAGGGATATCGTGAGCTTGCCATAATACGAGCCTGCTGCGGAGTAGTCCATCAGGGCCTGGATGGGAATCTCGTAGGAGCCGAACGGCGCCATCGAGAAGTTCGACGAGTTGCAGGTGATGCTGACGTCCGTGCTGGGCCACTCCAAGGATATCGTTCCGTTCATTACGTAAAGCGAGGAGCTTGACACGAGAATCGAGTCCGCGTAGTCCCAGCCGGGGATTACCACAGCGCTTATGGCAGTGCGGTTTACGCGCGCGAACTTGTCGCCAATCACGACGGAAGTGCCGTCGTTCTCAACTGCCCAATAAAAAGTTCCGGTCGACTCGGGCATGCTGCCCTGGAGCACGAAGGAGAAGGTACGCACGTAATCCGTATTCCTGGCACGCAGGATTATCGCGTTCTGGGATATCCGGGAGTTGTCCGGGTCGTACGAGCGGGGAAGGTTGATGGTCACGATTTTGCGCGCGCCCGTGCCCTGCGCGTGCACTTCGCGTGCGGCATTGGCAAGGTCGGTCACCGCAAGGTTTGCGGACAGCTCGAGGTTGCGCGAGTTGAAGGCGTCGCTACGGCCAACGGTGACGGAGTAGAGTATTGCAAATACTGCTACCGCTGCGGCGAATAGGAGCAGGAACTCGGTCGAGCTCTGCCCCCTAACCTTCACACTCCCCATAAAATCTGGTATCTAGCAGGAAATCGGGACTTTTTAACTCACCGGAAATCCGGTGAAAAAACGCTTTTTAGACCCGGATTGGCTAAGAAAAAAGTGCAGCGCGCAAAGCCGCCAATAAGGCGGCAAAAGCCAAAAAAATAAGTACTTATAAATATATATGAATAAGTATATGGTGTGTAACGATGCCGGCACGGGAGTTCATTTTTTCAAAGCATTACAGGGAGGACAAGGACATCGACGTTGAACTTGCGATGGACTGCGTCCACACGGGAAAAAAGTCCCTTGACCAGGAACCGAACAAGTTCAAGTCGGCAAAAAAATACCGCGCAGGCGAACTCGTCACAATATACCGGGAATATGACGAATATTATTTCGTGATAACTGCATACTGGAATTTGCGGGGAAAGAAAGATGGACTTTGAGAACAAGACGTGCGGAATCTGCAACAAGGCAAAACTGCACAGGTTCCAAGAGCAGATTGCGCAGGGAGTCTACGTTGACGCTTACAAGTGCGGCAATGGCCACATAAGCTATACCCGCGAAGTCATGCAAAAGATAGAGGCTTTCAACAAAGTGGTCGCGTTGGAACGCCACGCCATAAAAATCGGCTCCTCGATAGCCATCCCCATACCCGCACAGATAGCAAAGGCCATGAGCATCAAGGCAAAGGCAAAGGTCTATGTCACTACAAAGGACAACACAATAATCATCCGGCCAAGCTCAAACTGAGCCACCTCTCCGCAATATAAAAAATCGCATCCAAAGTAGTTAGGAAGGCTTGAATATGGAAAAGACAGCACGCGCAACGGCATCCGCGCCCAACAAGATTATTCTTGCGGGAGAGCACAGCGTGGTGTACGGCAGCAAGGCAATCAGCGTGCCCGTAGAGGTAAACGGCAAGCGGAACCGGGCAACCGCGTCAGCATCAAAGGGAAGCGGAAGGGTTTCCCTTACAGCAGGAAGGCAGACTTCGGTGATTGTGGACAGTAACGCCACAGGCGACAGGGAATACTTCCCGGTTCTGCACGCAATCGACGCGGCGCTGCAGAAGCACGCAAAGGAAAAGCTTGCGCAAAGCGACGTGCACGTCGTGATGGGGTTTGCGGGCGCGCCCAAGGGCACCGGAAACTCCGCATCAATGACGGCCTCGGCAGTCTGCGCATCTTGCGCTGCTATCGGGACTGCAATCAAAAAGGAAGAGCTGTTCAACGCGACGATGGTTGCGGAAAACGAGTACCACGCAGGAAAGGCCTCGGGGCTGGACCCGATGACGGTGTGCTCGGACGAGCCTTTGGTGTTCCGCAAGGACTTCTCAAAGAAAGTCGTGCGCTTCGAGTACGCCCAGAAAAAACTCTCGCTCCCAAAGGGCGCCTCGCTTCTCCTTGTCAATGCATTATTTGGCGGAAAGCGCGCGTACACCGACGAGATGATGGACGCTTTCGCACAGGCAAACAGGATTGACTGCGCGCCGGAGGCGCTTCCAAACGACAGGCGCAAGAAGCTCGTCGAGGCGTACGACATGCTCGTTTCAGACATGGAAAAGGAGCTCCATCCCGACGGGGACATGGAGACGCTGGGAGAGCTATTCGACGAAAACCACGCATTGCTTTCGTGCTCGGACGTATCGTGCCACAGCATCGAGCGCGTGAGGAAGCTTGCATTCAACGCAGGAGCACTTGGCTCCAAGCTCACCGGCGCGGGCGGAAACGGGGGATGCGTAATCGTTCTCTGCGCAAGCGACGATGAGGAAGGAATACGCGAAGTCCTAACGAAGGGAGATTTCAGGTGCTTCGACGTTTCGTTCTCGCACAGGGGCGCGGGAATTGACCGCTAAAAAAAGTAATGCTGATCCTTAGAGCTGGACGCCGGCGGTGTTGGAGACGTCCACGAACTGGTCGCACAGCACCTGGATTCCGTTGTCGTCAAGAATCATCGGGCAGACGTTTTCGCTTATGCGCGTGTCGCGCATCTTTATGACCTCTACCGCGCGGATTCTTGCGCCCTTCTCACGCAGGTGGTAGAAGTGGATTATGCCGTCAGAGAGGAAGTCGGCGCGCTTTGAAGTGTAGTTGTCAAGCCGTGCGGGCTCCTCGGAGACCACGAGCGTGGTGCAGCCAAGGTCGTGCAAAAGCTGGAAGAGCTCAAGCAAAGTCTGCTGCTCGCGGTAGGCGTCCTTTTCAAACATAAGCGAGAACGAAGTGAGCGGGTCAAGCACAACGCGCGAGATGTTGAACGACTCTATTGTGTCGCGGATTGCGCCGCCGCCCTGCGCTACTATGTCCATGAGGTCCTTTGGCTGGTAGTGGAAGAAAACGAACCTGCCCTGGCGCTCGAACTCCTCGAAGTTCCAGCCGAAAAGCGAGGCAGTCTGGTATATTTCCTCTCGCGGCTCGGAGAAGCTGAGGAACAGGGCGTTCTCGCCGCACTGAGTGAGACCCGAGTAGAGGAACTGCAGGCAGAAGGTGGTCTTGCCGGTGCCGGAGTCTCCGCCGACAAGCGTGATGCTTTTCCTTATCAGGCCGCCGCCGGTCATCTGGTCAAGCCCGGGCACGCCGGTGCTTGTGCGCACGACGCCGCAAGTGTTCTGAAGCTGCGGTTCCATAGGAAAAAATAGGCTATTGGCATTGATAAACGTGTCGAGAACCGGTTTGCGCTCTAGGCGGAGAATATCTCGTCCATGTCTCCGAAGCGCTCAAGCACCGCGCCAAGGCCCAGCACCCTGCCGAGGCTGACAAGAAAGGAGAGGCCGCGGTTCCCAAGCGCGTCGAAAAACGAGCGGATGCGCCTGTGGAGGCCGAGCTTGGCGCCGTAGGCCTTTCGCCAGCGCTGCTCGTAGCGCATCGGCTTTTTGCGCAGGACAAAGGAGGCAATCTCTTCGGAAGCAATCTTTGCGCACCTGCTTGCAAAGACTATTCCGCCGCCGGTGCTTGCCTTGGCCTGGCCAGCTGCGTCTCCGACCAGGAGGACGTTTCCGACCTGAGTCCGCTTACGGGGCCGCAGGGGAATCATGGCGTAGAACTCGCGCCGGACTTTTGCGGATGGCCCGACAAGCACGCGAACCTTTGGCTCCGCAAAGAACGCCGCCTTGGAGTACATTAGCGCTCGGCGGTTTGTAGTGCCTAACCCGATGCGCACGACCTTGCCCGAGCACGGCACGGTCCATCCGAAGAAACCGGAAAGCTTCTCGGAGTCAAGGAAGACCTGCACACGGTCGGTTGCCAGGACGGTGGCGCCGCCGTATTCCGCCTCGTAGCAGAACGCATAGTCGCGCTCTCCAAAGGCAGGAAAGCACGCCGCGCGCGCAACCGCGGAGTTTGCGCCGTCGGCGCCTACAAGGACCTTGCAGCGCAACAGCAGGGGCTTTTTGCCCCGCGCAGTTCTGCATCTGACAACAAAGCCGCCGCCCTTCTCAACGAACGACTCGAAACGCGTGTTGAAAAGGAACTTCGCCCCGGCTTTCTGCGCGCGCTTGGCGCACGTTTCGTCGAACTTGAAACGGTCAAGGACTATGGCCTGCACCTTGGAAGTGCAAACGGAAATGCGCGAACCCGCGGCGTAGATGTCTGCTCCGTGAATTTTGTTCAGAAAAGACGAGGAATAGTCCGCGCCAATCGAATCAAGGCCCTTCTTGGAAACTATCGCGGTGCAGCGGCCGTACTTTCCCGGCAGTGGGTGCTCCTCGACTACCGCAACGGACAGGCCGTGTTTTGCGCAGAAAAACGCCGTGGCGCTTCCTGACACCGAGCCGCCGACAACAACCACGTCAAAACTTCGCATCCCAAACCGCCTTGAAGCAGGGCACGGATTGGCGCACCGCCTGCAATTTATTTATGTGAATCCAACTGTTTTATAGCGGTTGCGCGTTCAACTGAGTATAGTGAGTGTGACGATTATGGACTTTCAACCTTTGCAGGCAATAGTCGGCGGCGTTTTGTTTCTTGCAAGCGGCTATGCGATCTCCCTTGCGGCTTTTCCAAAAAACGAGCTTGACGCAATCGAGCGCGTTGTGCTTTCGCTGTTCTTCTCAATATCGATACCCGCAGTGATTCTTCTTGTCGCAAACCTGCTTCTGGGGATAAGGCTGGACGCGATTGCGGTGTACGCAGTGTACATAATCACGACTGCTGCGGCGCTTTACTACAGCCACGGCAAAAAGAAGCACCACGGCCACGCACAGGCCTGAGCGGAAAAAGCTAAAGGTAGCGCAGCCTCAGGCGCAAAAGCCCTAGAACCATTCGCAACAAATCCAGCGGCCGCGCCTTCCCGCCCTTCCGGTAAGTCCACATGACAGGGCATTCAACAACTTTAAGGCCGAGCTTTCCTGCGGCAACAAGCATCTCCACGTCCCACTCGTAGCCGCTTGAGGAGAACGGGAACTTGGAAAGCTTCCGAACTGCCGTTGAGGAATACAGCTTGTAGCCGCACTGGGTGTCGGAATAGGAAAGGCCAAAAAGAAGGCGAACGAACGAGTTGAAAAGAAGGCTCAGCCCGCGGCGGTAAAGCGGGATTTCGCCAACTGCCCGCGACTTCGCACTCCTTCGAGAGGCGACGATGATGTCTGCGGTCCCGAGCAATTTTTGCATCCGCGAAATCTCTGACAGCCCGAGGCTTGAATCAGCATCGAACGAAAGAACGTCGCCACGTGACTTGCGGAACCCTTCAACGATGGCCGCGCCCTTCCCGATACGGCGGGGAAAAGAAATTACCTTGAGCGCCGGCTTGAAACGCCTTGCATAAGACCTGCAGATTGACGCAGTGGAGTCCGAACCGTCGCTGACCACGACAACACGCACGCCTTTCCGAAGTCCTGCCCATTTTGCCATCCCGGACAACGTCGGCGCTATGCGAGCTTCTTCGTTGTATGCAGGAATAACTATGGTAAGCAAACCAAACTCCCCTTGATGCGGACGCAAAATCCACCGCAGGCCGTATATACCTTATCGTCCATCACAATAACAACTGTTCGAAATCGCCGATGCTGTTTTCCTGAAAAAGGATGTAAAGGGTATAGTCAATGTCTTCTTCTATTTTTGGCGGCTACGACGTGCGAGGCATATTCCCGACCGAGCTTGACGAGCGCGCCGCGCAAAAAATCGGCGCGGCATTCGGCGCGCTTCTTGTGCAGAGGGGAGTGCCCACCTGCATAGTGGGCCGCGACAACCGCGAAAGCTCCGAGGCGCTTTCCAAGGCGCTCATCGAGGGCCTCACCACATACGCGGGCATAAACGTAATAGACATCGGGCTTGCGCCTACAAGCACGCTTTGCTTTGCGCTCTCAAACAACATGCAGATGGCAGGCGCGTCGGTCACCGCATCCCACAACCCAATACAATACAATGGAGTGAAGTTCTACGGCAGAAAGGCGCTCCCGCTCTTTTCGGACGACCTTGCCAAGGTAAGGAAGGCGTACGAGTCCGAGGAAGACATGGCCAAGGCCAACGTCCCCGGAAAAATCACCAAAGTGCCCTACACCGACAGGCACGCCGAATTCGTCGCGTCAAGGCACAAGCTTTCGCGCAAGTTCAGAATCGTCGTCGACTGCGGCAACTCGGTGTGCGGGATGGTCGCGCTCCGGATGTTCAAGCTTTTAGGCTGCGAGACAGTGGAGCTTTTCTGCGAGCCCGACGGCAGGTACCCCAACCATCTTCCCGACCCGCACAAGCGCGACAACTACGGCGCGCTCACCGCAAAGGTCCTGGAGACCAGGGCGGACTTTGGGGTAATGTTTGACGGCGACGGAGACCGCGCGGGCTTTGTGGACGAGCAGGGAAAGATAGTCGACGGCGACTACGCACACATCCTGCTCATACGAGACCTGCTTTCAAGAAAGCCCGGCGCAACTGCAATCCTTGACCTGCGGCTTTCGCTTGCGGTGTTCGAGGACGCCACTGCGCGCGGGGCCAGGGTAGTGATGAGCAAGGCAGGCAGGATGGCAATCCACGAGGAGATGGACAAGCTTGACGCGGACTACGGCGGCGAAGTCACCGGCCACATATCGTTTGCGGACAACGCAGGAAACGACGACGCGTTCTACTCGACTGCGCGGATTGCGCAGATACTTTCGCAGTCGCAGGACCCGTTCTCAAAAATCGTCTCGGGCCTGCCGCACTACCACTCGATTCCCGAGATGCGCATAGCGTGCGCCAACGAGAAGAAGTTCGCGGTCGTGGAGGAAGTAAAGAAGGAGCTTTGGAAGAGCTACAAGGTCAACGCAATCGACGGCGTGCGCGTTGACTTCGAGGACTCGTGGGGGCTTTTGCGCGTCTCAAACACCGAGCCGCAGATTACCCTGCGATTCGAGGGAAAGACGCGGCCGGCTTTGGAAAAAGTCTACGGCATCTTCTCAGCCGAGCTTGCAAAGCACGACGTCAAGCTCCCAAAAATCTGATTCGGCCCTCCGGGCCGGCATCCTCATTTTCAGAGCCTGCGCACGTTGCGCTTCAGCCAATCCTCAGCCTCGGCATACTGCTCGAACTTCCTCTCGTCTGAAAGAAAAGCGTTCGAGTGCACGATTACGCGCATGCTCTTCCCCCGCTCGTAGAGCGGCTTGTACGTCGAGTGCAGGAATTCGTGGAAGCACAAATACTCCAAGATGAAGCGCGGGACCTTCTCCGAGTCGAAGATGCGGCTTACAAGAACCGCGTCGAACGCGCGGTCGTAGAACGCGAGGGTGCGCCTGCCGCCCTTGTCGTTCCAAAAAACGGAAGGCATCTTGTCAAGCTTGAGCACCCCGCGGTACTTTTCCATCACTGACGCGCCGACCTCGGAGAGGTTGTAGACGGAACCCTGCGAGTTGTCGCGCCGCTTCCTTGCGCGCATCTGCCTCATCGAGTCGGAGAGCTTGAACAGCGCGCCCTTCTTTGAGAACTCGCGGAACGCGCGCACGTAGGCGTTGTCGTCGACTTTCCTGCGAAACAGCCGGCCGCACATGTCAAGCGCAAGCCCTGTGAGCGCCTCGCGGGTGGAAAGCCTGAACGCGTCGCTGACCTCAGCATCGATTTGCATCTGCAGCCTGTTCACCGACGCTTTGTGCCGGACTGAGGAGAACGGCTTGAAGCGAGCGTTCACGGAATATCCGGAGATTCCCAATAGCGAGAGCGCGGAATAGAACGCGGCCTCCAGGTCGGAGTCGTCAAACGAGTCAGCAGCAGTATCGGCCATCAGCAATCGAACAGATACTTTGCTAGCTGCAAGTTTTTTTGCCTATGCAAAAAAATACGAAGCATTATATACGGCGCGCAGGTGATATGATAAAATCCCAAGGAAAGGAGGCGTAAAAAAATGGCAGCAAAGAAGAAGGCTAAGGCAAAGAAGAAATAAGTAAAAAAAATTCAGTGCCTTGATTTTTGGGGGAGAGCATTCTCCCCGCTCAATTTTTTTGCGCAAGAAAAAACAAAACTTCCGCAAAAAAAAGAAAAACGCGGGAAAAAACTGATTTTTGCAGGAAAACATTTTTTGGAAAATTCTGGTATAGTTATTTATATGATGCCGCAGTGCCAGTATTAAATTTTTTCAAGAAAAGGAGTGAATACACACATGGCAGCAAAGAAGAAGGCTAAGGCAAAGGCCAAGAAGAAATAAAATCATTTTAAGAGTGGGAGGGAACCTCGCGTTTCCTCAACTTTTTCTTTCATTCTTTCCTTTCATTTTCCCTCTGGGTTTCAACTCCGTCATCGAGCCTGCTGCATATTTATCCTTCAGCGTGAAGAATAATCCTGTGATGAGACTGAGGTATTTCCTAGCCGCGTAAGTGGCGATGAGGAGAAGAGAGTCATCTGATTTGAATGTTCAACCGCTTCCTGCGGACTGGACAACATACACCGAAACCTTCGGATGCAGTGTGCGCCACGAATCGGCACGCATTCCCGCTTTTGCGCAAAGGTGCGAGAGGAAGTCCTCCTTTGCAGGAAGCTCTTCCCACACCTGTGGGAGGAAAGTCGAGCTTGCGCCGTTTGAGAAATACAAAAGCACGCCGTGCTCGTGCGGTTTCAGCTTTGAAAGCAGGTCCTGTGCGCGGGAATATTCGAGAGGACAAATTGGGGAAAGAACCGAAACTTCGATTGCGACTTTCCCAAACTCGTTTTTTGAAAGCGGCATAAAGCGCGTATCCGAGAATGCTGCGTTGAGCGCGTTGTCATAAACAGTATGGAGCAGGGCGGAGTCCGCAAAAATCGAGCCGATGCAGCCTCGAAGCTCGCCATTTATCGTCAACGTTACGAATGCCCCGCGCTTCTGCAAAAGTGCATCCGCATTTTTTCCTGCTGACTTTTCCAAATCATTCCTTGAAAGGTTCGGCTGTCCGGAAAGCCGCCGAGCTATCGCTTCCCGTGCGATGCGCAAAAGAAGCTGCATCTGCGCCTTGGAAAACTGCTCACTCGTAGAACGCGAAAGCGCCATAGCCTACCACCCTTGAACCGTCGCCGCTTGCCTCTGCCGAGGTCGAATAGCCAAGCTGGACGCACTTCCACCCGAGCCTGCGGGCAAGAAGCATCGCAATGATTATTCCTGTTTTTCCGCACGCGTCGATTTCTTTTGCGTGCGAAACGTCAAGGCTTGAAATAATCTTGCACGAACGCGAATCAACAGCCTTTGCTTTTGCAAGAGGGAAAAAGTGCGAAAGGTCGCTGCTGACCACCAGGAGGTTCCCCGGCTTTTTCATCGCCGCCGCAAGATAATCCGCTGCGGACTCTTCATCAGTCTTGCAGGTGAGTGCGGGATAAACCGTGAAATCTTTTTTCATCACCGCCTGCAGGAAAGGAAGCTGCACCTCAAGGCAGTGCTCCGGAGCGTGCGCCTCGCACGCGTCGATTACCAGGTCTGACGCTCCGCAGATTTCATCTATCGCACCCGCAGCAACTTCGCCCATTGGCGTTTGCCATACCGGTGCGCCGCAGGTTGCAAGGCCTGAAAAGAGGGCGTTGTGCGAAGGCCCCAGCAGGATTATCTTTTTTGGCGGTGATGCAAGTTGCGACAAGACGGAGTACGCCTTGCCCGCTGTTGCGCCCGAATAGACGTAGCCTGCGTGGGGGACGATTAGGGCACGGAGCGTACCGGGAATTTTCACGATTTTAGAAGCGGAAAGAAAACTGGATACTGCCGACTCAAGTGCCTTTGCTGAAGCAGGATAGAAACTGCCGGCATATGCGGGCTTGCGGGCGGGTTCGACTGCAGATTTCTTTTCCATTCAATTTGCACCGATTTTCTTCAACTTATTCTTGTTCCAAATTCCAGGGATTTCCTTTCCGCAGGTTGCGCACTTGCCGTCCTTTCCAAGAGACTTGACTTTAACGGAGTAGCCGTGCCGCGAAACCAGAAGCGCGTTGCACTTTGGGCAATAAGTGTTCTCGTAGCCTTGGTCTTTTGACGGCAGGTTGCCTGCATAGACAAACGAAAGCCCCTCGTCAATGCCGATTTTTCTTGCAGCCACAAGCGACTGCATCGGAGTCGGCACCACATCCATCATCCTGTAAGCAGGATGGAAAGCGGTCACGTGCCAGGGGATGTCCCTGTCAACGGATGCGATGAAACGCGCAATCTCGGAAAGCTCCTCCGCAGAGTCGTTCTTTCCGGGGATAACGAGCGTTGTTATCTCGACCCATATTCCGAGCTTGTGGCAGCGCTTGACTGACTCAAGAACAGGCTCAAGAGAGGAGTGGCAGATTGTTGAGTAGAATTTTTTTGAAAACGACTTGATGTCAAGGTTGATTGCATCAAGCACCGGCGCGATGAACGCTATTGATTCCTTTGAGGCATAGCCATTGGAAACATAGACGGTTCCAAGTCCAGCCGCCTTTTTCGCCTCGACCGAGCAATCATAAGCATATTCTGAGAAAATCGCAGGCTCGTTGTAGGTAAAGGCGACACTTTGGCAGTTGTTTGCAATTGCCGCATCGGCAAAATCGGAAGGGGATACGAACGGAAGAGCAGCGAATTCTTTCTCAAGCAGCGCAAGCTTTTCTTTCGCGGTCGACGTTGCACCACCAATCAGGCGCGGCGCCTGGGAAAGGCCGGGGTTCTGGCAGAACTCGCAGGCGAAGTTGCAGCCGTAAGTGCCCATCGAAAGGATTTCAGTTGAGGGGAGGAAATGGAAGAGGGGTTTCTTCTCAACCGGGTCGATTGAAATTGAGGATGGCTTGCCGTAGGCAAGAAGTTTCAGCTGTCCGCCTTCGTTCTTTCTGACTCCGCAAAATCCGGTTGAGCCTTCCGGGATAGTGCAGTAGCGCGAGCACGCAAGGCACTTGACAGGCTTGCCCGCGCCTACGCTTGAGAAGAGCTTGGCAACAGCGCCGCCTTCGCAACCCTTGCTTTTGCAAGTCATTTTTCCTCGCCGTGCTTTTGCGCCTCGTGCGGCCGCCTGTTGCGGTTGAGCGTAATCTCCGCTATCTCGGCGCAGTAGTTTGCGATGCTGTTGTCAAGCTTTGCAAGCATGAGCGTGTACTGGACCGGCACCTTCTTCTGGTGCTGCGACACCTCGTTGAGCGCTGCACGGTATTCCTCGCCCGAGCGGCGCTTGTAGTCAAGGACTGACTCTGCGGCCGCGGTGTCGGACTCGGTGAACGCCCTGACCGCTTGCGCGTACTGCCTGGCCGCCTCGGTGCACGCTGATTCGAACTTCTTTGCGGGAAAATCCGGGGACTTCACGTTGCCGACCTCGTGGTAGTGCATCCCGATTTCGATTATGTCATCAGCTATGTGCTCGAGGTTGCGGGTCGCAACCGCGTAGTCGATGCAGTCTGCGCTTGCAAGGCCCATCGCAAGGAGCACACGCGTGTCCGAAAGCGCGAGGTTCAACTGGCGCAGGATGAGGAACTTGAGACGGTCGACCTCGTCGTCGCGCGAACGCATCGCGCGGCCCGACTCGTAGTCTGCACGCCTTATGGTCGAACAGAGTTCGGAGAAAAGTTTCCCGACAAGAAGGTGCATCCTGCCGAATGCGCGGCTGACCGAGAGCTCCTTTTGCGAGTAGAAGTCACGCACGGTAAGCGAGGACTCGGTCTCGTCGGTGACTTCCATGCCGATGAGCCTGCGCGCCTCCTCGAAAATCGCCTGGCGCGTGCTGTTGGAAAGGGCGTTGCGCGAGTAGAAGAGTATGCGGCCGGTGCCGGCTATGTAGGATGCTATGAACTTGCGGCGAAGAGAGTCGGGCTTGTACTGGTCCACGCAGACTTTTTCCTCGGCAGCGCGGGCGGCCTGCGCCTCGGCGTCCTCGGCATCAAGAACAAGGGAACCGCCTGCTGACTCGATGACTGAAAGCTTCGTTCCACGGCCAATGCCCTTGCGGGTGGCCCACTCCTTGGGAAGGGACACGGTGTAAGTTGAAGTCCCGGTTAGCTGGACGCGGCGTACTGACGGCATGGAAGACCTACCGGTAGGAATGTAGGTCTATATAGAAAAAAAGGCTTGTGATGATACGAAAAGCGCTACACACATCTCAACAACGGAAAAGCACCATATTCGCCGTTAAAAATCAGGATATGCCCTATTGATAACTGCACCAATATCAAAAAATGTGAT